>Ga0068858_100001828_pt1 | contig 21661 bp, 26 predicted proteins | sample KBSSwiS12_FD_66589 | JGI IMG/M metagenome (GOLD analysis project Ga0068858, IMG submission 66589) | Switchgrass rhizosphere microbial communities from Kellogg Biological Station, Michigan, USA - KBS Switchgrass S1-2 | ecosystem: Host-associated > Plants > Roots > Rhizosphere > Soil ...
CGTGGGAAATAGCGCCTCGATCGCCCGTTGCGTGGTCACGTCCTTCTTTGCCAGTCGGCCCAACGGTCCCTGCAAGAGCGGGTCAAGAAACTGTTCGCGGCCCTTCTGCTGGATTAAGAGAGCCGCCTCGTAATTGTTGGGGCCGCCACCGTGAGCCAAGGCGTGGCTCTCTGATTTTGCTATGTTTATCTGCTTCAGTGCCGTGGCCGCCATTTCGTTGGACGCTTGAACTTCCTTGTTCTTGGCCGGATTGAATTTCGAACCGGCGTTTTCCGCAGCCTGATCGAAGTGTTTCTTCACCTGATTAAGGAACCCGACCGAATTGTCAGGAAGATGCGCCACTCGCCAACCGATCTGCGGATTGTTACGAACAGCGTCCCGAGCTTCTGTCCAACCCGGTATGGCCTTGACATGGCTCATTTCTGCCGGCGTCAGCAAGACGCTTTCAGCCTGTTTATAGTAGGGCTCAGATGCCTTATTGATCGCGGTTCGAACATCTCCGATCGAGCCTTGAGCCGCCTCACTGACTTGGGGGCCAATCTGGGATGGCGTGCGTGTACCGGGTGCAACCTGTCCGAACTCATTCAGTGCGGCTTGATCAAACTGCTGCGGCCGCTGCGAATAGAAATCCTGCATCCGGGTCCGCGATCCCTGCGCGCTCTCCAGAATGCGTTGGGTATCAGATAGGACAGGCTTTCCAGTCACCTGACTGAGCGCTTCCGGCCATGTCAGATCAATGCCTTTTTGCTTGGCAACGAGCATCAGATTTCGGGCGTCATCGATCGCGCCGGCCGGCAAGTTCGGAAGTTGCTTCCGAATGGCCTCCATAGTGCTCGCAGGACGGCTCAGGATTGCACCGGCGCCTCCAGCAGCTATTCCACCCGCAGCCCGCGCGTAAGGCTCCAGTGACGTTCCTGCGGTCGCCTGACCGGCCGTCTCTGAGGCGATGCCGGGAACGACTGCCTGAAGGGCAACCTTGCGAGCAAGTCCGCCCGGCCCAATCAGCGCCGATGGCAGGAACTCACCAATTGTCTCGGCATACTGGCCATATGTGGTTTGCGGCTTGTAGAAATCCCCGGTGACATTCTCCACATGCTTTTGCAGGCTTGCCTCGGTCGGAAAAATTGACTCGGTGGCGCGCGGGCCGGGATCAAGCCCGGTTTTCTCCGCAATATAGTCGGTCGCCGCCTGACTGCCCTTGGCCAGCAGATTAGAGACCTCGCCAGGGAAGCCAGCGATCCCAAGAGCTCCCTTGACTACGCCAATCCCACCTGATTTGGCGACATCACTCGCAATAGTGCCCGCGCTCGGAGCTTCCGGAAAGGCATCCCAAGAATCCTTGCCGCTAGTAGGAGGCTTATCTGGAAAATCGTCCCATGTCGTCTGCCGCTGAAGAGGCCCGAGATTTGGCCCCGTATATGGCTCAGCCATCAGGGCACATACCTGATTTTACCATTCGGATCGGTGAATGAATCCCCGCTCTTGAGCTTTCCGGCTGCGACCGCCGCATGAACTTCACTTGGAGACGAAAACTGTGGTTGTGCGCCGCGCGCATTAGCAGGTGCCTGTTTTTCCTTTCCGTCGATAATGCTCTGGAATCGCTGCACCTCGGCCGGCGTGAACAAAGGCTTGGCCTTGTCCATTTCGCGAAGCTTTTTGTCAAAGCCAACGTCCAGAACGCCATCCTTGTAATTCTGCGCCATGTCGGAGACCTCGACGGCGCGCTGCTGGATACGGATAGCGACGTTGGCTAAAAAACGGTTTGTCTGCGGCGTATTGTCAGGTGACATTGCGGCCGTAGTGGCCAGCTTCATTTCTGCCACCCGGATCGGTCCAAGGCCCTTGAGCGAGCCAAGGCCGTTCAAAACACTGTCCGCAATGACTTTCCCGACGATCTCCTGCGGCGCAGCCTTATTCGGATCACCACCGAGCGCAACCGCAACACGTTTCAGGGCTAGATTATAGTTGTTTCCGATGCCGGAATAGAAATCCGGGCTATCCATCTGCTTCAATGCAGCCTGAAGCTTCGGGATCTCCTGAATGGCCTTTGTGCCGGCTTCATCGATCGCCTGATATTTGGCGACATAGCCCTTGGCCGTCTCGACCGCGCCAGCCTGCGTTGCCGCCTGTTCGCCTTGAGCGGCCTGATATTCGGGAAGGGTCATGCCAGAGGCCGCAGCGTTCTTCATGTCCGGGGTGGGTTCTTTGCCGGCCAGGTAGCTCTTCAGGCGAGTTTGCGCGGCTGCCGCCGTGGCCTTGTCTGGGCTGGCCGCAAGGAGGGTCAGGCGCTTGAGGATTGGATCATCCTGCGGTGCGAGCGGAGGAGCCTGCGGCGGCTGCGGAGGAGCCATGGCAGGCTGCGCTTGCGCCATTTGGGGCTGCGCCGGCTGGCCTTGGTTATCCCCAGCCTGCGGTGGCTGCACCTGCCCGACACCCATCCGCTTGATCTGGGCAATAGCCGGCGCAAGCACATTGCGGATCTGGGGATCATTGACATCAATCGGTGCCGTAGGATCGACGCCAAGTTGGCGGGAAACTGCCGCGCTTGCCGCGCCGAGCTGGTCGTTCGGGATACCTTGGGCGGCCAGGATCTTCATGACCGTTGCTGGTCCCTGCTGCGCGGCCTGTGGTGCTCCTGCGGCTGGGCTACCCTGCGCCTGTACACCGCCACGGTTCAACGGCGGGGCGACAACCGCAGAGGCGCCACGGTTGGCAGAAGGAGGACTGACAATAGTCGATGCCTGCGGCTGGCCAGGATCGACGCTATCGAGCTTTGCGCGCTCGGTCGGGCCTACTGCGGCCCCGATCAGTGCATTACCTTCGTTAATGCCTCCCTTCTGGTAAAGCGTCTTGGCCATCGCGCCGAAGTCGGGAGAGCCATCCGAGAGGGTTGGAATGCCACCCTTGAAGGCATCGCGCAGATCGTTCTTTGCCTTCTGATCGCGTTCTGCATTGTAGGCATCTATAGGTCCAGAAAACAGACCTGAGAAATCAGCGCGTGAACTCGACCCCGCACCGCCCGCAATGATGTCGTCTATGCCGGCCATCAGGCGAACATCCCGAACAGTTGACCGGCCATCTTTCCTGCATCCTTGACCATGCCAAGTTCATTCTGGCCTATATTATAATTGTTCATCGTCGCCGCCGCAGTGCTCGCGCCCTGCCCCGTATAGTTGGTATTGGCAGCGTTGCCTTGACCAACATCGATATTAGCCAATGCTCCACCCTGTCCCATCGCGATTCCTGCCGCGCCACTGACCGCGTTCTGGTTTGCTCCGAGATACGGACTAAGGCCCGACAGGTAGTTGCTGTATTGCTGTCCAGCCAAGCCGGTTGCATACTTCATGCTGTCGGCGTCAGCATTGCCGGATGATAGATTCCCGGCCGCCGCATGTGTGCGATCGAGAGCTTGCAAGCCCTGCCCCAGCGTAAAACCATAGGCGCCATACTGTCCGCTGTTCTTGAAATTGTCGGTTGCCCGCTGAAGGCCAGCCGCGCCGTTCGCGCCGCTCGCATCGCCATAGGCAGCTGATCCAGCCCCCGTAGACTGAATGAGCGGCTGATAATAGCCGGTCGCCGTATTGGCACCTGTATTGATCGCGCTGCGAGCCGCGTCGTATTGCGTGCCGAGTGCGTCATAGCCCTGCTGTAGCCCAGCGTTGCGCTGCCGAGCGGCTTCCTCGGCCGTATCGTTGCTGAAGAGATCAAAAAGCCCGATGGGAGCCTCCTATTAAACCGGCGTCCACAGCCCTGTGGCTGTCTTGAATGTCAGAACTTGGTTGTTTGTCGGTGCAGTCGTCGAGACATCAGGCAACTGAGCCAGCTTGTGGTGCTGGGAAAAATAATCATACCAGATTTGCGACATCATGCCTGTCGGTTGTCCTGTCTGCGGATTGGTCGCCAGTAAAGGCGCATCAACCGGAGGAAATGGCTTGCTCATCGATTTTTCTCATCAAAAACAATACGGCCATTTGGTGCCGCAAGTTGACTATCGTTTATCCACTGCGGCGCATTTGAAGCGGCATACTTGCTTTCATTCGAGAACGAGGTGTGCGCAGGAGTCTTCCAGTAGTCAGAAAAATGCAACTGCACATCGTTTTGATTGACCCCAGATACCGCACGAGGATTTTGCTGCTGCAGTCCTTGCCAATACCCGCGCATGTCATAGTCCTGACCGGCTACATTCGGATTGAATGGTACGTTTTTGTCCTGCAACCATTGCCTGAACTGGAATTCATCCATCTGGGGCAATTGCGTATTGTAGTTCGTCTGCCCCGGATTTGCAGCATACTGCTGGTTGCTTGCTAAAATCTGCTGAGGACTCATCAGATTTTGAAAGCTGAAGTCGGCCATTAGCGCGTCAGTCTCGTATCCTGATTTCCACCGAGGAAACCTGCATAGATCGGATCGCTGATCTTCATTCTCCAGCGCCTTCCGTGCGTGCTTGTCATACCAGTGCGCACCATGGCAATCCGCGAGTCCGTCGCCTGTCGACCAAGCTCACGTACAAACTCGTTGCTATAAGTGATCCCACCATCATTCGACCAGGAGATACCAACCTTCGGATTCGTCGCGATCGGGTCAACTCCGGTTGCAATCCCAACTCCCGTGATGAAGTTGAAATCGGCCTTTCCGACCTTGGTCCGCGACGGAAAGCCAATGACAGGTCCGCTATCCATTTGCATGATCAATGGATTACCAAACTCATCGAGCGCCGTTTGATCGACCTTCAGCAACCGTCCGCCTTGCGTATCCCCGACGATCCATTGCCCGAATGCATTATGTCCCGACACCGCGCGCCAACGGGTCTGCAGGTAGCTTGCGCGCTCGTTCCACTTTTGAGAGCCGAGATCAAATTCCCAAGTGAATGTCGGACATGAAATCACCCATTTCGGATGACCCTGCGAGATATAGACAGACGCCTCAAGCGTCGTCTTGTTCGGTACCAATGCTATTAGCCGGTCGAGATCAGGAGGCGAGATCTTCAGCGGGTTCGGCGTGCCGTTGGCCTGAACCACCGAGAAGTCGTCCGCAACCCAGATCAAAGCGCTTCCGAAGCCGTTCTCTTGTCCAGCGATTGCATAGGGGCTGATCAGACCGCGCTGTATCACATAGGACCGCGTGAATGGGAAGCCTACCGGATTAGCAGTATCCACATAGACCGCACCAAAGTTCGGCCCGAAGACATAATACTGTCCGTTAAACGGAAGACCTCGGATCAACCCACCCGGCTTTGCCTGCTCTTTCGTCTTGTCTGTCGTGGCTATCGTAACATCATTCAGGCCGGACGCCTGGATGGTTCCGTCGCCATAGGTGAATATGAAGTAGCCATCTAGAAATCCGACACTGTTCGGAGATCCGATATCAGGATCAGCGAACGAAATGACAGATCCGACCAGAACAGAGAAGGCGCCGGTTTGCGGAGCAACACATACAACGTCGGGAGAACCAACCTTGTTATTGCGCGCGAAGAAGACTTTTTCCGTTCCTGTCAGAGAGCCTGTGAGCAGCGTTTCGACACCAAGCGAGGTAAATGCCGATACCTTGCCGGACCATGCGGCATAGAACGTGCTATCGACCAGAATTGCTCCGCGAAATCCGGTCTGAGCTGATGCCGCGAACAGGGAAAGGCCTGGGCATTTCCGCCATACAACACGCGGAGGTGCAAGTTTCTTGGTGGCCTCAACATCCTGTCCTAGCGGTTCAGCATAGCAGTTGATCAACCGTCCCGCGCTCTCTTGGACATTCGCGCCGGGCGAACTTGAAAGCGGCCAAGGAATCGGAGGTGCCACCATTAGAAAAATTCAACAATCTGCGGACTGAAGCCCGGCGTTTGCCGAACGATAATGCGCAATCGATTGCGCAAGGCTTGCGCTTTGGCCTCATCCGAAACACCTGCAAATTCATCTGCCGCAGCGTTAGCGACAAGCTTGCAAAACGTAATGAACAACGCATCGTCGAGCGCGTCAGGATCGTCAATGTAGATCGTTCCGTCAGCATTCAGTTCGGCTACGACGCTATCGATATATCCATCAAGATCCGTCGCGTCCTCTGCGGATACGTTCACGCCGACATCACCACCAGTGAGGATGGCAAACGCCTTGAACTGGATCTCTTGACGGGTTTTTGTCATGTCACCTCACGAGAGAAAAGGGCGGGAAGATGACCCCGCCCCCTTGAGTTTGGGAGGATCAGGTGAGCGCGTTCTGTGCTAGCTGGGGCTCGGGCGGCTTGGCAGACGCGGCCTGCGGCTTATCTGCCGGCTTGTCCGCGTCCTTCGTCATCGCTTCCGCGTCGGCCTTGGCTTCCTTGGCCTTGGCCGCGGCAACCTTGGCGTCTTCCTCGGCCTTGGCCGCAGCCTCTTTCGCCGCAGCGATATCGGCATTGGATGGTCGGCCGCGCTTTTTCGCGACGGTCGGTGCCACGCCGTCTTCCTTCTCGACCGTCACGTCGAAATGCGGATTGCCGGGAAGCTTGGCAATCAGATGCGCGTGGTCGTATGAGTTGAGGTCCACCGACTTGCCGTCGAAGAACGTCACGCCGCCCATCTCCGTGACTTTGCTGTCACCGGGAGGAGCGCGGTAGGTTGCTGTAGCTTTCTGCATGTTTGTCTCCTGATTGTTCGGCTCTTACTGAGCCATGAAGCCTTGAAGATAGAGCGCGATCGTACCGGCCGCAGTGCCCTGTACCGTGATGGTCACTAGAATCTCTGTATCCACGGTATTGAGGAACAGAAGGCCAGTCGCCGCGAGAGTGGTCGTTGTCGTCGCTGCCTGACCCATAGTGCTGGCACTTAGATAGCGCACGCCACTTGCGGCATCACCAACCGAGATCGTCATGTTCGCGCCCGAGTCCATGTCGGTCGGAACTGCGATAATGCCGGTGACAGTGAAGCCAGCTGGCACCTTGAAAGCGCCAATGGTGTTGCCAGTCGTGTTATCCGTCGCCGTGACCGTGACGACGCGACCGATAGTCTTGCTCGTGCCGGCAAACCCCATCGGGCCGACCTGCGGCTGAATCCAGTCCTTACGATAAGTCATATTTTCTCTCCTGTTGATTGAATGCCCGAGCCGAAGTCATTCCGGCTCGGGTCGCTTATCGATTAGGCGTTCGCCACACCCGAGACGAAGCCGGTGACCATGCCCCAATCCACCAGCGTATTGCTGGAGTCGTTGATCGATGCCTTGGCGACCTTGCCGACGCCGTACTGGGCTTCGATACCCATGCCGGTGATGAAGTCGTAATCCCCATCTTCCAGCGTGGTAGGACGCGGCATCTGGCCCATCGCATAAGCCAATGCGCCCTGACCGCACAGGAACACGGGCTCGACCGCGATACCCGCAGCGCCGATGCCAGCCAGAAGCAAGCGCTGGGTGATCTCCGGGATTTCCAGATAGATCACGCCGTCGAAGATCAGACCTCCACCCGTGAAGATCGGATTGACCTTGGTCGGATCGGCACCCTCACGTTCCCGAGCATCGCGATTGGCCTGGAACATGACCGGATCGGCTTTCAGATCGCGCATGGCCCGCGAACCGAGGAAGCAGATGTACCATTCCTGATCCGTGCTCTTCATCTGGAAGGGGGTAATCTTCGGCAGGCCGTTGTAGACGCCAGGGTTGGAAGCGCTGACGCCAGTCTGCTGGGCGACGTTCTTCATGAGCGAGCCGACCGCAGCCGTCATCTTGTCGTTGGTCGAGTCGACGTTGCCGGCACCGGTCAAGAAAGTCGGGCTGTAGTTCGCGATGACAGAGCCGAACACGATTCGGTCGGCATTCGCCGCCGTCCATGCGTTCTTCTGCGCGGTGGAAGCCGCCGACCAGCGAACGCCATTGACCCGATTGCCGCCGTTGGTAGCCGTGAGGCGACCAGACTGCACCGCAGCAGTCGGGATCGATAGCAGTGCATCAATGATGTCGTCACGAACTATGCGCCGAGCCCAGCCCGAAAGAAGGGAGCGTGCCGTCGATCGCACCGAGAACGAGGATTCCTTGTTCACGGCCCGATTGTTGGCGACAGCGTTACGAGCCCAGTCCGCCCAGATCGGGAAGCCGTAGCTATCAAGCTGCTCCTCATTGCCTCGCAGCAGGCCGGCGCCGACGCCAGAGCCAGTGAGCTGCGTGACCAGCGGGACGTTGATTTCCTTGCCGTCTGCGGCAAGATCGTTCATGCGAACGATGACCGAGGTAGAATCCGGCCCCATGAAGGGATCGAACCGGGATTTGCGGAGGAAGTCGGTTGCCGCCGTCCTGCGGAATTTGATGATTTCATTATTGACGTGATTTGCAGTGAGGGCCATTGGCCTTAGTCCTTTCTATGGCCGCCCACCGCCCAATAAAAAACCCGCCACAAGGGCGGGTCGGTCATCAGGATGTCGAGAGGATCAGCCGGTTGTTTGAGCGAAAAGGTCGTGGTCGGAAACATCTCCGTCTTCCGAACGGAGCAGTGAGTTCGAGCGGCTTGCGCCGTTCAGCGAAGGAGGTAGTTCAACTCGGGGACGCCCGTTCTGATTTTGAGGACTTGCAGTCTGCCGTGCCGCAGCAACAGCCTTGGCGAGGAAGTCAGGATCTTTCAGAGCTTCATCGCGAAGACGCTGCTTATAGGCCGCCAGATCGCCGCCGATTTCAGCCTGGGTCTTGCGCTCACGGTGCCACTCGATCAGGGTTTCGCCGGGGTCACGGGACTGCTGCATGCGAGCCTTGAGCGCAGGATCGACAGCCTTTTGTGCAGCCGCGTAAGCCTCTTCGAACTCCGTTTTGTAGGTCTTGTGAGCGTTGGCCAAGCTGGCCTCGCGCCGGTCGTTCAGGAGTCGTTCCTCGAACTTGGTTTCGAGGTACTTCTCATATCCTTCCGGGTCGAGTAGTGGATCAGGCTTGGCCGCTTCCACCTTGGGAACGGGCTTCTCCTGAACCGTTGGCTGACGCTGCCAGTTCAGCCTTTCGGCTTCCAGAGCAGCAACCTTTTCGGCAAGCGCGCGTTTTTCGTCGTTGATCTCCCTGACCCGCCAGGACGGAACCTGTGGCGCGTTGTCATCGACAACTGGCTTTTCGGCCTCTGGCTTTTCAGGTTCCTCGGCCTTGGCAAACCGGCCCGCTTCATCACGGACTGGCTCTGCTTCAGGCTCAGGGACTTCGGTAACGTCTGCAACCGGCGTTTCCGCAGGCTCATCAGATACCGCGTCATTGAACAACGACTGGTCGTCTAGCTCCTCATTCTCGGGCATGGTTCGTCCTCTTCGCCGTCTCGTGGCGCTACGTGTTGCCCGATATCGCTCGGGCGTGCGGGTGCGGCTATATCGTCAGTCGCCAACGATTGGTTTTCATCCCGCGATAGGATGTCACTGACATGCGCGCGGGCTGCGCGGCTATGTCGGATCACTGTCTGAAGCCCCACGAATTGACATTGACAGCGGTGGCCGTGCCATCCGCTGTCGTCGTCACCGTGATATTTGTGTTCACCGCACTTGCTGGAATGCATGGGTTGAAAATCTGACTTGCGACCGTGCCACCAGCTGCCGACGCGGAGCCCTGATAGACTTGCGACGACCCCAAGAGACCAGCCACCGTAATCGGTCCTACGGCCGCCGTGCCGCCGATGGCCTGCACGTTGAACCCACAGAGATAGGCTGTCTGGGTGGCAGATGACGTGAGCGTTCCGACAACCGCGCCTGTCGTGCCAGCACCATTTCCCGCCAATGGCGTGACACCGGCACCATAGGGAGGACTGGAAACCACCATCGTAGCATCATTGATAGTGGGCGGCTGGCCAGGGCTCTTGATCGTCGGCGGCGATGTCGTCGCAAGTGCAAGAGCAGACAAATTCATCACAGCGGAAGCCGCTGGAGGCGTTGAGCCCGCGATGGATAGAGCCGAGAGCGGAAGAACCTGCTGAGCCGGATTAATACCGAGCACCGGAGGCAGTGTGACGACTTGCGCTGCGCCGCAGATGAATGAAACCAGACTGGCCCGGTATCTGACTGCAAAGATCGCGGGGAACCCAGCCTGCGGAAGGCAGTTTGCCGTCACGTTGGTTGATGATATCGCAGTGCCACCTGTCCAGATTTCAGCGAATAAAGCACCCGTGCCGTCAAGCCGGAACAGATATCCGTCCGTAGCCGGAATAGCCGTCGTCGGAGTAGCCGGAACCGTGAACACGCCGAACACGCGGGTTGAGTTGGCCTGAGCCGTAACCGTGAATGAGGCCAGCACGCCGAATATCTGACCACCTACCCCGACCGGGGCAAAGGTCTGTTGTGTCGAAACGCCGCCCCATGCACTCGCAGTGGTCGACGAGTTGATGACCAACTGTCCACTGGCGGTCGCTGCGGTGCCTGTCGAGTTCTTTGCCGTCCAGTTGACCGTCGTATCAAGCGCGGCTGAAAAACTATCAGCGAATTGTGGATAAGCTGTTTCCGTCCCGACCGAGCCATCAAGGCTGCTCTGAACCGGAGAACTGCCAGGCCCAACCAACGCATGGCATTGCAGCCCGTTGATGTCCTGGGTCAACGGCTGCGTGCCGCCAGCGGCATAGCCGGCCTGACCGCAGGTGGTCACAACCTTGGCCGTCTGCCCGCTCGCCTCGGAAGCCAGGAGAACGAACGAGACCGCAAGCAATATCTGAGCATATTTCATGAAATGCCCTTTCAATCCATCAGAAGAAGCAACGCTTCTTCATCATCGGAAAACGGCTCTGTGGCTTTCGCCATGATTGCATTGACAGCACGTGTGCGCTTGATCGGAGGGTCATAGAATGCCACCGAGAGCGGCCCGTGATATGTGATTGGAGGTCTTGGCCTCAGATCTTCAAGCTTCGGTCTTGCCTTGGCGGCCGCTTCGAGCAGCGCCTCAAGCTCTTCGAGTTCATCTTCCTCTGTCCGCTTCTTCTTTTTGAGCGGTCGCCAGCCCGAGAATTTGCCACCAGCGTAATTTCGGCCATAGAGCGCTGTCGATCCCGTAGCGATCGAAGTATCGCTATCTTCCGTCACCGCAAAATCAGCGGTGATACCGCCAGAACTTAACGTACCATCCGAATTGATCAGATCGGCCGTCGAGACGATTGCGGCATCCGCCTTGATCGGAAGCACGCCAGCCGAGGCCAGGATACTATCAGCATCAAGCAGCGCCGCTGCACCCTTGATGGGGAGAGTGCCAGCGGCGGCTTCTGTATCACCCCCTTCCGTGATGGAAAGGTTAGCTGCAAGCGCCAGGGTAGCGGCGCTCGAGATGGTATCACCTGCCTCAGTAACAGACAGGCTTGCAGCAATCGCAACCGTTGCCGAGCCCGAAACCGTATCGCCTGCCTCGGTCGCGGACATCGCGGCCGCAATCGCGAGCGCCGCAGTGCTTGAGATCGTATCATTGGCCTCAACAGCCGAGAAATCAGCGGTGATCCCAGCTAAACCAGAGGCCACAAATTGCTGATCAAACCAACCTTCCGGTTTCGAAACCGGATCAAACCAGCCTGACGACGCATAGGCCGGGTCAAAGATAGATTTGAGGGCCATTTTAGTTCGGAACGGCTCCTCTCAAGGCGATAAACGGAGCAGATGCAACCAAGGTCGCCCCGGTGGGGAAAACTGTCTTCAATGCCGCATTGGGCTGGCCTGTGAGCTTCCAACCGACTGGCCCCAACACACCCGAGATAGGCAATCCAGTCGACGCCAGCGACGGCATGCCAGGAACCGGCCCATCGATCTGGCGAAGGGTCGGAACGGTGACAGGGGATACGTTGATCAGCATGACTAGCCACCACAATCCGGGGTCCATTTCTTCCGAGATTGCGCCGGTCTTGAGTGAAGCCGTCGTTCCTACCGCGATTCCTGCCGCGATCTCATGGAAGATCTGGCCCGGATAATCCTTCTGCGGCACTTCGCCGTTGTTGTAGTAGATGCCGATGCGAACGGTGGTTCCAGTCGTAGGAACGTTCGTGCATTCAAATCCAACCTGATCAAACCGCGTGATGCTGTCCGTGATCTGAAATGGAATGGCGAACATATCGCCAGCAACGCAGGTATAGGCAGCGGCAGAAATCCTCGCCATCGGCGTGTGATACCAGTTCGGCGAGTTGAAACCGATCCTGATCCCACTTCGGGAATTTGCGGCCGGATACATGCAGACCGACCAGCCCTTGCCACCGACCGGAACGAGCTTGTTGAGCGCGATAATGCCCTGATCAGCCATCAGCGCACTGCCCATTTCATTCGGATGGGTTTGCGCCGGAGCCGCAAGAGAGAAATTGTTGACATCCTTCTGGAGCGCCGCGTCTGCGTCCCAGATCTGAACCATGCTATCAAACTCAGCAACCAGAGTCACGAGCGCCGCGTTCCACGCCAGCACGCTCGCGTCCCGTATCGCCTCGGAGCCACCTACCGACCATTCAGCCCAGAACGCCTGTCCCGTCGCCGTGAGGCGAGCGATATTCTGCACGAGAACAGGCGATGGGAACTTACTCTCCAGCCACCAGCTGTCGAAATCTACGTTTCCAGATGCATCCACCTGGGAGCATGTGCAGATGATCGTCTGCGTTGCGCCCGTAACAGGAGCCGTCTGCCTTTTGACAACCGGGCAGTTCGTGGCGTCAGCGCTTGCCTTGATATTGCTCGTGCTGAGCGTGCCGGTCCAGCCTGCCGTACCTGAAAATGTAATCGTGCCCCCGACAACGCCGGCTTTCCCGATGAAGGCAACTACGATCATTTCGCCATTATAGTCGGCCGGGATCGTGATTGTGATGGTCGCCGTCGTGGTCGTCGTAGCCCGCCGCAACGTTCCCATGGTCGAGAAGTCTTGGAGAGCCGTGACCGCAGTAAAGCCAGCCCCGTAAGCGCACGATGAGTCCGTGTTATCCATGACGATCGCTGCACGAGAACGGCTGATGCATGCCCGCATGGCATGGATAAAAGCCGCCATTTCCTGCGCTGTGTCGGTATCGTGACCTAGGTCATTGATGCCCCAACCGAGGATGGTCAGGCCACCCACTCCGGTATAGGGCGCTATCTTCTTGGTGGAGTTTGTTCCCCTGGTCCGAAGGTTGCTGAAGACCGAGACCCAGCCGCCTATATGCTTTGCGCTGTCAGAACTCAGCCGAGAGCCCGCATTGCAGTAATTGTCCCAATTGCCTGCAAAGCAGCGCAGCGCGGAACGGAAGATCGCGGCCGTCGCTGACGACTGGTCATAGGTGCATAGCGTATCCATCATGTACGAATGACCAAACAACCTGATGCTCTCCGGGGTCGGAGTGATCAGGTTTTGCATTGCAAGAAATTGCTGCTTGGTCAGGTCGAGCGGAATGGCTGATCCCGCTGTATTGTTTCCCTTCGTCGTGTTCGCCGGCATGTTCGCCAAGGCGGTATTTGTGACCGTTCCCGCAGGAATGCTGAAAGCTGTCTTGACCGAGCCCGCCACATCAAGAACGTACCAGCCGCGCCCGGCCACGAAGGCCAGTTCCTCACCGATCGCCAGAGTGCATTTTGCAAGTTCGACCAGCGTCGTACCGTCCGTATGCCGAATCGTGATGGCATTGGCTACCGCGGCATCCTTGTTCCTGACATTCAATGTCTGAAGGTTGCGCTGGGTACTGGCCGCAGGAGATCCAACTACGGTCGTCGTCGCTGCCGTCGTAATCAGCGTATTCGTCCGGCCCGGCGTAATTGCCCCAGCAAGGTTGTCCACCCATGAGGCGTGAACATCCACCGTGCTCGCCGAGCCGGTCACGACTTGGAGAAGATCTGATGTACTCGTGAGCAACAGCATCAGGGATTACCCGCCGTCCACTGATACGTATTGACCGTGATGGCCTGAGCGTTGGCGATCACGGCATTATCGACCGTCATATCACCGCCACCACCGGTCGCCGTAACCGTTCCCTGAACATGGCATGCGACCAAGCCGCTATCGTAGATCCGATAGGACGCAATCGTTCCTCCAGCACTGCCCGTCCCCGTCCAAGAACCCGACTTGGCTTTGACGCCCGCCGCAGCCGCAGCCATCCATGTCGCGGGCAGCGTGAGCGTTGCCAGGAGACCCGCAGGATCGGCCGCCGCGCAATTGGCCGGTTCTGCACCTGAGAAGAATTTCAGGACAGGTGACGTGCCTATGGCGGTCTGCCGGGCATCGAGAGCAGCATTCCTGACCGCAACACTATACTGATGGGTCATTCGATCCCCACCAGGACGCCCTTGCCATCACGGACCAGCTTTTTGGGCTTCTGGATCTTGGCCATGGCTTCGATAATCTTCGTTACGTCCTCGACAGGATTGGACTTTGGCTCTTTCGGCTCGGCCGGCTTTGCTTCCGATTGCCGGCGTGCCGCCATGTCTTCCTGCTTCAAATCATGATCCTTCTGCTTCGCTTCAGCGTCGACTGCGTTCTTTTCCCGCGCGATCTGGATTTGAGCGCCAGCCTTGATGCCTTCGAGGTGAATCTGCTGTTCTGCCTTGCGCTGTTCGAGCTGCATATCTGCTTCGGCCTGAGCTGACTTCATGTGGAAGTCAAATGCTGCCTGATCCTGGGCCATCTGGCGTTGGAATGCAGCATCCTGTGATTTGCGTTGCTGATCAGCAACAAATTCAGCCTGCTTCTGCTGGGCGTCTCGTTCAGCGTTTTGCTGATCAAGTTGCGCCTGCTGCTGCATTGCGATTATCTTCGGATCAGGCGGCGGCGGCTGGCTCTGCTTCTGCTGGATCTTGTCCAGCATTTTCTTCTTGACCGAACCTTGAAGCGGCGAAAGCTCAAGCGCGATCTCAGGAAATTGCTGCAGGAACTGCGGGCCGAGGCTTTGCAGAACTATCATTGAATCGCCAGCCAGGTTGTTCGCGTCCGGCCCCTCATCGATGATGATATCAACGTCAAGCGAGCCAATGGCGTTTACGATGGCCGGGCGTCCATATTGGTCGAGTTCCATTTTGTTGATCTGGAAGAATTGAGCCACGTTTTGGTCGTCAGTGACGCGAATCCAACGCTCGGAAGTCCAGTATCGTTGGATGATATTCCAGATGTCCCGATATACGCGAATTTTCCAATTCTTATGAGCCGATAGGTACGGTCCAAGTTCAGCAATTCCTGCTTCCTGCAAGAGCTTGATTGCTCGTCCACTGGAATCCTCCAACCCTTGACCAATGAGAGCGGGATTTGGTCCGAAGTTTTCGATTTCATTCTTGGCCTCCTGGAGCATCTCCAGTTGGCCTTTGAAATCGTTCTGTGTGGACTGGTCAGGTTCCATCTTCAGGCCTGGATTGGTCTCAACCCATCCGTCTGACTTCGCCCACTCGCGGCGCGCAACCTCGATATCGTCAACCGCGCCCTTTTCAGACACGACCCGACGAGTATTCAATAGGTGCAGCGCCTTGCTGCGCCGGTGGTTGATTTCGTCCTGTGGCCCCTTCAGGTTACGAATGAACCCGTATCGATCGCCGTCATGATCAACCGCAGCCGAGAACATCCGATAACGCGGGAACGTCTTGCCCTTCTCATCCACAAACGGCGAGATGCCCTGCATCAGGACTTCGTTGCCGATGTAGAGGCACCAGCGCCATTTTCCGCCCTTGATATACCAGTGATCGACGAGCTGTAGAGGCCGCCGTCCGTCCGTGTTCTGCCAATTCTTCTCGCGGTCCTCGGACGCGATCGTCGTCATGTCATGGCCGGCGTCGGAAAAGATGCCGTCAATCAGGTCGGCCTTTTCTGGGACTAGCTCCTTAGCTTGCTCAGGATCGATGGGCTTGGATACGCCGAGAAACCTAGCATCCGTAAATCCTTCGTCCACAGAGCGCGGATCATAGAAAAATCCATCGCCATAAGCGATGTGCATTTCAAGACTAGGGTCGCCTTCATCTCCTGGAACGAGATCGTATTCAATTCCAGAGATTCCATCCACGGCACCCGCATGGGCGATGCGGGATGACTTGGATTTCCAATCGTTGTTGTCAAGCACGAACCGCAAAGTAGCTGTTGCAAGTTCTGCACCTTCGTCATGCTTCGGTGTCCTCGCATATGCCTTCGGGTCTTGCCTGAGCCGTTCGACCAAGCCGCCAATTGCATCAATCTTGCGCACAATCCGGTTCGAGGTCACGACCGGCTGCTTGCGGCGCTTCAAAACGTCAATCTCGGCCTTCGTCCACTGGTCGCCATGGTAGTAATGCCGGCTGTTGACCATCTCGCGGGCTTCGTCGGCCTTAGCAGCCGCGTAGTCCTGATATTGCCTCTTCAGCCGTGCAACGTCGAAATAGTCCTCGTCCTTCCCCTGGTCTATGCGTGTCAGCTGTTGCCTTGGCTGCACCGCGGGAAGAGTTTGCATCAGGCGGGATCGTCCTTAAGTTCAGCCGTGATCATCGCACGCCATGTTTCCAAAAACGACGCGCCTTCAAGATCATTTGCAGCCTTTATCATTCGCATGCTTGGCTGCTCCATGGCGGCGAGCACAGCGCGAATGCCTTTCGCTAGAAGCTGCGGTGGCAATGCATAATCGACCGCTTCCGATAGCGCGCTTTCCAAACTATCGAGATACTCACTCATTTGCACGGCTTCCCGTTGTACCAGCCGTAATCCCTCGGACTCGGTGGAGGGTTCGGGTTATACGGCGTGGGGTTGTAGCGGCGGATCATGCTCGCTCCTGAGCTTCGAGGATATCAGCCGCTTTACGCATGGCAGTGGCAAACCGACGATCGCGCTGCGCCAAACCGGGCTCTTCCATGAGATCGCAAACTCTCGCGCTACTATCCCACATCGTCGCAACTTCTCGGAGGTCTTTCACGGTATTTCCTCTCAATCCTGAGCTGACAAAGACGTAATCGCTCATCAATAAACCTTCCACGCATCACTTCCGCTCGCCTGCGCCGACTTGTAGCCGGAGATATTCGCAGGCTTCTCGGGCTTCGACGCCTGTCTAATCCAAGGCCGTGACATGCAGCCATACCTGATATCGTCCGCAGCATGGTCTTCCATATCACTGTCAAGATCTTCCGGCTTCAGCGCGTCATGCTGCAACGCAGGAACCGTCCTGATCGTATCCTTGCAGGTCGAGAATACAACCAGCATCGGCAAGCCGTCATCGTCACCAACGAGCCGACCGCGCATTTGATCCCAGCCTCCCATAGCGCCGCGGCCTGGCACGCGCTTGTTATCGGCTGGTCGGAACGGAACCAACTTCTTCTTAATCAGCTCCGCGTTGATCCGCTCCGATATAGGCGGCCCGCCGTCCTCGCTGAAAGCTGCAGGATCAAGAACACCACCAACAAGCTTAGGATCGGAAGCTTCCAGTAGCGCCAGATGCTCGCCAACCTTATCAGCGTGCATCTTGAGACCAACATTCGGTTTCCCCGGCTGCATGCCATACCATTCCCGGTAACGCACGAGGCAACCACGCGGAAGCCAAACACCGTCCGGCGTCTTGAACTTATCGCCTACAACTGCCCACCAGCCGAACGAGAATGGCTTGGCAGATCCCCAATCGCCCGATCGAAACCGCGTCCAATCATCGGGGATCTCGAATGGCCGCACGACGTGGCGCGCTGCATCCCAGCAATCGAAGAACGCGCCTTCGATAACGTCCCAATCGCCCTCTAGCCAAGCCATAACAAGCTCCTTTGAGCCTGACTGATAGAGATTCGCAACGTAATCCGATCCCAAATAATGGTTATCGCTCAGCTTCGAGGGGATGAACACTCGGTTCTTGCGGATCTTCTCGCACGTGAATGGGTTCGTGAAGTCTTCCCATATCAACTTCCAGCCGCTCGGCTCCGGCGTGATATATCGTTCCCGAACCCATTGATGGCCAGGGCCGCCAGGATTCCCCGTCGCATGGAACTGACACGGAACGCCGTTTGCCGATCGAAGCGTTGCGCGCAGTTTGTTGACCGGCGTCGGATCGGCCCAATGCGTCAGCTCCTCAAAGAAAATATCAGTGTAGTTGTGGCCCTGGTAGTTGTCCGCGTCAGCGTCTTTATCAAGATATTCGAACTTAAGCCGCGCCTTGTTCGGAAACGTCCACCATTTCTTCTGTTCATTCCATGAAGCGCCGAGCGGCCCGTAAATCTGCTTTGACCGTTCAATCGCCTCTTTCAAATCCTCACGGGTTCGGCGGAAGAACGTCCCAACGCAGTCCTCACCGTATCGAGATGCCTTGATCGCAAACTTGCCGAGCATCCCATCAGTCTTGCCGCCACCTCGTGCTCCACCGTAGAAGATCTCGTCAGCCGGGCATTTGACCAGCGCGGCCTGGGGACCGACCTGCGGCGACCACGCGAGCTTAGTGCTTCGCGGCGTGCTCGGCTTCCCAGTCCTCAACGCTGTCGACTGGATCGCTTGAGACGACATAGTTCGTGTTCACATTCTCGCTGACGGAACGGTCGACTACCAATCCATTGACCTTTGCGGCATCCATCCATGCTGTTTTGGCAACGTTCAGGCCAGCCGCTTCACCGAGTTGCTCGGCCTTTTCAGCGATCCTCAAAAGGCTTTCCGTCACACTCGCGATGGATATCTCGGCTCTTGTGGCGGCGCGCTCCTGAAGCTCCGAGAGCCGTTTCAGGATGCTTTCATTTGCTTTCAGCCGGATGCAGTTCCCGCGGTTTTCACTATACCCGGCAATCACGTAGGCTTCGTCTGCCGTTTTACCCTTCGCCAGTTCCTGCGCGAACCGCTCGTGCTTTGGGTTCGGTAGCGCTGGCATTCTGGTTCCATTCGCATCTGCGATTGAGAGTCAGGTTCTTACAGACCTTCACGTCTGAATTGTCAAAGGACCAGATTTCTCCGGTCTCATTGATGATGGTGACCCATTCGAGATCGGAATCAATTCCGCGATCGACCATGAATTTTGCGAGGGCAAGCCCTTTTGGTGTATCGAGCCAGATAACTTGCTGCAGCTCGTGTATGTCGGTCAATCACAAATCTCGCTTGCGATTATAGTCAGTTGCATTGATTTGGGGCGGGGGCAAGTTTTTCTGAAGTTGTGCACATTTTCCCGCTTCATCGCATCGCAAACCCGTAAATCACCGCCATGATGTCAAGCGCGCAGCGAAAGCGCTTCCCAAAATAATCCTCCCAGCCTCGGCCGGTCAATCCACGCGATCCGGCAATTGCTCTCATCGTCCAGCCGAAGACGAGAACTTGGTGCACGACGGCTGAACCTTCGATCCCCAGTGCAGCTTCGATCTTGTTCAAACGGGCCACAACGGCCATGCGGGCCTCGCTGATAGGTTCTGGCAATGCCCCGCCGTCTACATACTCCTTGCCCGGATCAATCGCTCTAGGGCCGTTCTCTGCCGTTTCAAAGTCATGTTGAAAGGCCCTGCCAGCCTGGTATTGGGATTCCGAGATGGTTTTGCGCGCATGCTGGTCGCCCAAGGGGTCGTCACGAGTCGATCGCATGACCACCAGCCTAGCGCCGTGCTCGAGCGGATCATCGACCTCGATCGGGGCGACATGGCCGGTTTGACCACGGTTGAAGGTTACAGCTCGGCGGTCGTGGATCTTGGCGGCTGCTGCGGGGTCGTAGGGCTTTTGGCGCTTGGGGCGGGTCATTTCGCTTTCCGTTCGTGATAGTTTTTAAGCCATTCGCGCGATTTCTCAAGCTTTGCAATCATTTGCGGGCGGGTGGATGCTGTCGGTAGGCCGGATGGCATGATTCCCTCCGAAGTCGTTTTCGCAGCCAAGCGATTGATCTCGTTTGCTTCCTTCGTGATTTCCTTTACCGATCCGTCCGATGGATCTCTGATCATTGCGTAATCACCTGCTCATAGCCGAATTCTCGCAATAGATGGGGCGGCGCACGGCAACTTGGGGTTCCAGGTTCATTGCCGATACCCGGCCGCCATCGGCCGAACTTCTGAAAGTTCGTCAGGTAGGTCCGCCACTCGTCGTCTTTCGTCGGAATCAATGAAGGCGCGTCCTTCGCCTTTAGCCGCGCGGCGATCCAGCCCGATGGATCTGCAACGCGATTGCGCTCCGCATCATCAATCAGGCCGAGCACAGTGACCGCATCGTCCTTGGCTTCCTTCAAACACTTACCTACGAACGATCTGCATGAATCCGGTCCCTTGCCTGTAATCTCAGCAAGCGTTTTTAGCCCCCTGCCAAACAAATCAGATCGAGGGTCAGGCGCTTCAGCGCCCGAAGCTTTAGCTTCGGAAATCTGTTCTGTTCTGTTATCTGCTTCTGTATTCTGGGGCCGTTTCAGTAACGTTACTGAAACGCGATACTCTGTTTCAGTCATGTCACGCTTGGCACCGTTACATGACAAGCATGCGGTAGCGAGATTGTCGATATCGTGCGTACCGCCTCTGATTTCAGGAGTGCGATGATCGAGACTAAGTTGAGTAGATCTTCCGCAATAGATGCATTTATGCCCATCGCGATCATAGACGGCTTGGCGCAGCGCCTTTGGTGGTGTCCATTGTGACTGCAACCCAGCAGCCGCTCTCTTCTCCCGATGTCGTTTCACACGCTCTGCGCTGCCATCAGACTTGTATTGGCGACCGCTCCAATTGTGCGGCGCAAATCCCACTTCGGTTTTGTCAAGCAAGCCGCCCTTCACTAAGGTGCTTAAGATAACGGTAGCTTTCGCTGGAGTCGTTCGCAGATAGAATGCAAGTTCATCCAATGGAGGAAGCGTACCATCGTGCTTTGAAGCGACACATAGAACGGCCACCCAATGCCACCGCGTGGCCTCAGGCAACCTGAGAACCTTGGGATCATTAATTACGTCATCGTAAAGCCGCAACCAGCGCATTAGACCATTCCGAGAGCGTGCATATAGGTCTCCAGAACGGTCTCAGCCTCATGCCTGGAGTCTGGATCTTGCCGACGTATCCGAACGATTTCCCGCAGCGCTTTGCAGTCATAGCCGTTCCCCTTGGCTTCGCGGTAGATGTCAGATTTGTCTGATTGGAGCTCCCTGATCTCGCCTTCGAGATTCTCGATTCTCTCAATCACTGATCGAAGCTGATCCTTGGAGAAGCTATTGTGGCCAGCGGCCGGAGCCGTTTGAAGTTCGCTCATTTACCATCCCTTTCTTGCGCGCTGGAGATCACGCGCCTTGTCAGCCTTGGCGACCGCCCATTCCGCAATCTCAAGGATATCCTCACAAAGTCGTTGCTGGCCCTTGTTCTCGTCCCTGCAGCGTTCGATGATCTGTCCGAGAGCAATTCGTGTGCTGCGCGGGCGGCGGAATCTCGGCGGAGAACCCATCAGAAGGCATTCTTTTGCGTACTTATGCCCACCGCCGTGTCGTCCTGTGCCTGTCGTCCTTTGCCCTGCGTGATCCTGCCGAAAGAGCAAACCAGCCACAGCATTGCGAGATATTCCAAGATCGCGAGCAATCAAACTGAATGACTTTTTGCCGCGCATGGCGAGCACAGCGGCCTTGATCTGCTCTCTCGAATTACAGTCAGTGAGTTCGCTCATGGGGTTCCTCGTTCTGTGAATATTCACGTAGGGCGACTGAAGCGCCGTCGATCAGGATGTTGCTGAGGTGCGCTTTTGAGATTTCAAAGCGCTGGATTGGTCCGTCGCCAACTTGGATATTCAGGACGAAGACACCGGGCGCTGGCGTTGTCAGGTAGGCGAGACGAGCTTTCATGCCGATTTCCTACGGTTCTCGCGGCGCAGCTCGGCCGTCATTTCGTGCTTCAGCGCCGCTTCCAGCTCAGCGCGGCGAATGGAGCGCGGCG
>Ga0068858_100001836_pt1 | contig 21644 bp, 22 predicted proteins | sample KBSSwiS12_FD_66589 | JGI IMG/M metagenome (GOLD analysis project Ga0068858, IMG submission 66589) | Switchgrass rhizosphere microbial communities from Kellogg Biological Station, Michigan, USA - KBS Switchgrass S1-2 | ecosystem: Host-associated > Plants > Roots > Rhizosphere > Soil ...
GGTCCTCGATCTGGGGGATGTCCTGCAGCAGACGCGACAGGTCGACGTCCTGAGCCATGTCCTGGGCCATGCCGTCGGCCAGCGCCGCAGCGCCCGTGTCCTCGCCGTTGTAAGCCGTTGCGATGAGTTCGTCGAACTCCTCCACCGCCACCTGCCGCGCGGACAGCGGCACGCCCAGGAAACGCCGCACCTCGGCAATCGCGCCCGGGTGCGCGCCGGCGCGCACCGAAATCTCCGCGCCCTCCGCGGTCAAGGCCGTGACCACCACGCCGTTGGCCTTGGCGAAAGAATAGGACAGCGCGGGCACGGTCAGCGCGTTGCGGGCTGGGCCGGAGGCACTGCAGGAGGCACCGCCGCCGCCGCGCCCGCCGGCGCGGGCGCCGGAGCAGATGGCAGCGTCGGCGTGGGCACGTTGATCAGCACGCTGCTCTGCCCGGGCTGGGTCTTCTTCTGCTCGCCCAGGATGTAATCGTAACGGTCGCCGGTGAGGGGGTCGGCGCGCGCGGCGTCGCGCAACACCGTGGGCCGCAGGAACACCATGAGGTTGGTCTTGCTGCGCGAGCGCGTGCTGTAGCGGAACAGCCCGCCGATGAGGGGCAGGTCGCCCATCACCGGCACCTTGTCGGTGCCGTCCTTCACCGTGTCCTGGATCAGGCCGCCGATGACGATGATCTGGCCGTCGTCCACCAGCACCGTGGACTCGATGGAGCGCTTGTTGGTGATGACGCCGGCCACGTTGGTGGTGTCCTGCACGCTGGACACTTCCTGGTAAAGCTGCAGGCGCACCGTCCCGCCTTGCGAAATCTGCGGCTTGATGCGCAGCGTCAGGCCCACGTCGCGCCGTTCCACGGTCTGGAAGGGCGTGGGCGTGGTGGCCGCGCCCGAGAGCGCGTACTGCCCGGTGATGAAGGGCACATTCTGGCCGATGACGATGCGCGCCTCCTCGTTGTCCAGCGTCAGCAGCGTGGGTGTGGACAGGATGTTGGCGTTGTTGTCGGATTCCAGCGCGCGCACCAGGAGGCCCAGGTTGAGCACCGGCCCCACCCCGGGCAGCGTCACCGTGCCCTTGATCACGCCGATGTTGAGCCCGGCGCCTGCGCCGGCGGGATTGGCCGCGATGCCGAGAATATTCTGGCTGGCGGTGCCGAAGTTGGTGCCGCCGAAGCCGCGCGCCTGCCCGGTGGTGCTGGGCACGCCGGACAGGTCCTGCCACTGCACCCCGAGTTCGGCGGCCCGGTCAGCGGTGACCTCGGCGATCAGCGCCTCCACGTACACCTGGGCGCGGCGCACATCCAGCTTGTCCAGCGCGGCGCGCAGGCTGTTGTAGATGGCGTCGGGGGCGTTGATGATGATGGAGTTGGTCGAAGGATCGGCCTGGATCATGCCGCTCGAAAGGGATGAAGAAGCGGAGCCGCTTGAGCCGTTCGAGCCGCTTGGCCCGTAGGACAGGTTGAGCGGCGTGGTGGCGGGCGACTGGGCCGCGCCGCCCGCCGTGGAGACCGCCGACGCCGGTGCGGACGAAGTCAAGGCGGAGGCGCTGGTTGCGCGCGCACCGTTTCCCCCGCCGCCGCCGCCCTCTCCCAGGTAAATGGCGCGCAGAGTCTCGGCCACCCGCACCGCCTCGGCATTTTTCAGGTACACCACGTGGATGTTGCCCACCGAGTTGGTGGGCGAATCCAGCGACGCGATCACGGCGCGCAGTTGCGACAGCCGCGAAGGATTGTCGGAGCGCACCAGCAAGCTGTTGGAGCGCGCATCGGGAATGACCACCATGCGCTGCATGGCGTCGGCCGCTCCTCCAGCCTGCGCGGTATCGCCGAACAGCCGGCTCACCGTCTGCGCCACGTCCAGCGCCGAGGCATAAGACAGCGGGATCACCACCGGCCCGTTGCCGTTGGGCTGGTCGATGGAATCGATGATTTTCTCGATGCGCCGCAGGTTGCTGGCGTAATCCGTGATCACCAGGGTATTGCTGTTGGGGTAGGCGTTCACCACATTGTTGGGCGCGATGAGCGGGCGCAGCACCGGCACCATCTGCGCCGCCGACTCGTAGCGCAAGACGAACACGCGCGTCTGGATCTCGTCGCCGCGCGCCCCGCTTCTATTCGACCCCGGCCGGTCCTGGGGGCCGAAGGTGGGGCCGGACTGCAGCTTGGCGTCGCCCTCGGGCACGATTTTCACCAGGCCGTTCTCCTCCACGGCCGCGAAACCCTGCAGGCGCAGCGCCGACAGGAACACTTCGTATACCAAGGCGCGCGGCATGGGCCTGGCGGACACGATGTTCACCGTGCCCTTGACGCGCGGGTCGAGGGCAAAATTCTTTCCGGTGATGTCGGCGATGGACTTCACCACGCCGTCAATGTCGGCATTGACGAAATTGAGCGTCACCGCATCGGGTTCGGCCGCCCGTGCCGGCGACGCCGGAGCAAGGCATAAGAACAGCGCCACCGCGGCCATGACCACCGCAAGCCGGACGCGCAGCGGCATTCCCCGAGTTCTCCCTGTCCCTGTCATAGCCGCCTTAAGGTCTGTTCGCTTGCGCGGGCGTGTTGTTGGAAGGCAGGGGCGGCGCAACCATCACGGGCAGGGCCGCGGCGGCCGGCGCGCCGCTTTTCTTGGGCAGGGGCAAGCTTTCGCGCGCGCCGCCGCGATCGAGGACGACATGATCGCCGTGCACTTCGGCCAGGCGCACGCCCGGCATGACCTCCTGGCCCTCGCGCACCGATGACACCGGCCGCCCTTCGGGTTGCAACAGGGCATAGCCGCCGCGGCCGGCCGAAGCGGCCACGCCGAACAAGCGGATGACAAGCCCCGAGGGCGCCGCGCCCTGCGGCGGATTTCCGAACAGGGTGTTTGCCGCCGCGCCTTCCGCGTTCAGCGCCTCGCCGAGTTCCGTGGTTGGCGACGGCAGCGCGCGAGGCGCCAGCCACATCCAGGTCCAGTAGGCGAGCACGAGGCCAAGCAGCGCGGCAGCGCCGAAGGTGGCCGCCGCCACCACTGCCGTTTGGGGCCGCCGGGGCTGGTCGATCTCGATCATGGTCCTCTGGTAACACGGCGCCACGGGGTGCATCGTGGCTGCGGAAGTGGCTGTCGGGAAGGGATAGTATGTTATATTTTTACAGTCGAGAATGCCGAATAATCCTCGAATTCATTCTCACGCGCGGCAAGGGTATCGAGCGTTCGTCCCCCATCGAGAGTCATCCTCGGATCAAAGCCCTCAACCCAGGTCTCGAAATCGGCCCACCATGGCCAGGGAGCACGCCATCAAAGCCTTCGCCCCGGCGAGAGCCCAAACTTCGGCAAAAATCGTCGCCCCCGCAAAGGCCGTTGTTTCGGCGCGCGGCTTCACCCTTCTTGAAATCATGATCGTGGTGGTCATCATCGGCATTCTGGCTGCGCTGGTGGTGCCCAAGATCATCAGCCGCCCCGACGAGGCACGCATCGTGGCGGCCAGGCAGGACATCGCCAGCCTCATGCAGGCGCTCAAGCTGTATCGGCTGGACAACCAGCGCTACCCCAGCACCGAGCAGGGCCTGCAGGCGCTGGTGGCGAGGCCCGCCAGCACTCCGGTGCCGCCCAACTGGAAGGCCGGCGGCTACATCGAACGCTTGCCGCGTGATCCCTGGCGCAATGCCTACCAGTACCTCAATCCGGGCGTGCACGGTGAAATCGACGTGTTCAGCTACGGCGCCGACGGCACTCCGGGCGGCGAGGGCAATGACGCCGACATCGGCTCCTGGGACCTGTGAGCCGTGGCGAACCGCAGGCGCGGCCGCGGCTTCACGCTGATCGAAATGCTGGTGGTGGTGCTGGTCATGGGCCTGCTGGTGGGCCTGGTGGCCGCCGCCACGCGTCCGGCCGGCCGCGACTCGCTCAGGACTGAGGCCGAGCGCCTGGCGCAATTGCTCGATCTGGCCGGCGAAGAGGCGCGCCTGGGCGGAAAGCCCGTGGCCTGGACGTCGGACGGGCAGACGTACCGCTTCTGGCGCTGGCGCAACAGCATGGGGTGGACGGAAATCCGCGACGACACGCTGCGTGCACGCAGCCTCCCCGAGGACATGTCGATTCCGGAATTGCAGATCGAAGGCGGCCGGCGTGGCGGCGCCCTGCGCATCGAGTTCAGCCCCTATGGGGCGCAGCCGGCCTATGGCGTCGCGCTGGCGCTGGGCGGCGAGCGCTACACCGTCCTCGGCTCACCCATGGGCGAAGTCACCATCTCGTCCGTGTCCGGCGCATCCGCAAACGACGCGGCAGCAGCGCCGAGATAGCATGCGCCACGCCAGCGGCTCGTCCCAGCACGGCCGGAGGAAGCGCGCCTTCACGCTGATCGAAGTATTGGTCGCGCTCGCCATCGTCTCGATCGGCCTGCTCGCGGCGCTGCGCGCGGCCGGCCAGGGCGCCGACAGCGCCGCCGATCTGCGCGCACGGCTGCTCGCCGGCTGGGTGGCGGAAAATCGCCTGGCCGAACACCGCGCGCGCGGCGACTGGCTCGACCTGGGCATCCAGCGCGGCACGGCGCGCGAGGGCGGCTTTGATTTCCAGTGGCGCGAGGAAATCATCGCCACGCCCAATCCGCAATTCCGGCGCCTGGACATCTTCGTGTATGCAGCGGATCAAGCGGAGGGCGCCGGCGACAGGGTCCGCGCCGGGGATGGTGCGGCGGCACACGCAGGTGATGGTGCGGCGGCTCGCGCCGGGGATGGTGCCGCTGCTCGCGCCGGTGACGGTGCGGCTGCGCGCGCCGGTGACGGTGCGGCTGCGCGCCTTAGCGGCTTCCTGGTCCAGGTTCCAAGGGCGGTGCCGTGATGGCGCGCCGTGCGCCGCGGGGCTTTACGCTGGTGGAGTTGCTGGCGGCTCTGCTCATTCTGTCGCTGCTGGCGCTCATGTCCTACCGGGCGCTGGGGGCGGTGCTCGACACGCGCGACCATTTGCGTGATGAAGCAGCCAAGTGGCGGCGCGCGGAGGGCTTTTTCGCGCACTTTGAAAGTGATCTGCGCCTGGCCGCGCCGCGGCCCGCCCGTAACGCCGCCGTTGCCGCCGGCGCTGCTGATGCCGCGCCGCTTCCGGCCTGGCGCGGGGGGGCGGACACGCGCGGCGCGTACACCGAGTTCAGCCGTTTCGCCGCGGCCGAGGACGTGGATTTGCCGCGGCGGGTGGCCTACCGCCTGAACGAACGCAACGAGATCGAACTGTGGCTTTGGCCGGCCGCCGATGCCGCGCCAGGGACCGCGCCCAGCCGCTATACGGCGCTCGCCGGGGTCGGGCGCTTCGAGGTGCACTACCTCAACGCCGCCCTGGTCTGGGTCGACGCCTGGCCCGGCTCCACGGCCGATGCGCCCCTGCCGCGCGCCGTGCGCGTGCGTGTGGTGCTGGACACGGGCGAAGACATCGTGCGCATTTTCGCCATCGCCGCATGACGGCGCCGGCCATGGACATGCCGAAGGCGGCCTTGCTGTCGCAGCGCGGCGTGGCGGTGGTGCTGGCCATGGGCACGGTCGCTTTGGCGACCCTGGCCGCCGTGGCCATTCTCGCCGGCCAGGGAAGCTGGGCGCGAAGAACCGAGCTGACCGCCGGCCACACCCAGGCCCTCACCTTGGCCCAGGCCGGGGTGGACTGGGCGCGCGCCGTGCTCTCCGACGACCGCCGCGCCAGCAACGCCGACCACCTTGGCGAGCCCTGGGCGCTGCGCCTCGCGCCGGTGCCCATCGAGGAAGGCGCGGTGAAGGGCGCGCTGGCGGGCTACCTCGAGGACCAGCAGGGACGCTTCAATCTCAACAACCTGGCGGCCAACGGCAAGGTGGACACCGCGCAACTCGCCCATTTCCGCCGGCTGCTCACCATCCTGGGTTTTTCGTCCTCCGACAGCGCGCGCCTGGGCGATGCGCTGTGCGACTGGCTGGATGCCGACAACGAGCCGCGTCCCAACGGCGCGGAGGACGATTATTATCGCGCCATGCAACCACCCTACCTGCCCGCCAACCGGCCCCTCACCGACCTCGCCGAGCTTGCCCTGGTGCGCGGCTTCGACGCCGGCGTGCGCGCCCGCCTGCGGCCCTTCGTTTCCGCCCTGCCCAAGGCCACGCCGGTGAACGTCAACACCGCGCCGCCCGAAGTGCTGGCGGCGGTGGTCGACGGGCTCGACCTCGACGCCGCCCGCACCCTGGTGACGCAACGCGAACGGCTGTACTTCCGCGACGGCAACGAATTCACGCGCGCCCTGCCCAAGGGCGCCAGCGCCGCGGCCGGCGACGTCAGCGTGGCGAGCGACTTTTTCAGCGTGACCGTGCACGTGGACATCGGCGACGCCGAGGCCTCGGGGACGGCGCTGCTGGCGCGCCCCACGGCGGGCTGGCCCAGCGTGGTGTGGGAAAAAATGCGATGAGCGTGCTGCGCATCCGCGCGCCGCTGGGCCGCGCGCCGTCCTCCTGCGCGTGGACGCTGATATCAGACGGGCGCGAAGCGGCCGACGGTGAAGGCCCCCTGTCCGCCCTGCCCCGGCACGCGGCCCGTGTGCAACTGGTCGTGCCCGCGAACGACGTGCTGATCACGCGCGCGCGCCTGCCGGCGGGCGCTAGGCCGCGCGGCGCCGCACTGGCCTATGCGATTGAAGACCGCATGGCGGCCGACCCGGACGCAAGCGACGTGCTGTGGCTGGGCGAAGCCGCCGCTGCGGAACGCAGCACTTCGAAGGCGGTGGGCGGCACTTCGGATGCGGCTGGCGCCGCAAATGCCATCGTCGCCGCGCTCGACCGCCAGGGCTTGGCGCACTGGCGCGAAGCGCTGGCCAGGGCGGACTTCGGCGGCTACGAACTGCACAGCGAGATATTGCTGTTGCCGTGGACCCCCGGCACCTGGACCCTGGCCTGGGATGGCCGCGAAGGTGTGCTGCGGACCGGCGCCCTGGAAGGCGCCGCCACCGACCAGGGCGACCGCAGCAACGCGCCGCTGGCGCTGCGGCTGGCGCTGGCGAAAGTCGACGAGCGGCCCTCGCGCATCATGGTGTACACCGCCCCCTCGGTTCACCCCGGTGCGGGCGCGGCACCGAATCTGGCCGCATGGGAAGCGCAACTGGGGTTGCCATTGCAACTCGCCGGCCCATGGGACTGGCGCATGGCCCCTGCCGATGCCGGACCCGCCCTGGTTTCGGAGCGCCGGCGCTGGCTGGGTTTTGCCGGCACGCTGCCGCGGCTGCGCGCAGCCGCTTGGCTCGCCGGCGCCGCCCTGGTGCTGCACGCGCTGTTCGCCGGGCTGAACTGGGCGGTATTGGCGGCGGAACAGCGCAACCTGCGCCAGGGCATGGAAACGCGCTTTCGCGCTGAATTCCCCGACGCCGTGGCCGTGGTGGACCCCGCGCTGCAAATGCGCCGCAAGCTGGCCGAAGCGCGCCACGCCGCCGGGCAGCCCGACGGCGGCGACTTCCTGCCCATGATCGACAAGGTCGCCCAGGCCGTGGCCGGCCTGCCCCCCGGGAGTGTGCGCACGCTCAGTTTCGAGAATGGGCGCATGAGCCTGGAGCTGCCCGGCGTTGACGAGGCCGGCCTGCAACGGCTGCGGGCGGCGCTGCGTGACCGCGGCCTGGGCGTCGATGCTTCGCCGCGGCGCGCGGGCGCGGCGGCGGCGCCCGTCATCAGCGTGCGCGCGCTGTGATCGCCGTGAAAGCGCCCGCCTTCATCGCCTCCCGTTCGCCGCGCGAGCGCAAGGCGCTGGTGCTGCTGGGCTGTGGTCTGGCAGTGGCGCTGTACGCCGTATTCGTGGCGTCCGCACATCAGGCCGGGACACAATTGCGCGCCGGCGTGGCGGCCTTGCGCGCCCAGGCCGCCACCCTGGAGCAGCAGGCCACCGAATACGGACGCCTGCGCGCCCTGCCCGCGCCCCGCGCGCCGAGCGGGGATTTGCGTGCGTTGGTGCAGGCCCAGACCGAGGCCGCGGGACTGGCGCGCGCCCTGACACGGCTGGAGCCGGCAGGCGCCAACCAGCTTCAGTTCGCCTTCGGGGCGGTATCCTTCTCCGACTGGCTGGCTTGGCAGAAGCGCCTCGAAGCACTATCCGTGCGCGTGGACAACTGCCGCATTGAAGCCCTGTCCACGCCCGCGCTGGTCAGCGTTTCGGGCAACCTCGGCCGGCCGGCCGGCGGTTGATGCGCGGCAATCGGCCGCGCCATGGCGCGCCACGTGGCGCCGCCCGGGTCCATGGCGCGCCGCTTGGCGCCGCCTTGGTCTTTGGCCTCGCCGTGTATGTGGCTGGCCTCGTCGTCTGGGCGCCGGCCAGCCTTGCCGGCGCATTGCTGGATTCGGCAAGCGCAGGAATTCTCGTTCTGACCGATGCCCAAGGCACGCTGTGGCGGGGCACGGGGAAGCTGGACCTCGGAGCCGGACGTGGCGGTTTTTCCCGCGCGGTGTCCTGGCGTTTCACGCCCGCGGCCCTGTTAAAAGGACGCCTGACTTACGAAGTGCAGGCCGGCTCTGACCGGCCTTTCGGCATTTCCATGGGACTGGGAACGGCGGGGCTGGGAGCGGCGGCGGCGGAAATCAGCGGCCTCGACCTTCGGCTGCCCGCCTCGATCCTTGGCACCGCCGTGCCGCGGCTGGCCCCCCTGGGCCTGACCGGCGAAGTCCGGGTGGAGGCTCCCCGGCTGACCGTCGACCCTGTCAAGCGAGGCCCAGCCATGGACGGGACCTTGCCTCGTCTGTACGGCGCGCTGAGCGTGCAATGGCTGGAGGCGGGTTCCCGGCTCGCGCCGGAATCCCCTTTTGGCGCCTATGCGCTGACCCTGCAGGCGGGCTCCACTCAGGTCCAGGCGCACATCCGCACCCTGAAGGGTCCCCTCGATCTGACCGGGGAGGGTCAATGGGAAAACGGTGCCCGGCCCGCCTTGCAAGCCCGCCTGCGCATAGCTCCCGACCGCCAGGCCAAGTTTGGCCCCTTTCTGCGCATGTTCGCCGTGGAAAAAAGCGATGGGCAATTCGAATTGCCCCCTCCATAATGACTTGTGAGCAAGTCTTAACATCTCACTTTAATGACTAAAATCATAACTGATTGACAATCAATATCTTAGATGATACCTTTAATCATCGACTTTAAAAGTCTTTCCTGACAAGGCAAAGCCATGAAGAATTCCAGGGCTGCAGCCATGGCGCTGTTGCTGTCCTGCGCGTCCGTTTCCGCGCTGGCGGCGGAGCGTACGCCAGGCAAGTGGTACGCGGGCGGCTCGATCGGCAAGGGCGGGTACAAGACCGGCTACCAGCGCACCGCGGACACGATTTTCTCCACGGGCGCCACCAGCGTCACCGTCGTGCCCGACGTCACGCAGACCATGTGGAAGCTGTATGCGGGCTATCAACTAACACCGCAGTTCTCCATCGAAGGCGGCTACTGGAATTTCGGCAGGCCCAGCTACACGGCCAACATCACCGCGCCCGTGGCGACGAGCATGCGCCGCAGCTTCACCGCCCAGGGTTATGGGGCGAGCCTGGTGTACTGGCTTCCGGTCAACGACAGTTTTTCCGCCTTCGGAAAAGTCGGCGGCATGCTCACCAACGCCACGGCCAGTTCGGCCGATCCCGGCGCGGGCCTGGGCACACTGCCCGCCGAAACGGCGCGGCGCTTGAACTGGAGCTTCGGCCTGGGCGCGCAATACGACTTCAACGCCAATATGTCCGGCCGGGTGGAATACGAGGCCGTGCGCAAGATCGGCGACGAGGGCAAGTTCGGCACGGCCAACGTCGGCATGTGGTCGCTCGGCCTGAACTACCGCTACTGAGCGACCGGCAGCGGCGACCCCCTCGCCCGCCCTCGCCCGCCTCGCCTCTACTTTCCGCCTTCACTGTCCCGCGGACCCGCCCTTTGCCGGCGCTTCCGGCCGTGCGCCGCGCGCCGTCTGCGGCGCGTCCGATGCGAAGCCGCGCGCCGTCTGCGGCGCGCGTTGGGCCATGTCGATGGCCTGCTCGATCAGATGCCGGTCGTTCCTGCGCAATCCCTCGGCCAGCATGCGCGCCGCGGTGGCGCGTATGTGCGCATAGCGCCTCAGGGTGTCGAGGTCGCCGGCCGACGGCGCCGCGGGATCGAGCCGGAGCGACGACAATTGCTCGAAACTGTCCTCGTATTTCTGCGTGACGTCGCTGTCGATGCGCTGGGCCAAATCATCGAAAGATGTTCCGGCTTTTTGTCCGGTGTCGATAATGGTCCGCCAGCGTTCGGCCAGACGCCGGTCGTCGCCGAGGAAATGGCGCAGTTCCTCGCGGGCTTGCAGTTCCTCCGTCCAGCGGTAGCTGGGCGCGGGTATGGCCGCGACCAGCCCCGCCACGGCCAGCACGAACACCGCAGCGGCGGCCCAGCGCGCCCAGCCGGCGCGTGGACTCGCGCTCCACACCGGGCGGATCAGCGCGGCCCCGGCGAGCGCACCTGACACGAAGCCGCCCAGGTGCGCGGCATTGTCGATGCCGGGAATGAGGAAACCCAGCACGATCATGACGATGGCGAACACCGCTGCTCCGCCGAACAGCCAGCGGAATTCCACCGGATGAATCTGGCGGCGCTCACGCCACAGACACACCAGCAGCGCACCGTACAGGCCGAATATCGCGCCCGACGCGCCGCCTGAAACCGCTTTGTCGCCCTGGACGATGAGCGACAGCAGGTTGCCGGCGATGCCGCTGGCGACATACAGGGCGATGAAGCGCCCTGTGCCGTACAGCCGCTCCACGAACCGTCCCACGTCCCACAGCGCCCACATGTTCATGGCAAGGTGGAACAGGCCGAAGTGCAGGAACATGGCGGTGGCGAGGCGGTACCACTGGCCGTCCTTGGTGGCCGGCCCGAAACTGGCCCCCCAGGCCAGCTGCACCCCGTTCGGCGAATGCCACAGCCCCGCGCCGTGGCCGAGCAGGAAAACGAACACCACCACATTGGCCACGACCAGCGCGGGCGTGACCGGCGTGAGCGCCAACGGCCCGCGCATGAACCCAGCCAATTCAGGCTGGGCACTTCCCGCCGCTTCCCGGTCAACCTTCTGCATTTACCGCATCCATCCTGCTATCCGGCCTGTTATCATTCGGGGCCTGCTTCATGTGCGTAATCAAGCACATTGTCATGCATCGGTACATCGGATCCGCGTCACGGGTCCGCGGAGAATGGCTCCGGAGGTCTTCCATGCGCTTCAACCGCATTTCCCTGCTCATCGCAGCGCTCATGCTATCAGCCAGCGTGGGCGCCATCGTGGCGCGCCCGACGGTCAGGAATGCCGATGTTCATTCGATTTCCCTGGACACCATGGTGCCCAAGGAATTCGGCGACTGGCGCGAGCTGCCGCAGAAGAATCTGCAGGTCATCAACCCGCAGACCCAGGAACTGCTGGACAAGCTGTACAGCCAGATCCTCACCCGGGTGTACGTGAACTCCGCGGGCTACCAGATCATGCTGTCGCTCGCCTACGGCTCGGACCAGCGCGGTTCGCTGCAGGCCCACAAGCCCGAGATCTGCTATCCGGCCCAGGGCTTCACCCTGGTCAGCAACCAGCCCTCGCAAGTGGCCACGGCTTTTGGCGCCATTCCGGCCACGCGGCTGTTCACGCGCATGGGCGAGCGGCAGGAGCCCGTCACCTACTGGTTCACCACCGGAGACACCGTCGTGACGGACAAGCTGCACAAGCGGCTGGTGGACCTGAAGTTCGGCCTCACCGGGCAAATCCCGGACGGCTTGATTTTCCGCGTGTCGTCCATCGACGGCGACCAGTCGCGCGCCAACAAGATGCAGGATATGTTCATCAGCCAGATGATGGATGTCCTGCCGGCCCAGGACCGCAAGCGCCTGTCGGGCCTGGATGTGGCCGCCAAGCCGGTGAGCTGACCGCTCCGGTGTAAAAGCGCGCCGATTCAGTCGGCGTTGCTCGCCGTCCCCGTGACGAATGCGAGCGGCCTGCTGCCCTTCACGCTGTCGGGATCCAGCAGCGTGCCGCCCAGATAGACAATGCGCTGCGGCCCCGCGGCGACCGGTTCGGGCAGCAGCACTGGCGGCTCGCGCCAGGCGCGATACTTGGCCAGCACGGCCGGCACATAGCGCCGCGTCTCGGAAAACGGCGGGATGTGCTGGCTGTAGCGCAGCACCGCGTTCTCGCCGGCGTTGTAGGCCGCCAGCACCAGATCGAGGCGCCCCTCGAACATCTGCATCAGGTCGCTGAGATAGCGGGTGCCGGCCCTGAGGTTGGCCTCGGGGGAGCGCGCGGGATCGCGCACGCCGTAGCGTTGCGCCGTCTCAGGCAGGACCTGCATCAGCCCGATGGCCCCTTTGGGCGAGCGCGCCGCGGAGTTGTAACCCGACTCGACCGATATCACCGCATGCACCAGGGCCGGGTCCAGCGACGCATCCTTGGCCGCGCTGCGGATCAGGTCGGCATAAGGCCGACCGGACAGCGCCGGCGGCTCGGGCACGTCCGCTTGGGCTCCGCCGACCGGCGCCGCGGGCGCGGCGTCCTTGCCCGGCAAGCGCAATAGTGAAGGTTGCTCGAGATTCAGGCGATATTCGGACCGTGCAATTTCGGTGCACATGGCCGGCATCGCCGCGAGCGATAACATCGCCACAGCGACACGGACGGAAAGTTTGAGGGAGCAATGCGGCATCTGGAGCGCGATCGTGTCCTGGCAAAGGGAGGCCACGTACTTGGCGCATTATAAAAGCTCGCTTTGATGACGTCGGTATTTGTGCCATGACAACGTCATTGGCGCGTCCTCAGCGCGCAAAGCCAAAGCACTGACCCCGGGCCTGAAACGGCCTTGTGCCCGCCTTCTGTTTACAACCGGTGATGCGTGCCGCCGCGCCGCGCCAGGGCGAGCACCCGCTCGGCGATGGCGCCCACGGGCAGCACTTCGTCCACGGCGCCTGCCGCAATGGCCTCCTTGGGCATGCCGAACACCACGCAGGTGGCCTCGTCCTGGGCGATGTTGACCGCGCCGGCGTGCTTCATTTCCAGCATGGCCACGGCGCCGTCCTTGCCCATGCCGGTGAGCATGATGCCGACGGCGTTGGCGCCCACGCACTCGGCCGCCGAGCGGAACAGCAGTTCGACCGAGGGCCGGTGGCGGTTGACGGGCGGCGCGTCGGAGAGCGCTGTGACGTAGTTGGCGCCGTTGCGCCTCACCAGCAGGTGGCGGTCGCCGGGTGCGATGTAGGCGTGGCCGGGTAGCACCCGTTCGCCGTCCTCGGCCTCTTTCACGCGGATGCGGCACAGGCTGTCCAGGCGCTGTGCGAAGCTGCGCGTGAACCCGGCCGGCATGTGCTGGGTGATCAGCACGCCCGGCGCGTCGGGCGGCAGCGGCAGCAGCACGTTCTTGATGGCCTCGGTGCCGCCGGTGGAGGCGCCGATGATGAACAGCTTTTCCGTGCCCGTGCCGGCGCCATAGGCGGCCAGCGCGCGCGGGGCATGCGCCGCGGCGGCCGCGCCGCGCGGGCGGATTCTTGCCGCCGCGGCCATGCGGATTTTGTCCGCGATGTCCGCGCAGGCAGCCTCCAGCCCGCGCGCCACGTCTAGCTTGGGCTTGGCCACGCATTCCACGGCGCCCAGCTCCAGCGCGCGCAGGCTCACTTCGGCGCCCTTCTCGGTCATGGTGGAGACCATGACCACGGGCATGGGATGCAGGCGCATGAGCTTTTCCAGGAATTCGAGCCCGTCCATGCGCGGCATTTCCACGTCCAGGGTCAGTACGTCCGGGTCGTGCAGGCGGATCATTTCCCGCGCCGCATAGGGATCGGCGGCCGCGCCCACGGCCACCATGTCGCTCTGGCGGTTGATGAGCTCGGTGAGCAGCCTGCGGATCAGTGCCGAGTCGTCCACGACCAGCACCTTGGTGCGCTGGCGGCTCGCGCCGGGCCGGGGTGCGGCGCCTTTCGCGCCGGCGGGAAGAGAATTCATCATCGCGTTCCTCAGGTGAAAAGCTCCACGCCGCCGCCCTCGGCCGTCCGGTGCATGCGCTTGCGGTAATCGATCTCGCGCGTGAGCACGGTGTCGTTGTGCAGGGTGTGCAGGCGCTTGACCAGTGCCCGTCCTGTGGCCGGAAAGTAGTAGACCTTGCGCGGATGCACGTCGGCCAGGTCGCGTGCCGCGACGCGGATCTGCTCGGTGCGCAGGTAGGCCGTGACGAAGGCCGCGTTCTTGTGCCCGACATTGGCCTGGGTCAATCCCGGCAGCACGTTGCCTCCGCCAAACACCTTGGCCTCGAGCCTGTCGCGCCGGGCGCCCTGTTTCAGCAGGTGGTTGATCAGCACTTCCATGGCGTAGGTGCCGTAGCGGGCGCTGGCCGACACCGGTTCGCTGGCGTCGGAATCGGGCAGCATGAAATGGTTCATGCCCCCCATCCCCGATTCGGCGTCGCGGATGCAGGCGGCCACGCACGAGCCCAGCACCGTCACCAGCACCATGTCGCGGCCGGTGACGTAATACTCGCCCGGCAGCAGCTTGGCGGCGTGCCGGGTGTGAGTCCTGTCGTAGTACACATTGCGGGCGAAGCTGTCGGGCGCGGGCGAACTGTCCAGCCCCTCCAGCGGAGCCGGCGCGGCGGCGTTGACGGCGACCTTCGCGACGCCTGCCTTGGCGGCCTTGGCTTGAGCAGCGTCCCTGGCCAGCGCGCTCATGCGCGGTCGCCCGCGGCATGCGTGTACACCGTCTTGCCGCGCGGGCGGAACAGGTGCGCGGCATGGCTGAAGCTTTCCGAGTGCCCGGCGAACAACAGGCCCTCTCGCGCGAGCAGCGGCGCAAAGCGCTCCAGCACCGCGAGCTGCGTGGGCTTGTCGAAGTAGATCATCACGTTGCGGCAGAAAATCGCGTCCAGCGGGCCGCGCAGCGGCCAATCGGGTCCAAGCAGGTTGATGCGCTGGAAGCTGACCAGCTCGCGCAACTCGGGCCGCACCCGCACCCGGCCCGAATGGGGACCGGTGCCGCGCTGGAAGAAGCGGCGCACGCGCGCGGGGTCCATGCGTTCGACGCGCTCGGCGTCGTACACGCCGGCCTGGGCGGCTGCCAGCACGCGGGTGTCCACATCGCTCGCGAGAATCCTCACCGGCGGCGTGAAACTGCCGAAGGCCTCCACCGCCGTCATGGCGATGGAATAGGGCTCTTCTCCGGTGGACGACGCCGCGCACCAGATCTTCAGCGGCCGCGCGGCGCAGCGCTGCAGGTGCTCGGCCAGGATGGGAAAGTGATGCGGCTCGCGGAAGAACGAGGTCAGGTTGGTGGTGAGGGCGTTGGTGAAGTCCTCCCATTCCTTCTCACCGCCCTGCTCCACCTGGTCCAGGTAGTCGGAAAAATTGTCCATCCCCAGCTCGCGCAGGCGCCGCGCCAGCCGGCTGTACACCATGTCGCGCTTGGCCGGCGACAGCGAAATGCCGGCGTGGGCGTGGATCAGGCCGCGCACACGCGTGAAATCCTGCGCGGTGAAGGCGAAATCGCGCTCATGGCGGGAGGTGGTGCTCGATGTTTGCAGCATGTGTGTCCGCCGGTTTGCAACGTTCAGAAATGTCCAGGACCGGGCGCGGCAGCAGCGCGTCAGTCGATGCCATGCCCTCAACACGATCCTGCGACAACCCCGGCGCCGCGGCGCCGGGGTCGCGAGGGCCACCGATCGCCGCTTAGAACTCCACCCACTCTTCGCCGGCGTTGGCCACCTTCTTGGCACGGGGCTCGGCGGCCTCGGCAGGGGTGGCAGCCGGTTTGGCGCGAGTTGGGAGGCGCGATACGTTCTGGGCGCGCGCGGCCGAACGGCGCTCCGCCTGCGCTTGCGGCGCGACAGGTCTTGCCGCCGCGACAGGCCGCGCAGCCGCGGCGTCGTGGCCGGCCAGGCGGAACACCGCAACCGCCTGCGTCAGGCTCTGCGCCTGTTCCTGCATGGACTCGGACGCGGCTGCCGCCTCCTCCACCAGCGCGGCGTTGCGCTGGGTGACTTCGTCCATCTGCGCGATGGCCTGGTTCACCTGCTCGATGCCGGTGCTCTGCTCCTGGGAGGCAGCGGTGATCTCGGACATGATGTCGGTGACACGCTTCACCGAGGTCACGACCTCTTCCATGGTGCGCCCGGCTTCGTCGACCAGCTTGGCGCCGGACTCCACCTCACCCACCGAGTCTTCGATCAACTGTTTGATTTCCTTGGCGGCCGCGGCGCTGCGCTGGGCGAGGTTGCGCACCTCGCTCGCCACCACCGCAAAGCCGCGGCCCTGCTCGCCGGCGCGCGCGGCTTCCACCGCCGCGTTGAGCGCCAGGATGTTGGTCTGGAAGGCGATGCCGTCGATGGTGCCGATGATGTCAGCGATCTTCTTCGAAGAGCCGCTGATGCCTTCCATGGTCTGCACCACCTGGCGCACAACGTCGCCGCCGCGGCTGGCCACTTCGGAGGCGCTGACCACGAGCTGGTTGGCCTGGCGGGCGTTCTCCGCGTTCTGCTTGACCGTGCTGGTGAGTTCCTCCATGGACGAGGCGGTCTCCTCCAGGGACGAGGCCTGCTCCTCGGTGCGCTGCGACAGGTCGGCATTGCCCGCCGCGATCTGGCTCGATGCCGTGGCGATGGTGTCCGCCGATTCCTTGATCTGCTGCACGGTGGCGGTGAGGTTGTCCTGCATGCGCGACATGGCGGCCATGGTGCTCGACGTGTCGCCCGGCCGAAGCGCCACCACCGAGGTCAGGTCGCCGGAGGCCACCAGGCCGGCCAGGCTCGCGGCCTCTCCCGGCTCGCCGCCGAGCTGCTTGATCAGGCCGCGCACGATCTGGATGGCGATGGCGATACCCGCAGCGAGCGCCGCCAGGAAAATCGCGATCATCATGGCGCGCGCGGACTGGAAGTTCTTCTCGCTCTCTTCGCTCGACTTGGCGATCCTGTCGGACTGGTGGGAGACCAGCTTCGACACGTTGCCCATGAACGCGTCCAGCTTGGGCAGGGTCTCGGCGCGGTACACGCGCGCCGCTTCGTCGCGGCCCTTGGCGTCGGCCAGCAGGTTCTGCACCTTGGAGAAGGACTGCGCATACGCCTGGCGGCTGTCCTTGATGGCGGCCAGCATGACCTTCCCTTCATCGGACACCACCAGCTTGGCCAGCTCTTCCAAGTCCTTGCTGATGGTCTCGCGGTTGGCGTCCGTGCGCGCGCGGATTTGGGCGATCATCTCGGGCTGCGACAGGAACATCTCGCCGGTCTTGGCGGCGTTGTCGCGGGCGAGCGAGTCGATGTCCATGGACAGCTTGGCCTTGACCCAGTCCTGGCTCGCCAGCCGGCCGAGATCGCCGTTCATTTCGCCCATGCGCCACAGCGCCATGCCGCCGGTGACCGCAAGGCCCGTTGCCAGCACGCCAAACCCGAATGCCAGCTTGGTGCCTACTTTCATTTTGGATAAATTCATGACCGTCTCCCTTGTAGATGCGATTCGCGATGCTGCGATTTGTGGAAATGCGATTAATGAACCGTGCCTGCGTCCACCAGCGCCATGTCGGCGCTGGTCATCAGCTTTTCAATGTCCACCAGGATCAGCATGCGCTGGTCCACCGTGCCGAGGCCCGTGATGTGCTGCATGTCCAGCGCGCCGCCGAACTCGGGCGCCGGGCGGATGTGCTCGCCCCCCAGCGTGAGCACGTCCGACACGCTGTCCACCACGGCGCCCACCACGCGGTTGGCCACGTTGAGGATGATGACCACGGTGAACTGGTTGTACTGCGGGTCGCCCAGGTTGAACTTGATGCGCAGGTCGACGATGGGCACGATGGTGCCGCGCAGGTTGATCACGCCCTTGATGAAATCCGGCGCGTTGGCGATGGTGGTGGGCTGCTCCCAGCCGCGGATTTCCTGGACCTTGAGGATTTCGATGCCGTACTCCTCCTGGCCCAGCGTGAAGGTCAGGAACTCGTTGGCCTGGCCTTCCGGCCCCTCATTTGCCGGCATGCCGGCCCGGGTTGTCTCTTGCATCATCATGGTGATCTCCTTGCTGGACCGGCCCTCGCCCGTCCGTTGAATGAATCGGATGAATCGGTCAAGCCGCCTTGCCCAGTCGGCTGTTGGCCAGCCCCACCAGGTGGGCCACGTCGAGAATCATGGCCACGCGGCCGTCACCCATGATCGTGGCGCCGGAAATGCCGGCCACCTTGCGGTAGTTGGACTCCAGGCTTTTGATCACCACCTGGTGCTGCCCCACCAGCGCGTCCACGAACAGCGCCGTCTTGGCGCCTTCGGATTCGAGAATAACCAGGATGCCCTGCTCGTAGCGTTCCACGCCGGGACGCACACCGAAGCTCTGGGCGAGCGACAGCACGGGCAGGTAGTCGCCACGCACGGCGATCACGTGCTCGCCGCCGGACAGCGGCTTGATCGCCTCTGGCGCGGGCTGCAGCGACTCGGAAATGTAGCTCAGCGGCACGATGAATACTTCGTCGCCCACGCGCACCGACATGCCGTCGAGTATGGCCAGGGTGAGGGGCAGCTTGATGGAAATGCGGCTGCCCGCGCCCGCGGCGCTTTCTATTTCCACCCGGCCGCCCATGTCGTGGATGTTCCGCCGCACCACGTCCATGCCCACGCCGCGTCCCGACACGTCGGTGACCTGCTCGGCGGTGGAAAAGCCGGCTTCGAAGATGAGCTGCCACACCTCGGTGTCGCTCATGTCGTTCGACACCGTCATGCCGCGCTCGCGCGCCTTGGCCAGGATTTTGTCGCGCGACAGGCCGCGGCCGTCGTCGCTCACTTCGATGACGATAGCGCCGCCCTGGTGGTAGGCGCGCAGCGTAATGGTCCCTTTCCGGAGCTTGCCGGCCGCCTCGCGCTCCGCGGGCGTTTCCAGGCCGTGGTCCAGGCTGTTGCGCACCAGGTGCGTGAGAGGATCGGCGATGCGCTCGATCAGCCCCTTGTCCAGTTCCGTGCCCTCGCCCACGGTGACCAGCTCGACTTCCTTGCCCAGCTTGGCGGCCAGGTCGTGCGCCACGCGCGGGAAGCGGCTGAACACGAAGGACATGGGCAGCATGCGGATGGACATGGCCGCCTCCTGCAGGTCGCGGGTGTTGCGCTGCAGTTGCGCCAGGCCGTTGAACAGCGACTCGTACAGCACCGGATCGGCGCCGGACGCGGTCTGCGCCAGCATGGCCTGGGTGATCACCAGCTCGCCCACGAGGTTGATGAGCTGATCCACTTTCTGCACGCCGACGCGGATGGAAGCCGCGTCGCCGGCCGCCGCGGCGGGCTTGGCCTCGCGGCGGATGGGCGTGACCGTCGCCTTGGCTTGGGCGGCGGCATCCTTGACCGCCTGGGCTGCCGGTAGTGTCGCAGGGTCAACGAACAGGCCGAAGGCCTCGGTTTCACCTTGAGTTGGGGCTTCGCCGTGAGTTCCGGCTTCACCTTGAGCTTCGGCTTCGCCTTGGGTTCCGGCATCACCCTGCCCCTCGGCCTCGGCCGGCGGCGCGGGCTCGGCCGCGCTGACCTTGATCTTGTCGGTGGGCAGCATGAAGCCCAGCGCGTCCTCCATGTCGGACACGCTCACTTCGGTCAGAATGCGAAAGCGCCGCTCCAGCGGCTTTTTGCGGCCCTTGCGCTTGATCTCCTCGATGTCGCCGAAACCGGCGAGATCGGCCAGGGCGCTGTCCACGTCCTTGCTGCCGAAAGCCGCGTCAAAGGGACCGAAGGTCAACTCAAGGTGGTGCTTGGGCTTGGTCTTTGCCGTTTCCGCGGGGGATTCGATGAGGAAGGCGCGCAGGCGCGCGCACAGCGCGTCGACTTCGCTTTTTTCCACCGGCTCGCCCGCGCCGCGGCTGTGCGCGAGCAGCGCCTTCAGCAGGTCGCCGGAGGTGAGAAAGGCGTTCACCAGCTCGGCGCTGGCCGCCATTTCGCCCTTGCGGATGCGGTCGAACACCGTTTCCATCTCGTGGGTCAGGTCGGCGATGTCGCTGAAGCCGAATGTTCCGGCGCCGCCCTTGATGGAGTGCGCCGCGCGGAAAATGGCGTTGAGCTGCTCGGCGTCGGCATGCTCGATGTCCAGCGCGAGCAGCAGCTCTTCCATGTGATCGAGGTGCTCGGCGGCCTCCTCGAAAAACATGGCGTGGAACTGCGCCATGCCGCCGTCGTCCTTGTTTTGCGCTGCCATGACGTCCTCCTATCCCGCGACCTTGCGCACCACGGCCACCAACTGCTTGGGGTCGAAAGGCTTGACCAGCCATCCCGTGGCGCCCGCCGCCTTGCCCTTGGCCTTCATCTCGGGGCTGGACTCGGTGGTAAGCATGAGAATGGGCACGCTTTTGTACTCGGGCGTGTCGCGCAGCGAACGGATCAGGGTGAGGCCGTCCATGCGCGGCATGTTCTGGTCGGTGAGCACCAGGTCCACGCGCCGGCCGCGCGCCTTGTCGAGGCCGTCCTGCCCGTCCACGGCTTCCAGCACCTGGTAGCCCGCGCCCTTGAGGGTGAAGGACACCATGCCGCGCATGGAAGCCGAATCGTCCACTGCCAGAATCGTCATTGCCGCCATTGTTATTCCTTCGTTCTCGGATATGCGTTTCAAAACAGTTCCACCGCGCCGCAGCCCGGCTGCGCCTGGGCCACCGGGCAGGGCTCCACGCCGCCGTGAGCAGGCTCCAGGCCGGCGTCCATCTGCGCCACCAACTGCGCAAGCGAGCGGTCCGCGTGATGATTTCCGCCCGCCACCGCCATGGCCGCGGCGAAGGGGACGCTCAAGCCGCCCACCAGCGCTTCAGTGCAGGCCAGCCGCCGGCGCAGCGACGCCAGGAGCTGACCGCAGATGTCCTGGTATTGCAGGTTGACCACCACGGCGTGGCTGTCGCCCTCATCCAGCGCGGCTGAGATCCGCCCGAAGGCCGCGGACATCCGCTGCATCGCCTCGTCGAGCAGCATTTGCAGGCGCGCCAGGTCCGCGCCCGCGGCCGAGAGCTGGCGCGCGCACTCCTGGTTGTGGGAGCGGAAGGTGTGGGCGATGCGGTCCATGCCCAGATCGGATCGCTGCTCCAGCGCGTCCACGGTCACCTCACAGCCCCAGGCTGGCCAGCAGGTCATCGACCTGCGCCTGGCCCGCCATCACGTCCACGCGGGGCTGCTCGGCCACCTGCGGCCCCTGCAGCCCTGCGCGCCCGGCGAGAGCCGCTTCCCCGCAAGGCTGCTTGCCGTAATCGGCCAGCAGCTCGGTCAACTGTTCCTCCATGCCGCGCACCAACTGCGAAAGCTTTTCCAGCACCTGGCCGGTGAGATCCTGGAACTCCTGCGCCAGCACGATTTCGGTGAGCTGCGCCTTGGTCTCCGCCGTGGCCTCGCCGACGCCGGCCAGGTACTCGACTGTGCGCTCGCCCAGGGCCTGCCACGCCTCGCGCGACGGTGCGGAATCCGATGGGCCGGAATCCGCGGGCGCGGTGAGCAGTCGCTGCCACTCGTCGTGCATGCGCTGCGCATCCTCCTTGACGCCGTCCTGCAGCGGCCCGGCGATATCGACCGCGTTCAGCACCCTGCCCGCGGCCTGCTCGGTCATGCGCGACACATAGGCGAGGCGGTCGCGGGCGTCGGGAATGGCCTCGGCCGCGTGGCCGATGAGCGCCTCCACCCGCAAGTCGTGCAGGCCCTCGTGCACGGTGCGCGTGAGCGTGCCGATGCGGTCGAGCAGGCGCTCCTCGACGCGCGGCTCCCCGCCTTCCCCAC
>Ga0068858_100001839_pt1 | contig 21632 bp, 18 predicted proteins | sample KBSSwiS12_FD_66589 | JGI IMG/M metagenome (GOLD analysis project Ga0068858, IMG submission 66589) | Switchgrass rhizosphere microbial communities from Kellogg Biological Station, Michigan, USA - KBS Switchgrass S1-2 | ecosystem: Host-associated > Plants > Roots > Rhizosphere > Soil ...
TCCACTGCCAACGCCTGCCCGGATTCGATCTTCGTCAGTGCGGCGCGAACGAGCTGCAGAGCGTTCTCGGCTCTGTCTCTCGAGGCTCTGCAGACTCTCAGCTGCATCTCCAGGACCCGGGCGAGTGGCGGCGCTTTTCGCTTCAAGAGTGAGCGGATCTGTGTCAGCGTCATTCCGAAGGTTTTGAGGGTCACGATGACGTTTAACCGCTGAAGTTCCCTCGGTCCGTAGAGTCGCCAATCCTTCGGGGAACGCGCCGGCTCGATGAGACCGTGTCGTTCGTAGACCCGTAACGCCCGAATGGTCAGTCCAGTGCGTCGCGCACATTCGGCGGCGCTCAAGGGCGCTGTTTTTTTCAGCTTGGACATCGGTGATCGAGAGCGTAGGGTATGACCTTAGGTTCGGGTCAAGCCCTGCTCGCCGCGACCCGGAATGGTCGCCCGAAAGAGTCTGGTTCTATCGACTCGGGGTGATGAGCGCACCGATCCGGTAAACCAGCTGTTGAGGATCAACCGGTTTCGCCAGGTGCGAGTCGAAGCCCGCCGCATTGGCCCGCTTGCGATCCTCTTTTCTGGCGAACGCAGTCAGCGCCAGTGCGGGAACGCGCTTATAGTCGTGTGTTCGCTCGAGCTCACGGATGCTGCGCATCAGAACATAACCGTCTTCGCCGCCCAGCCCGATGTCGCTGACGATGAGATCCGGAGAACGCAACGTATAGGCTTCTCGCGCCGCCGCCGCCGATTCCACCGCTTGAACTTCCGCGCCGTAGGTCGTGAGCAGTCGAGCTGTACCCTCGCGACTGCTCGGCTCATCTTCGATGAGCAGGATGCGAACGCCTTGGAGGTCAGTTCTCTCCAGATGGTCGGCAGCCAGTGGCCCACCCTCGGTGAAGGTCTCAGTTTTGAGCGGCAGGCGCACCACAAAGGTGGCACCATGCCCTTCACCCGCGCTCACGGCACTGATGGCTCCTTCATGCAGTTCGACCAGTTGCTTGGCGATGGCAAGGCCGAGTCCCAACCCTCCATGTTGGCGATCCATGCCCGATGAGCCCTGTTGAAATCGGTCGAATATGTAGGGCAGCAACTCCGGGCGAATCCCGATTCCCGTGTCGGAAACCTCGATGAGCACGAACTGCTCCTCCCGGCGCAGCTCAACCTGGATGCGTCCTCCTGAAGGGGTAAACTTCACGGCATTGCTCAGGAGATTCCATATCACCTGCTGCAAACGATCGGGATCCGCCCGCACGATGCCGATATCCGGACCGGCATGAAAGTTGAGCTTCACCTCTTTGCGGACCGCGAGGGAGCGGACTGACTCGACAGCGGCTCCGACTGCATCCGTCAACCGCGTCGGACGGAGCTCGACACGGAGTTTCCCGGAAGACATGCGCGAGATATCGAGCAGATCGTCGATGAGCTGCTGTTGAGCCAGAACAGCCCGCTCGAGCGTCCGCAGCCCTTCTCCCCGGTCTTTCTGCGGCAATGCTTCATTGCCCAGGAGCCGAACCCACAAGCGCATCGTATTGAGCGGTGTTCGCAGCTCATGGCTCACCATCGAGATGAAGTCATCCTTCGCATGATTGGCGGCTTCAGCATTCGCCTGTGCCCCCTCCGCTTCGGATGTGGCCGCGAGCAGCCGATCCTCCGTCTCTTTCTGTTCAGTATTGTCCCGCACGATTTTGACGAATCCGAGCAGCGTGCCGGTCTCATCGCGGGCGGCTGAGAGAACCCCACTGGCCCAGATAGGCGTGCCGTCCCGGCATACGTGCCAACGCTCGTCTCTCGCGTGACCGTTCTGCAGAGCGGTTTGGAGTTCCCGTTCGGGTGCGTGGCTGTCGCGGTCCGCCGCGGTGAAAATTCGAGCACCCGACTGGCCGAGCATCTCATCCGCTGTCCAACCGAATATGCGCTCCGCGCCCGGGCTCCAGGACGTGACCAGACCGTCCGTATCCAGCATCATGATTGCGAAGTCGTCGGAACTTTCAATGATGAGGCGCAGCCGCCTTTCACTATCGCGCAGCGCTCGTTCCGTTGTCTTCAGCTGCGTGATATCCCAGAACGCAGCCACCGCTCCGACGACTGACTGCTCGCTGTCGCGCACGGCGGCAGAACTGACAGAAAGTACCGACTTTGCGCCTTGCGGCCCCACGACCTCGATCTGCTCACCAACAATGGTATCGCCGGTACTCAAAGAGCGCGCAAGTGGCCACTCGTTTGTGCTGTAGTGCGTTCCGTTTGGATGCCATCCCCTGAAGGCCGATACGGCTGCTTGCCACTCGACGTTCAGAAAAGGAGGTGGATAAGGCTGACCGAACAGTTCGGCGGCGCGACGATTCGCGTTCATCACGCGTCCTGTCGGAGCTTCGACGAGGATGATGGCCGCGGGCATCTGCTCGAGAGCCGACTCCAGCCGCGTTTGCATCAGCCGTTCGGCTGCTTCAGCGGACTTTCGGGCCGTGATATCGAAGAATGTAAGGACGACGCCTGCAATGTGGTTGTCTTCCGTGCGGTACGGCAGCGCACGATGCAAATACCAACGTCCACTGTGACTACGGAACTCCGCCTCGACGGCGATCAACTTGTTCAAAACAACTTGTGCAGTATCCCGCAGGACGCCGTGAGAAGCTTCCCGGCCATCCACCAACGAGAACTTCGGGGACAGATTACTGATCGAGCGGCCGATATCAGTGGGTATGAGCTCGATCAGGTCCTGAACGGCCGGGGTGAACCGGCGCACCTTCAAAGCGGTATCGAGAAACACAACCGCGATGTTGGTGCTGCTCAGCAGATTGGACAGATCGTTGGTTGCCTGCTCGATTTCGAGAATTTTCTCCTGCAGCTGCGTGTTGACGGTCGTCAACTCTTCATTCACCGATTGCAGCTCTTCCTTGCTCGTTTCGAGCTCTTCGTTCGCGCTTTGGAACTCCTCGTTGATGGAGATGACTTCTTCATTCGAGGCTTTCAGCTCCTCCTTGCTCGCCTCGAACGCTTCGGCACCCGCCTGAAGCTCGCGTCGCAAGATCCGGATTTCGTCTTCCAGTTGCGCGTCCGGCTGCAACAGGAAAGAGGGGGTGTGTACCTCTTTGGCCGAGCCCTCATCGCTGGTGGTGCGATGCTGAGCAGCCTGGGGTCGCAGTTCAAAAGTGACCCGCAGGTTGCGTCCGGCCGAATTGGCTTTGAGCGGCGCGATGGTGATGCGGACCCAGAGACTCTGGTCCTCAGCCTCGAGAGGGGTGTCGATGGAGACGGGACGGTGCGCCTCGACCGCCTGACGGAATGCGGTGCGAACGGCCGTTCTCAAAGGAGGCCGTGCCGCCTCGACGACACTCGCTGTCAGCTCCCCCTGTGGATAGGCCAGAAACGGCGTGGTGTCGCCGTGCACATATAACATTCTCTCCTGTCTATCTACGACGACAGAAGGGGGCACGAACTCCTCGAGCAAGGCGCGCTCGAAGCCTGCGGAGTGTGTTGATTCGGACCGCGTACTTGCCACTGCGTTTTCGCGTGTCAGCAGAGGTTCGTGACTCACCATCCGCGGCACAGTCGCCAGATCCGCAAAGCGATGTTGTGATGGGCCGACACGTCGATAGATCCGCCAACGTTTGCTGATGGTCTCGAAGCTCTGCTCGGCAACGCCCAGACTTTCGGTGTTGCCGAGGAAGAGGTAACCCCCTTCCCGGACGGCAAAGGACAGGAGCGAGAGGATGCGTTTCTGGGTTTCCGGCTCGAGGTAAATCAGAAAGTTCCGACACGTACAGACATCCACGCGTGAGAACGGCGGATCACGCAGCAGGTTCTGCGGCGCGAACACCACCATGTCGCGGATCGCCTTTTTCACCCGATAGGTGTGTTCGTCTTTCTCGAAGTAACGTTCCAAACGCTGCTGCTCGATATCGCCTTCGATCCCGGCGGCGTACACGCCCGCGCGCGCGAGCGCCAGGGATTTGTCGGCGGCATCGGTCGCAAAGATCTTGACCTCGAGCCCCTTGCCAGCACGGTGTATCTCTTCGGAGATGAGGATCGCCAGCGAATAAGCTTCCTCGCCGCTCGAGCACGCAGTCACCCAGGCGCGGATCTCTTCGCCTGATGACCGGCTTTCCACCAGCGGCACAATCACGCTCTCGCGCAATGCTTCCCAGGCGTCCGGATCGCGAAAGAACCCGGTGACATTGATCATCAGATCATTGGCGAGCGACAGCGATTCCTTCGGCTGCTCTCGCAGCACCTGTGTGTACTCAGACAGGCTCGCCACACCGACAACACCTGAGCGGCGCTGAATACGACGCAGGAGTGTAGGTTTTCGATAACCGCGGAAATCATGCCCGGTCCGCGTCCTGAGCAACGCGTGAATCTGGTTCAGGAGGTGTCGCTCAGTCTCGGGATCCTGCTCGGCGGAGCGATCAATCAACGCGTCCGGCTTTTGAATGAACGGATGCCGGACATAGTTCACAACGAAGCCCGGAATACGGTCGACGGGCAGAACCTGGTCGGCGTACCCCGAGTGCATCAGGCTGCGAGGCATTCCAGGAAATTCGGCCGTATCCGGATCTTGCGCCACACACAAACCGCCGGCCGCCTTGATCGCCTGCGCGCCGGCAGTGCCGTTCGTGCCCGTTCCGGACAGCACGACGATGATCGCCTTTTCCTTCTGTTCGAGGGCGAGGGATCTGAAGAGATCATCGACCGGGCGGCGATGTCCACGCTGCTCCACCGGTGCGCCGAGGCGCAACATTCCGCCCGTGAGGGTCACGGTGAAGCCGGGGCGGATCACGTAAACCGTATTGGGCTCTACCGGCATACCGTCCTGGATCTGAAAGACGGGCATGGACGTGCACCGGCTCAGGATCTCCGGCATCAGGCTTGGACTGTCCGGGGGCAGATGTTGGATGACAATGAAGGCCATCCCGCTGTCTGCTGGAGCGGATCTGAAAAAGGTGGAGAGCGCTTCAATGCCCCCGGCCGATGCGCCGACTCCGATAACTGGGAAGGGAAGATTGGCGCGCTGCTCAGACCCGACGGGCGCAGCTGGAAGGCTATGGGAGCCTGCTGCCGCCGGGTCTTCCGGGGATTTGAGGCTACCGTTGTTCAAAATCCCCCCTTCTTCGTTTGGCGGTCAGCCAACGGGTCGGGCAGTTCGTGAGCCCGAGCTGGGACAACAGATGTAATGTTCACTCACGGCGAATGTTCGGCAGGTGCATATGATAATGATTTGCCTGCACAGCTGCCGCTTCGGTCGGACGTGAAAATCTCGAAGCGATCAGCCCCCACCACTCAAATACGCTAAATCGGCCGACATTCCAAGCGTCGCCAGCTCACACGTTTGCCTCGGCACGCACTCGTCACTTTGGCGGGGGAAATTCGACCGCGAGGCTTTTCAGCGCGCATCCGGGCGCACCCGGTCATGTGTGCGTAACTAACACAACACTAGTTGTCTACAGCCGCAGGCACGGCGGTGTTGTTTTTATTCTTTGAAAACCGCGTGAATTGTCGAGTAATTCATGGGGAGGTTCGATCCCGTCACTCGGCGCCCCTCGATGCGCCGGTGGCGCCCTACATGAACGGGCCGCGTAAACGCCGCAGCATGCCGTGCAACTCCAACTGGGCCACAGGTTTTGCCAGACACCCGATGAACCCGGCGGCGCGAGTGCGCTCGGCGTCAATGGACACAGGACATTCTGCAATTGCGAGCAGGGGCAGCTGCCGTACATAGCGCTGCAGATGTGAACGGAATCTCCGCGCCAGCTGATAGCCGGTCATGTCGGGGAGCTCCAGATCGAGAATGACCATGGCTGGCGAAAACTCCGCCACCGCGGCCAGCGCCCGCCGCGCTGAGTAGGCGGTGAATGTCGCCGTATAACCCAGCTCCTGCAGCGTGTATTTCAAAGAGTCTGCGGAGCGCATATCTTCGTTGACGATGAGGATTCTCGAGTTTCCAGGCGCAGGCGTCTGGGCCAGATCATCAGGACGTGGCTCGAGCGAAGGCCGCCATGCGGCAACACAGGATTGGATTTGCACCAGATTTCTCCTGGGTTTGTTAACGAGCGCCAGCGACGTGCTGTGGCGCTGATATCCGCCCGCTACGCCGCTGTTGCTCGTTTTGAACGTCTGCCAGGGTAAGTTGAGTGGCCGCGGCGATCGCCTCCAGCACCGGGTGTTTCCTGTCGGAGGGCATGCGCAGGCCGTGCATTTTCTCCCAGGCGGAAATCCGACGCTCGGCGCAATTCAGGTCCGAAGAGATCTCCGCCATATTGGCTCGTCTCAATTCGGCCCGTTCGTTTTCCTCGTGGGCGCGGCGATCGCGGAACTCAGTGACCGTCTCGGCCGCATTGAATTTCCGTCGCGTGCTCGTATCAGGGAAGCTCGGGATAATGCTCACGTGTAGATCTCCGCAGGTCGAATGAAAGCGCAGCGTCTGGACGGACGTAGTGCGACCGTGCAGTGTTCCGAGGGCTCGGGAGGCTTTTGAGATGACGCTCTGGCCCATTCCGACCGCTGGATCAGCGCTGGGCCAAGGAGACAAGGCGAAAGGATCACGACCAGTTCCGACAGTAGCATGTCCCGGGTCTGTCCGGTTGTCTTTTGGGCCTATCCCGGGGACCGCCCCGACATGCGCTGCCCGACAGCGGCAGGCGGTCCGAGGCACCGTCAGTTCATTGTGTTATCAGCGGGTTGGCCCTGTCAGCTTTACTTCTTCGAGTGGTCAGGCGGCCGGTCACGGTCCGAGAAATGGGGCGCACGACTGGGTCCCGGCGCAGTTGCGGCAAAGGCCCGTAAACATTCGCACGAGCACAATATAACGGCCGGTACCTGATCATTGAGGCCGCCCGGATTCGGGTGTCGGCTCACCTCGAAGTGATCCTTCGGGCGACGGCCATCTTCGTTGCCGATGTCGCGTTCGCAAACATCGCATGTAAGTACGACGATTTCCTCCGGAGCATGGAAAACGCCTGTCTTACGATGACCCATGACACACCATACCGCAGTTCCCGCGACGCGGCCTCCTTAATTTCCTTCACGCTGCCGCCAAATGCCGCAGCCTGTGGCATTGCGAGATTTCGCTATCATCTGTCCGGATTATTTTCGGGAGGGCGGCGCTGCCATCCTCGAGCCCCCTTGCTTCTGCTCCTTCGCCAAGCTCTCCAGCAACTCATTGACCCTCGCCACGATGGCATCCCGGCCCCTGCGGTAATCCACCAGAACACCCGGCAGATTGTCCCAGTGCAGAACCGGAACCCTTGTGCCGACCTCCGATGAGAGGTCCTGATCGAAGGAGACAACGAGAGAAACACCGTCGAGGTCTGCGGAACGAAACAACCGAGGCACGAACCCAGAAACGCCCAAGCCATCCGCATTCATACCTGCTTGGACAACTCCGGGCACGGTTGGGTCGGGAGCGATTCCGCGAGCAACAGCCGCGAACGGAATACCGCGTTCCCTGGCGCTCCGGTTGAAATACGATGCAGCAATGAGACTCTTGACGGAACCATGTTCGCAAACGAACACGACACGCTCGACAGGTACTGGTTGCTGCGCCTGATTCATTGATGGGCACACTAGAAGAGCCAGTGTCAGCAGCACGAGGCGCCCGATCCCCCCGGCCATCACGCCAGCCTTCGCGCTACGACCCGCGCTTGCTGTTGGTGAGATCGAGCGCAGCGCGCATCCCCTGGGCCAACTTCTGTGCGTCATCCACCGCCCAGAAGTGCATGAAGAACAGATGCGGTGAGTCGTCGATCATGTGACTGTGCAGCGCCGTGACCTCGATACCGTGTTGACGCAACGTCTTCAGCACGGGATTGACCTCGGTCCCGAGTAACACCAGATCGCCCGTGATCGCGGCCTTCCCACCCCCCGTGGGTTGGAAGTTGATGGCCATCGCTGTGCCCATTGAGGGCGGGACGCCCATCGACCCTTCAGTGATGTCCTCCGCACGCGGAACGCTGAACTGCAAGACGCCGCCATTGACTTTGCCTGGATAGCCGAGCGTTTTTTCCAGCGCCGCGTTGTCTAAATCCAAGGTTGCGGGTGGCGCGGGAGTTGGCGCCGTCATGGGCGTTTTGCTCGACTGAGCCAGCGCAGTGTTAATGGCCTTCGCAAGCTTCACCGCGTCGCCGTGTCCACCGACATGCATGTAGAACACGGGGACATTTGTGCGCAGCAGATGGTTGTGGATCGCAGTTATTTCGACGTTCTCACTCACGAGGCTCTTCATGACCGGACTGATCTCGGTATCCGTCAGAACCAGATCACCCATGACCATCGCGCCTCGGGAGGTCGTTTGAAAAGCGACCCAGCCGCCGAGCGCGAGCGCAGGTTTGATGGCGACACCGTCAACGGTCACTGTCAGATCGGAGCGCGGAAAGGCGTATTTGTGAACACCCCCTGGTTGCTCCGTACCTTTGCGCCCCATGGCACCGTCCACCTTCGACCAATCCACTTCGGCGGCGATGGCGCCCGCGCAAGCGGCAAGTCCACAAACGGCGGCGATCAACAGTCTCATTCGACTCATATCACAGGTGCTCCCGATGCGGACATGCGATAGTTAATTTTATAACAAGCACGTAGTATATTCTACAAATGGATTCCCGCGCGCGTTCCTGGCTCCTGCTCATCACCAATCTCCCGGGCCACAATCCTGCATTGCGCATGCGTTTTTGGCGCGCTTTAAAGGCGGCAGGGGCTGGCTTGATGCGCGATGGCGTTTATGTGTTGCCGACCTCCGAGCGTGCGCGGAGCACCTTTGAAGCCCAGCTTCGCGAAGTTCAGGAAGCGGGCGGGCAGGGTCACCTCGTCAGCTTCGAATCCAACTCAACGGCCCAGCACGAGTCCCTGGTCGCTCTGTTTGATCGAACCAGGGACTACGCGGACCTGCTCGAGCGCCTGAAGAAGTGGAAAAAGCAACTTGCCAAACTCACCGAGCTGGAATCAAGGCAAGAGCTCAACATCATCGTGCGGGAATCCGCCATCGTGGGCGAGATCGATTTCTTTGCCGGCAAGTCTCGTGAGCAGATGCAGGGCGCGCTGGCGGATGCCGAGCATGCGTTCAATGAAAAGTTTGCGCCCGATGAACCGCATGCGGCTCGACGGGCAGTCGCGATCCGCAACCGCAAGGATTTCAGTGCGCGTACCTGGGCAACTCGCAAACGACTGTGGATTGACCGCGTTGCCTCCGCGTGGCTCATCAAGCGATTCATTGATTCGGATGCGCGCTTCGTCTGGCTCGATCACATTAAAGACTGTCCCAAGCGCGCGGTCGGGTTCGATTTTGACGGGGCGCAATTCACTCATGTCGGATCGAAAGTCACCTTCGAGGTGCTGCTGGCGAGCTTCGATCTCGACCAGGATTCCGGGCTCGTGCGGCTGGGCGAGTTGATTCATCACCTGGATGTCGGAGGCATTCCGGTCGCGGAAGGACCTGGGCTGGCCACGATCATGGCGGGTGCGCGCTCCCTCCAGGAGAGTGACGACGATTTGTTGAAATCGATGATTCCTGTATTCGACGCGTTGTATGCCGGCTACGTCACGAGCACCCGACAGGCCGGAGGCTGAAGCTCCTCCGCGGGCCGCAGTCACAACGACCTGGACCCCGCCGCCCGCGGACGGGGCTGAGTCTTCGTCAGCGTGCGAATTTGCCTGAAGGACTCGCAACTGACACGCTCTGGTTCTAAGATCTCGCGAGGCGGAATTTCTCCTCCGAGGGGTCAGAAGTGGGACAGTTGCGCGGACGGAGCCCTTCTTCTTCGTTGGTCCGGTGCGTATGGCGGGTGCCCTGGTGCACGCCCGTGCGGTTTTTGTCGGCGTTGGTTGTTGCCGCCAGTGTTGGCTTCGTCGCCTACGCCGGCCGCAGTGTCGGGCAAGAACCGCCGGATCCACAGGAAATGCGCAACGGCGTGACCTATACGTTCGAGCGCACGTTGGCGACTCGCAAGGTGGATGATGCGTATGATCGCGGCCAGCTGTCCCTGGTCGTTTACATCTGGCGGCCAATCGTGCGCAGCCGCCACGAAGTCGTTCTATACAGCCATGGCTCTCTTGGAGGTTTGACCTACGACCCCCGCGAGCCCATGTCCCCCGTGCCGATTCCCCTGCTCGAGTTCTTGCTCAAAGAGGGATACACGGTAGTGGTTCCGACCCGTCGCGGATTTGGAGCTTCCACCGGTACGTATCGGGAAGAGTGCGCATTCAGCGCGGGGAAGTGCTCGCTGGCGGAATATCGCGCCCTTGCCGAGCCTGGGATTGGCGAAGCGGTTCGCGATACCAATGCCGTCATTGATCAAACCATTGAAGGCAAAGAAGTATCCGCCGGCTCGAAAATCATTTTCAGCGGTGTCTCCCGGGGAGGTCTCCTGTCGCTACGGATGGCGGCCGAGCGACCTGAAGTCACCAAGGGGGTTATCAATTTCGTGGGTGGCTGGCTCTCAATCAATGAGGCATGGCCAGCTGCGGAAAACGCCGCGCGGATGGATCTGCAAAACCGTTGGTTTGGCGCAATCGGTCAGCGGGTCCACATTCCCACACTCTGGATCTACGCGGCTCGCGACGAGAACTACCCCGAGACTGCGACGCGCACCTTCTTCGGCAAGTTTCAGGAAACGGGCGGCACCGGCCGCTTTGTCTATGTGACCCAACATTCGCTCGGCAGCGGTCACGCGGTCGCGAAGGACCCCAAGCTTTGGGAAGCCGAGGTCAGGGAGTATCTCAAGGGACTTCGCTAGCAACCGTCAGGTCTGGCGGCAGATTGGCGCCTTCAAGACCGACGTCGATCTATTGGAGCGGGAGTTCTACGCAGTGAACGAGTCCACTGACGAATTCGTCGAGATTCCCAGATGGATAAGGGTTCTGCACGACAGGCTCTGGTTTGGAGGTCCACGCCTGAGCAGGCGAGAGGTCCTCCTGATCGAGGCGCTCTGCCTCGTGTTCGCTGTCATCGCGTTCGGGGCATCCTTCCTGGTCTCGCGGAATGCCAGGGCGGCGGTCGGCATGAGCGCCATCGTGCCGCTCATCTGTTGCTATCTCGTGGCCGTGTCAATTCGGATGTACGACCGATACCGACTTTGGCCCGGCTCTCAGAATGCTCCTCCGGAAACATCTCGTACATGGCGAAGCCTGACTGCCGAGTACGCATTCTTGATTGCGGTTGGAACACTGGGCATCGTGATGGCCGCTTGGCTGGCCGTCTAGCTCAGCCTATCGAGCTCTTCCGCCTCTCGGTCGCGGTGGACTTTCAAACTCCCCCTCGTTAGTCCAAACCCGTGACAGCTTCGATCTTGTTGCCTTCCGGATCGAATACAAAAGCGGCGTAATAGTTGTCGCTGTATTGCGGACGCCGTCCCGGCGCGCCGGCATCTGTGCCTCCCAGACGTAGCGCCTCCGCGTAAAACGAATCCACTGTCTGACGGTCTGGCGCCGTGAAAGCAATGTGCACGCCATTCCCCGAGGTGGCCGGTTTCCCGTTGGTCGGTGTTTCCAGGCTGAAGACGAGGCCTTCATTGCCGTAATCGACAGACTCCGAATTCGACTCGCGGATCCGCAGCCCCAGCAGGCGCATCAGGGGATCGTAGAATGCTTTCGCGCGGGCAACATCGTTGACCCCGACAGACACGTGACTGATTCTTCCCATGACTGCGCCCTGACACCCTTCATTAACCGGTCGCCTCGGCGATCGACTCGCAAACTACGAGTTGCGTGCAGCAATGGATGTTCCTGGCGCGAGATTGTCGGGCTTATCGGCAATGGCCCCTTGGTTGTGGCAAAATGCCACATTCTGCGATAAGATGCTATCCATGGCAAAATCCATTCGCGTATCCGATGCGCTGTATGAGGTGGCCGATGCCACCTCGAAAAAGGTGCATCGTTCGCTTGCGCAGCAGATCGAGCACTGGGCCGAGCTCGGCCGTGCCATAGAGGCAGCCGGCGTTACAACCTCGCAGATCCTCGAAATCCTCGAGGGTGATCTACGCGCGCGCGAACGCGTCATGCTGAAGTTGGGCTTGGTAAAACAGGAAAGCATGTATCTGCTTCCGACTGCGGTGGCGCGCAAGACGAAGGTGCGATTCCCGAGAAGTTGATCTCATCGGCCCCCGTGGACATGGAGCGCTGAGCGCGCTGACTCGATTCACGAAGCGGTGTTGCTCTGAAGCTCATGTCGGCAAAGCGGCGCGCTGAGCTGAATGCTTTGCAGTCAGTTTATCGCTGAACCAACTGCGAATGGGTTCAGGCCAACTCCTTCAATGGCCAGACTTCGACCACGCCGTGCGCGACAGCGCAGGGAACGCGCGACACCTTTTCAATCGCAGCGGCCAGGTCGACAGCCTCGATCACAGCGAATCCAGCGATCGGCAGGGCAGACGACAGGAACGGGCCATCAATGGTCTCCAGGTGGGCTGCGTTTGGGTTGCGAACCTGGACCGGCGTGCCGGCGATCCCTATCAGGGCGCCTTCGGCGCGCAACTTAGCGTCCTGCGCGTGCGCAGCGTCTCTGACCGGTTGGGGAGTGCGGTCGTACCCGGCCCGATCGCCATATGCAATGGTGATGAATTTCGGCATGAAACAGTCTCCTTGTAGAGGTTCGCGGGCCTCAGTCCGGGCCCCTTCATACCAAGGACGACGGACCCGGGCTGATTCCGACAATGCCCGCAAAGTCGGTACCGCACAGTCAGCGCCAGCCTATCTCTGTGCAATGCTGGCGCCGACACAAAGCGTAGCAATGAGAATCGGCGGCAACCTGAATCGCTGCAGCAGGATGAACGCAACCAGAACGATAGCAATATCAACAACCGAGCGTATCGCGCTGACCCAGACAGGGTTGTAGAGAGCGGCACCCAACAGACCCACGACCGCGGCGTTGATGCCGGCAAGCGCGGCCCCGGCTGTGTTGTGGCTGGAAATCCGACCCAGCACGGACAGGCCGGATGTTGCGAGCAACATACCAGGCAGAAAGATTGCGATCAGCGCAATCAACGCCCAGATAAATGACTGTTGCGCTGGCGCACTTGCCGCGCCGAGGTACGCGGCAAGAGTAAAGAGCGGCCCCGGCATGGCCTGCGCAAAACCGTAGCCGGCCAGAAAGCGATCGTCGGACACCCAGCCCGAAGGCACGAGCGCCTGTTGCAAAAGTGGCAGAACCACATGACCGCCGCCGAATACGAACGCACCTGATCGGTAGAAAATGCTGGCCAGCGCTACCGGTCCATGTGTTTGAAACAGTTGGCCGCTCGACAACCCAGCGAGCAACACGAGAAAAAGACCCAAGGTCGTCCACGCCGTACGGGTTGATAGTCCTGCCGGAAGCTTCGGCGCCATATGAGATCCCCTGGCCAAATCCTCCATACCATCGACGTCGGGTGACTGGCACAGGAAGATGCCCGCGGTGGCGCCACCGATCAGGGTCAGGAGCTGTGCAAATCCGGTATGGAGAAACAGGAGTGGCAAACAAGTCGCGACGGCGATGGCGCGCCTGGGCAGGTCGGGTGCAAGCGAGCGCGACATGCTCCAGACTGCCTGCGCGACCACAACCACAGCAGTCAGCATCAGGCCATGAAGGACGGCCCGCATCAGAGGGCTCGGGTTCGTAGGCGCAAAGAGAGCAAACGAGTACATCAGGACGGCGGAGGGGAGCGTAAAGCCAACCCAGGCGGCGAGAGCTCCCAACCAACCGGCGCGATGCAACCCAATCAGAAACCCAACCTGACTGCTCGTTGGGCCCGGCAGAAGTTGGCACAGCGACACCAGCCTGCCGTACTGTTCCGGGCTCAACCAGCGCTGCTCTCGCACGTAAGTGCGCTCGAAATACCCGAGGTGCGCGATGGGCCCGCCAAAGGAAGTGAGGCCCAATTTGAGCGCCACCCAAAGAACCTCGCCCGCAGCACCGGTCGACGGAGAACCTGTCGACGCCGACCCCGTCGACGCTGACCCCGCCGACGCTGACCCTGTGGATGCCGACGTTGTGGATCCCGGCCCTGTGGATGCAGACCCTTCCGAATCACTCGCCACTATTGGCTGCCTCTGGTCTCAAAACCCAGATGGTAGCCGGTTCATTGCGCTGTGCGCGCACCGCCAGATAGAGCCTGTCGAGCTCGGGCACGAAAAGTGACGTCCGTGCGCCCGATGAGGTGCTCAATTTTCCAACCGAGTGGTACCTCGACCCCTCATGGGCGAAAATCTCCACGAATCCGGCACCACAGGTGACATACAACCGCCCCCGCCTGGCGTCGGCAAACACGTCATCCGAATCGTCGCAGGTATCAAGAGCCTGCAGCAAGCGCCCATCCTGCTTCTGGAAGACCCCGATTCGCGCCGGATGTCGAAACACGGCCAGGACAGTCTCAGGCCCATCCAGGATCAACGGGTAATTGGCAGTCAGGGGTGATGTCTTCCAACTGGCTATCTGCCTGCGCGCTTTGCGATCCACGACGGCGATCTCGCCCGCGTCCGGCACATTGACGAAGATGCGCGACTGTTGCGGATCCAATCGAAAGCTTTCCGGGTGACCTCGCAGCGGAATATCAGAAACAGTCTTCATGCTGACAGGGTCGATGGCCGCCAGCGCCCCACGTCCATATCCAACCCAGACATAGTGCGTGTCAGGATCGACGCGGACGTTGTCGGCATCATCTCCCAAAGCGAGGCGAGTCAGCGGCCGCAGCTCCGCTCCTTTATAGAGACGAACTGATCCGTCTCCACCATTTGCAACATACACCGTATCCGTGGAAGCCTCGTAGGCAATCCCTTGCGGCTCCTTCAATCCCTCGAGCCTGTTGATCACCTTGCGCTGTTGCAAGTCGATTACGCCAACAGTGTCGTTGCCCAGTTCCGCAACGTAGAGCCTTTGTCTATTGAGGTCGACAGCCAGATGATCGATGCGCCCTTGGATATCGCCCAGCGCGATCTTCGTTTCAATCGCCAGCAATTGCGCGGGCGCGGATTGAGCCATCGGGGCCAGAGCTCCCAGCCCAATCAACATCGCGCACCTGGAATTCACGGCGCGCGGTTGACGTTGGTCAGATCGAGCGCCGCGCGATGACGGCTGATCACTCGAAAGCGATCACTCAACACCGCCGCCCGGATCGACCACAGCGGAATGAGGCAACTCCACAGATAGGTCTGGAAATCATCCGGCGGCCGCACCATCTGATGCATTCCCGCGGTCTGACTCGAATCCAGTAGATAAAAGCCAACACGCACCATCGCCATGACATAGACGAGGATATATACCCAGCGTGACACCAGCCGGGTGAAGCGATGCAGCTCGAGGGTGGGCTGATCCGCGAGATCGAGCGCGCCAGTGATCAGCACAGCAGCTATAGCGGTGCATGTCACGACAGCGAACAGCACGCGGACAGTCTCGGTGAGGGGCGGCGAAACTCGAATGTGCTCGCAGTAAAGGGCAACCAGGCCGGCAAACAGCACGGGTGTCGCAACCCGGATCCACATGTACCGATGCATCACCTGCTCCATGCATGCATTGGACGCCTTTTACTTTGTGTTGTAAAGTTGCCTTGCTGTCGGCGTTCCCAGACCTACCGTTGGGCTGAGGCGCTGTCTATTGAATCCCGGGGGCAATCCCCCCAGAATGGGCGGGTGTCCCAGCCTCGTTCCAAGCTGCTCGTCTGGCTTCTCTGCATAGCTCTCGTCGTGATGCGGGTCGGAGCCGTGCACGTGCATTTTTGCGCGGATGGCAGCGAACCCGCGGCCAGTGTGCACGTCGGTGACACCGGGCTCGATGATCTCGATCACCCGAAAGGCGTCGGTGTTGACTCAGCCATTTCCGATTCCGACATGAGTGTGCCAGGAGACATCCTGGTCAAGAAGTTCGGCGGCGACTTCGATCCGGCCACGATGGCGGTTGCCTTCGCGCTGCTGTTGTTTTTTGTGGCGGTGGTACGGTCCGTCCCGGTCGATTGGGGCCCATCGCTCGTCCGGGTTTCTGATCCCACTCAACTTCGTCCGCCCCTGCGGGGTCCTCCCGCTTAAGCCTGCTCGATCTGCGCGGGGTGACCTGCGCCGTGCGCGATCCAATCGCGCGTTCTAACTCGAGAGGCCATCATGAGATTTCCGTTCGCACGCCGAAGATCGGCGTGCACAGGCGTCGCTGTGCTCATCACGGCGGCTGCCCAGATTTCGCTCGCACAGAGCGCGCCACCGACAAGCGAGCCTGTAGGTGCGCTGACGGTAAGCGAGCCTGTGGGTGCGGTGACGTTGAGCGAGGCTGTTGCCGCCACCTTAGGGCATAACCCAGACCTCGCGGTCAGAGCGTACGACCTCAAGGCAGGGGATGCCCGCGCCCTACAGGCAAGCCTGCGTCCGAATCCCGAGGCTTCGCTGGAAGCCGGTGGATTCCTGGGTTCAGGAGTCGCTCGGGACGTAGACGAAAAACAGGCGACGTTGACCCTCAGCCAGGTCCTGGAGCTGGGTGGCAAACGCGACCGTCGTGTCGAGGTCGCCCAATCCGACCGCACCGTGGCAGGAATCGATCACCAGGCACTCGAGCTCGATATCGTGGGCGAAGTAACCCGGCGTTTCATCGAAGTCGTCGCGGACCAGGAGCAGATCAACTCATCCCGAGGGGCCCTGCAGTTGGCGGAGCGCACCGAGAAAGCGATCGCCGCCCGTGTCCAGGCAGCGCGCACACCTGAGGCTGAGCTCAGTCGCGCGCGCATTGCAACGACACGGGCCCGGATCGAGCTCCGCCAAGCGCAAAGCGTGTTGGAAGGTGCACGCCGCAACCTGGCTGCAATGTGGGGAGGCACCGAGGCACGCTTTGAAAAGGCCCTGGCCAATCTCTACACGCTTCCGCCCTTGGAGTCCTTCGAGTCGCTGCGTCAGCTGCTCGATCGCAATCCCGACTTCGTTCGCTTCGCCTCTGAAGCGAGACTACGCGATGCCGAGTTGCGTCTTGCCCAGGCGCAGTCTCGCCCTAACCTCACGGTGAGCGCCGGGGTGCGTCGCTTCCAGTCGACGGGCGATGTGGGATTCATAGCGGGCTTCTCCATGCCAATACCGGTAAACGATCGCAACCAGGGTGCGATTGCCGAGGCGCGAGTTAAACGTGATCAAACACATGCAGGAGAGCGCGCAGCGCGCATTCGGGCGCAGGCGCAATTGTTCGCCTTGTACCAACAGGTGCAGGCTGGACGAGAACAGCTCGCCGTCCTGCGACAGGAAGCGACTCCCCAGGCACAGGCGGCCCTCGACCAGACACAGTACGGCTACGACCGTGGCCGGTTCTCGTACCTCGAGCTCGCTTCCGCCCAACAGGATCTGCTCGCCTTGCAGATCGCCGTCATCCAGGTGGCTGCCGACATACATCGTCTGACAGCCGAAATTGAACGCTTGACCGGCGAGCCCGTGGCAGCCAGTCGCACATCGCAGGAATGATCATGAAAAATGCCCCGGTTTGGATTGCCGCTGTCCCGGTTTGGATGGCCGCCTGCGTGTTAGTCGGATCGGCGGGTTTCGGATTGGCCGGCTGCGGAAAAAGTCACAGCTCCGCCAGCGCCGCCAGCTCCGCCAGCGCCGCCAGCGCCGCCAGCGCCGCCAGCTCCGCCAGCGCCGCCAGCGCCGCACCCACACAGGAACCGGCCGCGAAGGAATCCGAGCTCACGCCCGAGCGCGCCCGCAACGCAGGCATCGAAACAGTAGTCGCCGGCGAGGCGCAGATTCGCACCACGCTGACGTTGCACGGAACGATCCGTCCCAACGCCGAACGTGAGCAAGACATCCGCGCCCGCTATCCCGGAGTGGTTCGAGATGTGCGCAAGCGGGTCGGTGACCCGGTTACCGCCTCGGAAGAGCTGTTGCGAGTCGAGTCCAATGAGAGCCTGCAGACCTATCCCATCCGATCACCGATTCCGGGCCGCATCATTGAGCGGCGGACGAATCCAGGTGACGCGGTTGATGGCAGCACCGTGTTACTGCGTGTCGCCGACCTCTCCACCGTGTGGGTTGAATTTGCGCTTTTCGCCCGTGATCTCGGCCAGGTGAGGCCGGGGATGTCAGTCTCCTTCAGGGGTGCCAGCTCTGATGACGCGAGCGAAGCGAAAATCAAATATGTCGCTCCTGCTGGACAAGCTGACAGCCAGAGTGTCGTGGCGCGTGCAGTGGTCGATAACCGCGATGGACGTTGGGTGCCCGGCCAGTTCGTCACAGGCGAAGTAGTGATTGCCGACACCCGGGCGCGGGTCGCTGTAGTGCCTGCAGCGCTTCAGGAGTTGCACGGCAAAACGGTTGTGTTTGTAGAAAAGGGCGCCGGCTTTGAAGCCCGATCGGTCCAACTGGGCAAGCGGTCTCGCACGGCGATCGAAGTGCTGACCGGCATTTCAGCCGGTGAACGCTACGCCGCTCAAAACAGCTACCTGATCAAGGCCGATCGCCTCAAAGGCGCGGCCGGGGAGGAATGATGATGGACCGTATCATCCAGTTCTCCATCGGTCACCGCTGGCTCGTCCTGGCCGCGGCCGCCGCTTTCGCCGTGTTCGGTTATTTCCAGTATCAGCGCCTGCCGATTGATGCTGTTCCTGACATCACCAATGTCCAGGTGCAGATCAATACCCAGGCGCCGGGTTACTCGCCTCTCGAGACCGAGCAACGCGTCACCTTCCTCGTCGAAACGGCCATGGCGGGTTTGCCGAAGCTCGAGCATACGCGCTCGATCTCAGCCTATGGGTTGTCGCAGGTGACCGTGGTATTCCAGGATGGAACAGACATCTACTTTGCCCGGCAGCGGGTCAATGAGCGCCTGCAGGAAGTCAAGAGTCAGTTGCCGCCGGGCGTGTCGCCCGCAATGGGCCCCGTTTCGACCGGCCTCGGCGAAATCTATCTGTACAACGTCATGGCTGACTCCCAGGCACGCAAGCCCGACGGCACCCCTTACACACCCACTGATCTACGCAGCATCCAGGACTGGATCATCCGCCCACAACTGCGTCAGGTCGCAGGTGTCTCCGAAGTCAACAGCATCGGTGGCAACGCAAAGCAATATCAGGTGGCGCCCGACCCCGCACGCCTGCTGGCGTACGGAGTGACTCTCAGCGATCTCATCGAGGCGCTCGAGGCCAACAACCTCAATGTCGGCGCGGGGTACATCGAAACCAACGGAGAGCAGAAGCTCGTTCGCATTCCCGGTCAGATCTCCGATACGGACGCGTTGCGCCGGGCAGTGATTGCCACACGCAACAGCATCCCGGTCACGGTCTCGGATGTAGCCGAGGTAGGACTCGGAAAAGAGCTTCGTTCGGGTGCCGCAACACGCGACGGCGAGGAGACCGTCCTGGGCACGGCGCTCATGTTGATTGGCGAAAACAGCCGAATCGTCTCGCAACGGGTGGCCGATCGCCTGGTCGAAGTCAATAAAACTCTGCCCGCGGGCGTCACAGCCGAGCCGGTTTACGACCGCACGGACCTCGTCAACAAGACGATTGCCACGGTGCAGAAGAATCTGCTGGAAGGCGCCATCCTCGTGATCGCGGTGCTCTTTGCCTTCCTGGGCAACCTGAGAGCCGCCTTGTTGACCGCGCTGGTCATTCCGCTCTCGTTATTCGCGACATTCACGGGAATGGTCTCGAGCCACGTCAGCGGCAATCTGATGAGTCTGGGTGCCCTCGACTTCGGCCTGATCGTCGATGGGGCGCTCATCATTGTCGAGAACTGCATATTGCGGCTCGCGCACGCGCAACGCGAACGCGGCCGTCTGCTCGATCGCCCGGAGCGCTTCAAAGTCGTCTATGAGGCGACTCGCGAAGTCTTCCGCCCTAGTCTCGTGAGTGTGATCGTCATCATCCTGGTCAATCTCCCGATCTTTGCCCTGACGGGCGTCGAGGGGAAGATGTTCCGGCCCATGGCATTCGCCGTCATCGCCGCTCTGGTCGGTGCGTTCATCTTTTCAATCACCTTCGTACCGGCGGCCTGCGCCGTGTTGCTTTCAGGGAAGGTGCAGGAGAAAGACAACTTCATTGTGCGTGGCGCCAAGCGGGTTTACGAGCCGATGCTGCGTGGAGTGTTGAAACTACGCTGGCCGGTTGCCGGCCTTGCCGTTGCGTTCGTGGCGGTCTGTGGCTGGCTCGCTTCGACGATGGGCGCGGAATTCATTCCAAATCTGGACGAAGGTGATATCGCAATGGAGGCAGTGCGACCGCCCGGCACAGGTGTCGAGCAGGGCGTGCAAATGCAGTTGAAGCTGGACCAGGCCTTGGGGAGCCTGCCGGAAGTGAAGACCGTCTTCGCACGAAACGGTACCGCGGAAGTTGCCACCGACGTCATGCCGCCTGCACGCTCGGACGTCTATGTCATTCTGAAGCCGCCGAAGCAGTGGCCCGATCCCAAGAAGACCAAGTCACAGTTGATTGATGAGTTGCAGGCCGCCGCGCAAACCATTCCCGGAACCGCGTACGGTTTTACTCAGCCGATCCAACTCCGATTCAACGAGTTGATTTCCGGAGTGCGAAGCGACGTTGCCGTGAAGATCTTCGGTGACGATCTATCGGTCCTGCTGAAAGTCGCAGGCGAGGCGCAACGCATCGTTGCCGCCACCAACGGCGCCGCGGACGTGACGACCGAACAGCTCTCCGGCCTGCCGATTTTGTCTGTTCAACCGCGTCGCATCGAGCTGGCGCGATATGGGCTGACCGTGGCAGATGTACAGGATTCTGTCTCGGTCGCGATTGGCGGCAAGGAAACCGGCCTCATCTACGAAGGCGACGCCAGATTTCCCCTGGAGGTCCGTCTGCCGGAAAGCATGCGAGTCGATCCCGACGCGCTCTCCCGTCTCCCGATCGCACGGCCTGACGGCAACTACGTGCCTCTGGCAGAAGTCGCTGACATCACCTCCAACGAAGGCCCCAACCAGATATCGCGCGACAACGGCAAGCGACGGATAGTGGTATCTGCGAACGTTCGAGGACGCGACCTGGCGGGCTTTGTCTCCGAGCTTCAGAGCAGGCTCGAATCACAGATCGAGCTCCCACCCGGTTACTACATCCAGTACGGCGGCACCTTCGAGCAGCTTTCTTCCGCGGCTCAACGCCTGCAGACCGTAGTCCCGGTTTCATTGCTGCTGATCCTTGGCCTGCTGCTGATGACGTTCGGTTCTATCAAGGATGCGTTGTTGGTGTTCTCAGGCGTTCCGCTGGCACTCACGGGAGGCCTCCTGGCGCTGCTGTTGCGCGGAATTCCCCTGTCGATCACCGCTGGCGTGGGATTCATCACCCTGTCGGGTGTCGCCGTCCTGAGTGGAGTCGTCATGGTATCCGCGATCAAAGACCTGCTGCAGAAAGGCGTGCCGCTCGATGATGCGATCATCCAGGGCTCCTTGTTGCGACTGAGGCCGATTCTGATGATCGGGCTGGTCGCGAGTCTCGGATTTCTTCCAATGGCTCTCAATACGAGCACGGGTGCGGAGGTGCAACGCCCTCTGGCCACGGTAGTCATCGGGGGCATCATTTCAGCCACCGTGTTGAGTCTCCTGGTGTTGCCTGCCCTATATCGTCTCGCAACCCGACCTGACAATTCGGCCAGTGCGCCGCGGGTGACAGCGGAGGCTGCAACATGAGTAGCGCACATTCGCTTCACTGTCGTCTCCAACGCGTCGTACACGACCAACTGCCTGGCGCCCGCAGCGCCGCTCGCCAGGGCCAGTCA
>Ga0068858_100001843_pt1 | contig 21605 bp, 25 predicted proteins | sample KBSSwiS12_FD_66589 | JGI IMG/M metagenome (GOLD analysis project Ga0068858, IMG submission 66589) | Switchgrass rhizosphere microbial communities from Kellogg Biological Station, Michigan, USA - KBS Switchgrass S1-2 | ecosystem: Host-associated > Plants > Roots > Rhizosphere > Soil ...
CCATTCCGATTGGCACGCGAGCGTTGGTCGCGATCGGCGTCAGCAGGAGCCGCTGGAGCAGGCCTGCCCGGAGGAGCTGGCGAACCTGCGGGTCGGTCAGCCGCTGCTGCGCGAGGAACGCCTGGTAGGACTGCTCGCTGAATTGGCCGTTCAGGCCCTTCGTCTGCGGGATTTGCGCGATCTCGGCGTCGATCAGCCGCTTGGACAGCTGGAAGCCATATTTGTCGCCGAAAGCGATCAAGGTTCGCTCGTCGATCAGCGATTCGAAGATCGCGCCAAAATCTCCGATGATGCTGGCATAGTCGGCATCGGGACGCTGCTGGCGTGCTTCCTGGAGCCGCCGCTGCATTGCATCGCTCATCTCGCGTTCGGTGACCTGTTGGTCGCCGACCTTGGCCAGCGTTCCGCTGCCCATTCCGAAGCCGATCTGTCCGGATCCGAAGTTGGACAAGTCGGCGACTGCAAAGCCGGCTAGGATGGCGACCAGGATGGCAGCCATGATGCCGGTGCCGATCTTGGACTTAGATACTCGACGAAAGAAGGAAAGCATCGGGTTCCCGGTGCAAAAGGAAGAAGAGCACGACGCTTTAGGGACCGGGCTGGCGCGCATCAAGCCGCGCCGCTAGGGCGCCCCAAAACAGCTGGGGATTCATGGTGAAGAAGCTCGTTGCCGGCAATTGGAAGATGCATGGCCTGTCGTCGGACCTCGAGGAAATCGGCTCGATCGCGGCCGCCTCGAATGACTATCCCGAGGTCGACGTCGCCTTGTGCGTGCCCTCGATCCTGATCGAGCGCGCGGCTCGAGCAGTCCCCGGTTTCGCGATCGGCGGCCAGGACGTCCATTTTGCCGACAAGGGGGCCCACACCGGCTGCACCTCGGCGTTGATGCTTCTGGATGCGGGTGCGAGCCTCACCATCGTCGGGCACAGCGAGCGGCGGGACGCTCAGCGCGAAAGCGATGAAGACGTGAAAGCCAAGGCGCAATCCGCTCTTTCGGTCGGTCTCGGCGTAATCTTATGCGTGGGTGAAGCGCTCGACGTTCGCGAACGTGGCGACGCCGTTGGCACGGTGATGAGCCAGCTCAATGGTTCGCTCCCCGATGGCCTGGACGGAGAGGCGGAGCTTGCCATTGCCTACGAGCCCATCTGGGCAATCGGAACGGGCAAGATCCCGACCAATGCCGAAATCGCCGAGATGCACGCCGCCGTTCGAGGCAAGCTGCGCGAGCGGTACGGAAACGGCGGCGCCAATGTCCGGATCCTCTATGGCGGATCGGTGAAGGCGTCGAACGCTGCGGAGATCTTCTCGATCGCCGATGTCGATGGAGCGCTGGTTGGCGGCGCCAGCCTGAAAGCCGCGGATTTTCTTCCAATCGTCGCGGCGGCCGCGGCCGCCGACTAGGTTCCAGACCGGTTGAAAGCGTGCGCGGTGCCGACTAAGTCGCGCCACGTACGTTTCTTTTTTGAAAGCCCGACATGTTTGCCTTCCTTCTGATCGTCCAGACGCTCATCGCCTCATCCTTGGTGGGGGTGATCCTCATGCAGCGTTCCGAAGGCGGCGGCCTCGGCGTCGGCGGAAGCTCGTCGGGCTTCATGACTGCCCGCGGAGCGGCGGATTTCCTCACCCGCTCGACTGCAGTCCTCGGCGGCCTGTTCATCGTCCTTTCGATCGTCATGGCGGCGATCGCGGGTGCCACGCGTCAGCCGGTGAAGATTGACACGTCGCTCGCCGGCAAGGCCGCCCCGATCGAGCAGACGCAACCGGTGCCCGCCCAGCCTACGCCTGCGCAGCCGGCCAATCCGGAGCAGAATCAGCAGGCGCCGACCGTTCCGCTCGCCCAATAAGTTCGCCGGCCGATATTTTTTTTCGCGCCGTGGGTTGCGTCCCACGCGCTTGTCCCCCTAAGCCCCGACTCCCATGGCGCGGTTCATTTTTGTCACCGGCGGCGTGGTTTCATCGCTTGGGAAGGGTCTTCTTTCCGCCTCCTTGGGGGCGCTTCTCCAGGCGCGTGGCTACAACGTCCGGATCCGTAAATTCGACCCTTATCTGAATGTCGATCCGGGAACGATGTCCCCGTATCAGCATGGCGAAGTCTATGTGACCGACGACGGGGCGGAAACCGACCTCGATCTTGGTCATTACGAACGCTTCACCGGCGTTTCCTCGCGTCAGTCGGACAATATCACCACGGGCCGCATCTATCGCGACATCATCGCGAAGGAGCGGCGCGGCGATTATCTCGGTGCGACCGTCCAGGTGATCCCGCACGTGACCAACGCGATCAAGGAATTCGCGCTCGCCGATACCGACAGTTGCGACTTCGTGATCTGCGAGATCGGCGGCACCGTCGGCGACATCGAAAGCCTGCCGTTCATCGAATCCATTCGACAGCTCAGGAATGATCTCGGCCGGGACCAAACGGTCAGCGTCCATACGACGCTCGTCCCGTGGATCGCCGCGGCGGGCGAGCTCAAGACCAAGCCGACGCAGCAATCGGTTCGGGAGCTTTCCAGCCTCGGAGTTCAGCCGGAAGTTCTGCTCTGCCGCTGCGACCGGCCGCTGCCGGAAGCGGAGCGTGAAAAGATCGCCTTGTTCTGCAACGTCCGGAAGACGGCAGTCATCCCCGCGCTCGATGCGCGCAACATCTACGAGGTCCCGCTCCAATATCACGAAGCGGGGCTCGACGACGAAGTCCTCTACGCGTTCGGCATCAACGACGCGCCGCGGCCTGACCTTTCGCGCTGGCGCGAGATCATGGACCGGATCGATCATTATGAAAGCGAAGTCACGATCGGCGTTGTCGGCAAATATGTCGGGCTGCCCGACGCGTACAAAAGCCTGCGCGAGGCGCTGATCCATGGGGGCATCGCCAACCGCGCCAAGGTGAACATCCAGTGGCTCGATGCGGAACTGTTCGAGCATCCCGACGCGGAGGTCGCAGCCGAGCTCGAGCCTCTTCACGGAATTCTCGTCCCCGGCGGCTTCGGCGAGCGTGGAAGCGAAGGCAAGATTGCGTCGGTGAAGTTCGCTCGCGAGCGCGAGATTCCCTTTTTCGGGATCTGCCTTGGAATGCAGATGGCCTGCATCGAGGGCGCCCGTAATCTTGCGGGCATTTCGGCGGCATCGACGACCGAGTTCGGTGACACGTCGGAGCCGGTGGTCGGAATGATCACCGAATGGATGAGCGAGGAGGGGCTCCAGCAGCGTGCGGCGGGCGGAGACTTGGGCGGGACGATGCGGCTTGGCGCATATCCCGCCAAGCTCGACGGCAACAGCGCGGTACGCTCAATCTACGGCACCGACACGATCAGCGAGCGCCACCGTCATCGCTACGAGGTCAACATTCACTATCGGGAGTCACTTGAGAAATCGGGGCTGATCTTCTCCGGAATGTCACCCGATGACCAGCTTCCGGAGATCGTGGAGCGGCCGGACCACCCCTGGTTCATCGGCGTTCAGTTCCATCCCGAGCTCAAGAGCCGGCCGTTCCAGCCGCATCCTCTGTTTGCAGGCTTCATCGAGGCAGCGGTCAAGCAGTCGAGGCTGGTCTAGGTTCAATCGGGAACGCGCCCGCGGTTCGCCCGTTACGGAGGCGATACCAAGGGAGGAAGACACATGCTCCTGACCATCGCCATCATTCTGCTCATCCTTTGGGCACTCGGATTTTTCGTGGGCCACTTCGGCAGCATCGTTCACTTGCTGCTCGTGATTGGCATCATTGTGCTGATCTGGAATTTCGTCGTGGGCCGCCGAACCGTCTGACGGACTGACGTCATCCGCAGCCGTTGCGGGCGGGGCGGACCCGCCTTAGATGCTTGGCATGACGAACAGCATTTCGACGCGCCTCGCGGTTCTGGGCTCGGGGCCGGCCGGCTACACAGCCGCAATCTATGCCGCACGCGCGGGCCTCAGCCCGGTGGTGATTCAGGGCATCCAGCCTGGCGGACAGCTGACGACCACGACGGATGTCGAGAATTATCCCGGCTTTCGTGACGTCATCCAGGGCCCCTGGCTCATGGAGGAGATGCAGGCCCAGGCCGAGCACGTCGGAACCAAGATCCTGTGGGATCACATCAGCTCCGTGGACCTGTCGCGGCGTCCGTTCCGACTGACCGGAGACAGCGGCGCGCAGATCTTCGCCGACGCTTTGGTCATTGCAACGGGTGCTCAGGCCAAGTGGCTGAACCTTCCGTCCGAAGAACATATGAAGGGCAGGGGCGCATCGGCCTGTGCAACCTGCGACGGCTTCTTCTATCGCGGAAAGCGGGTTGCGGTCATCGGCGGGGGAAATACGGCGGTCGAAGAAGCTCTTTATCTCACCAACCACAGTCATGACGTCACCTTGATCCACCGGCGCGATTCGCTGCGCGCGGAGAAGATCTTGCAGGATCGGCTGTTCGCCAATCCGCACATCAAAATCATCTGGGACTCCGAGGTGGTAGAATTCGTTGGCGGGGGCGACCCGGAAGCGCTCGTCGGCCTCGACATCCGAAACAGAAAGACCGGCGAGGCCAGCCGCGTGGACGTGGAAGGCGCGTTCGTCGCGATCGGTCACAAGCCGGCGACCGAACTGTTCGCCAATCAGCTGAAGCTGGATTCGGATGGCTATATCCAGGTCGAACCCGGGTCGACTCGCACCAGCGTCGAGGGCGTGTTTGCGTGCGGTGACGTGATGGACAAGATTTATCGCCAGGCGGTGACCGCTGCCGGAACGGGTTGCATGGCCGCGCTCGATGCGGAGAAGTATCTCGCAGCCCAGGAATATGAGGCGATAGCAGCCGAGTAACGGTTAGAGGGGGGATCGTCAGTGAAGCCGACCGGACCGATCCCGCATCATTTCGGTGCTTCCGAAAGCGGTCAGTTATTGATCGGCGGCTACCCCGCCGAGGAGCTCGTCGCTGAGGCCGGCGGCACTCCGCTCTTCGTCTACGACAATAATATCGTCGGCTCACAGGTCGCTCGGTTCAAAGGAGCGATGGCTGACGGTATCGCTCTACATTATGCCGTAACTGCAAACCCTTATGAGCCGTTGCTCGAATTCCTTGGAAGATATGTCGACGGCTTTCGGATCGTTTCGCAGGGTGAGCTGAAGCGGCTTCAAGAGGCCCAGCTCGCCGGCATCCCGATGAACTTCGCCGGCCCTGGCAAGCTCGACACCGAGCTCGAGGCCGCGGTCAAGGTCGGAGCGACCATCAGCGTCGAAAGCGAAGGGGAAGCGAGCCGCGCCATTCGCGCAGCTGAACGAGTCGGTGTCCAGCCGAAGATCTCGGTCCGGGTAACTCCGCCCTTTGCGATCGAGGAAGGGCGCGTGTCGCTGGGAAGCCGGCCAAGCCCGTTCGGAGTGGATGCGGACCGCGTCCCTTCTTTGGTCCTGGGCCTCATCGAGGCCGGCGTAGACTGGCGGGGCCTCCACATGTTCGCCGGCGCGCAATGTCTCGACGCCGAGGCGCTCTCCGAAATTCACCGAGTGACGGTCGCTCACGCGGGCGAGATCGCCGAAATCATTGGCATGGCGATCCCCGAGCTCAACCTCGGCAGCGGGTTCGACGTCGCCTGCCGGCCGGGCGACGAGCCGCTCGACATCGACCGGGTGGCCGCCGCGCTCAACCAGACCTTGTGCAATTCACCGCCGCTCCTGGCGACCACGCGCTTCTCGATCGAGCTTGGGCGCTGGCTCGTGGGCGAAGCGGGTGTCTATCTGACGCGGGTGCTCGACCGCACCGAAAGCTGTGGGCAGACCTTCCTGACGACCGATGGCGGCGGCCATCATTTGATCGGCGCTACCGGAAGCCTCGGCGAGCGCGGCCTTGCAAATTTCCCGATCGCGGTCGCCAATCGCTTCGACGCACCTCCGGAGGAGGAGGTGACGGTCACCGGCTGCCTCTGCACGCCGTTTGACGTTCTCGGCGATGACGTTGCCCTGCCCAGAGCCGAAGTCGGCGACCTGATCGCAGTCTTTTGCGCCGGAGCCTATGGTTTCAGCGCGAGCCCGCAGTCGTGGGAGAGCCGCCCGCTGGCGCGCGAAATGCTGGTTTAGGGGTAGACGGCTTCGACGAAATAAAGCCCGTGCGGTGGTGCGTTGAAGCCGAGCGCCGCGCGGTCACGAGCCTCCAGCGCCTTGCGGATATCGTCCGGCTGCCACTGGCCGCGGCCGACCATCGCGAGGCACCCAACCATCGAGCGCACCTGGTGGTGAAGGAAGCTTCGCGCCGCAGCCCTGACTTGGATCTCCTCACCGACCTTTGCGACCTCGAGCTGGTCCAGCGTCTTCACCGGGCTGTCGGACTGGCACTGGACGGACCGGAACGTCGTGAAGTCGTGCCGCCCGATGAGGTGTCGCGCCCCTTCGTTCATTGCATCCACTTCAAGCGGAAGAGCGACGTGCCAGACCTTGCCCGCATCAAGCGCCGGCGGGGCCCGGCGATTCAGGATACGGTACAGGTATCGCCTGCCGACGCAGGAAAAGCGGGCGTGCCAGTCGTCCGCTACCGGGCTGACGTCGAGCACCGAGACCGGATGAGGGCGCACCAGCGCGTTCAGCCCCTCACGCAGCCGATGGGCCGTCAGCTCACGCTTCACGTCGACATGCACGGCCATTGCAAGCGCATGAACCCCGGCATCGGTCCGCCCGGCGGCAATGAAAGCCGCATCCTCGCCGGTCATCCGATGGAGCGCCTCTTCCAACGTCTGCTGGACCGATGGTCCATGGTCCTGCCGCTGCCAACCCATGAACGGCCCGCCGTCATATTCGATGGTCAACCGCCAGCGGGTCACGGAAGGATCGTGCCCTTGTCGATCGGGAAGCCGCGAAGCAATTCGTCCACGCTCATCGGCGCGCGCCCGGCTCGCTGCACCTTTATCGGGTGGATCAAGCCGGCTCCCGTCGCGATCGATAAATGATCGTCCAGCACTTCACCCGGCTCTCCGGATCCTTCAGTCACGCGGGCCGAAAGCAGCTTGATCCGCTCACCCTTCGCCTCGAACCAGGCGCCAGGCACGGGATTGAAGGCGCGCGCCTTTCGCTCGATTTCTTCGGCCGTTCGCGACCAGTCGATCTGAGCCTCGGCCTTGTCGACCTTCGATGCATAAGTTGCCCCCGCGATCGGCTGCGATTCTGGCGGGGTCGGATTGCCGAGCCAATCGAGAAGAGCTTGTGCGCCGAGTTTGGCCATCTCTTCCGTTACTTCGCCAGCGTTCTTGTGGCGAATATCGAGGGTCAGCCGGTGCAGCATCGGACCCGTATCCAGCCCTTCATCCATCTGCATGATGGTTACGCCGCTGATCTCATCCCCTGCGAGGATGGCACGTTGGATGGGAGCAGCCCCGCGCCAGCGCGGCAGAAGCGAAGCATGGACGTTGATGCACCCGCGCCGCGGCGCTTCGAGGATCGCTTTGGGCAGGATAAGGCCATAGGCCGCGACGATGGCCATGTCCGCTTCGAGCTGCCGGAACCGCTCCTGCTCGTCCTCGTCGCGAAGGGTCTTTGGGGTATGGACCTCGATCCCATATTCCTCAGCCCGCTCGTGCACTGCGGTCTTGCGCTCGTCCTTTCCGCGACCGGCAGGCCGGGGTGGCTGGGAATAGACGGCGACGACGTCGTAACCGGCCTCGACCAGGACATCGAGGCTGGGCACGGCAAAGTCCGGCGATCCCATGAAGATGATCCGCATGGCGCGCACTTGCGAGCCCGCTCAAGCGCGGTCAAGGAGTGCTCGATATGGCGTCACAGGAGATCGAGGCATTGTCGCAAGCGCTGGCGCGGCTGCCGGGACTCGGTCCCCGGTCCGCCAGGCGTGCCGTTCTTCACCTGATGAAGAAGCGTGAGACCGCGCTCCAGCCCCTTCTCGCTGCCCTGTCGAATGTCGCCGAGAAGCTTTCGACCTGCTCGCTCTGCGGCAACGTCGATACCTCGGATCCCTGCTCGATCTGCAAGGATCCGCGGCGGGACGAGAAAATGCTCTGCGTGGTCGAGGAGGTGGCCGATCTCTGGGCGCTCGATCGCTCGCGCCTGTTTCCAGGCCGCTATCATGTCCTGGGCGGCCGCCTCTCCGCGCTGGAGGGTGTTCGGCCCGAAGACCTCAGCATCGACCAGCTTGTCGGCCGCGTTTCAAAGGGCGGGATCGACGAAGTCGTGCTGGCGATGAACGCGACTCTGGAAGGGCAGACGACCGCGCATTATCTTGCGGAGCGGCTTGAAGCTTTTCCCATCCGCCTCAGTCAGTTGGCGCACGGGCTTCCCGTTGGTGGAGAACTCGACTATCTCGACGAAGGAACTCTGGCCCAAGCCTTGCGTGCAAGGCGTCCAATAGCCTGAAAAACCATTGAGAGCGCGCCGGCCGATTTCTTGAACCCCCTGACCTGAAAGACTAAATTCGCCTTATGGCAATTCGCCGCATCTATGAGACGCCCGACGCGATCCTTCGGCAGATTTCGAAGCCGGTGGAGACATTCGACGATGAGTTGAAGACGCTCGTCGCGGATATGTTCGAGACGATGTACGACGCACCGGGCATCGGGCTGGCCGCCGTCCAGGTCGGCGTGCCCATTCGACTGCTCGTGATCGACCTTCAGGAGCCGGAGGAAGAAGGCGGCGATCCGGTCCGCGACCCGCGGGTATTCATCAATCCCGAGATACTGTGGCACTCGGACACCGAGGTCCCATACACCGAAGGCTGCCTGTCCGTGCCCGAGCAATATGCCGAGGTGATGCGGCCGGACCGGATCCGGGCGCGTTGGCAGGACGAGCAGGGCACGACCTACGAACAAGAACTCGATGGCCTGCTTGCGGTATGCCTCCAGCATGAGATGGACCATCTCAACGGCGTGCTGTTCATCGACCACCTGTCGCGCCTGAAGCGAGACATGGTCTTAAAGAAGCTCGCCAAGTGGCGGAAAGAGAACGGGCTTAAGGCCGCCTAGGGGTCAGTCGTCATTGCGACGAGCCGAAGGCGACGCGGCAATCCAGACGCCGTATGGATTGCTTCGCTTCGCTCGCAATGACGGATCAGGCGCCAATCGATTCCGCCGCCACGCGGCAGTCTGCCGCGCATTCCCGGCACATCTGGGCGCAAAGCTTGCAATGCTCGTGGTCGTGCTTCTCGCATTCGGCCGCGCATTCATCGCAGACGCGGGCGCAAAGCTCGAGCATTTCGCGGAGTACCTGCTCGTTGGCGCCGGTGCGCCGCGCCGCCAGCTTGCCGGTCGCCTCGCATACGTCCGAGCAATCGAGGCAGGTGCGGATACACTGCCGCATGTCCATCTTTTCCGCCGCGCATGCGTCGGCGCAGCTGAGGCACATCCTTGCGCAATACATCAGGTGATGGGCGGCATCGCCCAGCGGTTGGTTGACGTGCCCTGCGACGTCGGGGTGAAGCGAGATCATCTTGCGGATCGACATGCAAATCTCCTTGCGGTTTCAAACCTGTGGATAGGCGCTCCCGTTCCGCTTGTCGCGATGAGTCGCACAGCGTAAGTTCCCATTCTGTTCCGTGGGAGTGGGATCATGGATTTGGCCGGTCTGGCGTTTGTTGCACTCGCACTCTTCGTGGGAGGCGTGATCGGCTGGCTTTGGGCCAGCCGCGAGGCCGCCGGCGCAAAACAGACCGTCGACAGCCTGCGCCTTCAGCTCGACGAGGTGATCCGGGAGCGTGACGCGAATCGCGACGCAGCGACCAGGCTCGCGGCGCTGGAGGCTTCGCAACTGGAACGCGACAAGGGCTTCGAAGCCCGGATCCAGGAACTGGTAGCGGCAAAGGAGGCGCTGTCTGCCCAATTTGCCGAGATCAGCAACAAATTGCTTGCCGAGGCGCAGGAGACTTTCCTGAAGCGTGCCGATCAGCGCTTTCGGCAGTCCGAGGAAAGTAGCGGTCAGAACCTCAAGGCGCTTTTGCAACCCGTACACGACCGCCTGGAGAGATACGAAACCACGGTTCAGAAGGTCGAAGCCGAGCGGCGCGACGCCTTCGGAATCTTGTCGGGGCAGATCGAGGCGATGCGCACGGGAACCGAGCGCGTGTCAGCCGAGGCCGCAAAGCTGGTCAACGCCCTGCGCAATGCGCCGAAGGCCCGGGGCCGTTGGGGCGAGCAGCAGCTTCGCAACGTGCTCGAAAGCTGCGGCCTCTCGGAACATTGCGATTTCGCGACGGAGGTGAGCGTCGCAGACGGTGAGGGTGGCAGGTTGCGACCCGACGTCGTCGTCACGGTCCCGGGCGGCCAATCGCTGGTGATCGACGCAAAGGTGTCGCTCAACGACTATCAGGATGCCTTCGGGGCGGTGGACGAGGCAGATCGGGCAACTCACCTGACGGCGCATGCCACGGCAATTCGCGCGCACGTGAATACGCTCGGCGCCAAGGCCTATTGGTCGCAGTTCGAAGATGCTCCCGATTATGTCGTGATGTTCATCCCGGGTGAGCATTTCCTCACCGCGGCCCTGGAGCAGGATCCGACCCTGTGGGACTATGCCTTTGACAAGAAGGTGCTTCTGGCGACGCCGACCAACCTCATCGCCATTGCCCGCACGGTCGCCGCCGTGTGGCGCCAGGAAAGGCTCGCCAAGGAAGCCCGGCAGATCGGCGAACTCGGCAAGGAGCTTTATGAGCGTCTCGCAAAAGCCGCCGACGACCTGCGCAAGGTTGGCAGTGGACTGTCGAGCGCAGTCAACAATTACAACAGCTTCGTCGCCAGCTTTGAGACCCGATCGCTGGTGACGGCGCGCAAGTTTCGGGAACTCAACATCGAGCCGGGTCGTCGTGACATCGACGTCCTGACGCCGGTCGAAGCCCTGCCGCGCTATTCCGACGAGGAACTGCACCTCAGCGACAATGATCCGGAGGGGCCGCCGCAGATCGCCGCGGAGTAAGGCGGTTCTTGCAAAGTAGGATTTCGCATGGTCCTGGCCCAGCCAGGCTCTTTGACACGTTACGGAAAACCCGGAAATTCATGTTCGTCAGTGCGAAGATTGGGAAGTTACGTGCGGAAGCGCGCCTGATCGCGACTAAAGCCCGCCGCAGCCGTTGAAGCGGCGGCCATCGACGGTGACCTGCACCTTGTCGGGATAGGTGCGGTCGCTCATCCCGTCGCTGCATTGGCCGTGCACGATGTTCACGTTGATCCTCGGGCTTTGGTAGATTTCGCCGGCGAAGCCGTGGATCACCGCTGGCGTCGGCTGCCGGATGGGCTGCGCATCGGGCTCGGTGAAGGTGAGATCGTGCTCATCGATCAGCAGGTTCCAGAACGGCTCAGTCCCTAGCGCGTGATAAGGAGGCGATGGCGGCGCGGGCGGGGTCGCGCAGCCCGCCAGAGCCGCAAGAATGAGCGCGCAGACCTTCTTCATCGCCAGCTTGCCTTGATGGCGAACGCCATTACCGCGGTCGCCATTGCGGCGTTCAGGCTGTCGGCTCGACCAGCCATCGGAATCTTCACCAGCAAATCGCACTCCTCCTCATATTCCGCTGGCAGGCCCTGCTGCTCATTGCCGATCAGCAGGAAGCAGGGCTGCTTGTAACCCGCCTCCAGATAATCCTGCGTCGCTTTCAGGCTGGTGCCGACGAGCTGGCCTTCGCCGGCTCGCAACCAGGTGATGAATTCATCCCAGCGCGCATTCGCCACGGCCTGGGTGAACAGGGCACCCATGGATGCGCGCACGGCTTCCACCGAGAAGGGGTCGGCGCTCTCGTCGATCAGGATCAGGCCGCCCGCACCGACTGCATCGCCAGTTCGGAGGATGGTCCCGATATTGCCAGGATCGCGCAGCGACTGCGCGACGATCCACAAGGGCGCCGCGGCCCGGTCGATCCGATCGAGCGACGTCTCGGGCTGCCGATAGGCGCCGAGCAGCATTTGCGGATTGTCCTTCCCACTCATCTTGGTGAGTATGTCGGGACTGGTCTCGATCGCGTCCCCCCCGGCCGCTTCGGTTGCAGCAATAATCTCCGCAGCCAGCGGATGCCGCGCGCCTTCAGGCGAAAATGCCACGATTTCAGGCAATTTGCCGCTATCGCGCGCTTCGGTCAGGATCCGGAGACCCTCCGCTAGGAACAGGCCCTCGGCGCGGCGGGCCTTCTTGTCCCGGAGCGAGCGCAGCAGCTTTACCGTGGAGTTGGAAAAGGCGGTGATCTCGCGGGGCATTATTCCTCCCCAAACCGCTCCTCGACGAGCGCGACGAGCTTCTGGAGCGCCTCGTCCGCGCCGTCGCCCTCGACGTGGATGATGATTGAATCGCCCATCGCCGCGCCGAGCATCATGAGGCCCATGATCGACGTTCCGCAGACCCGGTTTCCGTCCTTTTCGACATGGATCTGTGCATCGACCTCGCTCGCCAGATTGACGAACTTCGCGCTGGCCCGCGCGTGGAGGCCGCGTTGATTGGAGATCAGGACCTCGCGGGTGACTGCGCTCAAGCGGCAGCTTCCCCGAGGATCTCGGAAGCGACGGAGATATACTTTCGTCCCGCCTCGCGTGCCGCAGCGACGGCGGCATGGACCGGCATCACCTTGCGCGCGCCTTCGAGGCGGATCAGCATCGGCAGGTTCACCCCGGCGATCACCTCGATATTCTCGCTTTTCATGAGGCTGATCGCCAGGTTCGACGGAGTTCCACCGAACAGGTCGGTAAGAATGATGACTCCCTGGCCCTGGTCAACCCGCCCGATCGCGGCGGCAATATCCTTCCGCCGGCCTTCCATGTCGTCGTCGGGACCGATGCAGATCGCTTCGATCGCGTCCTGCGGGCCAACTACATGTTCCATTGCGGTGACGAACTCCGCCGCGAGGCGGCCATGGGTCACCAGCACTAATCCAATCATCGACTCAACTCGCTCTCGCTCTCCGGAGCGCGCCCGGGATGTCGTTCAATCGTGTCCCTTAGCGGTGAAGCGAGATCACGGTGACGCACATTGGGTGCAAATCCGCCACGACGTAACCGTTCCGCCATCTCGACTGCCGCGGCCACCGAGCGGTGCCGCCCTCCTGTACATCCAAACGCGACGGTCACGTAACTTTTGCCCGCGGCCCAGTAGCGGGGAATCCAGTCCATGAGAAGGGATTCGATGCGGTCCATCGTCTCGTGCCAAACCGGCTCCTGTTCCAGATAGGAACGGACGGCCTGATCCTTGCCGGTCAGCGGCCGAAGTTCATCGACCCAATGCGGATTGGGCAGGAACCGCAGGTCGAATACGAGATCGGCGGTCCTGGAAATTCCGCGAGCGAAGGCGAATGATGCCACGGTGACGACCGGCTGATCGGAATCGTCGCCGTAACGTCGGCGGAGCTCGTCGCGCAGCTCGGCGGGCGAAAGGTCGGTCGAATCCAGCACATTGTCGGCTCCGGCGCGAAGCGGGAAGGTCATCCGCCGCTCGCGGGCGATGCCATCTTCGGCGGGACGGTCGGGGGCGAGCGGGTGCCTTCGCCGAGTCTCGTCATAGCGCCGGATCAGCTCCGCTTCGGCGCAATCGAGATAGAGGATCTCCGGCTGGACCCCTCCGATCGAGTGGATCAGCCCGTGCAGCGCGTCTGGCTCAAAGCCGCGGCTGCGGACATCCATTCCGACGGCGACATTCGCGGTCCGGCACTCTCCTTCGACATTCACGAAGCGTTCGATGAGGTCGGCGGGAAGATTGTCGACAACATCCCAACCCATGTCCTCCAGAGCATCGAGGACCGTCGACTTGCCCGCCCCGGACATGCCGGTGACGAGCAGCAGGCGCGGCAGGCGCCGCGCTTCCCCCATCAGAATTTGACGCCCATGCGGTCCAGGGCGAGGGCGACCTTCGACGGCGCCGAAGCGGTCATTGCGTCGATGGTCACGAGCGGCAGCTTCACTCCAAGGAACGGCCGCTCCCGGCTGTCGTCCGGAAGGCGCTGGATGTCGCTTGTCAGCTCGACGACCAGCGCGATCGGGACATTGTCGGTTCGATCCATGTCGATGATCCCGATTCCGCGAATCTCGAGCTTGCCGGCGATATTGTGCGGAGCGGATGCGAGAAGGCGCTTGCCGTCTCGCTTCACGATGGTCTGGTCGTCACTGACGAGGCTGAAGCCGCGATCGAGCATTCGAAGCGCAAGGTCGGATTTCCCGGATCCAGACGGGCCGGTGATGAGGACCGCTCGGCCTTCGGTGGCCACGGTGCTGGCATGCAGGGTTTCGGCACTGAGACGAGGGCCAGGTGCAGGGTTCATCATGTTCATTCCCGGTCTGCCGACGGAAGCCTGATGGTGAAGCGGGCGCCCGACGGGGCGTCATCGCGATCCTGCACGTCTATCTCCCCGTCGTGGCCATTCACGATCGCCTGAGCGATGGCAAGGCCGAGGCCTGAATGGCGGCCGAAATTCTCGCCCTCCGGCCGTACTGAATGGAAGCGGTTAAAAATCGCCTCACGCGCTTCGGGAGGAACGCCAGGACCTTCGTCGTCGATCCGGATCCTCACCTCGTCGCCGACCCGCGCCACCGCAATTTCCACAAGGCCGCCCGGCGGCGAGAAGCTCACCGCATTGTCGATGATGGCATTGACGGCACGCGCCAGCCTGTCCGGCTTGCCCATCACGACCGCCGTGTCCTTGCGCGGACGGGCGAAGGCCAGGCGGGCATCGCCGGTTTCGCGCCGCGTTTCCCAACTGTGGACGAGCTGCTCGATCAACGGTCCGAGGTCGACCCGCTCGAACGTCGCTCGCGCAAGCTCCGCATCGGTCCGGGCAGCTTCGCTGATGTCGCCGATCAGTCGGTCGAGTCTGGCAACATCCTCGCGGACAATGGTCTTCAGTCGTTCGCGGAGGGCGGGATCGTCCACCCGGTCGAGACCGTCCACTGCCGATCGGAGCGAGGCCAGTGGATTCTTGAGTTCATGGGTCACGTCCGCCGCGAAGGCTTCGATATTGTCGATTCGGTGCCGCAGCGACTGGCTCATGTCGGACACCGCGCGAGCAAGCAGGCCGATCTCGTCGCTTCGGGAGGGCAGCCGCGGTACGTTCACCTCGCGGGATCTTCCGAGACGCACCCGGTGCGCCGCAAGCGCCAGGCGCCGGAGGGGGCGGACGATGGTCCGCGCAAGGAAAAGCGACAGGAAAATCGAGATCGCGACCAGGATCATCATTGCCGATGCGATGATCGTTCGCTGCGTCCTGACGGTCCTGGTGAAAGCGCGGTCGTTCGTGGTCGCAAGCAGGACCCCGCTCTTCAGCCGGACAGCGGCCGAAATGACGGGAGTCATGTCCGGCGCGTTGCGAACCGCGGTCACCGCCTTGTTGGTCTTCGTCGCACGCACGGCCTCGGGCCACATTTGCAGCTGGTCGACCGGCGGCTCGACGAACTCGTCCAGCGGCCTGGCGCCCACGATGGCGTTGAAGCCCCGGTCCAGCGCCCGCGCGACATCCTTCGTCCATTTCTGGGTGTTCGGGTCCTTGAGCTCGTACGTCGGTCCGGTCAGGTGCCAGCTGTCGGCAAGCAGTTGTCCGTCGGGCGCGAACACGCGGAGGCGCGTGCCGGTGGACTTCGACACGGTTGCAAGGATGGCTTCCCGATCCTCCGGGCCCGCTGCATCAATCGCGAGGCCGGTGGCGGTTGCTTCGATCCGCGTCTGACGCACCCGTTCCTTGCTCAGCCGGTTCCGGAAGACATCGAGGTACAGCGTGCTGAGCACGACCAGCAGCGCAGTGATCAGGTTGAGCGCAAGGATCCGGTGCGCAAGCGACCACCGGCCCGACCATTTCAGCCGAAGGTCGGTGTCCTCATTGTTCGTCGAATCGATATCCGACGCCATAGAGGGTCTCGATTGAATCGAACTCGGGATCGACGACGCGGAACTTGCGCCGGATCCGCTTGATGTGACTGTCGATGGTGCGGTCGTCGACATAGACGTCGTCATTATAGGCAATATCGAGCAATTGATTGCGAGATTTGACGACTCCGGGCCGCTGGGCAAGGGCCTCCAGGATCAGGAACTCAGTAACCGTGAGGCTGACCTCGCGCTCGTCCCATAGAACCTTGTGTCTCGCGGGGTCCATGATGAGACGACCGCGCTCCAGCCTCGGCGGCTCCGGTTCCGCGCTGTTTGCCGTGACTTCTCCGCGCTCGAGCTCCTGCCGCCTCAGGATCGCTCGAATTCGGGCAATCAGTAGGCGCTGCGAAAATGGCTTCGAGATATAATCGTCCGCACCCATCGCGAGGCCGAGCGCTTCATCGAGCTCGTCATCCTTCGACGTCAGGAAAATGACCGGGATCGAGCTGAATTCGCGGACCCGGCGAAGCAATTCCATGCCATCGAGCCCAGGCATCTTGATGTCGAAAACGCCAAGGTCGGGCGGGTTGTCACCAATGGCCTTCAGCGCCAGTTGCGCGTCGGAATATACGCGCGTGACAAAGCCTTCCTGCTGGAGTGCGATTGAGACCGACGTCAGGATATTCCGGTCGTCGTCGACCAGGGCGATTACTTGGCTCATTCCCTGCTTTTTTTTCGCCCCTCGAAATAATCGAATAGGGGCTTAGCCAGTGCCCCACAGCGAGACAAGAAGCGCCCAAGGCTTTTGACCCGGCAAGTTTTTCCGGGTTATAGGCCCGCCGATGCATGTGAATGCGGCGGCAGGCCCAACGGCCGCCGCCGCTTTTTGACATTTTAGAAAGGACAGCTTGTCAGTGACCGACCGGGTTCCACACAGCGGACTAGACTCGCAGGGTATCGCGACGTCCGCAGAAATCTTCTGGAATCTTCAGACCGCGCCGCTGGTCGAGCACGCCATTCGCCGCGGCGAAGGCCGCCTGACGAAGGACGGCGCGCTGTTGGTCGATACGGGCAAGTTCACCGGTCGCAGCGTGAAGGACAAGTTTGTCGTTCGCGACGCCACGACCGAGAATACGATAAACTGGGGCGCGATTAACCAGCCGATGTCGCCCGAGCACTGGGCGAACCTGAAGGCCGATTTCCTGGCCGCGCTGAAGAACCAGGAAGAGCTGTACGTCGCTGATCTGTTCGGCGGCAGCCAGCCGGAATACCGCGTGAACGTGCGCGTCATCAATCAGATGGCATGGCACAACCTGTTCGTTCGCACCCTTCTGGTGCGGCCGAAGGCGGAAGAACTGACGGGGTTCATTCCCGAATATACGATCATCAACCTGCCCAGCTTCAAGGCAGATCCGGCCCGTCACGGCAGCCGCAGCGACACCGTCATCGCGGTCAACCTGACAGAGAAGCTGATTCTGATCGGCAACACCGAATATTCGGGTGAGATGAAAAAGGGAGTGTTCGGCCTCCTCAATTTCCTGCTTCCCGCTCAGGGCGTCATGCCGATGCATTGTTCCGCCAACATTGGTGCCGACGGCAAGAGCGCAATTTTCTTCGGACTCTCGGGTACCGGCAAGACCACGCTTTCGGCCGACGCCAGCCGCACGCTGATTGGCGACGACGAGCATGGCTGGTCGGACACCGCGGTCTTCAACTTCGAAGGCGGCTGCTACGCCAAGATGATCAACCTCTCGGCCGAAGGCGAGCCGGAGATTTACGCGACGACCAAGATGTTCGGCACGATCCTCGAGAACGTGACGATGGACGAGGACACGCGCGAACTGGATTTCACCGACGACAGCAAGACCGAGAATACACGCGGCGCCTATCCAATCGAGTTCATCCCGAACACTAGCGAGAAGAACCTCGGCCCTCCGCCGTCGACCATCATCTTCCTGACCGCCGACGCGTTCGGCGTGCTGCCGCCGATCGCGCGGCTCACCCCCGACCAGGCGATGTACCACTTCCTGTCGGGATACACCGCCAAGGTAGCCGGCACAGAGATTGGCGTGACCGAGCCGACCGCGACTTTCAGTACCTGCTTCGGCGCAGCGTTCATGCCGCGCCCTCCGTCGGTTTACGGCAATCTGCTCAAGAAGCGCATCGCCGAGGGCGGGGCAGAGTGCTGGCTGGTCAACACGGGCTGGACCGGCGGCAAATATGGCGTCGGCAAGCGCATGCCGATCAAGGAAACGCGCGCGCTGTTGAACGCCGCGCTCGACGGCAGCCTCAACGACGTCGAATTCCGCAAGGATCCGAACTTCGGTTTCGAAGTGCCCGTCTCCGTGCCGGGAGTGGATACGTCCATTCTCGACCCGCGCGGGACCTGGTCCGACCCGGCTCAATATGACGCGATGGCCGCAAAGCTCGTCGACCTGTTCGTCGAGAATTTCGCGCAATTCGCTGACCAGGTGGACGAAGGCGTCCGCCAGGCTGCGCCGAAGGCTGCGCGACAACAAGCGCAAGTCAGCCAGACGCAGAGCACACCCGCCTAACGGCCCGGTCGCTGATCGGGCCCTTCCAAGGACCCGATCAATGACCGACTATCGCCCAAGACTATTTGCCTCAGACGCCGCAGTGGAACGCGTAGGCGAAGGATTGCTTGCGCGTTCACTGCCGCGCGACGAGTGGACTCACGAAGCTCATCTTGCGGCAACCACCTACCTCTTGCTGCGCCATCCCGAGATTGATCTCGACGAAGAACTCCCCGGGATCATCCGCCGCTACAATGAGAGCGTCGGCGGAGTGAATAGTGATACCGAAGGCTATCACGACACGATCACGCGCGTGTACCTGCACGGCATTCGCTTGTTCCTGAGCGAGGCGAGTGCCGGCGAACCCCTAAGCGAACTGGTCAACGACCTCTTGCTTTCCCCGATGGGCCGCCGCGATTGGCCGCTTCGCTTTTATTCGCGCGACCGGCTGCTCTCCGTGGCTGCCAGGCGAGGATTCCTGAATCCCGATGTCGCCGCCCTGCCGTGACCGTCGTGCTAACGATTTGGTAAGTGAATAGATCGATTAGTACCAAACTAGGCTTCCGATCAGGGATGGCCAACATATGAACTTCAGCAACGGAGTCCCGCGTGGCAACCGCCCAGATCCGGCATTCGGAACGCAAGCGCGTTCTGATGAAGGCGATGATCATCGATCCGAATGGAACGCACCAGGCGACCATCAGGAATCTATCGCCCGCGGGAGCGCAGCTTTCGTCGTCGAAAGCTCCGCGAACGGGTTGCGACGTCCTGTTCAAGCGGGGCGCGATCTTTGCGGCCGCGCGCGTCGTCTGGACGAGTGGCAAGAGCTACGGAATCGAATTCTATCGTGCACTCGACGCGGCAAAGCTTTCGCCTGGCGCGCCGGTGGACTGAAACAAATCAGGCTTTCGCCTTGGTGATGTAATCGTCGATGTTCCCGGCGAGCACGTCCATCGGGACATTACCGCCAAGGACGACCGCATCGTCAAAGGCCCTGAGGTCGTATTTCGGCCCAAGCGCCGCCTTCGCCTTGTCGCGGAGTCGGTTAATCGTGGAATGGCCCACTTTGTAGCCACAGGCCTGTCCGGGCCAGCTGCAATACCGGTCGACCTCGCTTGCGACTTCCAGCGGGTTTGAGCCGTTGCGCTGGACGAAGAAGTCGACACCCTGCTGTCGCGTCCACTTCTTGGCATGCATTCCACTATCGACGACCAGGCGGCAGCAGCGGAAAGCAATGGACTGAAGATAACCCAGCCGGCCAACCGGGAAGTCGTCATATACTCCAAGCTCGTCCACCAATTGCTCGGCATAAAGCGCCCAGCCTTCGGAATAAGCATTGAAAGCAAGCAAGGTGCGAATGAGCGGCAGCTTGTTCGCATATTCACCTTGCCAGACGTGACCGGGAATCGCCTCATGCGCCGCAAGGTCAGGCAGGCTGTATTTACTGTGCAGGTCGGTCGTTCGGAGGTTTATCCAGAACTTGCCGGGAATCTTGCCGTCGATCGATCCAGCGCCGCCGTATGCAGCCGGCGCTCCGGGCTCCTGCTCCGGCGACATCCGCTTGACCTCTAGATGGCCCGGGACAAGCGTATGGAAGCCGCGCGGCAAGACGGCGCGGATCATCTTCAGCCGTTCGTCGATATAAGAGCGGATCTCTGCTCGGCCCTTGTCGCCCTCACTGAACTTGTAGCGGGGATCCTTGGCAAGAGCCTGCATGCGCTCGCCGACGCTACCTTGAGTGTAGCCGAGCGACTTGAGGATCGGATCCATTCGCCCTTGCAGCTCGGCGAGTTGCTCGATGCCCATCTGATGAACTTCATCCGGGCTGAGGTTTGTCGTTGTCGAGGCCTTCAGCGCCCAGCGATAATATTCGTCGCCGTGCGGCCGCGACCACATGCCCGCATCGTCGGTTGCGACGGCGCGCTCGGCTTGCAGTTCGGCAAGCTGCCGTTGGAGCGCCGGAACGACTTCGGCCGTGCCGATCTTGCGCGCACGTGCTTCCCAATCGCCGGCAATCCCTTTTTCCTTCGTCCGCCGCACCAGCGAATCGACGATCGTCCCACCCGCTTCAGTATTCTTCAGCGAAATGCTCAACTGGTTGATCGCCTTGTCGATCAGGAAGCTGGGAGGGACCAGGCCCTTGGCCCGCGCCGCGCGCATGCGTGCCAACTCGCCGTCCAGTTGATGCGGATATTGCGCGAGCCTGCTGAGATAGGCTTCGGCATCGGACCTGTTCTCGATTGGATGATCGGTGTCGAGGAACTGGGGGGTGTCGATGTAGGCGCCGACATTCTGGATTACGACGTAGGGCGTGTTGCGCCAGCCTCCGACCGCGACATCGCCATAGGGCTGGGCGAATCCTTCAAGCGCAGTTCTGTAAGCGCTCTTCACGACCTCGACGCTCGTCCTGGTCGCAAAGGGAAGAGCGCTGGTGTTGATCGCTTCGGCCCGCGCCAGGTCCGCCTTGAGGGTAGCAGCAATCTTCGCCTGGCCAGCTGGCGAACGGTCCTCGAGCCGGCTTCGATAGGAAGCGCGCGCGCCCGTGTCGATGCCGAGTGAAGTCGCTTGAGCGGGCTGCAGGCGCAATAAGTTCTCGGCGATCGAATTGAGCAACGCCTTTGCCTGAGGCTCGCTCGTGGGGGCTGCAAAAGCGGGACTTGAGACCAGGGGCAGGGCAGTGGTCGCAGCAAGGCCGGCAAGCGCTTCGCGCCGGCTGAGCGGGAGCATGTTCAAGCGTGAATCTCCACTAGGCGGGGGGAAGGGTGTGTTCCGGTTCGACTTTGAGACAATTTCCGTCGATGTCCATTATCCTGACGCGGTCGCCGATTGCGGCGGGACCGCCGCGTGCTGACCATTCGCTGTCGCCGACCCGAACGCGCCCGCCATGGGCGTCGACCGGCTCGACCACGACAACCACCTGCCCGAGCAACCGCGCGGCGCGATCGTTGAGAAAGGGGTCGGGCGTGAAATCGTAGCGTGAGGCGTAAAATCGGCGACCCCCGACACGAACGGCGAGGATCGCGAGAACAGCAAAAGCCGCCAGTTGGAGGGCGAGCGGAAGGTGAAGCAGCAGCGCAAGCAGTCCGGTCGCGATTCCCGCCGCACCGATGAAAATCAGGAAGAAGCCTGGCGCGATGAGCTCCGCAATCAGCAGCAATACGCCGCCGATCAGCCAAAGCCACGCAGGTTCGATCGGGATTCCGGTCATTCGGACGCTTTGGGAACGGTTGGAACGGCTTTCGGCCGCGGGGCTGCGGGCGCATTTCCGGTGCCGCCCGCTGCTTCTTTCGCCAGCTCAGCGATCCCGCCGAGCGTGCCGATCAGCTGGGTCGCCTCGACCGGAAAAAGGATCGTTTTCG
>Ga0068858_100001847_pt1 | contig 21586 bp, 15 predicted proteins | sample KBSSwiS12_FD_66589 | JGI IMG/M metagenome (GOLD analysis project Ga0068858, IMG submission 66589) | Switchgrass rhizosphere microbial communities from Kellogg Biological Station, Michigan, USA - KBS Switchgrass S1-2 | ecosystem: Host-associated > Plants > Roots > Rhizosphere > Soil ...
CTGCGGGTAACGGCTGAAGCCGACCTCGGCGCGCTGTCGCGCGTTCTCGAGCGATTCCAGAATCTGAATGTCGTGCCCCGCCGCGTGGTCGCGGAAATGGGCATCGGGGATATCCTCTACATCCAGGTGGATGTTTCAGGCTTGCCTGAAGAGCGCATCACGCTCATCACCGCGAAGTTGAATCAGGCGTTGAGCATCCGCGACGCTTACTGGCACGCCGTCTGACTAGCCGGTTCGCAGGCCGTTTGACCTCGCCGGAGTTATTCGTCGACCGGCTGAGCCGGTGTTTCCAGGGATGGTGGTTCTGACGGCGGCGGTGGAGAGTAGGGCGGCGGTGGACCAGGGTGGTCCGGGTCGCCGTCAGGACTCTCTGATGCCGCCTCGGCTTCTGCCTGGATGTCCGCCACAGTGGAGGCGGGCGCCTCACTTCTCATGAACGCCGCTTGTCGTGTTGGCTGCTGCGTCTCGGGCTGCCACGGGAAAACCTTGTTCGAAATCGGCTGAGTGATCGACGCCATCATCGGCAACTTGGGTTGCTTGATGGAGTTGTTGGCGTTGACCATGAAGAAAGTCAGGACGGCCGCCGTCGTTGCGGCGAATACGCCGGACCCTACATACCAAGCTGCACGCTTTTTGCCGGTCGGTGCGCCCCGATACTGAGGTGGCGGGCGCTTCGTGAGAGCGGCCTTCGCCAGCTGAGACAATGATTCGCTGTTGACGATCGGTTCGACGCGACCCGCGTCACGCCGTGCACGTGCGCGCTTGAAGGCGTCGGTTTCCGGGATGCGTGTTGGTTTCGCAGAGGCGTCCCGGCCTGCGTGCGCGGCAGCGTACCGGGCGGCTGCGCGCATACCGGGGGTAATTTCCTGCTGCCGCTGGGCGGGTTGGCCTTGGTGCCGCGCCGTTGCCGCGGCTCCGCGTGCCGCCGTGATAGCAGTGCCCTGCAGGGCCGGGGCTGACTGGGCTTGGCGCCGTGCCGTTGCCGCAGCTCCGCGTTGCGGGGTGTCGGCCAGCGACTGCGAACCTGATGCCGGACGGCGCGCCGCCGTGGTGGCCGTTACGCGTGTTGCGGTGAGCGGCGCTGCCCGCTGAGCCGATGCCGACTGTCGCAGCACTGATCCGGCCGTTGTGCGTGTTGGTGCGGCAGTTGGTGCCTGCGGGGCATGTTGCGACCTACCACGCGCCGTGGTGGCAGTGACGCGAATATCGGTGAACGCATCCTGTGGAGCAACCTGTTGTGGCTGCTCGCGCGCCGGTGTCTGGGTAGCGCGTGCCGCGACGCTGGCCGCCGTGGGTTGCGGTCTGTTACGCGTATTCCCGGGAGCAGCCGCCGAGTGGCGTTGGGCCGAGCGCGAATTCGCCGCGTTGGGGGCCGGCGAAATTCTGGCGGCGCTGGTGACGCGCAGGCTGTCTGCGGTCTGTTGGGGCTGCCGGGGTTGCACCGTTCGCGCGGCAGTTGCAGGCGCTGGCTGCTTCCGGGCAGCCGCCACCACATCAACGTCCGACCCGTCCCAGGTCTCCTCCAAAACAACATCTTGCACCCGCGGCGGCGGGACTGCCGTCGGTGTCGGTGCCGGTGCCGGCTCAACACACGCGCCGCGGGCCAGGTTGATAGCTGCCCACAGCTTCTGAAAGTTGATCGGGTAAGGCAGAGTTCGGAACAACCCAAACAACCCCAACTCACCCTTGAGCAGGTTCAGCGTCGCGGGCCGGGCGGCGAAGATGCGGAGGGTGTTGGGCGTGTTGACGGCGACGTGGCTCAACACTTCGAGGCCGGACCCGTCGCCTAGGGTTTCGCAGGCGACGATGAGGTCGAACTCAACCCGCTGCAGCAGGGCGAAGCAGGCGGCTTTGGTCCCGGCGGTGTGGATCTCCAGGTCGTGCACAAACGTACCGGCTGCTTTGGCCAGTACCTTGGCATTTCGACCTGCTACGAGAACCCGCATGCCGTATTAAATACTCCGATTTTACCGGGATTTGCAGTGCCCGCAGAATGCGACACTGTCTGACACGCCCGACACCCAGAGTGCTTGGCGGCCGACATTGGGCAATTCTTTAGCGGCCCAATTGCCGCTACCGGCTCGCGACCTCAACACCCCGCCATCCTCCACCGAGCGCCCTGAACACGGCGATCTGATCCTGAATGAGCGCCGTGTCTGATGTAGCGACGGCTGCGTCCGCTGCGACCAAGGCCTGCTCCGTGGTCAACAGGTCGAGGTTGCTAAGGGAGCCGGCGAGGAATTGGTCGTGGGCCATATCGAATGCCTGATGCGCCTTTTGCTGGGCATCCGACAAAGCCTGCCGACGCTCCAGCTCGGATCCATACGTTGACAGCGCCTGCTCGGTCTCCTTGAGCGCCTGAAGGACTACCGAATCGAAGTTCGCCAAGGCGGCTGCCGCGCTGGCCTTGGCCGCCCGGATGCGAGCTCGCGGGCCCGCCATGTTCGGAAACGTCCAACTGACGCTGGGTCCGACACCCCAGGTCACGGAGTCCGCGGACGTGAACTCATTGATGTCCGCCGTTACTGTTCCATACAGGGCTTTCAGGGTGATCCGCGGATACAGATCCGCCGTGGCCACGCCGATTCTGGCCGTCGCAGAGGCCATCCTACGGTCTGCCTGCCGCACGTCGGGACGTCGCTTGAGCAGGGTAGTTCCGTCCCCGACGGGGACAAGATCCGTTAGGTGGGGCGGAACTACGCATTGGCCTACCTCGGTAGGCGCCATGGAAGGAGCTCGTCCGAGCAGGGCTGCCAGCTGAAACAGCGCCGCGCGCCGTTGGCCTTCCAGGGGCGGGATGCCGGCTCGCACCTGAGCCACTAGCTGCTGTGCTCGGATCACGTCGAATTGCGAGTTCGCGCCGGCCTCGTTCCGGTGCCCGGTGATATCCGCCTCGCGGCTCACGATATCCAGCGAACGCTTGGCGACCTCGATCTGCTCGCCAAAGGCACAAACCTGGGCATAGGCGCGGGCTGTCTCGGCGGCGACAGTGATCTTCACGGTGTCGTGCGCGGCCGCGATCGCTTCTGCGTCTGCCCGAGCCGATTCCACTGACCGGCGCACCCGGCCCAGGTAGTCGAGCTCGTATCCGAGGCTCAGCGCGGCCTCATGAATCCAGATGGTCTGCGGGCGGCGGCCCGTCAGCTCGAGAATTTCATCCGTCCCGGCATTGCGACCGCGGGTGGACCCGATTTCGGCTTTGGTCTGCGGTAAGAAGGCGTCCCGCGCGATATCGAGGGCCGCATTGGCGGCCTGCAGATTGGCCTCGGCAGCCTTCAGATCCGTGTTGGCCTCGAACGCTTCGTCCAACAGCCTGTCGAGGGTGGCGTCATGGTAGAGGCGCCACCAGTCATCAGGCGGTTCAGCGGTCGACTCGGCCGAGGCGGTCACTGACACCAGCGGTGCCTCCGCCCCCGGGGTTGGCGGGGCTGGGTGGTAGTTGGGCCCGAGGGTACAACCTGACACGAGGACCATGAGGGCAGTGGAAAGGCCCGCTGAGCAACGTGTAACCAGCCGGCGGCCCAACGCGGGGGCGCTCGGCGTGCGCGGGCCGTGGGTGACCGGGTGGGCACCGCGCATCATTGCGCCTGCCTTCGAGGAGCAAACCACGGCACATGCGAAGCAGGTCCCGGCGGAGCCGCCGGCCTGGTAACAATAATAATAACAGTCAGGGCAGTGGCCGCTGCGATGACCACAAACGCATCGATGATTCCCTGGGTAATGGCGGCCCCGTGAACGACATTGTTCAACACCGCGGCTCCGCGAGTCGAAGCTGACACCGGATCGCCGGCGCGCGCGGTCGCCGCACCATAAGCCTGCAGGCGTTGCACGACCTGCCCGTCACCAATGTCAATATGCTGGCCCAGGTGGTTCGAGGCAATCTGACCGCGCACCCGGACAAATGTCTGAACAAACGCACTGCCGATCTCGCCACCAAACAAGCGGGCGACCTGGATGGCCGCGCCGAAGCTCAACGCCGTCTGGGGACGCAGATGCAGGACTGCGAAAAATACGGTCCCGGACAGCGCAAAGCTTTGTCCAACGGCCTGGAGGATCGCCGATGGCAGAAACTGATCCGATCCCCACAGTGGCGTCAGGCCATGCGCAACCATCAAACAGGCAACGCAGATGCACATGAAGCCAAACACCGCAACCATGCGAGGATCAGCACGCCGCAAGGTAAACCCCGCGAGAAAACAGATGAGCAGCTGGGGCGCTGCAATCCACGCCAGCGTGTCGCCAACCTCGAGGGCCCGGAATCCCCGCACCGTCTGCAAAAATTGCGGGATGACGAGCGCGGTGGACAGGATCGTCAGGCGCAGGAACGAAACGAGCAGCAACATGCGCGGCATGGGCGCTTCCAGCACGACACGCAGGTCAACAGCCGGAAACGGGCAGCACCATTCGTGTATGGCAAACAGGATCAACAGGAAGATGCCGGCTGTCAGTAATCCAATAACCAACGGTGAATTCAGCCAGTCCAGGCGGTTGCCCTGGTCGAGCGCGGCATAAATGAGCGCGAATCCGAACCCGCCGTAGAGAAATCCAAAGATATCGGCACGTGGGCGCTGGGGGTTGACGGGCTCCGGTTTGACGCCGAAATACAGACACGCAACCATGACGAGGGCGAACGGCACGTTCTGCCAGAAGATGAAGCGCCAAGACAGATGGTCGGTGTACCAACCTTCCAGCGAAGCTGAAATGTTCAACGAGACTTCGAGGTTGAGCGCATAGACGGCAATGCCGTATGCCCAGGCCTTGGGCGGTGTGTTCCGCAGCACAAAGCTCAGTGTCAGCGGAATGAAGAAACCCGAGGCCAGCCCGCCCAGAAACTGGAATACCAACAGGGTCTGGAGGTTGGGAGAGAAGGGCTCGAGGATGGAGATGACCGCAAATGCCGCGGCGGCCTCCATCAGCACCTTGCGCGTGCCATAGATCGCACCCAGCCAGATGGCCACGAGGGTAATCAACATCTGGGCAACCGTCTGCGCGGTAGAAATCCACGCCCCTTCGTCAAACCCGGCGTGCACGGCACCGCGGATATCCGCGAGACCCAATGTGGATAGCCGCGTGTTGAGGGTTGAGATAAATGTACCCATCAACACTGCGGTCAAACCGAGCCACGGAAACGAAGTTGGCGGCGCGGCCGGCGCCGGCAAATGCGGTGCCGCGGTTGGCGGCGCCGTCAAAAGGGGTGCCGCGGTTGGCGCTGGCACGCTCATGAATGCTCACCTGACTTCGTATCCACGGTCGCAATGACAGACATGCCAGGCCGAAGCTCGTCCTTCAGGCCGTCCGCATCGTCGATGACGATCTTGACCGCGATCCGTTGCACCACTTTGGTGAAATTGCCGGTTGCATTGTCAGGCGGCAGCAGCGCGAACTGCGATCCGGCTCCGGGAGCAAACGCGATCACGTGTCCGTGCAATGTATGTCCCGGGAAGGTGTCCACCCGCACATCCGCTTTCTCCCCGATGGCCATGTGCGTCAGCTGCGTTTCCTTGAAGTTCGCGATCACCCAGACATTCGGCAGGGGTGTTAGAGAGGTGACCTGGCCTCCGACGCCTACCCATTGCCCCGGCTTGACCTGGCGTTGCCCGATGACGCCGTCCTGAGGTGCCACGATGCGGGTATACCCGAGGTTGATTTTTGCAATGGCGAGGCTGGCCTTCTGAGCGGCCAGGGCGGCTTCCGCCTGTGCCTGTTGAGCCGCCAGCACCGACAGTTGTCGACCCGCCGCGCCCGCCTGTGCGCGGGTCTGTTCGAGCTGCGCGGCCAGCTGCGCTTTCACGGTCTGCAGTTTCTCGGCCGCCTCGGTCGAGGACGATCCGGTCTTGAAGAGCACCGCCTGGCGTGCCAGGTCGCGTTTGTTCTGCTCCGCGTTGGCGTCCACAGCGGCCACACTGGCTTTGGCGGCGCGGACGTTCGCGCTTTGCAGTTCCTGCTGTGCCTTCAAAGCCTCGATTTGCGCTGCGGCAGCCGCAACGCTGGCGGTGAGTTGATCGACGGTGGCGCGATAGTCGTCATCGACGATCTCTGCAAGCAACTGTCCTTCGTGGACGCGCTCGTAGTCCTGGACCGGCATGTTGCGCACGTAGCCGGAGACCTTTGCGGCGATCGGGGTGAGGTCCGACTGCAGGTACGCATCGTCCGTGGTCTGCCGCCTGGAATTCGATTCCCAGCGGCTCCAGCGCGTCGTGATGAGCACCAGGATGCCTACCGCGAGCAGAAAGACAATGGCGCGCCAGATCCAGTCGGGTGGCGCATGCCAGGTGAATGCGGATTTCTGATCCGTCATGAGTTCTCCGTTGAAGCCCCTGTGTCCCCCTGCTGAGGTCACAGTGTAACCAAGCCGCAGGATGGCCGCGATTGTGCCCCGCTGCGGCCGACCCGGTATTGGAGCCTTCTGCGCCCATGTGGACAAATCGACTGGGGGATACAGCCCGCGCGCTCGGCAAGTTTCAGATGTCAATGATTTGTCATGTGCTCCACGTATAAAGCCGCGCAGTCGTGCGGATCAATCCGGCATGCGTAACAACATAACGTTAAAAACCCTCGGAGCACACGCCTTGTCAGTTTTTTCGCCGCGCAATTTAGCGGCTTGCCTCGTTTACACCGCTGCCGGTTTCACAACACTGGTCCCCGTCTCCTTCGCCGAAGATGCTTCGACCAAGGTCCCGGAACCCGATGAAGTTATCGTGACAGGAACGCGCGATGCCGGACGCACCAAATTCAACTCGCTGACACCCATTGATGTTATTTCGCAGGAGTCAATCGGTACCTCGGTGTCCAGCGATATGACGGACAGGCTGGCGGAGCTGGTTCCATCATTCAATGTTCAACAGCAACCGAGCGCCAACGGACAGCAGTTTGTGCGCCCCGCGCGTCTGCGTGGTCTTTCGCCCGACGAGACACTGGTACTCGTCAACGGTGAGCGCTTCCACCGTTCATCGTTGATCAGCGTGAATGGCGCGCAGGCGCCTGATCTCGCCCAGATCGCGGGCCTTGCCGTCAAACGCATCGAAGTGCTTCGCGACGGGGATTCGGCGCAGTACGGCTCTGATGCCATCGCCGGCGTCATCAATATCATTCTCGATGACGCGCCGGGGTTTGAAACATTCGCGCAATATTCCAGCTACTATCACGGTGACGGAAACAATCCGCAGGCGGGCGCCAGGGCGGGATTTTCGTTGGGCGATGGTGGTTTCGCGGTCGTTACCGGTGAATGGTCCGATTCGCAGGAGACTTCGCGTACTCGCCAGCGACCCGATGCCATTGCATTTCAGGCCGCGCATCCTGATCTCGATGTTCCGAATCCGGTACAACACTGGGGTCTGCCGGAGCAGCGTGCCTATAAAGTGGCATTGAACTCAATGTTGCCGCTCACATCGGGACTCGAAGCCTACCTGTTCGGGACGTTCGACGAGAGTCACGGTGTCAACGATTTCAACTGGCGCAACCCCGACACCACCGGCAGCTCCTTCAATCCCTCGCGTGTGTTCCCTGGGTTCAACTTGCGTAGTATCTATCCGACGGGGTTTGCGCCTCGTTTCGGCCAGGATTCGACCGACAGCCAGATCAATGGTGGCCTCAAAGGATCCGCGGGCGATGATTTCCGCTGGAACGTGGGCGGCTCGTTCGGCCGAAATCGCATCAGCTATTTTATGAACAACACCATCAACGCCTCCCTGGGTCCGGATAGCCCCACATCTTTCAAACCCGGCGCTTTGCAACAGAAGGAAGTCAACGTCAACGCTGACTTCGTGTATCTCTGGCACTTGTCAGCGCTCCCTGAGCCCATCAACGTGGCATACGGTGCGGAACGGCGCGACGAAACCTATGGGATCTTCGCGGGCAACCTGGCCTCCTACGAAGTGGGTCCGGGCGCTGCCACGGGCCTTGCACCGGGCTCGAATGGATTCCCGGGTTTCAGCCCCGCGCAGGCGGGCGAGTGGGATCAGAAGAGCTACGCCGGTTATCTGGACGTGGAAGTGCCGGTCATTGAGCGTCTGACTGTCGGAGGGGCTGCCCGGTACGAGCACTTCTCCGGGTTCGGCGAGAAGGTGACAGGCAAGTTTGCGACTCGATTTGAGCTGGCGCATGGGCTGGCGCTGCGTGGCTCCTATTCAACGGGATTCCGCGCGCCCACTCCGGGTCAGGCCGAGTCCACCAGCATCTCGCAGGGCCTGGACACGGTGACATTGCAACTGTTCACGACAGGTCGTCTGTCTCCACTGAACCCGGTTGCCCGGTTCTTCGGTGCGCGCCCGCTGAAGCCGGAAGAGTCGAAAACGGGTAGTCTGGGTCTGACGTGGCAGACAGATGTGGGTTTCTCAGGTTCCGTGGACGCCTATAACATCAATGTCTCGGGTCGGTTCAGTCAGTCATCGACATTCACTGTGACACCAGCGATCCAGGCGCAGTTGATTGCGCAGGGTGTGCCGGGAGCAGCGACCTACACGGCCGTGAACTTCTTCACGAACGACTTTGATACGCGCACACGCGGCGTCGATGTCGTGGGCTCCTATGCGCAACACATCGGGCCAGGCCGCATGGAGCTGATGGCCGCCTTCAATGAAAATCAGACTAAAGTCACCTCCGGCTCGCTGGCAGCCAACCCGGCGCAGAAGGCCACCTTTGAGAAGGGCATTCCTCAGCAGAATATGAGTGCCTCCGCCAGCTATGCAGTGGGGCCGGTCAAAGTGCTGGGGCGCGTGCGCTATTACGGATCGTGGACGGACTCCACAGGCAACACGACCGGCGAGCTGTTGCAGAGTTTCGGCTCTATCAACATGGTCGACGTGGCGGCCAGCTACGATGTCTTGTACCACTTGACGGTTACAGTCGGGGCGGACAATGTCTTCAATTCGTATCCCGACCAGGCCACCTTCCAGGCGAGCCGGGGCCTCATCTACTCGCGTAATTCGCCCTACAGCACCGATGGCGGGCTGTATTATGTGCGTCTGAACGCGAGGTTCTGATGCGAGACTTATCACGCCGTAGTTTGCTGGCTGGTGTCGCTACCAGCGTCGTTGCGCGCGGAGCGTTCGGGGCGGGAAGCTCTTCCCGCCCTGATGTTCCTGCGGATCGGCTTGCCTCGGATGAGAGTTACTGGGGGAAGATCGCCTCGCAGTATGATGTCACTCGTGAGGTGATCCAGCTCGAGAATGGTAACTGGGGCATCTGTACCAAGGCAGTTCTCGATGCGTATGAGAAGCACCTCCGGATCGTCAACCAGCGCAACTCGTTCTATGTGCGTCGTGAGTTTGAAGCGGACGTAGACAGAATCCGCGAACGAATTGCCCGTAAGCTGGGTGTTGATACCGATGAAATCGCGCTGACACGGGGCGCCACCGAGGCGCTGCAAGCGCTCATTGGCGGATACAACAAGCTGCGCGCGGGCGACGCGGTTTTGTATGCCGATCTCGATTACGACAGCATGCAGTCAGCCATGAACTGGCTGCCGGCTCGTCGCGGTGTCGAGGTTGTAAAGATTGCATTGCCGGAGCCGGCAACGTACCAGGGATTGATTGACCTCTATGCCTCGGCGCTGGACGCATACCCGAAAGTCAAGTTGATTCTGTTGACGCACCTGAGCCATCGGACGGGCCTCGTGCTACCCATCAAGGAAATCGTGGCAATGGCTCGCGCTCGTGGTGTCGATACCATTGTCGACGCGGCACATGCGTGGGGGCAGATCGACTTCGATGTTCGCGACCTGGGGTTTGATTTCGCCGGGTTCAATCTTCACAAGTGGATGGGAGCCCCGCTGGGAGTCGGGGTGTTGTACATCCGCAAGCAGAGGATTTCGGACATTGATGTCTTCATGGCCAGTGAAGAGCACGGGACTGACGATGTCCGTGCGCGTGTGCATTCGGGCACCAGTAACTTCGCTGCTTTTCTGACCGTGCCTGAAGCGCTCGATTTTCAAGAGACGATTGGAATTAAGGCGAAGGAGGCGCGGCTGCGGTACCTCCGGGATTCCTGGGCTGAAACGCTCCGTGACCACGGGCGGATACAGATCCTGACTCCGTCTGACCGGCGACTCCATGGCGGGATTACTTCGTTTCGCCTGAAGGGGCTCGGCGCCGCTGCGGACAACATCGCGCTCGCTCGTCAACTGTTGGAGGATCATCGGATCTTCACTGTCCATCGAACCGGAGTGGCAGGTGGAAGTTGTGTCCGGGTGACGCCTTCACTGTTCACGGACAGAAGCCACATCGACCGATTGGTTTCGGCGCTGAAGGCGTGAGCGCTCCGGGCAGGAATGATCCGTGCCCTTGCGGCAGTGGGCGCAAATATAAACAATGTTGTTTGAATAAACGGCCTCCCGAGGATGTCGGAGCGTTGCGCCTCCAGGCCAACATGGCGTTCCGAGCGGGGCGTGGCACCGAGGCTGCCGAGCTGTTGGCGCGGGCGACCCGGGTCGCGCCCTTTAGCGCCGAGGTGCATGATGAGCTGGGAATCGTTCTCAGGGAGCTGAAGCGGTTCGACGAGGCTGAGGCGGCCTGTCGCAAGGCTCTATCTCTGAATTCGCGTTACGCGCCGGCGCATGTGAATCTGGCTGAGCAGCTCAAGCGGCGGGGGCGCTTGCGTGATGCGCGGGAGCATCTGCAGGCGGCGCTTCAGATCACACCAGGGTTCGAGCCCACGCGTGTCAGCCTCGGTGATGTGCTCGTTGACCTGGGTGAGACCCAGGCCGCGATTGACTTGTTTCGCGAGCTGGTCACGAGCAGTGCGAGCCCCGCGCCCATTTATGCGCGACTGGGAATGGTACTGAGGACTCAGGGTGACATGACAGGCGCTGTCGAGGCTTGCCAGCGGGCCGTTGAGCTTGCTCCCCGGGTGCCTGAAGCACATTACCATCTCGCTGAGACGCTCGTGGTGGCTGGTCAGGCATCTGCGTCCATTGGGCACGTGAAGAATGCGATGCAATTGCCTGGAGCTCGGCTGTTGCATGACGCGGCGCTGATCATTCTCGGCCAATTCGATCTGGTGGCCGTGCCGGGTATTGCGAACCCGGCGCAGTATCTGGCGATCCTGGGTAACCGGCTGTGTGAGTTGGGGCACCCGGCGGCGGCGTTGAAGTGCTTCGAGCAGAAGCTGGCGCGTGACCCTTGGGACACCATTGCGGCCCACTTCGTGGCCGCCCTGAGTGGCGCGAATCCGGAGCGGCCCAGGGACGAGTACGTCAGGCAGTTATTCGACAATTGCGCGGATACGTTTGATCAGCAACTCGTGGAAGGGCTGTCTTATTCGGTGCCCCGCGAGTTGGTTGCCGCGGTTGTGGCGGCCGGGCAGGTGAGTCCGCCGCCGTGGGATGTGTTGGATTTGGGGTGTGGCACGGGACTGGTGGGTGTCGAGATCGCCCCTCACGCCAAAGGGCTCGTTGGCGTCGACCTTTCGCCGAAGATGATAGAGCGTGCCCGTGAGCGCGGGGTCTACCGTGAGCTGATTTGCGGCGACCTGATGACGGCGCTTGCGGTTCCAGGTCGCTACGATGTGGTGGTCGCAGGCGATGTGTTTGTTTACGTGGGGAAACTCGACGCGGTGATACTGGCGGCGCGCCGGGCGTTGCGCCCGGGTGGCGTGTTGGCTTTCAGCATTGAGTCAGCTGAGGATATCCGCGCTGCAGCCGGCTCAAAAGACTATTGGCTGGGTCCCACTGGCCGGTATGCCCACCATGCCGACTATATCCGCAATCTAGCCTCGAGCAGCGGCTTTACCCTCGAGCACATGAAGAAAGTCCGCCTCAGGCTCGAGAACCGTCAGCCCATGATGGGGTGGCTGGTGACGCTCCTCGCGGCCGCCCTGTAACGATGCGCGGCATGGAGCGGCTCGCGGACCTCCAGCGTTGCCTCACGCCAATCTTCGAGTTGGAGCCCATCTACTCGGCAGAACTCCCTTGTGTTGCTGGTGACGAGGATCAGTCCTCTTGCTAGCGCGGTGCCGGCAATCAAGACATCATACTCGCCGATCCTTTCTCCCGCGCTGGTCAAGGCAACGTCGATCCTGCTGGAGGTGCAGGCATCATCGAAATCAAAGGGCAAAACAGGTATCTCGCGCAACAGTGCGTTGATACGCGAGTTGTGCCGCGTCATTCTCTCTGGGTGGAGCAATCGACCGAACTCGATTTCGTGGACCGTCACGGTTGAGATGCAAGTCGCGGCAGTTCCAACGAGCGAGTATCTGAGCTCGACTCGCGCGTGATTGCGAACGAGGTTACTGAACGTATCCGTGTCCAGCAGGTATGTCATGGCAATCTCTCCCCCAGTAGATCTCTCTGAGTGTCCGGCGGTAATTCCTTGAAATCCGGCCTCAGTTCTGGCCCGGACCGATGGATCACGAAATCACCGAAGTCGCATATCTTTGGATGGGCGTACCAGCACTGCAGGGCCGCTACCACCGAAAGCTCTCTCGAGGTTTTCTGTACGCTTGCGATCTCGTCGATCCTTGCAACCAGCCCGTCGTCAATCTCCAGATTCATCTTCATAGCGCATCACCCTCCATGCTACCTGGGTCTCAAAGTAGCGTGGCGGGGAGTGCACTGCGACGGACGATAGTCCGAATTATTGAAGCTACTGCGCGGTGTAGGGCAGTGTCAGGTACAGTTTCCCCAGGTCGGTGAGCTGGGCAGGCGTGCTGAGCAGGCTGGTGAAGTGGACGTCGTTGTTCCAACGCCCCGTAAACCAGGCATAGCGAACAACATCAGCGCGCGACTCGCACGTCGCGACCATGTCCTTCATCTGCGCTTCCTGCTTGGCGAGCGTGTCAATCTGTGCGCCGTCATTCTGCGAATGCCAGTTCGCAAACTCCGTAACCCAGAACTGCTTGCCGTACCTGGTCAACCGGTCGAGCTGGCCTGACAGGCCGTAGTCGTACCAGTGAAATGCCAGGTAGTCGATTTGCGGACCGCGGCCGCCGTTTGCGGCTTGGTAGGCGGCGATGAAGGCGTCCATCCAGGCGACCGGATCGTTGAAACCGGCCATCGTGCCCCAGGTGATCTGGGGGCCGACGATCTTTACGCCCGTATGGGCGGAGATGGCTTCATAGCCGGGCCAGATGGCCGCTGCCTGCGCAGGAGTCAGGTTCGATTGGGAGGTCAGGTTGGGTTCGTTCATGACGAGGAGGTACTTGATGTCAGGGTTGGCGTGCAGGAACGATTCAACGGCGGTGGCATCGTAGTTGCCGTTCCACAGCATCGGGTAGTAATCAACCCCGTATTGGGCAACGTAGTCAGCCGGAACCTGTTTGTTGGGTTGCGAGCTCCAGTTGTACCACCAGCTCACGCCTGGGGAGAGGGCCTGGAAGTCCAGCGGGTCGGCCAGATCATAGGCGATGCCACGCTTTGCGCTCTTGGCGGTGGGCGTCATGGGCGGCGTGGTCACTGGTGAGGTGACCGGCGTGCTCGGCGCACCGCCGTTCTGCGTGTTGGTAGTACCGCCGTTTTGTGGGTTGGTGCCCGAGCTGCCGCTGGCGCCGGCGGTCGAGGAAGTCGATGTCGATGTTGAATCCGAGCCCGATGCCGACGTCGAGCCTGAAGTTGACCCCGGCGTTGACGCGGACGTGGCGGTTCCCGAGGACCCGCTGTCCGAGCCACCACAGCCGCTCAACAAACCCACCAATGCGACCGCCAGGGCAGCCGCGCGCAGATTGAAAATAAACATGGCGGAACCATAGTCGAACGCGACGAAAATCGCGCGTCAGGACTTGGCGACAGGAACGAAACGATGTCACGGATGTGATCCACCGCTGGTTGCACGCTGGGCGTCGGATGTCGCGAATTTGAGGCAGATCGCCTCGACCTGTATCGTTCCGGAAGAGCGGTCGCAAGGGGCCGCTGTAACCGTATGTCATCGCAGGCCTGTTCGTGAATCAACCGCTCACTCAAATCGCCGACGTCCGCTTCCTGGGCAAGATCCTGGGAGATGTCATCCGTGCTCACGGTGGCGATGCACTCTTTCAGCGCATCGAAGCCATTCGTGCCGGCTCAGTAGACCGTTATCGCGGCATCTCAAATCCCCGCGGTCTGGATGCCGGCCTGGATACCCTCACGCTCGACGAGACCGTCGCGTTTGTCCGCAGTTTCATGCTGTTTTCGATGCTCGCCAACCTGGCTGAAGATCGCCAGGGCGTGACTGCCGAAAAAGAAAGCACGATGGCCGCCACGCTCGAATATCTGAAGTCGCAAGGCGTCGATGAGAAACGGGTGAACGACCTGCTCGACCAGGCGCTGATTGTGCCCGTGCTGACTGCGCATCCCACGGAGGTCATGCGCAAGAGCATGATCGACCATCGCAATCGCATTTTTGAGCTGATGCGCTTGCGCGATGCCGGTCGGACCGAAACAGCGGACGGTGAACTGATAGAGCAGGGCATTGAAAGGCAGATTGCGCTGCTGTGGCAGACGCGAGCGCTGCGCCGCGAGCGGCTCTATGTGTCGGACGAGGTGGATATTGCACTCGCGTATTTGCGCGAGGTGTTCTTGCCCGTCATTCCCGCGCTTTATGTGCGTTGGGAGCGGTCTCTAGGCCGTAGACCAGCGAGCTTCCTGCGACCCGGAAGCTGGATCGGTGGCGATCGCGACGGCAATCCACACGTCACCGCTGACTCCCTCAAGCTCACACTCGGCCGTTCGTCCCAGGCGCTGCTTGCCGATTATCTGGCCCAATTGCACGCCCTGGGCGCCGAGCTCTCCATATCGAACGAGCAGGCAGCAATCTCTGAGGAACTGAAAGGCCTTGCGGAGCGCAGCGGCGACAATCATCCCGCGCGTTCAGACGAGCCTTACAGGCGAGCCATCACTGGAATCTACGCACGGCTCGCCGCCACATACAAACAGATCACAGGTCACGTACCACCCAGACCCGCGTCCGTTCACGGCGAACCGTATCCCGACGCGAAGAGTCTCGAGGCGGACCTCCAGGTCATCCAGGGCTCACTCGAAGCGCAAAACAGCGATTCCGGGGCCCTGACGCGCCTCATCAGAGCGGTTGAAACGTTTGGTTTTCATCTCGCCACGTTGGATTTGAGGCAGAACTCCGACGTTCACGCTCGTGTGGTAGGTGACCTCCTGAAAGTCGCCGGGGTCGCGAAAGACTACGAGGGGCTGGACGAAGCCGAACGCGTTGAACTGCTGCGATCAGAGCTGTCGAGCGAACGTCTCCTCGCCAGCCCATTCGCCACCTACAGCCCTGAAACAAACTCGGAGCTGGCCATTGTCCGGGCCGCCGCCGAAGCTCACCGGATTTACGGTCCGCAGTGCATCACGACCTACATCATCTCCAAATGCGACAGCGTGTCGGATCTGCTGGAGGTCAACATCCTGCTGAAAGAAGCAGGCCTGTACCGGCCTGGAAAAGCGGCCATCATGGCCGTCCCGCTGTTTGAAACCATTGGTGACCTGCGGAATTCGGCGCAGGTCATGACCGCATGGCTCGGGCTTCCCGAGGTCGCTGCCATCACGCAGGCACGAGGCTTTCAGGAAGTGATGGTCGGGTACTCTGATTCCAACAAGGATGGGGGTTACCTGACTTCCGTCTGGAGTCTGCAGCAGGCAACGACCGCGCTGGCCCAGGTTTTCGAGCAGGCGGGTACCGTGATGCAGGTATTCCACGGCCGTGGCGGTGCGGTGGGCCGTGGCGGCGGATCGTCCTTCGATGCCATCCGCGGTCAACCTCACGGTACGGTCAAAGGCCGCATCCGGATCACGGAACAAGGCGAGATCATCGCCGCGAAATACGGTACTCGCGACAGCGCCGCCGTGAATCTGGAATCCATCACGGCCGCCACGCTGCTGACTTCACTGGAAAAAGAGCAGCTTTCCGCGAAAGATCGAGCCAAGTTCGCCGCGGCGATGGACGCGCTTTCCAACGAGGCGTTCCGATCGTACCGCAAGCTCGTGTACGAAACGGAAGGATTCTCGCGGTTCTTCCGCCAGATGACACCGCTGATCGAAATCGCCGAACTGAAGATCGGCTCCCGTCCTGCGTCGCGGACCAACTCCGAGCGAATCGAGGATCTGCGCGCCATCCCCTGGGTTTTCAGCTGGGCCCAGGCGCGCGTCATGTTGCCGGGGTGGTACGGAGTCGGGCAGGCGCTACGGTCATTCAAGGATCCCGCGCTGCTCAAAGAGATGCTCGCGGCCTGGCCCTTCTTCCGTGCCACGGTAGACAACCTGGAGATGGTGCTGTCGAAGTCGGACATGGGTATCGCCGCTCTGTATGCCAACCTCGTTGAGGATAAATCGAGAGCTGGCGCAATCTTCGGGCACATCCGGGATACCTGGACGATCACGCAGGATGCCTTGTTGGTCGTCACCGGGCAGTCGCGACTGTTGGAGAGGCATCCGGCGTTGGATGCCTCCATCCGGTTGCGTTTGCCCTACATCGAGCCGCTCAACCTCCTGCAGGTCGAAATGCTCAGGCGCCATCGCGCAGGTGAGAAAGATCCGCGGGTGCGCGAGGGAATCCAGTTGTCCATCAATGCGATTGCGACGGCCCTGAGAAATAGTGGATAGCACCTCTCGGCAGGTAGAGAAGGCCTACGGGCATGTAATCTCTTCTGCGCGGGAGGATGCACGTATCGCCGCAACCGCACGGCTGATACTGACAATCCATGATGAGTTCTATGCCCAGCTTTGCGAATACCCGTTCAAGGCAAAGCGGGCTTTCGAAACAATGGACACGCATGCGTCCATTCAAATCAGCCACGAGCGTCTCGGCCTTTACAGTCGCTACATTTCCCAGCATGGCCCACGGATACTCGAGGCCTTTCCGGCGCTGGCCAACAATGCGGCCATCTGGGACAAACTCGACCGCCTGTTCATGGCGATGATTGTCGATCGCTATGAAGCCGACATCGCGTTCAGCTTTGCTCATTCCCTGCGCAGGAACATTGACCACGGGCTGTGGAAGCCGGTCGCCTACTCATTCCCACCGCCCAGCAAGCGGCGCGCGAACTCCATGGCCTCGGCGCATAAACGCCTTATCGTCCAGGATCACATTGACGTTGACCTGATCCTGACAGCACTTCAGATTCCGCATATCGCCACTGCCTTCAGAGATCTGCAGGCTGATGCCTGTCGCATCCTGGAAAAATTGACGCACGATACAACCCCAACCGCGTTGGATGTCATCGAGGCCGGGTTCTTCCGAGACAGAAGCGCATTCATCGTCGGCCGCTGGGTCATGCCGGACGGCACATTTATTCCCTTCGTGGTGGCACTTCTCAACAGCCCGGAGGGTGTGTACGTCGATGCAGTGCTGCAACAAGTGTCCGACATCCACGATCTCTTCAGCTCCGCATTGGCGAACTTCCACGTAACGACGCCGTTGTATTACCAAACATGTGTCTTTCTGTTCAGTATCATGCCGCGGCGGCCGTTGGGCCATCACTACTCGACGATCGGATACAACCATGTCGGCAAGGTCGCCATCCTCAATGAGATCATGGACAGCGTTCGCGCCAGCGGCCAGAAGCTCGCGAAATCGCCGGGAGCCGTGGGAACCGTGGCTCTGGGATTTACGTTCGAGGCCTGTTCATATCACCTGAAAGTCATTCGCGATGTGCCAACAGCGGCGTACAAGTGGGGTGCGTTTCCAGGCGTCGATGCCGTTATCGAGAAGTACCGCGCGGTGCACGAAATCAACCGCGCGGGCAGCATGTTGGACAATGTCATGTACTTCAATGTGCGCCTGGACCGCGAGCTCTTTGAGCCGGAGCTCCTCGAAGAACTGCTGCGGGAAGCGCCTGCCAGCGTACGAGTGGAATCCAATGATATCTTCATTCGCTCACTCATCGTGCAGCTGAAAATTGTGCCGCTGCCTGTTTACCTGGAGACCGCTGACGAGGAGGCCACGCGAGCTGTCATCCAGAGCCTGGGTCACTGCATCCGCAACAACGCCGCAACTAACATCTTCAACAAGGACCTCGACTCCCGGAACTATGGTGTTGGCCGTTACGGCAAGGTGTTTCTGTTCGACTATGATGCGGTTGAGAAGTTGACGGAGGTGAAGATCCGCACCAATGCCGACCGGGAGCCGGGTGAGGAAACCGTCCCCGACTGGTATTTCGAGGACGGCGTCATCTTCCTGCCCGAAGAAATCGAATATGGCATGCAGTTGAAAAACGACTTCGCACGCCGTTGTTTCCGCAACCAGAATGCCGATCTGCTCACTGTCGGATATTGGGAAGACGTGCAGCGGAAACTGCAACGAGGAGAGGTCCCGGTGCTGCGGATGTACCCGCGAGCCGCTAAGCTCTCACCATGAGCTACGGCCCGTGGAATCCCGGTCTCAATTCCCAGGTGCCCCGGGAGTTGCGGCACATGTGCACTATTTTCCGCCCGGAGAACTCTTTCACGCGGGTCTCCTCCGCCACGGAGCTGCGTCAACTCACGGGATTGCCGCTGTGCGATCTGGCGATATTTCGACCTCAGCGCCTGGTGTTGCATGAGCTGATGATCCGGGTGATGGCAAACCTCAGCGTGCCTACGGGTGAGAAGATCGGGGACCTGGGTATCAATTTCCGTTTGATCACCGATCGGTTGCTCCATCGGTACATCGAGCCCGAAATGGAGGCAATCGAGGCTGAATACGCCAGCGTCCGAGGGCAACTGGCAGCGGTCATCCTCGAAGCATTGACCGAGTTGACAACACCGCGGGCCGCCCCCGGTGGCAGCCCGAGTCGGCCACCCAGGCTACGCTGGTTCAGAAGAGCCAAGCCGCAGGCGGCTGCCTCGGGGCCGCAGGCAAACGTCCCCAGCGCGCAGGCAAACCCCGGCGTGCAGGCGAAACCCGGCGTGCAGGCGAACGGCCTGCCAACAAACGTCCCCGCGCCGCAGATGAATGCCACAGCATGGGGGCCTCAACAAATCGCAGCACTCGAGCGCCAAGCGGCGGCCACTGATGACCCGCTGAAGCGCGCGGCCTATCGTGCCCTGGTGCGAGTGATGTCAGCTCTCTTTACAACCAACGGCCGCGCATGGGGCACGCCGGAGTTGATTTGCTCCGTGGCAACCGGCCTGGCGTGCAATGACTATGGCAGCGATGTCGTGGGCCGCACGATCGAGCCGCTCCTGCATAAAGGTATCGAGGCTGAAAATTACACACGACTGCCGCGCCAGGACAAACCGATCATCATCAACACCAAAGGCCCTTCGGCTTCGGGAAAAAGCAGCCTGCGGCCGTTGCATCGGAAACTGGCGGGGGCCCTCGGCGTAAAGTGGGCTGATTTCGCGCTGATCAGCCCGGACATTTTCCGCAAGCAACTGCTCGACTACGGCTCTCTGGGGTCCGCATACAAATACGCGGGAGCTTTCACTTCGGAGGAGCTGCAGATCGTCGATCAGAAGCTCGATCGCTACATGGCCCGCAAACATGCCCGGGGAGACATGGCGCACCTGTTGATTGACCGGTTTCGATTCGACAGCTTTGCTCCCGATTCAGACGAGGCCGGCAGCAATCTGCTGACCCGCTTTGGCGACTACGTGTACCTTTTTTTCGTCATCACGCCACCCGAGCAACTGGTTGAACGCGCGTGGATGAGGGGACTGGAGTTTGGACGCTACAAGGCAGTCGACGATACGTTGGCCCATTGCGTCGAAGCCTATGTCGGTGTACCCAACGTATTCTTTACCTGGGTTCATCGCACTGACAAGCAGATGCGCATCGAGTTTCTGGACAACAGCGTGCCCTATGGAGCGTTACCGAAGACGGTCGCCTTCGGAGACAACTTCACACTCAATGTGCTGGATGTCGACAAGCTGTTGGATATCGAGCGTTTCGGGCGAGTGGACGTCGATGCCACCGCGCCGGACAAACTGTATCCAAACGAGGCGCTGCTCGCCCCGGAGCACAATCTCGGATTCCTGCGGCGCTGCATCCAGGTGTTCAAGGAGATCAATTTCGCGGATCAGAGATCCGGTCGGATCTATCTGCGAATCAAGAACGGCACGGCCACGCAAATCGACCCTGCGATTGCGCAGAGCGGGCTGCTGCAAACAATTGTGGCCAAGGGCAACCCCGAGATCATCCAACAGCCGCTGTATCTCGAAGATACAGCGACCCTCGGCGATTGGGGATAACAATCAGCCCAGGAAGTCCCCGTAGCGGTCCACGTGAGTGGCCAGATCCAGCGTGTGTTGACGGGTCAACCGCTCTGCCAGCTCCGTGTCGCGCCTTTCCAGCGCTTCAATGATCTTCAGGTGATCGATGATGGAGCGCGCGGCCCGGTCGCTCTGCGAGATGGTTGCACGACGCACCGCGCGAACATGCAGCAACAGGTTCCGGGTCATATCAATGATGGTCTGCGACCCGCCCAACCGGATCACTTCCGTGTGGAATGCAATGTTGGCATCTGAATACTCATCCAGATGCTCATTGGGCGGCGAGTTCTGAAATTCATCAAACAAATGCCGCAGCTTGGCAATCTCCGCGTCCGGAGCATGCAAAGTCGCGAGCCGCGCCGCCATGGACTCGAGCGCCGCCCACACCTGGATCATTTCAATGATCTGCTGCTTCGACTTGCGGACGATGTAGATACCGCGACGGGGAACCGTCCTGACAAAACCTTCCTGCTCGAGGAGCGACAGCGCCTCCCGGATCGGAGTCCGGCTCACCCCGAGCGCCGTGATGAGCTGCCGCTCGTCGAGGCGAAGCTCCTGGCCAGGGTTGTAGATGTCGGTGTCAGCGATTGCCGCCTTGATCAGCGTGTAGGCCTGATCCCGCAAGCTCGTCGCGTTGAGAGGGGCGAGCGCCAGCGGCGTGGACGCCGTGGCGCGCTGAATCAGGTTTTCGGTTGTGCTCATTCCGCCGAAGCCATTTGTACTGTCATTACCTGTCGTGCTGCAGGCGGTTGCCCCGCCCGTGTCCCATTGGCAAGTGTCTCCTGAACGCGTAGTCCTTGGAAACGCCCATGACGCTCTGCGTACGAAAGTACGGACTCAGGCAACACTGAATACAAAAATAAGGAAATTCCGGAGACAGCGGCCACGCCGCCGGCAAAAAAAGCAATTGAACCAATAGCTTGCATCGAAACTGCTGACCCTCGCTGGGTTTGTACTAGATATATTAGATTGTACGGCAAACACGGGACACGTGCAGCCGCAGCGACTGAAAATCCGAATCACTGCACGCTTTTTTCCCGGCTGTTGTCAGGGGCCTGCCGCGTTGCCCACCTATACAAAGCCAAAAAATATGATATACCAGCCGGGCAGAGGCAGGACCGCTGGTGCGAAAAACGAGGGGGACCGGACCATGAATGCGAATTCGAATGGGAGAGGCGGAGCATTCGGGAATCCATGGCTGCAGTTGACCCTCGGGGTCATCTGTATGGCCTGCGTTGCGAATCTCCAGTATGGCTGGACACTGTTCGTCAACCCGATCGATGAGAAATACCACTGGGGTCGCCCGGCGATCCAGGTGGCCTTCACACTGTTTGTTCTCGTTGAAACCTGGCTGATTCCCGTCGAAGGGTATCTGGTCGACCGATTTGGTCCGCGCTGGGTTGTGATGGGTGGCTCCTTCCTGGTGGCCATCGCCTGGCTGATCAACTCGAGCGCGAGCTCGTTGCCGGTGTTGTATGT
>Ga0068858_100001850_pt1 | contig 21570 bp, 13 predicted proteins | sample KBSSwiS12_FD_66589 | JGI IMG/M metagenome (GOLD analysis project Ga0068858, IMG submission 66589) | Switchgrass rhizosphere microbial communities from Kellogg Biological Station, Michigan, USA - KBS Switchgrass S1-2 | ecosystem: Host-associated > Plants > Roots > Rhizosphere > Soil ...
GGATCGACCTCGTCGCCGGCCAGAATATCACCGTCTTCGTCGACGGCACCACGCTCGAAGATTCCTACGTCTACATTCGCAATTCCGCGGGAGCGCTGCTCTACGAGAATGACGACATCAATCCCGGCGTGATCCGCGATTCGAAAGTGTCGTTCACGGCCACGACCACCGGGACCTATTACATCGACGTCGGCTCGTTCGACGAAAGCTATACCGGCGACTACACGGTATCCGTCAGCGTCTACACGCCGCCCCCACTCGCCAGCTACGACACGATCGCTCACCAGCTCGAGGTCGATTATTGGGGCGCCGGGCAGGAGCACCATTTCGACGTCACCCAGGGCGGGTCGATCACCGTCAACATCACCGCCCTGACGCCGGCCGGGAAGACCCTCGCCCTGGCGGCCCTCGCGGAGTGGACTGACATCATCGGCGTGACCTTCACGCAGGTCACCAGCGGTGGCCAGATCGTGTTCGACGACAATCAGCCCGGCGCCGCCACCGACGGGACCTGGTCGAACGGGATCGCGACGTCGGCGCACGTCAACGTCTCGACGGGGTGGCTGGCGCAATATGGCACCGGCCTCAACAGCTATTCGTTTCAGACCTACATCCATGAGATCGGCCATGCGCTCGGCCTCGGCCATGCCGGCTATTACAACGGCACCGCCTCCTATCCGAACGACGCCCTGTTCCAGAACGATGCCTGGGTGACCAGCATCATGTCCTACTTCAGCCCGACCGAGAACACCTATTTCGCGGGCCAGGGCTTCACCTACAATTTCACAGTCACGCCGATGATGGCGGACATCGTCGCAATGTCCGAAATGTACGGCCTGTCGACCACGACCCGGACCGGCAACACGACCTACGGCTTCAATTCGAACGCCGGCAACGCAATTTACAATGCGGTCCAGAATCCGGGTGTAGCTTACGCGATTTTCGACAGCGGCGGGATCGACACGCTCGATTATTCAGGGTTCGGTACGAACCAGGTCATCAACCTCAATCCCGAGACCTTCTCGAGCGTCGGTCCGGGGGTCGGCAACGTCTCGATCGCACGCGGCGTGATCATCGAAAATGCGATCGGCGGCAGCGGCAACGACACGCTCTACGGCAACGCCGCGGCCAACGTTCTGACCGGCAATGCCGGGAACGACACGCTCGACGGCGGCGCCGGCGCGGACACGATGATCGGCGGGCTCGGCGACGACAAATATTATGTCGCCGATCCGGGCGACCTGGTGGTCGAGGCCGCCAACCAAGGCGACGACCTGATGTTCGTGCTCGGCACCTACACGATCGCCCAGGGGGTCAGCGTCGAGACGTTGGTCGCCTTGAACCAAGCCTCGACCGATCCGCTGGTGCTGACCGGGAACGAGTTCGGCCAGAGCCTCTACGGCAATCTCGGTGACAATTATCTCAACGGCGGCCAGGGCAACGACTTCCTGGTCGGGCTCGACGGCAACGACAATCTGCTCGGCGGCACCGGCGCCGACGACATGCAGGGCGGGACCGGCAACGATGTTTATTATGCCGACCAGGCGGGCGACCGCATCTTCGAGAATGCCGGCCAGGGCAGCGACCTGGTGGTCGCGACGGCGAGCTACACGCTGACCGACGGGGCCGAGGTCGAGACCATGTCGGCCGACCCCAACGCCGGCAACATCAACCTCACCGGCAACGAATTCGCGCAGAGCATCTACGGCAACGCCGGCAACAACATCATCACCGGCATGGGCGGCGCCGATTTCCTGGTCGGCGGCGCCGGCAACGACACTTATTACGTCGATCCGTCCGACTTCATCGGCGAGGACGTCGGCGGCGGCGACGACACGATCGTCATCGCCACCAGCTACATCCTGCGCGAAGGGAATGAGATCGAGGCTCTGGTGGCTTTGAACCAAGCGAGCCTCGCCCAGGTCGACTTCACCGGGAACGAGTTCGGGCAGAGCCTGTACGGCAGCGCGGGGGTCAACAATCTTAATGGCGGGGCCGGCAACGACTATCTGGTCGGGCTTGGCGGCAACGATTTCCTGATCGGCGGGCCTGGCAACGACAATATGCAGGGCGGCGCCGGCAACGACCTTTATTATGTCGAAGACGCGGGCGATCAGATCATCGAGAACGCCGGCGAGGGCGATGACCTCGCGGTCTGCTTCGCCAGCTTCGCGCTGGGCTCCGGCCAGAGCGTCGAAACCCTCTCGGCGAACGAGGGGTCCGGCGCGATCAACCTCACCGGCAACGCGCTCGGCCAGAGCATTTACGGCAATTCCAGCGACAATGTCCTGACCAGCGGCGGCGGCGCCGATTACATGGCCGGCGGCGCCGGCAACGACACCTTCGTCCTCACCAATGCGGCGGGGGTCAGCACGATCGCCGATTATTCGGCCGGTGATGTCGTCGACGTCACCCAATATCTCGACGTCGCGGGCGGCACCGACCTCGTCGCCGGCGGCTATGTGAAGATCCTCGGCGCCCAGCTCCAGGTCGACGCCAACGGCGGCGCGGACAATTTCGTGACGATCGCCAATGTCAGCGGCTCGGGCGCGGTCGCGCTTCGCTATATCGCGGGCGGCAACCTCGCCGACGTCAGCGTCGCGCGCTCGGCGAGTCAGGAGCCGGCGTCCGCGGCCAAGCTCTCGGCGACGGCGGAGCCGGTCGATGCGCATGCCGCCGCCCTGCCCGACGCTCCGCACGGACTCGGCGATGGCGCGTTCCACGAATCCTTCAGCCTCGATCCGGCCGCGCCGCACTTCGACTTTCACGGGATCATCTAGCCGCCGGCGCGGCTTCGGCGTCAGCCGGGCAGGAGCTTGCGCAGCGACTTCGCCAGCGCCGGGCGTTCGGACCGCTGGCCGTAGTGATAATCGTAGCCGTAGCCGTAGCCGTAACCGGCGCTGCGGACGTCGAACTTGCTCAGGATCGCGCCGATGATGTGCGCGCGCACCGCGAACAGCCGCTCGAGGGCGTGCTTGGCCTGAGCCGACGAGGTACGGCCCGACTCGATCACCAGCACGGTCGCCTCGACGGAGCGGGTCAGCAGGGGCGCGTCGGCCAGCCCGAGCACGGGCGGGCCGTCGACGATCACATGATCGTAGAGTCCCGAAGCTTCGTCGATCAGTCGGCTGATCCGGTCGCCGGACAGCAGCTCGGCCGGATTGGGCGGAATCTGCCCGGCGGCGAGCAGCGAGAGGTTGGCCTCGCCGGTGTCCTGGATGAAGCTCCGGAGCTGACCGTTGCCGGTCAGCAGGTTGCTAAGCCCGGAGCCGAGCGCCCGGCCGAACGACTTGTGCAGCGACGGGTTGCGCATGTCGGCATCGACCAGCAGGACCCGTGAGCCGGTCCGCACCAGCCCCAGCGCGAGCGCGAGCGAGGTCGTCGACTTGCCCTCTTTGGCCTGGGCGCTGGTCAGCATCAGCGTCCGCGGAGTGCCGTGCGGAGTCGAGAATTTGAGCGACGTCAGGATCGAGAAATAGGCCTCTGACAGCGGCGATCGCGGCTCGACCAGCGCCTCGCGCACGTCGGTCGGGGCCGGCAGCTTGGGAGTGACGCCGAGCAGCGGGATGCCGAGCTTGCGCTGGAAGCCGCGCGGCAGCAGCTCGGAATCCTCGAGATGCTCGAGCATGACCGCCAGTCCGGCCCCGCACAGCAGGCCGAGGACCAGACCGATCAGGATGTTGAGGACCAGGTTCGGCTTGAAGGCATGGGCGGGCGGCAGCGCGCGATCGACGATCGAAATATTGTTGGTGCCGATGCCGCCGGCGACTCCGACTTCCTTGAAGCGCTGCAGCAGCGCATCATAAAGCGCGCGGTTGGTGTCGACGTCGCGCTGGATGATGTTGAACTGGATCGAGCGGCCCTGCTCGCCGAGCAGCTGCGACTTCAGGCTGTCGACCCGGGCCTGGAGCGAGCGCTCGGTCGCGAGCGCCTGGCGGTAGCGGCCGCCGAGGTCCTGCGAAACGGATGAGCTGACCCGGCCCTGCTCGCGGCCGATCTGCTTGTCGAGCTCGGCGATTTGCGATTTGAGCGCGATCACCGTCGGATATTCGGGTCCGAAATCGCTCTCCAGCTTGCTCAGCTGGCCGAGCAGCTCGGCGCGCTGCTGGTGCAGCTCGTTGATGGTCGTGTTGCTCAGCGACTGGGCGGCGATACTGCCGCCGGTGCCGGCGCGATATTGCGCCTCGGCCGCGGCCCGCTGGGCGCGGGCGAGGGTCAGTTGCTCGCTGAGGCTGGAGAGGTCGGTGGCGAGGATCGACTGCTCCGACGCGGCCTGGCCTTCGCCGGTGCGGATTTTGATCAGGCCCTGCGCCTGCGCATATTGGACCGCCTTGCGTTCCGACTCCTCGAGCTTGGCGCGCACATGATTGAGGCGATTCTGGAGGAACTCGCGGGCATAAGCGGCCGCTTCGTAGCGGCGCATCAGGTTCGACTGGACGAAATTCTCGGCGACGGCGTTGGCGACGGTCGCCGACAGCTGCGGGTTGGGCGAATTGTAGGTGACGTTGATGATGCTCGACAGGCGGATCGGCGTGACCACCGTATTCTCGTTGACGATCTTGGTCGCCAGCGCGAAGCGCCGCTCGCGCGGCAGCGCCTTGAAGCGCGCCACTTCGCCCTGGTCGAAGTTCGCCAGGAACAAATAATTCTCGTCGAGACCGAGGTCGCGTACCACGCGTTCCGACAGCGTCCGGCTCTTCAGCAAGGCGTACTGAGTCTGGTAGAATTCCGCGCCGGCGCGAGCTTCGCCGCCCCCCTGCTCGACCCCCTCGATGTTGAGCACCTTGGACTCTTCCCGGGCGACCTGGACCATCACCGTTCCGGCATATTCGGGCCGGGTCAGCATCGAGATCAGGATCGCCGCGGCGACTCCGAGGACGGTGATCGCGAAGATGATGTAGCGCCGCTTGTAGAGGGTCCGCCAATAGCGGCGGAGGGCGGATTCGTCTTCCTCGAAGGTCGGGAACCCGACCCCTTCATAAGAGGGAACGGCCAGCTCGCCACCGCCGCGGGGCAGTGCGGGCATCGATTGCGGAGGCAGATATTCGTTCAAGAGTGATGCCCTACAAGACTGGGACGAAAGTACCGAGGATCGGGAACATGTTGCCGAAGTCGCGGAAGAAGCGGCGCGCCGCGCTCTCGCCGACGATCACGATGTCGTTTCCGTAGATTTGCGGATCCTCGAGCCGGCCCGCCCGGATATCCTTGACGCTGAACAGCGCTGCCGTCTTCTGGCTGTTGACCGTGCGGAAGACGACGACGTTGTTGAGGTTGGCGACCTGGTCGGCGCCCTGGGCGGTGGCGATCGCCTGCTGCAGGGTCATCTTGCCGACGATCGGATAATTGCCGGGCGCCTTGACCGCTCCGTCGACCGTGAAGGTCTTCGCCTTCGCCTTGACGATATTGACCGAAATCTGCGGATTCCTGAGGTAACGGCCCTGCAGTTGCGCAGCGATCGCGCTGCTGAGCTCGGCCGGGGTCCGGCCCGCGGCCTGGATCGCGCCGGCCAGCGGCACCGAGAAATTGCCGGCGGCGTCGACTTCCGCCTCGCGGGTCAGCTCCGGCGCTCCGAACACCTCGACCCGAATCACGTCGAGCGGGCCGATGCGGTAGTTGCTAAGGTCGACCGCCATCGCGGTCGGATCCGGCGGCGGAAGCGACTGGGCGACCCGCACCGCGCTGCTGCCCTGTCCCAGGGTAGGATTGGAGGCGCAGCCGCCGAGGGCCGCACCGAACGTCACGAGCAATAGCAGGACCAGAATACGCACCGAAAATCCCCTCCTGACCAACCGTTCCGGCGGCGGTCAGATCGAACCAAAACAAAGGACGCGCGGTTTAGTGCCCTTATTTGCGCAACATCAAGATCGCCGGGGTGACAATCGCTCGCACGCCGCGGTCCGCGATTCCCATCGCCACTGGCCCATGCTATCCGTCCTGCCAAGCCTAAAACGTATCGCGCCCGAAACATTCCCTTTGCCCGAGAATGACGCTTTTGCAGCCGGCCGCAGCCACCCCGCGCTTGGCGCCGCCAAGCGTGCGACGGACGTGACGGTGAGCCTCATCCTCCTGCTCGTGCTGTCGCCGCTGCTGCTGGTGACGGCGCTGCTGGTGCTTGCGGTCCTGGGCTGGCCGGTCCTGTTCACGCAGCAGCGCCCGGGGCTCGGCGGCCGGCCGTTTCGTTTGATCAAGTTCCGATCGATGTCGAACCGTTGCGGCGCCGATGGCGCGCCGCTGCCCGATGCCGAACGGCTGGGAACGGTCGGGCGCCTGCTGCGCTCAACCAGCCTCGACGAGCTGCCGGAGCTGGTCAACGTGCTGCGCGGCGACATGAGCCTGGTCGGCCCGCGGCCGCTGCTGATGGAATATTTGCCGCTCTACTCGGCCGAGCAGCGGCGGCGGCACGACGTCCGGCCCGGGCTGACCGGCCTGGCGCAGGTCGGCGGGCGCAACGCCCTCGACTGGGACGCGAAATTCGCGCTCGACATTCGCTATGTCGATCACTGGTCGCTGATGCTCGACTGGAAAATCCTCGCTGCGACCGCGTGGCAGGTGGTGACTCGGCGCGGCATCAGCCATGAGGACCATCCGACGGCCCCCAGGTTCGAGGGCAACCGGAGCGAGCGATGACCAGCCTGTTCGGAATTTACGGCGTCGGCGGCTGCGGCCGGGGGATCCTGCCGGTCGCGCGCGAGCAGCTCGGCGACCGGCCCGACGTCCGGCTGGTGTTCATCGACGATCAGTCCGACAGGAGCAGCGTCAACGGTCACGAGGTGCTGACGCTCGACCAGTTCACCAGCGCGGCGGCCGAGGAGAAGAAGGTTGCGGTGGCCATCGCCTCGTCTCGCGCTAGGCAGGCGGTGGTCGAGCGGTGCCGGGCCGCCGGCCTGTCCTTCTTCGAGGTGCGCGCCGCGAGCGCGGTGCGGATGGACGCGGTCGAGATCGGCGAAGGTGCGCTGATTTCGCCGTTCGTCACCTTCACCAGCAACATCCGGATCGGCGATCATTTCCACGCCAACCTCTATTCCTGTGTCGAGCATGACTGCGTGATCGGCGACTATGTGACCTTCGCGCCAGGCGTCCGCTGCAACGGCAACGTCCACATCGGCGACCATGCTTACATCGGCGCGGGCGCAATCATCCGCCAGGGCAAGCCGGGCGAGCCTTTGCGCATCGGCGCCGGGGCGGTGATCGGCATGGGCGCGGTGGTGACCCGCGACGTCCCTGCGGGCGCCACCGTCGTCGGCAACCCGGCGCGGCCGCTGGAACGCTAGGCGGAGGCTTCGGAAAAGACCTGGCGGATCGCGGCACAGGTGCGCTCCACGTCCTGTGGCGTCAGGGTCGGGTGGGTCAGGAACATCAGGCTTGTCTCACCGAGCTCGCGGGCAACCGGCAGCCGCTCGGCCGGCCGCAAGCTCGTGCCGTCGAACGCTTTCTCGAGATAGACCTCCGAACAGCTGCCCTGATAGGCCGGGACCCCGAGCGCGTTGATCTCGGCGACGATCCGGTCCCGGCTCCAGCCCTCGCGCAGGCCGTCCGACCGGACGTAAGCGTAGAGGCGATAATAAGCATGGATCAGGCCCTCGCGCGGCCGAGGGACGCGAACCGCATGGCCGAAGGCGCCGAGGGCGTCCGCATAAGCCAGCGCATGGGCGGTCCGGCGGGCCGTCATGTCGGCCAGCCGGCGCAGCTGGATCCGGCCGAGCACCGCCTGGATCTCGAGCATTCGCCAATTGGTGCCGAAGCTCTCGTGCAGCCAGCGGTAGCCGGGCGGGTGCGCGCGCTCGTGGACCGCCGCCCAGCTCTTGCCATGGTCCTTGTACGACCACATCCGCGACCACAGCTCGGCATCGTCGGTGGTCACCATTCCGCCTTCGCCGCCGGTGGTGATGATCTTGTCCTGGCAGAACGACCAGGTGCCGATCTCGCCGAACGTGCCGACGCTCGCGCCGTCGACCCGCGCGCCATGGGCCTGGGCGCAATCCTCGATGATCGCGAGGCCACGCCGGTCCGCGAGGTCACGCAGCGCAATCATCTCGCACGGCCAGCCGCCGAGGTGCACCGGAAGGATCGCCCGGGTCCGTTCGCCGATGATCCGTTCGACGCTGTCGGGGGAGACGTTGCCGCTGTCCCGGTCGACGTCGGCGAACACGGGCGTGGCTCCGGCATTCACCACCGAGGACACCGAAGCGATGAAGGTGCGCGGGGTAACGATGACCTCGTCGCCGGCACCGATCCCCAGCGCCTTCAGCGCGAGGTCGAGGGCGACGGTGCCGTTGAATAGCGCCACGGCATGGGCCGCGCCCGCCCAGTGGGCGAATTCGCGCTCGAACGCGCGCGTCTCCTCGCCGGTCCAGTAATTGACCCGGCCCGAAGCGAGCACCCGGGCGACGGCCTGCTGTTCCTCCTCGCTGTAGCTGGGCCACGGCGCAACCGAGGTGTTCAGCATCCTTCAGGGCTCCTCTCGCTTCCCGCCGGTGCGATAGCTACACACCCCGCGCCATGCCACAACGCAATGCCACCGCGCGGGTCTCGTGATGCGCCTGTTGTTCGTCCACGACCATCGCTTCTATCGCGGCGACGACGGAGCCGTGTTCACGTCGGGCTCGCTCCCGGCCGCGATCTGGGGGCGCTATCTCGAGCATTTTGAGACGGTCCGTGTCGTCGGGCGGGACGGCGGACCGCCGCCCGCCGCGGCCAGGTTTGCCCAGTCGAGCCGGCCAGGCGTCAGTTTCGATCTCGTTTCGGGCGTTTCCTACAGCCAGCTGATCGTCGGCGCCGAGGGGGTCCGCGAGCGGATCCGGTCCGCCGTCGCCGAGTGCGACGCAGCGGTCGTCCGGCTGCCCAGCGAGCTTGGCTTCCTCGCCGCCGCCGAATGCCGCAAGGCGGGCAAGCCGTACGCCGTGGAGATGGTCGGCTGCGCCTGGGACGCGATGCGCAACCATGGCTCGCGCTCGGCCCGGCTCTACGCACCCTTGTTCTTCCGGCGCACCCGCAGAGCGCTCCGCCGAGCGCCGTTGACGCTATACGTGACGCGCCGCTGGCTCCAGCAGCGCTATCCGACCAACGGCACGGCTTATGGCGCTTCGGACGTGGAGATCGCGCCGATCAGCGCTGAGGATCGCGCAGCGCGCCACGCGCGGCTCGAACGGATCGCCAGCGGGGAGCTGCCGGTGCTCGGGACGGTCGCCAGCCTGCGCATCCGGTCCAAGGGCATTCAGACCGCGCTCGCCGCGCTCGAAGCGCTGCGCAAGGACGGGGTCGCGCTCCGTTATCGCGTGCTGGGCGGCGGCGACTCGGCGCCGTGGGTGGCGCTGGCCGAACGGCACGGCGTTGGCGACCTCGTTTCGTTCGACGGCATTCGGCCCGCCGGCGCGGGCGTTGCGCAGTGGCTCGACTCGATCGACGTGCATCTCCAGCCGAGCTTCCAGGAGGGCTTGCCGCGGGCGACGGTCGAGGCGATGAGCCGCGGCGCGGCGTGCATCGGCTCGACCTGCGGCGGCATCCCCGAGCTGCTTCCCCCCGAGCGGTTGCACGAGCCGGGCGACGTCGCCGGCCTCGCGCAGCGAATCCGCGCGCTGGCGAGCGATCCGGCGGCGCTCGCCGAAGCGAGCCGGCGCGATTTCGAGACCGCGCGCGACTTCCAGCCCGACCGCCTCGCGGCGATCCGCGCCACCTTCCTCGCCGAACTGCGCGCCGCCGTGGAACGGGCCCGCTAGCTCTGCGCTTGGGTTCAGCTGAGCCTCAGCTGGAGGGCGTACGAGTGACCGCAATGTCGCATGCTCTGACCATCGGTCGGCGCGAGCTGCTGCAAATCGGCCTGGCCGCGGCCGGCAGCGCCTGCAGCGCGCGGACCGCCGCCCAATCCGGGCTGGCGGTTTCGGTGCGCGAGTTCGGTGCCGTTGCCGCGCCCGGTCGCGACAATACGCTGGCGATCCAGCGCGCGATCGACGAGGTCGGCTCGCGCGGCGGCGGCACGGTCGAGATACCCGGCCTGTACGAATGCGGGGTCGTGACCGTTTCGAGGGACGGCGTGACCCTGCGCGGCTCCGGCTGGCTGGTCAACGGCCGGATCATCATTCCCGAAGGCCGCCAGGGATGCCGGATCGAGAACCTCGGGATCGTCAACCGGCGCAGCGACGCGAACAGCTTCGCGCTCGACGTCGCCGGGCGCAATTGCACGTTCGAGAACGTCACGCTGGTCAAAGACCCGATCGCCGGCGGCTATCAGATGTTCCTGCGCCAGCCCTCGGCCCATTGCAGCTTCACCGGGCTGAAGCTCAAGGGCTCGAACGGCATCATGGTCGCCGGCAACGACCATCTGTTCGAGAAGTTCGAGCTCGAATCGACCATGTCGAACCGGGTCGGCGGCGACGATGCCTTCGCCATCAAGGCGCTCGGCGCCTCGACCTCCAACCTCACCATCCGCGACGGGATCGTGCGCGGCTATTTCGCGATCGCCTCCTTCGGCTCGGAGATCGGGACGGAGGGGCGGGCGTCGAACTATGAGGCCGCGGTCCGCGACGTCCTGGTCAGCGGAGTCACGGCCGATCGCTGCGGCGCGCTCGCTTTCTTCAAGCCCGGGGCGCTGATCTACGACTGGCGCAACGGCCTGGTCGAGGGCGTCCGGCTCGAGCAGCTGCGGCTCACCGACGAGCGCGGCGAGCGTTTCGTCTCGGGCGTGCGGATGATCGCCGGCCGCGGCGCGATCATCCGCGACGTCGTTGGCCGCAACCTCGACATCCGCGCCCGGGCGAAGAATCAGGGCGTCCAGCCGACCGCGGCGATCGACCTGTCGATGCTCGACGGCGCCGACGCCCGGTTTGAGAACATCGACCTGCAAATGACGTTCACCGATCCGTACGACGGAGCCGAGCACAGTGCCGCAGCGCCCGGCTATCCCGTCGATCACATCGTCCGGATCGAGAAAACCAACCCGCGCCGGGGCGAGATGCGCGGGATCGACCTCGACGTGGTCGGCCGCGGCTCGCGCTTCGGCGGTGTCTATATTGGGGCGGGGCTGGACGATGCAGTGACGCTTCGGCGCGCCCATTTGGAGCGGGTTGGCCTGCACCCACCGGCCTCGGTCGGCGGCGGCGGGATCTGGAGCGATTCGCGCGTCCGGCTGGGCGACGTGGCGCTCGATTCGCCCGTGCTCCCGAAGCTCGGCGGCCGCGCCCTGGGGAACGGCGGGAGCCGACCCTAGGCTCGACAACACCATGAAATGTAGGGAAATTTAACGCATTTTGCCGTTGCCAACGCAATTTTGGCCGTTAGCCTAGACGGGCTCGCGCAAGCGAGCGCCGAGAGTGCTTCGGGGAACGATCAGATCAGCTCGTCCGTGCGTGGTGCCCGCTGGCTCGCGCCAAGGCGGTGTCGCTGGCGGAACATCCCAAGAGCCGTGAAACTGTAACAGGCCGCAGCCAAGCTGCGCGCCTGGGAAAGAGTGGGGAAAAGCGAATGCCGACGATCAATGGAACCGAGGGCCCGGACACGCTGAACGGAACGACCAGCGACGACACCATCAACGGCTTCGGCGGCAACGATACGCTCGACGGCGGCATCGGCCAGGACACGCTCAACGGCGGCGAGGGCGACGACACGCTGATCGGTTTTACCTTTGACCCCAACTTCCCGGTTCCGACCGATTTCGACGATGACATTCTCGACGGCGGCAATGGCCTCGATACCGTGAGTTACGCCCAAGCCCTGGTCGAGGTCCAAGTGGATCTGACGATCACGGAGGCGCAGTACACGTTCGGCGGCGGCGACGACACGCTGATCAGCATCGAGAATCTGATCGGCTCGGCATTCGGCGATTTCCTTGGGGGCGACGGGTCCGCCAATGGCCTCCACGGCGGAGGCGGCGACGACATCCTGCTCGGTCTGGGCGGCAACGACAGCCTGTTCGGCGACGAGGGCGCTGACGTGCTGCGCGGTGGCGTGGGCGACGATACGCTCGACGGCGGCGCCGGCGACGACCTCGCCAGCTACGCCTCGGGATCCACCGCGGCCGTCACCGTCAGCCTGGCCATCGCCGGTGCCCAGAACACCGGCGGCGCGGGAATCGACACCCTAGTCAACATTGAGAGTCTGTCCGGTTCCCAGTTCAACGATACACTGACTGGAGACTCGGCGGCCAACCGCCTGCTCGGCCAGGCCGGCAACGATGCGCTCGACGGCGGCGGCGGCGACGACACTTTGTTTGGCGGCGCCGGCGACGACACACTGACCGGCGGATCGGGCGTCGACACGGCATCTTATAGCGACGCCCAGTTCGCCGGCGTCACCGTCAGCCTGGCCGCGGCCGGGCCGCAAAACACCGGCACGATGGGTTTCGATACGCTTAGCGGCATCGAGAACCTGACCGGCAGCTTCGGCAACGACACGCTGACCGGCGACGCCAACGCCAACGTGATCGACGGCGGGCTAGGCCAGGACCAGATGGCGGGCGGCGGCGGCAGCGACACTTATGTAGTCGACGACGCGGGCGACGTCGTCACCGAAAGCTTCAGCGCCGGCGCCGACACGGTCATCGCGTCGGTCAACTACACGCTCGGCGCCAATGTCGAAAACCTGACCTTGCTGGGCGGCATCGTCCAGGGCACCGGTAACGACCAGGACAATCAGATCACCGGCAACGTCGTCAGCAACACGCTGATCGGCAACGGCGGCGCGGATACCTTGTCGGGAGGCGCCTCGGACGACCTGCTGCAGGGCGGTTCAGGTAACGACACGCTCGACGGCGGGCTCGACAACGACACGCTGCAGGGCGGCCAGGACAACGACCAGCTGACCGGCGGCGGCGGCAACGACACGTTCAAGTTCCAGCTCGGCGACGGCGCCGACACGGTGACCGATTTCGCCGCCGGCGATGTCGTCTCAATCAAGGGGTACAGCCAGGTCCAGTCGGTCACCCAGGTCGGAAGCAACGTCCTGCTCACCTTGTCGGCCAGCGACCAGATGACCTTCCTCAACACTAGCGTCGCGACGGTCCAGGCAGCCATCCAGTTTGAAGCCGGCTCGGTCATCGTCGGCACCGAAGGGCCGGACACGCTCAACGGCACCAGCGGCGACGACTCGATCAGCGGGCTGGGCGGCAACGACACTATCAACGGCGGCGACGGGAACGACACCATCGACGGCGGCGCCGGCCAGGATTTCATTCACGGCGGCGCCGGCGATGACGTGATCAACACCGGCCCCGGCAATCCGTTCGGCGCATTTCCGGAATTTATCTTCGACGAGGCCGGCAACGACACGGTCTACGGCGGGACCGACATGCAGGTCTTCGCCGGCTCGGCCGGCGATGATTATTACGACGGTGGCTCGGGTGGCATCGATATCGATTCCATCGGTTACGCCGATGCCCTGGCCGCGATCGTCGTCGACATGACTCTCGCGAGCGGCCAGGTCCATTCCGATCCGTTCGGTGACGATGCCGGCATCGGGACCGACACGCTGGTCAATATCGAGGGCATAAGCGGCTCGTCCTTTGGCGACGTCATGGTCGCTGGCACAAGCTCGATCAGCTTCAGCGGCGGGGACGGTGACGACGCGCTCAACGGCGGCGCCGGAAACGACTCGCTTAACGGCGGCAACGGGGCCGACACGCTCGACGGGGGCGACGGCATCGACACCGCGACCTATTTCGGCGCGAGCGCCGGAGTTACGGTGTCGCTCGCGCTCCAGGGTGAAGGCTTTCAGGACACCGGCGGCGCCGGGTTCGACGATCTCTTCAACATCGAAAACCTGATTGGCACCACGTTCGCGGACGTCCTCGTCGGCGACGACGGAGCGAACGAGCTTGACGGCGTCAGCGGCAACGACGTCCTCATCGGCGGCGGCGGCAACGACACGCTCGGCGGCACCAGCGGCAACGTCGATTATGTCGGCGGCGACGGCAACGACACCATCTTCACCGATCCGGGTTCGGCCGAGGTGATCGAATTTCACGCCGGCGACGACCAGGACCGCGTGTTCGACGTGGATTCGACCGACGAGGTCAAAATCTACGATTACACCTCGGCCCAGTCGATCACCCAGGTCGGCGGCGACGTCGTCGTCATCTTCTCGGCGACCGACAAGATCACCTTCCGCCACGCCAATGTCGCGACCGTCCAGTCGGTGCTCCACTTCATGCAAGGCACGGCGGGCGACGACACGCTGACCGGCGGCCCCGGCGACGACAATCTCTCGGGCGGGGCGGGCAACGACACGCTGAACGGGCTCGGCGGCAACGACACGCTGAACGGCGGCGCGGGCAACGACACGCTCGACGGCGGCGACGGCTTCGACGTCGCGATCTACGCCGGCGACGGTGCGGTCACGGTCGATCTGACAACCGCCGGTCCGCAGGACACCGGCGGTGCGGGCAGCGATACGCTGGTCGGCATCGAAGGCGTCACCGGTTCGAATTTCAACGACACGTTGACCGGCGATGCCGGGCAGAACATCCTGATCGGGCTCGGCGGCGACGATACCATCGCCGGCGGCGGATTCTTCGACCATCTCTTCGGCGGCGACGGCAACGACACGATCGACGGCTCGGGCGGCACCGCCTGGTTCCTCGGCGGCGCCGGCAACGACACGCTGATCCTCGGGGCTAGTCCCGATCCGTTCATGCCCCCAAATATCGCCTCGGGCGGCACCGGCGCCGACACGATCACCGGCAGCGACGGGCGGGACGAGATCTATTCCGACGAGGGCTATGTCCCGGACGACGGCTATTCCTCGTTCGATCCATACTTCTCCCAATTCTACAAGCCGCCCCTTCTCGACCGCGGCACCGAGGTGGACGTGATCACCGCCGGCGACGGCCGGGATACCGTTTCGATTGGTTATGGCGATTCGGCCGACGGTGGCCCGGATACGTCCGGAAGCCCCGGCGATGAGCTGTACATCAGCCTCGCCGGCTCGCCGACCGGAATCACCGCGAACTTCACCGATTCGACGCTCCACTTCGGCGGCGGCACGATCACCGGCTTCGAAGTGGTGAAATATGTCGAGGGCAGCCAGTTCGACGACGACATCAGCTTCAGCTCGCCGTTTCCCACCGGTTCGTTCAACGAGATCTCCGGCCTGGGCGGCGACGATCACATCACCGCCGGCTACTACACCACCAATATCTGGGGCGGCGAAGGCGATGACGTCATCGACGGCAGCGAGTCCGGATACGGCTTCTACGCGGACGGCGGCGCCGGCAACGATTCGATCGTCGGCCACGGCTTCCTGAACGGCGGCGACGGCGACGACGCCATTACCGGTGCCGGCACGCTCCATGGCGACGACGGCAACGACATCCTAGAAGGCGCGAACTTCTCGGACGATTTCCTCAATGGCGACGCGGGAATCGACACCGCGAGTTATGCGCATGCCTCCGGCAACGTCGCCGTGAACCTGGGTCTGACCGGAGCGCAAAACACGCTCAGCGGCGGCAACGACACTTTGTCGGGCATCGAAAATCTCATCGGTTCGGGCAACGACGACTGGCTCACCGGTGACGACAACGCCAACGTGATCGAGGGCGGCGCCGGCACTGACGTGATCGACGGCGGCAATGGTTTCGACGCGGCGAGCTATGCTTCCGCGGAGTCGGCGGTCACCGTCAACCTTGCGCTGTTCGGCGGCCAGGACACGCTCGGCGCCGGCACCGACTATTTGAGCAACATCGAGAATCTGATCGGCTCGGCGTTCGACGACACGCTCACCGGCAACGCGGCAGCCAACGTCATCGACGGCGGCGCCGGCACCGGCAACGACGTGATCAACGGCGGCGACGACTATGACACGGTGTCCTACGCGAGCGCTGCCTCGGCCGTGACCGTCAACCTGGCGCTGTTCGGTGGCCAGAACACCGGCGGGGCGGGCATCGATACGCTGATCGACATCGAGAATCTGTCAGGCTCGGCGTTCGGCGACACGCTGACCGGCAACGCCGCCAACAATGTGGTTACCGGCGGCGCCGGCAACGACACGATCGACGGCGCAGCCGGCGCCGACGTCATGGCCGGCGGGCTGGGCGACGACCGCTTCTATCTCGACAGCTCCGCCGACTCGATCGTCGAAGCCGCCGGCGAAGGCGACGACATCGCCTTCGTGCTCGGCACCTACACCCTCGGGGACGGCGTCAGCGTCGAAACCCTCGTCGCGCTCAACCAAGGCTCGACCGACCCGCTCGTCCTGACCGGCAACGAGTTCGGCCAGAGCCTCTACGGCAATTTGGGCGACAATTATCTCAACGGCGGCGCGGGCATCGACCACTTGGTCGGCCTGGCCGGCAACGACAGCCTGCTCGGCGGCACCGGGGCCGATCATATGGAGGGCGGCACCGGCAACGACGTTTATTATGTCGACGACTCGGGCGACGTGGTGACGGAGCTCGGCGGCGAGGGCGACGACATCCTCGTCGCGACCGCCAGCTACCAGCTCGGCGCCGGGGCCTCGATCGAGACGCTGGTCGCCGATCCCAATGGCGGCAACATCGCGCTGACCGGGAACGAGCTGGCCCAGAGCCTCTACGGCAATGCCGGCAACAACGTGCTGACCGGCGGCGGCGGGGCCGACTTCATGGTCGGCGGCGCCGGCAACGACGTCTATTACGTCGATGCCAGCGACTTCATCGGCGAGAATGTGGGCGGCGGCGACGACACGATCGTGGTCGCCACCAGCTACACGCTGCGCGAAGGCAATGAGATCGAGACTCTGGTCGCGCTCAACCAGGACAGCGTCGATCCCGTGAGCCTGACCGGCAATGAGTTCGGGCAGAGCCTGTACGGCAGCCAGGGGGCCAATCAGCTCGACGGCGGCGCCGGCAACGACTTCCTGGTCGGCCTCGGCGGCAACGATTTCCTGATCGGCGGCGCGGGCAATGACAATCTCCAGGGCGGCACCGGCAACGACCTCTACTACGTCGACGGCGGCGACCAGATTTTCGAGAATGCCGGAGAAGGCGACGACCTGGCCGTCGCCTTTGCCAACTTCACGCTGGGTGCGGGCCAGAGCGTCGAGACGCTGACTGCGGCCGAAGGCAGCGCCGACATCAACCTCACCGGCAATGCGCTTGGCCAGAGCATCTATGGCAATGCCGGGGCCAATGTGCTGGTGAGCGGGGGCGGCGCCGACTACATGGTCGGCGGGGCCGGCAACGACACGTTCGTCTTCACCAACGCGCCGGGCATTGCGACGGTCGGCGACTATACCGCGGGCGACGTAGTCGACATCGGCCAGTTCCTGTCGGTCGCGGGCGGCACCAACGTGGTCGGCGGCGGCTATGTGCGGATCGTCGGCACCCAGCTGCAGGTAGATGCCAACGGCGGCGGCGATGCCTTCGTCACCGTCGGCAACGTGTCAGGCTCGGGCTCGGTGACGATCCGTTACCAGTCAGGCGGCTCGCCCACCGACCTTAGCGTCGCGCGCTCGGCGGGCCAGGAGTCGGCGGTGGTCTCAAAGACGGCGATCGACGAGGGTCCGGCGCATGTCCCGGTGCTCGACGGCTGGCACGCCGGCGCCGAGCTTCAAGACTCGCTCGGCCTCGACCCGACCACGCCGCACTTCGGCCTGCACGGGATCATCTAAGGGAGCGGGATCACTCCGACGCCAGGGTCGCGGGTCCAAGCTCCGCGATCCTGGTCGATCCCGTCAGCGCCATCGCGACCCGCATCTCGGCCTCGATCAGCGCGAGGACATGGGCGACTCCCGGCTCGCCGGCCGCGGCAAGGGCATAGGCCCAGGCGCGGCCGAGGAGCACGAAGTCGGCGCCGAGCGCGAGCATTCGCACCACGTCGAGCCCCGAGCGCACCCCGCCGTCGACCAGGACCGGGATTCGCCCGCCGACCGCATCGGCGATGTGCGGAAGGGCCTGGGCGGTGGAGCTCACGCCGTCGAGCTGGCGCCCGCCGTGGTTCGATACGACCACCCCGTCCACACCGTTGGCGAGGCTTTCGCGGGCGTCGTCGGGATCGAGGATGCCCTTGATGACCAGCGGGCCTTTCCATTGCTCGCGGACCCACGCGACGTCCTGCCACGTGACGCTGGCGTCGAAGTTGCGCGCCACCCAGCCCATGAGGTCGGCGAGCACCGCGTTGGAGCCGAGCAGGGGTTCGAGGTTGCCCATGGTCATCGGACGCCCGCGAACGGCCACGTCCCACGCCCAATCCGGTCGCCGCAGGACCTGCCACGCCCGGGCGCCGGGGCCGCGCAGGGAACCCGACAGGCCGGCGCGATAGTCGCGATAGCGCGTGCCGGGCACGGCCAGGTCGACGGTCAGCAGCAATGCGCCGCAGCCGGCTTCCTTGGCGCGGGCGATCATGTCGGCGACGAAGCCGCGATCCTTGACGATGTAGAGCTGGAACCACAGCGGCGCCGCGCGCGCGACTTCCGCGATCGAGCAGGCACTCAACGTCGAGAGCGTGAACGGGACGTTGGCCGCGGCCGCGGCCCTCGCCGCCTGGACTTCGCCCCGGCGGGCATAGAGGCCGGACAGGCCGACGGGCCCCAAGCCTACCGGCATGGCCCGGCGCTGGCCGAACAACTCGGTCGCAAGGTCGAGCGCGGAAACGTCGCGCAGCACGCGCTGGCGCAGCGCGACCGACTGCAAATCCGCCACGTTCCGCCGCAACGTCACCTCGTCGTACGAGCCGCCGTCGAGATATTCGAACAGGAAATGCGGCAGCCGCGCCTGCGCGAGCGCGCGATAGTCGCCGACCGATGCCGCCTTCCTCATTGCCGTACGAATTGCAGTCCCGGCGGATTACCGCAAGCGTGAGGCGCAGCGGCGTTGGCATCTTCCAACCGCCGCCCGTCGCGCCCATATGCGCGCCGCAAGCACGGAGGACCCGATGGTCGAACAGCAGCGCATGGACATCGCGAAGATCGCACCGGAGGCCTATCGGCACCTCCTTCAGCTCGAAGGCGTGATCGCCGGCAAGCTCGATCGCAAGCTGTTTCACCTGCTCAAGCTGCGCGCATCGCAGATCAACGGCTGCGCCTTCTGCATCGGCATGCACAGCGATGAGGCGCTGCGCGACGGCGATACTGCGGAACGGCTGCTGCTGCTCGACGCGTGGCATGAAAGCTCCGCCTTCAGCGAGAAGGAGCAAGCGGCGCTGTTATGGATCGAGGAGCTGACGCTGATCGCCGACAGCCATGCCAGCAAGGACGCGTTCGACGGGCTGAAGCGCTTCTTCTCCGACGAGGAAATCGCCTATCTCACGCTCACCGGGGCGGCGATCAACGCCTGGAACCGAATCGCGATTGCCTCGCGCGGCCAGTACGACCGGGCCATGTTCCACAAAGGCGAAAAGGTCGCTGAGCCGGCCTAACTCGCGAAGGCGGGGTCGAGGCGGTAGGCCTTGCGCTTGAGCGCCGGCCAGGCGAGCAGGTTGGCGGCGAGCGCGACTCCGACCTGGCCCTGCTGCGCGGTGACCTCGGGCGCGCCCTGCGGCGGGTTGCTGATCGCATCGCCGGCCGACAGCGCCATGATCTGCGCCTGGCACGCGCGCTCGACAAAATAGAGCCGGACGAAGCATTCGCCGACATTCTTGCCGACCGCGAGCGTGCCGTGGTTGCGCAGGATCATCGCATTTTTCTCGCCCAAATCGGCGACCAGCCGCTCGCGCTCGTCGAGGTCGACCGCGACTCCTTCATAGTCGTGGAAGGCGAGGTCGCCGCGCACCAGCATCGCGGTTTGGGTCAGCGGCAGCAGGCCGTCGCTGTGCGCCGACACCGCCTGGCCCGCCGGCGTGTGCAGGTGCATCACCGCGTGCGCGTCCTCGCGCGCCATATGGATCGCGCTGTGGATCGTGAAGCCGGCGGGATTGGTGATGAACGGCGTCGGCTCGACCGGATTGCCCTCGACGTCGACCTTGATCAGCGAGCTCGCCGTCACTTCCTCAAACATCAGATTGTAAGGATTGAGCAGGAAGTGATGCTCGGGCCCGGGGATCCGCGCCGACAGATGGGTGAAGATGAGGTCGTCCCAGCCGTAATGAGCGACCATCCGATAGGCGCAGGCGAGATCGACCCGGATCGCCCATTCCTCCTCGCTGACCTTGTCCTTCATCGGCGGGATGGCGATCGACTCGAGCGGCTGTTCGCCCAACCCGCGGCTGATCGCATCGACTCGGTTCATTGCGGTTGCTCCTGCCGGTCGGGGTGTGCGGCGGCGAAGGCGTCGAGCTTATTCGCGTTTTCGTCCGCGCGCAGCAAGGTCGGATAGTCGTCGAGTGAAACGTTGTAGCGCCGCGCATTGTAGAGCTGGGGCACGAGGCAGACGTCGGCGATGGTCGGCTGGTCGCCGAACAGGAACCGTCCGGCGCCCGGTTTGGCGAGCGCTTCGAGCGCCGGCAGCCCCTCGCGGATCCAGTGCATGTACCAGGTGTCGCGCTCCTCCTGCGGCAGGCCGAGCTCGCTCGAGAGATATTTGAGCACGCGCAGGTTGTTGAGCGGGTGAATATCGCAGGCGATGGTCAGCGCCATCGCCCGGACGTGCGCTCCGTCGAGCGGATCGCGCGGGATCAGTGGCGGGTCGGGCAGGGTCAGGTCGAGATAGGTGATGATCGCGAGGCTCTGGGTCAGCCGGTGTCCGTCGATCTCGAGCATCGGCTCCAGGCCCTGCGGGTTCAATGCGCGATAATCGTCCGCCTGCTGCTCGCTGTGCAGCAGGTTGACCGGCCGGCTGTCGTACTCAACACCTTTCAAATTGAGCGCGATCCGTACCCGATAGGCGGCGGAGGAGCGGTAATAATCGTAGAGGACTGCGCGGCTCATGGCGTTGCTAGTTAACCCGCGGCGGTGAACGGCGCCACTACCTCGGGCGGGATGCGGATCGGCCGCCCGGACGCCTTGTCGATGATCGCCCAGTCGGTGCGCGAGCGAACCCGCGGCTTGCCGTCCGCGCCGACAAACTCGATGTGCCGGTCGAACTTCGCGCCCTTGAGATTGTCGCCGACCCAGGTCCGCGCAGTGATCCGCTCGCCCTCCAGCACCGCGCGGAGATAGTCGATCTCGTGGCGCACCACGACCCAGAAGTAAGCGTCCTGATGCTCGGCATCGGCGACGCTGCGCCAATGCGCGACCGCGACCTGCTCCATCCACCGCACCCAGACGGCGTTGTTGACATGGCCGAGCTCATCGATGTGCTCCGGCGCGGCGGTGAAGGTCATTTCGAAGACCGGGCGGGTCACCTTTTCCCGGTCTCCGTCAGGATGAAGGCATAGGTTTCGGCGACCTCGGTGAGGCCGTCCCAGCGGCCCGACTTGCCGCCGTGGCCGGCGCCCATGTTGATCTTGAGCAGGAGCAAATTGCCGTCGGTCTTGGTCGCGCGCAGCCTGGCGGCCCATTTGGCCGGCTCCCAATAGGTCACGCGCGGGTCGGTCAGGCCGCCGGTGATCAGCAGCGGCGGGTAATCCTGGGCTTTGACGTTATCGTAGGGCGAATAGGTTCGCAGGTAGTCGAACACCGCCTTGTCGGTGATCGGATTGCCCCATTCGGGCCATTCTCCGGGGGTCAGCGGCAGCGTGTCGTCGAGCATGGTGTTGACGACGTCGACGAACGGCACGTCGCCGACCACCG
>Ga0068858_100001855_pt1 | contig 21554 bp, 18 predicted proteins | sample KBSSwiS12_FD_66589 | JGI IMG/M metagenome (GOLD analysis project Ga0068858, IMG submission 66589) | Switchgrass rhizosphere microbial communities from Kellogg Biological Station, Michigan, USA - KBS Switchgrass S1-2 | ecosystem: Host-associated > Plants > Roots > Rhizosphere > Soil ...
GGCCTAGACGCTTCCGCGGAAGCGCCCTACCGGCGCTTCACCCGCACCCGCGGCGCACTGAGCCGCTCGTCAGTTCTTCGGGCGGCTCGGATCGTCGGCCGGGTTCACGTAGTTGATCACAAACGGCCCGGTTGCGTGGACCTGAACCGTTGCCGCCGTCTTCGCGAACGCGTAGTGATGCATCTTCGCGGGCAACAGCGCGTAGCCGCCGACAGGCAGCTCCGTCGCCGCGGCTTTGTTTAGCGTATCGCCCATCCCGAGCGCGAACGTGCCGGCGAGCACGGTCACGTGCTCGTCTGTCGGGTGCCAATGCGGTGCGACGGCGTAGCCCGCGGGCATCTCGAGGCGGACGGTGAACGGCTCGGGCTTCGACGGATCGCCGGACAGCACGGCGAACTTCGCGCCCGGCGGCAAGACCGGCGGCGCCGGACCCCAAGTGAGCTTCGTGGGCGCGAGCAGCGTGTGCTCTCCCGGCGCAGGCGGCGGCGGTGGGGGCGGTGGCGGCGGCGGCTCGTCGGAGTTGAAGATGTCGTCGGTGACTCGCCAATTGCCGTCGGCCTGCTTCGCCCAGACGGTGACGTACTTGCCTTTCTCACCGCCGCCGGTGACCTTCAGCTGATAGGTGCCCGTCGTATACGCGATGTCGCCGCCGGCGGCCACTTTCGATTGCACGACGTGCCATTCGAGCGCGAAACCCGGCGCCGAGTTGAGCTGCTTGAAAGTGTCGCGAATCGCCGCCTGACCCTTCACGGCCGGCGCGCCCGGCACGTCGAACGAGGCGTCCGCGGTGTAGTACGACGCGAACTTGCTCGCGTCGTTCGCGGAGTGCATCCATTCGCTGTCGGTCGCGAGCAGCGCGCTACGCTCCTTCTCGAGGTCGACCGACGGTTTGCAGCCGCTCACGAAGAGCACGGCGGCAGCGGAGAGGATCGAGACGCACGTTCTCATGGATCGCTCCTTCTCGTTTTTGCGCCGAGTCGGCGCCGAGTATACGCCTGCGCTGCCGGCGCGCTAGAACCGTTCGTTGTTCGGTAGCCGCATGTTGTTGATCTTCGTCTTGCCGAGCATCTTGAGCAGCAGGTTCCGCAATGTCCTGAGCACCGGATACAGCACGCCGGAGGCCGCCTTCGAGCGGAACGACCAGTAGCTCAGCCGATTGAAGAATCCCGCCCGCGTGCTCATCAGCGACAGCGCGTGAATTGCGTCGGAGCCGTAATACAGCTGGGTGCCGACTTTGAGGACCATCCCCTGGTCAATGTCGAGACCGGCTGCCGTGATCTCGTCCATGATCGGTCCGCCGTCGCGTGCATCGACGAGCTCGAGCGCGCCGACGTCGGACCGAATTCGCACGAGCGAGCAATAGAAGTCGCAAGCCGGGCACTGCTTGTCGTAGACGAGAAGGATCGGCTGCCGGCCGCTATACGTCATCAAATCGCCAAGACGTATCTTCCGAGATTCCCGATCCGCTCTAACACCTCCGGACGTACGCGCGCTGCGTGATCTACCGACGATCGAGCGTCGCGCGGGATGAAGTGACCCTGAAGGGAACGCCTGCGCCGCGGCGAACGGTTCGCGGTATGGCCATGCCAAACCGAACCGTTGAAGACGATGATCGAGCCCGCCGCACCACACGCCAGGACTTCATCTTCGCGAACGGTCCTCCGTTCGTCCATGAAGGCGATTGGATCACGCAGTGTTCTATGTGAACCCGGCACGAAACGGGTGGCACCGTTCTCTGCATCAAATGCATCGACCATTAGTATGAAACCGACGATTGGCCATCCATCAGCCCGCGGCTTGACGTCTACGTGAAGCTCCTCGACGGGCGCACCCGGCTCCAAGGTCCTCGCGCGAGTGCCACTGAGCTTGAATGGCCGGCCGATAATCGAACAGCAGGCAGCCAGCAGCGGCGAAAACACGTAGATGCAATCGAACTCGGGGCCGCGATCCACGAAGTCCGTGACGCGCGTTGACGACGAGACGCGGATGTCGACCGGATCGGCTGCCGCAACCGCGCGGTCATAGGCGGTCGACAACTGCTCTATTCCGCCGGGCGTAGGTGGGCCTTGGATTACGACGAAGCCGTCATCGCGCAATCTCGCGGCAGCGTCCGCCGGCAAATGCGACTGCATGGCGAGAGCTTGATACACCACGTCGGTCACGCTCATCGCTCGCTCATGACGAATGGGCGGCTGACGCCGCAAACGACGAGATTTTACGTGATTCTCATCTCGGCAACCGCTGGGCAATCCAAACGACCGCGAGCGCGCCGCAGGCCGTCGAGCACGACCACTTCAACACCTGTGGCCAGCCGCGAACACGGCGCACCGCGAACAGCACAGGCATCACCGTGCTCACGACCGCGAGCTGCCCGAGCTCGACGCCGAGATTGAACCCCGCGAGGCTGACGAGCATCCCCCCGCCGCCCGTGCCGAGATCGCGCAGAGCGGTCGCGAAACCGAGCCCGTGGACCAAGCCGAAGCAGAACGCGAGCCGCGCGCCGAGGCGCGGCACTCGTGGCGCGACGTTCAGCAACGCCGCGATCAGCACCGACAACGCGATCACGGACTCGATCACGCGGCTCGGCACGTTCACGACACCGAGCGTCGCGAGCGCGAGCGTGATCGAGTGCGCGAGCGTGAACGCCGTGACGACACGCAGGATTTCGCCGACTGCCGCACGCGCGCCGAGCTCCTTCGCTCCGCGCGGACCAAGCACGATCGGCACGAGTAGCAGCAGCACGAAAGCGAGGTGATCATAGCCGTGCCAAATGTGCCAAACGCCCTCCGTGACGAACCGCCCGAGGCTCGACCACGCCGACAGCTTCGCGACTTCGACCTCGATCGACGGATGCTCGGCCGACAGCACCGCCGTCGTCGCCGCCGCGCCGCTGCCGATCTGCACGAGACTGCGGTGCGCACCGTCGACGTCGAACAGCAATCCATACTCCACACGCAGCTGCCGAGGAGCCGCCGCGCACGCGGCGCGCAAGTCGAGCACTGCGTAAGTCGCGCCGCCGTGCGAGTCGACGGAGCCCAAGTGCGCGCCGAGCGCACAGGTCGCGCCGTCGGCCGCGATCGCAACGCGACGCAGCACATAGCGCTCGACCTCTGCGCGCCGCTGCTCGACCTCGCGCCACGTGATCGCGTAGTCGCCGTCCACGTCGAGCCCGACGGCGTCTTCGAGATCGCGCAGCGAGACGTCGAGCCGGCCGCTCACCTCACTGCGCTCGACCTGAAGAGTCAGCAGCGAGCGCGACGGATCGTGGGCGAGCGCCGTCGACGTGGCTAGCAGAAGCAGAACGCCCAAGACGAGCCTCATGATCGGAGCCTCCGTTCGAGTTGCTTGAGATCGGCGTGCTCGCAGCCGCTCGACTCGAGCCAATCGAGCACCGCCTGCGCGTCGGCCGTGCGATGCGCCGCCAGCGCGGCTTCGAGCACGAGCCGCGCATCGATCGGCTCGCGCTGCACGTTCCAGTTCGCGAGCGCGCGCTTCACGGCGAGGTCGGGCTTGTCGAGCACGTAGAGCGCGAAATAGGCGGCTTCGCGCGCATGCGTCATGTCGAGCCCCTCGAGGGCGAGCTGCAACCGGTAGCTCAACGAGTCGACTCGCGCGGTGTCGAGCCGCCCGAGCTGCTTCTCCGCCACCGCGATCCGCAACGCGAGCGCGTCGGCAGGCGGCGCGTCCACGAGCAGCGCAAGAACATCCGCGGCGCGCCGCTCGCGAAGCAGGAAGTCGGCGTATGCCGCGAGCAGGTACACGCTCGGGCGCCCGCCTTCACCGGTCGCGGCTGCGAGCGCCGCGCGGTAGTGCGCTTCCGCGTTGTGCGAAGCGCCGAGCGCTTCGGCCGTCTCGGCAGTGAGCGTCTCGATCCAAACACGCAAATCGGGCGTCAATCCGCCCGGCTCCGCCAATGCATGAGTGAGGTATTGATATGCGCCGCCGGCCTCCCCGGTCATCGCGCGCACGGCGCTCGAGCACGCGCCCGCGACGGCCGCGTCCGCGAGCAATACGAGCCGGGCACATTCGCGCCGGCTCGCGTCGTAGTCGGCGCGCACGAGGTCGATCGATGCGAGTGTGAGCCTCGCGGCGACGCTGCGCGGGTCGCGCTCGATCACTCTCTTGAGATCCGCGAGCGCTTCGTCGAAGCGATGCTCGCTCTGCGCGATCTCCGCGCGTCTCTGAAGGATCTCGAGCGGCGGGTCGCGATCGTCGCGCCACGGCGCGAGCGCGCTCTGCGCGTACGCGACGAGCCGCGGCTCGCCTTCCGCGCGAAACAATTCGAGATAACGCCGCGCAAGCTCGGCGGCGACCGCCGCCGAGCGCGGCTCGCGCGCGAGCTCGGCGCGAAGCGAGCCGATCGCCTGCCACTCGCGGCCGGTGCGCGGCGGCAAGCGCTCGAGCACTTGGCGAGAGTCGCTCGGCACGAACGGCGCGCCGAATGCGGCCGGCTCTAGCATGACGAGCGCGAGCAGCCCGGACGAAAGGACGGCGGCGCTTACGCGCCGCCGCCACGACCGACGTACTCGAAAATCAAAACACGTCGTTGAACGCATCGGGATTCTCGTCGCTTACGAAGCTCACATCGTTCACTGCTCGCGCTTCGGCGGACTCGGGATCGGCGATCCCGGCGCGCGCGAACGCCGCGAGATCCGTGTTGGTGGGCATGACCGAGCCGCCAGTCGAGCCCGTCGAGCCGGATGAGCCCGATGAGCCCGAGTCACCAAACGAATCCGGGTGATCCGAGCAACCGCCGGAAAACACCGCGGCCGCGAAGAACAAGAGCGAAGCCACCTTGCGATTCATGTTCGTCTCCTCGTTGCGCCGCGCGGCTCAGTTGGTCGGGCTGCCGGCGAGCGGCGTGTTGAGGTACGGGAACGTCGCGGGGAAGTCGGCTGCCGACTCCGTCGCGCCGTCCGTGTACGGCAACGAGCCCGTCGAAGCGTCCGCCGGCACGCAGCCGAACACTTGCGGCTGATCCAGCGTGCAGAGCACGCCCATCGCCGCGCGCAGCTCGATGTCGACGACGTCGTCGCCGGGCCGCCGGCCGTTCGGGAAGCCAGCCAAGTCGCCCGCTAGCACGCCGAGATTCGCCTGGGCCTCACGCGCGGTCGGCGCGACGCTCGTGTTCAGGCGCAGCATCTCGCCCGGCGCCTTGAGCACCGCCGGCTTCGTGACGCCCGGGATTCCGGTCAGGAACACGGCGACGAGGTCGTTGCGCGGGATGTTGGTCGGCGCACGCACGCCGAGGCCGCCAAACAGAGCCTCGAGCAGCGCCGGCAGCGTCGGATTGGTCACATAGTTCAAGAACTGCGGGTCGTCGACGGGCCGGCTCGCGTTGAAGCGATCCTTGTCGCGCAGGCCGATCACGACCTCGTTCACGAGCGGATTGCCGAGCCGCGAGACCTGCGTGAGCGCGCCGCCCTGAACTGCCGCGTTCGTGCGTCCCTTGGCCTGCTCGAAGCGCGGAGTGGGATTCAGGATCTGCACTTGCGGCAAGCTTGCCGTCGTCCAGGCGCCGATCACGGGCTCGTTCTTCGAGGTGAGGCACGCGATCGGCACTTCGAGAATCAGCGACGTCACGTTCTTGTCGTCGATGATGTTCTTCTCGCCGTTCGGCGGACCCACGGCGTTCGTATTGACGAGATCGAACACTTCGCCGAGGTTAACGGCGAACGGATCCTTGCGCTGACCGACGAACATGCGGCCCGAGTCGGAACAGTTCGGTATCCCCACGTTGTACACGTGGCTCGCCGCATACGCGGCGTAGTCGGGAATCGACTTCACACCGACGTTGTCGACGGGCTTCGTGAACTGCGTGGGATTCGTGCCGCCCGCGAGATTCATGAGCGGCTGGCCGACGTTGCGGTGATCGCCGCGGATGAGGTCGACGGTGTAAGTCTCGATCACGTTCAAGCCGGAGCGATCGAGAATGCCGGGGCCGATTCCTCCGGGAACGGTCGTCACGAGCGGGACTGCGACGGTCTTCTGATTACCCGCCGCGCCGATCGGCAGCGAGATGTCCTGGATCTCGTTCTTGAAGCGGAAGCGGAACGTGATGTCTTCTTTAGCGTCCCCGTCGTTGTCGATGTGGATGTCGTAGACGGCGTCGGGATCGAGCGTGAAATAGTTCGGTCCGCCGTACGCGTCCTGGAGCGGCAGATAGTTCGCAATCAACGTGACGTAACCCGAACGGCCCGACTCGTAGCTGCGGAACATGTAGAAGTCGGTGCCGTCGACCTTCGGATGCTCGGCGATGAACGGCGCTTCGCGGTGGCTCGACGCCGTTGCGACTACCGGCACGGCGAGCGCCGCGGCGACGGCGATCAGCAAGCGGGATTGCGGTTGGCGATGCATGGGGTCTCTCCTGTGATGTTTGTTGCGAGACAAGATGTCCCGTTTGCCCATACGCGCGAGCACGCGATCCGGATGCAAAAGGCCAACGCAATCAGCAACTTTGGTCGAGAAAACACACGAGCGGAAAGAACTAATACGTACGAGGCCGCGTTTTGGATGCAGCGCCTGCGTGCGGTTGTCGCGCGCGGCTCGCACGCGTAACGTGCGCTGCACGAAGCGGGGCGAATCGCGGTCGCATGATGCCGAACGACGTGAAGAACGAGCTCGAGCCGCTGCTCGCGCGCTGCGCGTCGGGCGAAGCCGCGGCGCTCAAGCTCCTTTACAAAAACACCGCAGCGCAACTATTCGGCGTGCTGCGCCGTATCTTGTTGCGTGACGATCTCGCCCAAGAAGCTCTGCAGGACGTGTACGTGAGCGTCTGGCGCAACGCGAAGGACTATCGCGCCGCGCGCGGCTCGCCGTTCACGTGGCTCGTGAGCATCGCGCGCAACCGCGCAATCGACATCAAGCGCAGCCGGCGCCGCGAAGTGCAGTTCGCCGATCCGATCGAGTACGTTCCCGAGGACGACGACGCTGCGAATTCCGATCTCGCCCTGCTCGCCGAGCGCGACGCCGACGCGCGCCGGCTCAAGGGCTGCCTCGACGAGCTGCAGCCGATGCAGCGCAATGCCGTGTGCCTCGCCTACCTCAACGGCCTCACGCACGAGGAGGTCGCGGGCACGCTCGCGGCGCCGCTCGGCACGGTGAAGAGCTGGGTGCGGCGAGGCCTCGAAAGCCTCAAAGGGTGCATCGGGCGATGAGATACGACGATCCACAATTGCTCGAAGCGCTCGCGCGCGAGTACGTGCTTGGGCTGCTGCCCGCGCGATCGCGAGCGCGCTTCGCACGCGTGCTGTCGTTCTCGCTCGTCGCACGCCGCGCCGTCACGGCCTGGGAGCGGCGCTTCGCGCCGCTTGCAGCGGCCGTGCGGCCCGTGGAGCCGCCAGAATCGGCGTGGACCGGAATCGAGACGGCGCTCGGGCTGCGCGCTGCGCCTCGCGCGCGCGCAGCAGGGATTTGGCCCGCGCTCGCGGCGGCGCTCGCGATCGTCGCGGTGCTGTTCGCCGGGTTGTACTTCAGCCAGCAGCCGAGCGTCGAGCGGCCCGCGTATGTCTCGGTCGTCACCGACGCCGCGACGGGACCCGTGTGGCTGCTGCAGGCATTCACCGAGGCTCGCGCGCTGCGCGTAAGCACCGTCAATCCGCGGCCGGCGCCGGCGGGCAGCTCCTACGAGCTCTGGATGTTGCCGGACGGCGGCAATCCGGTCTCGCTCGGCCTGCTGCCGGAGATGGGCGCCGCTCAGCTGGGCCTCAACGCCGCGCAGCTCGGCGTATTGACGCGGACGATGACGCTTGCGGTGAGCGTCGAGCCGGCCGGTGGCTCGCCGACCGGTCTTCCGACCGGGCCCGTGATTCTCACGGCGCCGCTGATCCGGTCGTGACGCCTTAGTCGGTCCGCGACGCTCGCTCGCCGCGTCGGCGAGTCGAGGCGCGCGTCAGCGCGGGTTCGTGTGGTGCGAGCCGTCGACGATGTGGTCGATGTCGCGCTCGAGGCAGGGAGCCGCCTCGACGATTTCCTCATCGGTGAGATGGGCGGTCCGCTTGGTTGTAGTCCACGGCTCGACGAGCACCTTCGGGTCGTACGCGGTCGCCGTCCACTCGAGCGCGTCCTTCGTGCGCTTGATGCGCTCGACGACGCGCAAGTCCTTGGTGTGAAACGCGCCGTCGTCGGTGAGCCACGTTTCGTCGTTGAAGCTGGTCGATTCGACGACGAGCGTGTCGCCTTCCCAATGCGCGACAGCATCGCCGAGCGACGTGTCATCTACGTCCTTGCGATGCGGGCGGCCGTCCGTCGGCACGATCCTGAAGAAGTTGCCGGACACGTCGTCGTAAAGGAACACGACCTCGTTCGAGCGCTGCACGATCTTGTCGGGCGGACCGATGCGCGGCACGCCGGGCGAGAAACAGCGCAGCACGGGGTCGGTCTGCACTTGTCGCGCCGAGAGGTCGGCTACTTTCGCAGCGAACTCGGGCCTGTACTTCGGCCGATTCGGGGGCGGCGATGCCGCGGCCGGGGCGGCGGACGAGGCGGAGCGGGCCTGTGGCTCGCACCCGCGCACGCAGACCGAGTCGCCGACACGTTTCGGCTGCACGAAGTCGATACCGGAGCCGTTGTCCCAGGTGCCCGAGAGATCGGGATGTCCGTCCGGCATCCGCGGGATCCCATCCGCCGCACCCGCCACTCCGCAGATCGAGAGCGCGGACGCAGCGAGCAGCACGCAGAGCGCGCCACAAGTGCCGCGAGTCTCGGTGAGGGAAAGGGGGCTCGTCTTGCGGTGCATGACAATTCTCCCGGCTGCGTCGCCGCAGCTAGTTCTGAGGCGCGGAGAGCTGGTAATAGTGACCGTCGGCGTACGCGAGCTTGATGACCCACGCGAGATTCTGCGTGCCGTCGCGCGCGAGGATCACGTCGGCCGTCACCGGCGAGCCGTCGCCCATGAGCAGGTCCTTCGTGAGTCCCGCCTTCCGCATCATCGCGGTCGGCAATGACTCGAGGCGCCAAGTCGCGACTGCGCCGTGCTCGTCCTTCACGTCGATGTGTATATAAGTGTGCGGGTTGATCCACTCGACCTGCGAGATCGTTCCGACGAGCTGTGCCTTCTTCGTGCTGTCGAACTCGCCCGCGAACGAGTGATGGGCGGCAACGGACAACGTCGTTGAGGAAAGGGCCGCTATTCCGATCCAGGCAATCCACCGCACATGAATTGCGGGATTCACGATCGTCTTGTCCCCCATCTGATCCTCACACTTGCGATGCGGTCGTCGAAGTGCAATTTTAGCGCAATCGACGGGGTTTCCCGCACCGGTCTATCTCGACTTTGCTACGATCTCGACTTACTCTCGACTTACATGAGCGCCAGCACGCCGACGTCTCTGCTGTCCGCACCGCAAGGCCTACCGAATCCGAGAGCGAAGGAACGCATCCTCGCGGCAGCCTACGATCTTTTTTCTCGACACGGTATCCGCGCCGTCGGAATCGACGCGATTATCGAGCAATCGGGCGTCGCGCGCATGACGCTCTATCGGCACTTCAGCTGCAAGGAGCAGCTCGTGCTCGCGTTCCTCGAGCAGCGCGCGCAATTCTGGTCCAGCGGGTGGCTCCAAGCGGAGGTCATGCGGCGCGGGGCTACCGCACGAGACAGATTGCTAGCGATCTTCGACGTGTTCGCCGAATGGTTTCGCGTCGAAGGCTTCGAGGGCTGCACGTTCATCAACGTGATGCTCGAGACGCCTAATCCCGACGACCGAATCCGGCGCGCATCGGTCGAGTATCTCGAGCGCATACGCCAATTCATCGCGCAGCTCGCGGGCGAGGCCGGCATCCATGATCGCGACGGCTTCGCGCGCAAGTGGCACATCCTCATGAAGGGCGCGATCGTCTCCGCAGGCGAAGGCGACCGCGAGGCCGCCGCCCGGGCGCGCGAGATCGGCGCGCTCGTGCTCGACGACGCGCTGGCGCACGCCGCAGCCAGTCCGCGGTAACTGCCGGCAAGAGCCCCGCCCCCCAAGGCCGGTCCTAGTGCTTTGCGCTCGGCCGAGCGCGGCTGTCCGCGGTGCTATGCTCCCGGGAAACGGCGGGATGGGGGTTTGGTCGAATGTGGCCCGGGGGGCTTTTGCTTGCCGCCGTCGCGGCGTTTCTCGGTTGCGTCGCTTCTCATGCCACGGAGGTCGCCGTCTGCACGGATAACGGGCGGTTCGTGATCGAGCTCGCGGAGCGCGAGGCGCCCAAGCAGGTTGCAAACTTTCTGCGCTATGTCGACATGGGGTTCTATTCGGGCACGGTGTTCCATCGCGTGATTCCCGGCCTGATCGTGCAAGGCGGCAACCTCGATCGGAATTTACGCGGAAGGCCGACGCAGTCGCCCGTCGCCAACGAATCGAGCAACGGATTGCGCAACGAGCGCGGCACCGTCGCGGCGGCGCGCGGCGAGGGCGCCGACACCGCGACCTCGCAGTTCTTCGTGAACCTGCAGAACAACGCCGACTTCGATCGCGGGCCGGGTTACACCGTCTTCGGCCGGGTGAAAGAGGGCCTCGACGTCGTCGAGGCGATCGGCCGTCTGCCGACGAGCACGATCGGCTCACTGAAGGACGTGCCTGCGCCGTTGGTCGCGATCCGATCGATCGCCCGGCTCGACGAGGACGCGCTCGCGGCACTCCCGGAGTTGGGCCGAGCGACGGCGCTCGAGGAGCGCATCGACGCGGCGACGGCGGCCGGAGACTACGCCGAGGCACGGCGCTGGATCGGGCTCTACCGCGCCGCCTGCGGCGCACCCGACCCCAAGATCGAGGTGGCCGAAGCCGGCGCAGCGCTCGCCACGGGTGATCAGGCTCGTGCGCGGCTCGTGCTCGAGGAGTACTTCGCTGTCACGGCTCGAACCGATCCGACCTACGAGGACGCGGTCGCTCTGTATCGAAGCGCCGTGCCAGAACAAGCGGCCGTGCTGTCGGGCGACAAGACGCCGAGCGCCAGCCTAGCGATCGGCGCCTGCAAGGCGCCGACGGCCCCCGAGGTTCCGGATGGCGCCAACGCGTCGACCGACCAGATGATCGCCGCACAGACGCGCATGAAGGCGTTCGTCGCCGCCGGCCAGGCTTACCTCAAATGCATCGACGCCATCGCCGACGACAGGGACCGCACGACGATCGACCGGAATGCAGCGATCGGCGAGCACAACCGGATGGTGGGCGAGCTCGAGCGTTCCGCCGCCGATTTCAACGACCAGCTCCGCTCGTTCAAAGCGCGTAAGTGAACCTTATGCTCCGACGCGCGTCGCGAGCCACCGACAGCGTTGTGCGCGCGCCTCGACCCGCCGAATGACGCGCGAGCGTTGACGTTTTCTGTCTGATTCGCGCACGTGCCACGACCGCTCGGCGCGCGTCGCGTTCCTCCGGTCGTCGTCTGCAGACACCCACCACCTGCCGCGCGGGCCGCGGCTCGAGCCAACTCACTGATTGGTCTACGTTCTCTCGATTGGTACGAACGTTGCTTGACCGCTCCCGACAACGCACCGCGTGCCGCCGGGGGACGGTACGCAACCAACACAACAAATCGACAGGGAGGACTCATGAAGGCATCCAAGATGCTGTTGGCCGCCGCAGCGGCCGCGAGCGTGTCGCTCGTGATCGGAGTACCCGCGCAAAATCGCGCTGATCGGTTTCGCACGCGCGGCGACCCGGCGCCCGAAGACCCGTCCGTCGTCGACACGCAAGCTCCGGCCTCGCGGCGTTTCACCGAAGCGCCTGCGGGCTTCGACAGCCTCACGAACGGCTATCTCGACCAGGGGCCGGACTTCGACACGCTCGAAGAGGACGCGGTCGTGCCGCTCCGATCGTTCAACGATGATCGCTTCATCTTCGAGGAGGTCGAGCGACGCGCGGACGGTCTCGGACCCGTCTACAACGCGCAGTCGTGTCGCGAGTGCCACCAGAACGTCGCGACCGGCGGCGCGAGCCAGGTCGCCGAGCACCGCACCGGGCGGCTCGAGGGCGGCGTGTTCTTCGAGTCGCTCGGCGGCTCGTTGATCCACTCGCGCGCGACGGATCCGCGGATCGTCGAGCGAGTCTCGTCGGCCGACAAGGTCCGCACGTTCCGAATCTCGACCAACACGCTCGGGGCCGGCTTCATCGAGGCGATTCCGAATACGGCGATCCTCGCCGTACGCAACGACCAGCCGGCCGGGATGAGAGGCACGGTCGTGCAGGCGCCGGTGCTCGAAGCGAGCGGCCAGACGCGGATCGGGCGCTTCGGTTGGAAAGCGCAGCACGCAAGCCTCGTGTCGTTCTCGGCCGACGCTTATCTGAACGAGATGGGAATCACGAGCCCACTTCTGCCGGAAGAGAACACCTCGAGCGGCTTGAACGTCGGCTTCGGCACCGAGTTCGACCCGGTGAAGGACCCTGAGGACGATGGCACCGACCTGCGTGCGTTCGCCGACTTCATGCGCTCGACGAAGGCGCCCTCGCGCGGCGACATCACGGCGGACGTGCTGACCGGCGAGACGGTGTTCAATCAGATCGGCTGCGCGACGTGCCACACGCCGACGTATCGGACGTCACCGGCCGGCACGCAGATCAACGGCGGCGATTTCAAAGTGCCGGCGGCGCTCGGCGACAAGATCATCCATCCATATAGCGACTTCCTGCTGCATGACGTCGGCACGGGCGACGGGATTCCAATCACCCCGGATCTCGAGAGCACCGCGAACCAGATGCGCACGGCGCCGCTCTGGGCGTTGCGCACCCGAAGCCGGCTCATGCACGACGGCCTCACGTTCACGCTGCGCGACGCGATCGAGCGGCACGGCGGTCAGGCCGCGCGTGTAACGAACGCGTACGAGGCGTCGAGCGACAGCGATAAGAAGATGCTCGAGGCGTTCTTGGACTCTCTGTAGGAGACTGTTTTCGGAGGAAGGCGGCGGCGCGCTTTGCGTACCCCCACGCGGGCGTGCCGACCGTCGACCTCGAGCGCGCGACGCAGACCGCGCGCGAGGGTCATGGAGTAAGATCGGGGCATGACCCTCGACCCGCAAACTCCGCGTGCCGCCGCGGACGAGCGGCAAGCGCCCGCCCGAGCCGTTCTGATCGGTCACCGGATCGCGGGCCGAGCCGAAAACGGCGGCACGCGCCGCGCGCCGGTGTTCAACCCGGCCACCGGCAGTGCGATCGCGGACGTCGCGCTGGCGGACCGCGCGCAGGTCGGCCGCGCAGTCGCTGCCGCGAAGGCCGCATGGCCTACCTGGAGCGAAACGCCGGCGCCGAAGCGCGCGCGCGTGCTGTTCAAGCTCAAAGATCTGATCGAGACGAATCAGGCGGCCCTCGCCGCGTCGATCACGCATGAGCACGGCAAAGTGCTCGCCGACGCGCGCGGCGAGATCCAGCGCGGGATCGAGGTGGTGGAATTCGCTTGCGGCGTCTCGCAGAGCCTGCGCGGCGAGCACAGCGACAACGTCGGCGGCGGCATCGATAACTGGTCGCTGCGCCAGCCGCTCGGCGTGTGCGTAGGGATAACGCCGTTCAACTTCCCGGCGATGGTGCCGCTCTGGATGTTTCCGATCGCGATCGCGTGCGGGAACACGTTCGTGCTCAAGCCGAGCGAGCGCGATCCGAGCCCCTCGCTGCTCCTCGCCGAGCTCGCCGAGCGAGCGGGCCTGCCGGCCGGCGTGCTCAACGTCGTGCAAGGCGATCGCGAGGCGGTCGACGCGCTGCTCGAGCATCCCGACGTCGCGGCCGTGAGCTTCGTCGGCTCGACCGCGGTCGCGGAGCACATCTATACGCACGGCACGAAGCACGGCAAGCGCGTCCAGGCGCTCGGCGGCGCGAAGAACCATCTCGTCGTGATGCCCGACGCGGATCTCGACCAGGCCGCGGATGCGCTTGTGGGCGCCGGTTACGGCTCCGCGGGCGAGCGCTGCATGGCGATCTCCGTTGCGATCGCGGTCGGCGGAATCGGCGACGCGCTCGTCGAGCGGCTCGTCGCACGAATCGGCAAGCTCGCCATCAATGACGGCGCTGCGGAACGCGCCGACATGGGGCCGCTCGTCACGGCTGCGCACCGCGACAAGGTGCGCGGCTACATCGACGACGGCGTGCGCGCGGGCGCGAAGCTCGTCGTCGACGGCCGGGGCGCACGGGTGCCGGGGCGCGAGGGCGGCTTCTTCCTCGGGCCGACTCTATTCGACCACGTGGATCCCAAGATGCGTGTCTATCGCGAAGAGATCTTCGGTCCCGTGCTGTCGATCGTGCGCGCGCCTGATTTCGCCGCGGCGCTCGAGCTCGTGAACTCGCACGAGTACGGCAACGGCGTCGCGTGCTTCACGAGCGACGGGCGCGCCGCACGCGAGTTCGCGCGCCGCGTGAAGGCGGGGATGGTCGGCATCAACGTGCCGCTGCCGGTGCCGATGGCATTCCACTCTTTCGGCGGCTGGAAGCGCAGCCTGTTCGGGGACCATCACATGTACGGCGAGGAAGGCGTGCGCTTCTACACGCGCTACAAGTCCGTGATGCAGCGCTGGCCGGATAGCGTCGGCAAGGGGCCCGAGTTCACGATGCCGACGAACGACTAGCCATGAAGCTCGCGAGCATCGGCTACAAGGACCGCGACCTCATCGCGGCGGAGATAGGACCCGGCGAGCTCGTGTCGATCGAGGCGCTGCTCGCCGTCCTACCATCGTCGGTCGCGCGTCCAAGCGTGCGCCGGGCCCTCGCGCGCCGCGAGCGCGACTCCGACGCTGACCGACGCCGGCAGCGATTCGGGGCGCCGCACCAGAAGATGCGCGACCTGATCCGCGGAGGACCCGCCCTGCTCGAGGCGCTGCGCCAAGGGCTCGAGATTGCGCGCACCACTAAATCCGTCGAGCGCATGCCGGCCGCGGCCGTGCGTTGGCACCCGCCCGTGCGCCGCCCCGGCAAGATTTGCGCGGTCGCAATGAACAACTCCGCGAGCAACGAGCGCAAGGTCAGCGCGCCCGATCATCCCGCGTTCTTCTTGAAGCCGTCGTCGTGCCTCGTCGGCCACAACGAGCCGATTCGGATCAGGAGCTACTACGGCAGCGTGCATCCGGAGCCCGAGCTCGCGCTCGTGATCGGCCGCGAGGTGCGCGACATCCCGGCGGCCGGCGCGCTCGATGCCGTGTTCGGTTACACGATCTTCGACGACATCACCGGCAACGGCATGCGCGCGGAGGACCGCTTCCACTACTACGCGCTCTATCCGAAGAAGAGCAACCCGAACGAAACCGAGCGCGTCGAGCAGCACCTGTCGTATGCAGGCCGTTACAAAGGAACCGACACATTCGGCGCGATGGGTCCGTGGCTCGTGACGCGCGACGAGATCGCGAATCCAGACGATCTCTCCGTGCGTTGCAGCGTCGGCGGCGACGTCGTGGCCGAGGACAGCACGCGCTACTACAACTACAAGGTGGCCGAAGTCGTGAGCTTCATCAGCCAGTTTCACACGCTGCACCCGGGCGACGTCGTCTCGCTCGGCACGGCATTCAAGCCCGGCGCGACGCGCAAATCGATCCATACGGCGAACCTGCAAACCGTCGCGGGCCCGATCGAGATCGCGATCGAGGGTCTCGGCACGCAGTCGAACCCGGTCATCGTCGAGGATCGCGAGATCGGCGCATGGCGTCTCAACTGAGCGCACTCGAGCGGCTCGAGATCCGTGTGGCGCTCGAAGAGCTCAACACCGCGTTCTGCTATCACCTCGATCACAACGAGGTCGAAGCGCTGCTCGATCTCTTCACCGACGACGTGTTCTATACGCATGGGCCGCGGCACACTCGCGGCAAGGCGGAGCTCGAGCAGGTGTTCCGGAGCCGCACCGCCACGACGCCGCGTACCGCACGGCACATGTACTCCGGTCTCAAGCTCGAGATCGAGAGCGACATTCGGGCGCGCGGAACGAGCGTCTGCCTAACGTTCGCTCAGAACGGCGAGCCTCCGCTCACGCCCGCGATTCCGATCCTCGTAGCCGACTTCGAAGATCTCTACGAGCGCGGCGTCGACGGCCGTTGGCGGTTCCGAGAGCGGCACATCGAGCGCATCTTCGTCGACTCCCCAACGAGCACGCCGGTCGGACATAAGCCCGGCTGATCCCGACGAGTTCGAGGATTTCGCGTGGCTGCGGAACCACACGATCTGCAGCATTGCCGATCCCGGAAGCGTCCGAAAAGTCGAAGAAACTATTGTTGCTTCCGCGCTACTAATTCGTCAGAAGCCCTGAGCCATAGCCCGAATGGCGTGTTGCGTCCGCGCGCCGCATGGTGGTAGTCTCGGAACCACACACGGCGGGACCGTTGGTCACCTTAAGGGCGGCCGCTTTGTTGTTTTCTCGCAACGGAAAGGGAGCGCCGTTCGTCAAGGATCGACGCTTCCCAAGGGCAACCATGTACCTACTTGGGGGTAATCTCATGACACCGAGACACCGTCCGGGCTCACGCCCGCGTCCGGCATTTTCCAGCACACAAAGGGCACTCGCTCCATCCTTATTATCTGTTTCGATAGCGGCAGCATTGGGTTCGGTCGGCTCGTTCGCCTACGTCCCAAAGGCGCACGCGCAGGAAGCCGTCCCGAATCAGGCGCTCGAGGAAGTGGTCGTCACGGGCTCGCGCATCTTGCGGCGCGACAACTCGTCGAACAGCCCGATCGTCACGATCGAGTCCGACCAATTCCAGGCGCAGATGGGCTTGAACTTCGAGTCCTATCTGAACCAGCTGCCGGAATACAACCCGGCGGCGTCGCCGACCACGACTCAAGCCGACGTGCAGATCACGCCCGTGAACTCGGTCGGCATCGCGTCGATCTCGCTGCGCGGCCTCGGCCCGAACCGCAGCTTGGTGCTCATGAACGGCAAGCGCACCGTCCCGATCAACGCGCTGATGGTCACGGACGTCAACTCGATCCCATCCGCGCTCGTGCAGCGCGTCGAGACGATTACCGGCGGCGCGTCCGCGGTGTACGGCGCCGACGCGATCGGCGGCGTGACGAACTTCATCCTGCGAGACAACTTCCAGGGCATTCAGCTCGACGGCCAGTACGGCACCACTGAAAACGGCGACGGCGCCGAGACGCGCATGTCGGCGGTGTTCGGCGCGAACTCGTCGGACGGCAAGGGCAACATCGCAATCGGCGCGGAGTACTACAACCGCGACGCCGAGATGGCGATCAACAACGAGTTCTATACCGATCGATACAAGGATCCATACGCGGCCGGTTACTTCGCGTTCCTGCAGGGCACGACAGGCCTCGATTGCCAGTTCAACTGCGCCAGCACGGCCGCGGTCAACGGCGTGTTCTTCGGCGGTCCGGCGCCGGCCGGGCAATCGGTGTACAACAACGCGTTCTCGAACACGGGCACATTCCGCCCTGTGACCTTCAATGCGGACGGCACCGTGTTCGCGAACAACAGCCCGGCGGCCATCGCCAAGTACAACCCGAACAATCCGTGGACGTTTTACCCGTACAAGGTGATCGACGGCTCGCACTTCTATAGCGCGGCCAATCCGAGCGGGACGCAGGTCTTCGACGGCATCAAGTGGGAGAACTCGCAGCAGCTCGTCAGCGCGCCCCAAAACCGGTACTCGCTGTTCGCGACGGGACACTACGACCTCACGGACAACCTGTCGTTCTTCGCGCGCGGGTCGATGGCCGAAAGCCAGACCCGCACGTCGCTGTTCGGCACGAGCGTGATTGCCGGCTGGGAGACCACGGTTCCTTACAACCCGGTCACCGATAGCCCGCTCGCTCCTCCGGGCGGGGCGATCAACTACAACGACGCTGCCTCGGTTGCTGCCGCGGTTGCTGCCGTGAAGGCCAATCTGCACGACCCGGTCTACGGCAACCCGAGCTTCATCCCAACGGGGACGATCGGCGCGCACTATCCGGTTCCGGTCGAGCTGGCCGCGCTGCTCAATAGCCGAACCCACGCTTCGACGGGTCCCGGCGACCCGATCGCAGCGGGCACGCCCGAAGCGAACGCTCCGTGGCTGCCGGCCTGGAATCCGGATCTCAGCTTGCCGCCGAGGAGCACGGTCAACACGAACAACCAGTGGCAGGTCGAGACCGGGTTCAACTTGAAGTTGGGCGAGACCTGGACGGGCGAGTTCTACTACTCGCACGGCCAGTCGTCGACCTACAACAACGCGAACGGCAACTTGTCGTTGGCCCGCTACCGCGCGCTGCTGAACAGCACGACCGTGATCAACGGCGTTCCGACCTCGGACTATGGACGCGGAGCGAAGGTCAGCGGCAACACGCAGAGCGTGCGCCCGACGTTCGGCGCGGCGACGGTCACGTGCACGAGCGGCTTCTACAACACGTACTTCGCCGGCGACGCGCGTCTCTCCGACGACTGCTTCAATGCGATCAACGCGGAGCTGCAAACCCGCGCGCAAAACAAGCAAGACATCGTCGAAGTGAACTTCCAGGGCGTGCTCGCGAAGATGAAGCCCGGCGAATTGCGGGCGGCGTTCGGCTACCAAGGCCGCGACAACAGCGCGACCTTCGTGCCGGACATCCTGCAGTCGACCTTCTCGTTCACCGACCAAGTCGTCGGCGTCTACCCGACCGGTTACCTCGACGCCCACACGTCTGCGGATGACCTGTACTTGGAGACCCTCGTCCCGCTGCTCGCGGACCACAAGGCCTTCCGCAGGCTAGAGCTCGAGCTCGGCGCGCGCTACTCGAAGTACGGCCAGGGAGGTACGGACAACGCGACGACCTGGAAGGCGCTGGTCAACTGGGAGATCAACGACTGGTTCCGGTTCCGCGGCGGCTTCAACCGCGCGACCCGCGCGCCGAACCTCGGCGAGCTGTATCTGAACCAGCAGGAGATCTTCACGATCGGCGGCAACGCCTATGGCGATCCCTGCGGACTGCGGTCGACCGCGCCGTTCGGCGCGGGCGGCACGGGAGCGGACCCGACGGGTCAGTCGACCCCGACCTTGGCGCCGGGCCAGACACCGCAAGGAGCCGCCAGCGCGCGGTTGATTTGCGAGGCAATGATGGGAGCGAACGCCGCCAACCAGTTTTATAAGGTCAACGCGCCCCCGATCCCCGGCGGCGCCTTGTTCAACTGGATCAACCAGGTCGGCAACCCGAACTTGGAGGCGGAAATCGCGGACACCTGGACTTACGGCTTCGTGATCAACCCGCCGTTCAAGAGCCCACTGCTCTCGGGCATCAACATGACGTTGGACTATTACAAGATCAACATCGACAACGCGATCTTGCAGTCCTCGGTCGACAACGCGAACTTCAATTGCTACGGCAAGGTGCTCGTGACCACCACCGCGCAAGCGCAAGCTCAAGCGGCGACAAATGCGTGCCAATTGAATCCGAGAGACCAGGTGAGCGGCCTGCCGCTGACCACCACTATCTCGTATAGCAACCAGGCGAAGCTGAACACGGCCGGCTTCGACTTCGCGTTGAACTGGCGCGCGTCGTTCGCGGACTTCGGCTCGAAGCTGAAAGGCGGCTTGAGCTATAGCCTGCAAAGCACGTTCCTCGACTACTACAAGACGAAGCAGTCGCCTGCGGTCTTCGACGTCGAGACGGACTGGAAAGGCTCGCTCGGACCGAACCTCGTGGGCACCCAGGCTGGCGCGTACGACTACCGCTTGTTCCAAACGTTGAGCTACTTCCGCGACACCTGGAGCGTGAGCCTGCGTTGGAGGGGCCTGCCCTCCGTCTGGAGCGCGGCGTACCAGCAACAGCAAGCCATCAAGGCCAACAACGCGGCCGCGGTGGCGGGCGACACGAGCAAGATCGTACTGGGCTACGTGCCTTCGACCGAGATCAAGGCGGACTCGTATCGAGTGTTCGACTTGGCCTTCAGCTACAACCTGAGGTCCAAGATGACGCTCCGTGGAGGCATCACGAACCTCCTGAATACGGCGCCGGTCAACGGAACTGGGGCTACAGCGACCACCGCGGGCGTCCCGATCGGATCGACCTTCTCCGACCTTTGCGGCGGGCCGGTCGGGTCGGCCGGCTACCAGCCGGGTTGCCAGATCCCGACGGCCCCGAGCCTGCAGGCCACCGGTACGTTCAACGGCGGCTACTACGACGTGGAAGGTCGTCGCGCCTTCCTCGGCGTCAGCGTCAACTTCTAACCGACCTTACCTGCGATCCTCGCAACGGCGGGCCCACTGGCCCGCCGTTTTTTTGCCGGCCCTTTCGATCGCCTCGAACGGCGACGCGGTCGAATCACTCCGCGCGCAGCGCGAGCGCCGGATCGACTCGCGCCGCCCGCGCCGCCGGTATCCCGCACGCGAGCAGTGAGACGCCCAAGAGGCCGACGACGGTGACTGCAAACGTGAGGCCGTCGAGCGGCGTGACGCCGAACAGCAGCGACGATAAGCCGCGAGTCACGCCCGCCGCGCCGAGCGCGCCGAGCAGTATTCCGATCGCTGCGAGCGCCAACCCCTGGCGGACCACGAGCGCGGCGACGCGCCGCGGCGACGCGCCGAGCGCGGCGCGCACGCCGAGCTCGCGCTCGCGCTCTTCCACGCTGCGCGCGACCACGCCGTAGAGACCCACGACCGCGAGCACGACGGCCGTCAGCGCGAACGCCGCGAAGACCACGAGCGCGAAGCTCCTCTGCGCTTCGGACGCCGCGACCAGCTGCTTCATCGTCGTGACACGCACGAGCGGCGGCGTCGGGTCGACGGACCAGATCGCGCGTTCGACGCTTGGCGCCAGCACGGCCGGATCGGCGCGCGTGCGGATCGCGATGGACTGCACGACGTCCACCCAGGCCCACTGCCCCATCGCGAAATAGACCGCGTCGGGCGAATCGAGCGCGAGCGACGTCTGCTTCACGTCGCCGACGACGCCGACGATCGTGGCCCACGGCGCGTCCGGGCGACTCAAGTACGGACCCATTCGCAGACGCTGGCCGATCGGGCTCCGGGCACCGAAGCGCCGCTTGGCGAACGACTCGTTGATCAACACGGCCTGGGCCGTGTCCGGACGATCGTCGGCGCCGAGGAGCCGGCCCTCGACGAGAGGGATCCTCATCGTCCGGAACCAATCGGCCGTGACGGCGTAACGCTGAGCGGCGCCCGAGCTCTGATCGTTCGCGCGCGACTCGGACTCGAACGCAACGCCATAGACGTCGGATTCGCCCGAGAGCGGCAACTGACTCGTGAATGCGGCGTCGATCACGCCGGGCAGCCCGCGCACCGCGTCGAGGGCGCGCTCGTAGAACTGCGCTTGCGCGGCCGGCGAGTCGTATCGCCGACCGGTTGCGACGACTTGCAGAGTGAGAACGCCCTCGTCGTCGAACCCGGGCGCCGTCGCGAGCAGCCCGTCGACGCTGCGGTACAGCAGCGCGGTGCTCGCAACCAGCACGAACGCGAGCGCGACCTGCGCCACGACGAGCGCGCGGCGCACGAGCCGGTGGCCGGCATCCGTTCCTTGAGACCCGGCGCGCACGGCGACATACGTGTGCGCTTGGACACCGCGCAAACCCGGCAAGACCCCGGCGACGAGCCCGACGACCGTGCTGACTGCGAGCGCAATCACGAACACCGATGCGTCGAGGTGGAGCGCGCCTGTGCGCGTCAACTCCGCAGGCGCGAACGAAACGAG
>Ga0068858_100001856_pt1 | contig 21553 bp, 18 predicted proteins | sample KBSSwiS12_FD_66589 | JGI IMG/M metagenome (GOLD analysis project Ga0068858, IMG submission 66589) | Switchgrass rhizosphere microbial communities from Kellogg Biological Station, Michigan, USA - KBS Switchgrass S1-2 | ecosystem: Host-associated > Plants > Roots > Rhizosphere > Soil ...
TTGTAGATCATCAGGTTGGGGCCCTCGGTGCGGTTCACCTTAATGCAGCTCTTGTCATACCACTCAATAATTCCGTGAATCTCCTCGTCATCGCAGAGAACGATGACCATAGGAGTTTTGGACTGCATCTGTTTCTGATAATAAAAATTCTCGGCATTGGTTTGCTCAGGAGGAGCGAGCTTCCTTCCGCTTCCGCCACCCGAATTGCGATCACCGCCACGGTCTCCACCTCTATCACCACGCTCCGGGCGCTCGCGTCGTTCACCGCCACCGCCGCCCTGCCCACCATGCCCGTGGTCGTTGCGGGTCAACGAAGGACGAATCAGCTTGCGATTGCTGAAGTTCTCCTGCTCAGTCGGACGTTGTGCGGGTGCGGAATCTAGGGTTGAGTCTTTCATGGCGCCACCTGTTGGTCTGCTGCCACATTCACTGGGATTGCTGTGATTGTGGGTTGCTGGAATAGGCGTGAATTGTCCTTACCGTAGCACAGGATGGAAGTTGTGACAATCCTTACATGTGGTTAGGGATGTGACTGTAGGACGTGGGAAGTCTGGTTACCGCATTGAAACCATGTCAAGGTTTGGTTAGGCAGGTTCTAAAGCGGTCGAGAATGCGTCCAGAGAGAGGGACCGCAGCAAGTTTCGCCGCATACCGCGCTCGACTTCTGCCAGACGGTCGGAGGCAGATGCAATCCATTCGAAATCAGCGGACTCACTCAGCTTTTTCAGATCGCCCAGAATATCAATGTTGCGAACCAGATCCGGTGTTCCGGAATTTAGCAACATCAGGTCTTGCAGCAGAGAATAGAGCGTGCGCAAGAGTCGATCGGTCTTTTCTCTTCCTTCAGCGCCAGCGCGGTAGGTTTCCGTGGTCTTAAACAATTCCGAGTGCTCGCTCGACTGCAATGCTGATTTCAACAGAATCAGCGCATGAGAGCGTGCGGCCGTGTACGCGCCAAGGTCAAAGCTGCGTGCGCGTCCAACTGCTCCCTCGCTGAGACGGGCCACCAAGGTGCGTTGCGATGTCTTCCAATCTGGTTGATGTTTGGCCAAATATTGTTCAATTTCTGGAGCCGATAACGCGGCCAGAGTCACCACCATCGAACGGGAACGAAGCGTCGGCAATAACTCTCCCGGATTTTCCGTCAGCAAAAAGATAGTTGCGAACTCGGGCGGTTCTTCCAGAATTTTGAGCAGGGAGTTGGCCGCTTCTTTCATAAAAGCGGAGTCAGTGAAGATGTAGACCCGCTCTTTCGCCTCGGCGGGGCGGAAGTAAATGGTATTGATGACTCGCCGCACCTGATCGACTTTGATCATTAGTTGCGGCGGGTCAGGCGGAATGATCAGAACGTCGGGATGAGTCTGAATAAAGAGCCGAGTTTCTTTTTTGTCTGTCTCTTTTAAGTTTTCCCTGGCTTCCACTGCCTCTGCAGAAAGCGCATCGAGATTCTCCCCTTGACCGATCCGCGTGCAGTTGGCGCACTTTCCACAGAAGTCTGGTAGGCCATTGGTTGTTACCGGGGAAAGGCAGTTCATCACTCGCGCCAACATGAGCGCCAAAGTGTATTTCCCGGAACCTTCCGGCCCGGACAGGATCACCGCTTGCGGAAAGCGGTCATGGGCCAGCATCTCGCGCAGACGATGAACGACGTCGGCATTTCCGTGAAAATCAGAGAACGACATAATCATTTAGGTTACACGCCATTGAGACTTGTCAAAACATTCATTCCGCAGCAGCTTGTCATTCCGAGTGCAGGTTTACGGCGCGAGGAATCTCCGGTTTTTGCTGGCCCGGAACGCAGACTTCTGCTTGTCGCGAGCTCCTTGTAGGAATGACAAAATTGCGGTGTTGCATCATGCGATCTTCGCACTGAGTTTCAAGTTCTGCCGGACAATCTCCAGAATCTTGGTGTGGGTCTGCTCGGCCGCGCCACGCGCATCAACCACGGCTACCCGCTTCGGTTCGCGCTCAGCAATCGCCAGATACGCATTGCGCACCCGTCCGAAAAATGCCCGGCTCTCCTGCTCAAACCGATTTTCATCGCTTTGCCCGCCGCCATTTTCAGAAACCTTCGCTTTATTGCGGCGCCGCGCACGCTCGACGCTGGCAGCAACTTCGGAATCCATCAGAATGGTCAGGTCCGGTTGCAAATTACCACACAGCACTCGATGCAAATCCAACACTGGCTCACTCCCTAATTTCCTTCCGCCACCTTGATACGCCTCAGAGGAGTCGGTAAATCGGTCACAAAGCACAACACTGCCAGCGGCCAGAGCGGGCTGAATCACTTCTCTTATATGTTGAGCTCGCGAGGCAAACATCAATGCCAATTCGGCGTATGGTGACAGCCCGGAAGTGCTGCTATCGAGCAGGACATTACGAATTTTTTCTCCTGTCGCGGTCCCCCCCGGCTCTCTTGTGGTAACAACCGAAATTCCCAGGTCGCGCAAAACCACAGCCAATTTTTCCAGCTGAGTGCTTTTACCGCAGCCATCCAGACCTTCGAAGGTGACAAAGCGGCCACGGGGGGAGCGAGACATGCCGAGAATCATAACAAGGAATTGGAAATTTCCCGACTCGGCCACACATTCCAAGAATGTTTTGTTATAGTGCTTCCATTATTTATCTCAGCCAATCCATCCCGGATTCCCACAAATGAAAATGGACTTGATTAAACGCACAGTATTTACTCTGTTGTTCGCCAATTTCCTGATCTTTTCAGCCAATGCACAAACGAACTCAAAGAAATCCGTCACTCCGCCGGCGAAACCAGCCCCAACCGTGACTCTTGCAGTCGACGCCACCGAAGCGCCGCGCAAGATTTTCCACGCCAAGCTGACCATTCCGGCGAGCCCCGGCACGTTGACTGTCTATTACCCAAAATGGATGCCTGGCGAACATGGCCCAACCGGCCCGGTCCAGGACTTGGCTGGGCTGAAGTTCACCTCGAACGGCCAGACACTGACCTGGCGTCGTGATCTCGAGGACGGGTGGACATTCCACGTCGAAGTTCCGGCAGGAGTGACCAGCGTGGAAGCGAGCCTGGATTTCATCTCGCCCGCGGGCGGCGAAGCGATGTATACCTCCGGCGCATCGGCCACAGATAAGCTGACCGTTCTAGCTTGGAATACAGTACTGCTCTATCCTGCGGGATGGACCTCGGACGAAGTGCAGTTTGAAGCGAGTTTGAAGCTTCCCGACGGATGGAAGTTCGCCACTCCATTACCAGTCACATCTCAATCAGGTTCTGAGGTCAAATTTCAGCGCGTGTCGCTGACCACGCTGGTGGACTCTCCGGTTTCTTCCGGTCAGTTCTTGCGCGTCGTGGAGTTAGCCCCGAATCCCCCGGAAGAGTTGGATATTGTTGCCGATAGTCCGGCAGCTCTCAATGTGCCGATCGAGGTGTTCAATCCCTATCGGGAATTGGTTAATCAAGCGCAGAAACTATTCGGTGCGCAGCATTTTCGTGATTACCACTTCCTGTACACCTTGAGCGATCACGTCGCTCACTTCGGTCTTGAGCACCATGAGGCGAACGACAGCCGCTTGGGCGAGCGTTATCTGGTCGATCCCGATTTGCGCATTCTGGGTGCGGGCCTTCTGCCGCATGAATATGTCCACTCGTGGAATGGTAAGTATCGACGTCCGGCAGGTTTGGCCACGCCGGATTATCAAAAGCCCATGCACGATGATCTGCTCTGGGTGTATGAGGGACTCACTTCATATTTAGGCGATGTGCTCAGCGGACGCAGCGGTCTTCGTACTCCCGAGGAGTACCGCAACAATCTGGCCCGGATTGCCGCAGGCTTGGATCATCGACCCGGACGCAGTTGGCGCAACCTGCAAGACACGGCGGATGGTGTTCCCAGCATGCAGGGTGCCCCGCATCAGTGGGAGTCGTGGCGGCGTGCGCTCGATTACTACGATGAGGATGTTTTGAACTGGCTGTGGGTGGACACCATCATCCGCCAGCAAACGCAGGGAGTGAAGTCGATTGATGATTTCTGCCATGTGTTCCAGGGCCCGCCGAACAGCCCGCCGCAGGTGAAGCCATACACCTTCGACGAGATTGTGAACACATTAAATCAGGTTGCACCCTACAACTGGCGTGGGTTCTGGATAGAGCGTTTAACCAATCACGGTCCGGGCGCGCCGCTGACCGGAATTGAAAACAGCGGCTGGAAGCTGGTCTATGACGAGAAGCGAACGCCGCTGATTGAAAACTGGGAAGAAGAACGCAAGGAAATCGACGCCCGTTTCTCAATAGGTCTGGATGTTGAGTGGAGCGGATTGGTCGTCGACACCATCGAGGGCATGCCGGCAGCCAAGGCTGGCATCGGTCCGGGAATGAAAGTGATTGCGGTGAACGGAAAGAGGATGACCAAACACACTTTCCACGATGCCTTGCAAGCGACCAAGACAAGCCAGAGCCCGCTTGAGTTGTTGGTAGAAAATACTGACTACTACACCACCTACAAACTCGACTATCACGAAGGCGAGAAGTATCCGCATCTGCTGCGAGATGAATCGAAACCAGATGTACTAAGTGACATCATCAAAGCAAAGTAATTTTTGTGGGTGCTGGGGGGCGGGCGATACTTTGCCCGCCCGTACTTTTATGCAGACCGCACCAAGGGCTCTGAAGCAGAAAATTCCTCAATCCCAGCAAACAAATCCGTCTCCTGCTGACTGGAAGCTGGAATCGTAGTCGCGGCAAGATGAAACAGTTCTTGCCGCTGATGTCCGACATATTTCTCGAACATCGGCAACAACGGAGCCTGCGTGAGATGGGCCCGGAACGCTGCCAGCTTGGTCTGATAGAGATCTCCAATTTCAATCACAGTAGTAACCGGGGTAAGGCTCACCGGCGGATATCCGGGAAGCGAATGCTTGGCAGTGCAGTAATAAAGCTTTTGCGCCTGATGAATCCCGAGACCATCAGCAAGCTGCTCGGGAAATCGGTTCGTGCGTCCTGCCCAATGATAAGCGAGCGTGCCTAATATCGACGCCACCGCGTGATCGGTATGTCCTGTCAAACCGCCTTCGGGGCCGAATGTAAGCACAACCTGCGGACGAAACTCGCGGATACGCCGCACCAGGTCACAAGCAACGTGATAACTTTCCTGCCGATGCAGGCGTCCGTCGGGATAGTCGAGTACGACTGCGTGGTTTACCTTCAAAATCTCGCACGCTGCGGCGAACTCCTCTCGTCGCATGACAGCGAGTTCCTGATCGCTTTTCGCGCCTCCGCGGTGACTGCCAGCTTGTCCGGGTGTCAAGCAGATCACAGAGGTTTCAACGCGACGGTCGGCATAGAGCCTGAGAGTGCCTCCGAAGTTCGAGGCTTCATCGTCAGGATGCGCCGTGATGCACATGAGTCGAAGCATGGGGAGATTGTAACCGGACTAGATTACTTGTGCTTTCACTTGGGTGAACTCGATGGGTTCTTCTTCGACCATGAATGCCAAAACCTCTTGCGGAGTCGGCGCGTTCCACACCGGAGCAAATGACTGCCGATGGAGCGGCGAAGGTCCAAACTGACGTAAAGCAGCGAGATGTTTTGGAGTGCTATAACCCTTGTTCGATGCGAGACCATACACGGGGAACACCGGGTCCCACGAAGCAATCAGGCGGTCACGTTCGACTTTAGCCAAAATAGATGCGGCGGCGATCGAAGCGGATAGGGCGTCACCGTGAATGATCGCTTGCTGTGGCTGACAACAATCCAGTTTCAATGCATCCACCAAAAGATGATCCGCCGTGGGATTTAGCATGGACACGGCTTCCCGCATGGCAACCCGCGAGGCCTGATAAATATTAATCTGATCAATTTTGGCGGCATCCACGGCTGCGATGGCCCAAGCGATGGCATGCTGGCGAATGCGCTCGGCTAGAACTTCACGTCGCTCGCGTTCCAAAAGTTTTGAGTCCCGTAGCCCACGAATGCGAACTTCGGGGTTCAAAATCACAGCGGCGGCCACGACACATCCAAATAAAGATCCGCGTCCAACTTCATCGACTCCTGCCACCATGCGGGCGCCGGACTCCCAAGCCTTCTTCTCAAACTTCAACGTGCATTTCAGTCTTTTCAGCAGGCGCAGTTTGGCCGCAGAGGCGGAGATGGTTCGATCAGCGGACTTTGTTCTGGGAGGCACGCCGTAACAACTACGAGAATAATCGCCGATGCTCCTGTGAAGTGCAAGGTTGATTTGCACCCATGATTTTGTGGGCGCACTAGGGTGAAACAGCACTTCCAGCGCTAAGGCTAATAGGCTTGTCTTGATGGCTTCGGCCACTCAGCTAGCTCTGGGGCTAAACCCAATCGAAGAGGACTCTGAATCGCAAGGCCTTGAAGACTTCGGCCGCGCTGGCGACCGTAAAGGATTGTTGCCCAGATGAAAATTGCAAGATCCCTATTTGTTTCAACAAACTACCAGTTACGGCAAGGTCTATCAGTAACCATTCTCATACGTTACTAACGTAAATTGCTGCTGGCAGCACTACCGATTACCCTCGTTACGAGACAAACTGTCCCACGGGCCGATTGTGAAACCGAAGAAAAAACGGGAGACCGTTGCCAAGGATCGCAACGACAAGCGCGTCCACGTCGCCCTACCTATTCGCATCACGTACTGGGATGAAGACAACAAGCCAGGCCTGGAGATGGCCTGTACCTACGATATTTCTGCAAGCGGCGCCCGCATTTCCAAGTTGCGTGCAGTAAATCAAGCCGGAGAAATTGTCGCAGTCGAGCGGGGACGCAACAAAGCTTATTGCCGCATTGTTTGGGTCGGAGATGAGAAATCCAAACTGCACGGTCAAATTGGTTTGCAATGCGTGGAGCCCGACCGGAACATCTGGGAGCAGGAACTGCGCGACATGGATGAAGTCTACGAAAAGGTAGACAAAAATGCGCTACCGGTGAAGAGTTATGTGCCGGGTAATCGCCGTCGCGGAGAACGAGTTCAGGTCGAAGGGAAGGCCGAAATTGTTAACTCCGACAGCATTGCGTTGAACAATGTTCAGCATGCAGAACTGAAAGATCTGTCAGAGATCGGCTGCCTGGTGAAGACCAAGGAAGTATTGTTGCCGGGGACTGATATCAAATTAATTCTGAAAGTCGCAAACTACGATCTGGCGTTGAAGGGGAAGGTAAAGCACTCGGCGTTGGATGTGGGAGTAGGAATCGAGTTCGCACAAGTTCGCAAGTCCGACCGGCAGAGCCTCAAGTTCCTCTTGCAGAAGCTGAAAGAGCAGAACCTCGAGGAAATTCTGGAAGTGGAAATCTAGAAGGGTGGAACAGGGCCTTCGGCCCTGTGTCAAAGTTCTCACCAATCGATTGGGGTTTTAGCCTTCGAGTTATTGCGTAACGGCTTGCGGTGCCGTCGCATGCTCGCGCTCCACATCCTTCAAACGAGCAGCCTTGCCACGCAAACCACGCAGATAATAGAGCTTCGCGCGGCGGACCTTGGAAGGCTTCACCACATCGACCTTGTCGACCACCTTCGAAGCGACCGGGAAAATGCGCTCCACGCCATGGCCGAAGCTGATCTTGCGTACGGTAAAGCTGGCCTGCGGCCCACGGGTCTTGGCAATGACTACGCCTTCAAACGCCTGCAGACGCTCTTTGTCGCCTTCCTTAATCTTCACCTGCACGCGGACGGTGTCGCCCGGGACGAAATCAGGGATGTCAGTGCGCTTGGTTTTGGCTAAAAGTTTTTCGATGATCATGTTCGACATGTTCGTGTCCTCTAAATTTCTTTGCCCGTGATCTGGGCCAGCAATTTCTTGTCTTCTTCGTTCAGGGCCACCCAGTTGACCAGGTCAGGCCGGTTTCGCAAAGTCTTTTCCAACGCCGTGCGGCGACGCCAGCGGCGGATCTCATCGTGGTTCCCGGAGAGCAATGCTTCCGGAACCGACATGCCGCGAAACTCCGCAGGCCGCGTGTAGTGCGGATAATCCAGCAATCCACCCGAACTACAGGTTGAATCAGGTCCGTCGGTCGGAAACGATTCAGTCCGCGCCGTAAATGACTCCTGCCGCGTGGATGCTTCATTTCCCAGCGCGCCGGGAATCAGCCGGGTGGTCGTATCCACGATGACCGCTGCGCCTAACTCACCACCGCTCAAAACGTAGTCACCGATCGAAAGCTCGCGGTCGGCGAGAAACTCGCCAACGCGCTCATCCACGCCTTCATATCGGCCGCAGATCAGAACAAGGTGATCCAACTGAGCAATCTCTCTGGCTTCAGCCTGATCAAAGCACTTACCCTGCGCCGACAGCAGAATCACCGTCTGTTTCGTGGCGGCCCGCTGCTCTCGTGGCACAACGTTCAGTGTCTCAATACATTCAAAGATCGGTTCCGGCTTGAGCACCATGCCCTCGCCGCCGCCGAAGGGGCGGTCATCTACGGTGCGATGCTTGTCGTGGGCAAACGCCCGCAGATCATGTACTGCAATCTCCGCCAAACCCGCTTCCCGCGCCCGGCGGACAATCCCGTAATCCAGCGGCCCACGAAAAAAATCGGGAAAGATCGTTAAGATATCGATCTTCATCGTGGAAACCTTTTAGCCGCCGAGATCGCAGAGAACTTCTCGGCGACCTCTGCGTTCTCTGCGGTTCAAGCTTTTGATTTCCTTTGCGCCAACTTCTCTTCCGCTGTCAGCGGAGCATTCACATCCAGCAACCCTTCGGGCAACTGCATCTCAATCCGCTGCTGCGCTAAATCAACTTTCTTCAAATAAGCTTCAGCATAAGGAATCTCATACGCCTTCCCACCCGACCTCACAATCAGCAGAGGCGCTTCTCCAGATCCGGACTGCACATCGCCAATCGTGCCAATTTCCCGATTACCGTCAAACACCGTACAACCGACCAAATCGCTGATGTAGCTCCAACCTTGTTCCAGTGAAGCCCGCTCGGCCTGCGGAACCTGCAACTCACATCCAACCAGTTGTTCCGCGTCGGAGATCGAGGCCACTCCAACAAACTTCAGAACCAGCGAACCCTTATGCGGCCAAAGCTCGTCAACTTCTAACTCCCGCCGCGAACCATCATCCGCCAGTCCTGATAATTTCATCCCCGGGTGAAACCGGTCCGGCACATTGCTGTGTAGCTCAACCGCAACTTCGCCATGACGTCCTTGCGTCTTTAAAACTCTCGCCAGGGTGATGAAGTCGCCTATTCGATAATCTCCAGCACGTAGTGCTTGTTCTGCTTCAGGCTGGCCGCGTTCAGCAACGTGCGCAGTGCCTTGGCCGTGCGTCCATGCCGCCCGATGAGCTTGCCGACTTCGTTCTCTGCGACCTCGACTTCAATCACTGTGTCGCCATTTTCCTCGACCACCTCGACGAACACCTCATCGTGCGCATCCACGATCGCCTTGGTGATCTGCTCCACCAATACCCGCACATCTCCAGTTGCTTCACTCATGAGGGCTCCTGAATGTCAGGTGAGAAGTAACGTGCCAGACTAGGCTACGGAAGCAGCGGCAGGGGCTGGCTTGGCCAGCAATTTGCCAACACGATCGGAAAGCTGTGCGCCCTTGGACACCCAGTAGTCAATCCGTTCACGCTTCAGTTCTATGCTCGCAGGATTGGTGCGGGGATTATAGGTCCCGACCACTTCCACCGGACGCCCATTGCGCGCCCGCGCCTTCTCAATCACCACCACGCGGTAGTGCGGTTGTTTGCGCGCACCAACGCGCGCTAGTCGAATCATTAACACGAGAGATTATCCTTTGTTCCGGAAAGTCCGGCGGGGTAAAGCCAAACCATTATTATGCAGGAGGTTGGGTGGATTGACAAGAGCGGCATCTACGGTCGATTCGAGACCCCTCCATCCGTGGAGGAGGCTAGATCGAGTAGTTTCGCGAGATAACGTTAGAGGCTGGTCTGGGCGGCGTCGCCTTTAGACATTAGCTGGACGCAAACGGATTTTCTTTGCGGCTGCCCGCTCGGGCCCTTGTCGAAGGTTCCAACTGCAAGTCATAAGTATCTTCACTTTCTAATATCAGTAACCCTTGTTCTTAATGCCTTAACGTTCCAGATTGCTTCTTACAATCAACACATTACATGCTCTCCCTCGGGCGACTATTAAAAACCGGACAAAAATTCCATTTCTCAGCAAAGTATTTGTCCAGGTCTTGAGCCCTGTTCCATTGCAACATCAATTCTTTGTTCTCAAGCAACCAACGCAAGTCAAGCCGTGTTCGTACGTTCCAGTGCATGGGGGCACACCAGATGCAAATTTCAAAACTGCGGTTCTTTTGGCGAAGTTCAAGATTGTTCCTGGGCCTGGTCGTATGCATGTTTTTGCACTTAACGGCGGCTGCATTCGCGCAGGTCACTCGTTCTTCAGGGTGGGTTGTCATCTCAGTCGATGAGTACCGTTCACTTCGGGCCAAAGCGTATCCCGTTGAGCCGGAGCTTGAGCCACCTCCGGTTTCGGCCACTCTCACCCGCGTTGAATATGACATGCATGCTCTCGGAGAGATTGCCCGCGGCAAAGCGAATCTCACGATTGACGTGCTTAACGATGGCTGGGTGCGTGTCCCAGTGCCTTCAGGGCTTCTGGTGCAAGAGGCACGGCTCGACGGAAAATTGGTTTCGCTTGTCCCCGCCGCGCCAGAGAAAGGCGGAAGTCAACTTTCAGCTTTGCTTCCCCATGCCGGCCGCTTTGTTCTTTCTTTAGATCTTGTCTTGCCTATCTCTTCGGTTGCAGGAAATGAAAGTGTTTCGTTCCCTACAGCAGAAGCCGGGGCCACACGCGCGTCCATCCAACTTGCCCGCAATGGAGTGGATACCCGAGTCACCGGTGGGCTTCTGCTGGAGAAAACCGAAGCCGCCACCGACAGCAAATGGGTCGCATACGCGCAGGGGAACCAGCCGCTGACGTTTACCTGGCGGCGGAAGACTGAAGATCATCACGCGAGCCTGCCGCTGCGGCTGCGAGGATCGCTCACACAGTTGGTGAGCTTGGGCGAAGATTCAACCACTATCTATGCAGAAGCCGACCTCGAGATCGTACAAGGCGTAGCCAACGAAGTGAAAATCCAGTTGCCGGACAAAGTCACCATCAACCAGGTTTCTGGCGCGATGGTCGCCGACTGGGAAATGAAAGATGGCGCTCTCTCAGTAATTTTTCTCGAGCCAGTCGAACATAACGCGCGATTCACGATGAGCGGCGAAGTTCGCCTTCCGCGTGAAGGCGTGATCGACGTTCCGATGCTGCGCGTGCTCGGCAGTGAGCGCGATAGCGGAGGAGTTGCAGTTGAGGTGCTCGGCGCCGGAGAAATCAAAGACATCAAGTCGCAAGGTCTGGATGATGCCGACGCTTCCGACTTGGGTGACATGGTTGCCAGCCGGCAATCTCCGTCGCTGGCGGCATTTCGCTATAAGGTCACAGGAACACCATCGGCGCGGTCGCTTTCGCTGAACGTTGCTCGTTACACCCAGCAAGCCGTACTGATGGCCAATATCGAAGAGGCGCGATATGACGTGCTGATGAGTGATGACGGTAAGACGCTCACGCTGGCACGTTACGCGATTCGCAACAATCAGAGAAACTTCGTAAAGATCGCCTTGCCTCCGGGGGCAATCGTGTGGAGCGCGTCACTTTCCGGCAAGCCAGCACGGCCGGGACAAGCGAGCGATGGCAGCCTACTCCTTGCTCTCGAGAAAGGCCACGGAGGAGACGACACGCCAGTCTTCCCCGTGGAAATTCTTTACGTCAGCAAGGCAGCAAACTGGACAGACAAGGGCAAGATTCGGCTGACATTACCGGCGCTCGATTTACCGGTTTCGCGCACTGGACTGCTGCTCTACTACCCGCCGTTGTTCCAAATGACCGCGGACCCAGGAGCGTTTCGCACCGAGGCCTATTCAGCTCCATCTTCAGAAGCGTTTGTTCCACCTCAACCGTCAAGTGCTTCAAGCGTTGTCAGCGGACCGTTTGATCGCTTGGAACAATTTGCCCAGCTGCAAAAAGATGACAAACAAACGCAGGCTCTTCTCGACAAATATCGCGCAAAATCGTCGGGCGGGAAGGTCACAGGCATTTTGCCGGTGGGAATCTCATTCCCCGTATTCGGCCCGTCCACATTCCTTGTCTCGGAACTAACCGCGGAAAACCAGGCCCCCGTCGCTGATTTTACCTACCAGAAGAATAAAAAGAGAGGCTCGCGATGACTAAGAAAATTCTTGTACTCATGCTGATGATCTCCACGACGGCGTTTGGACAACAGAAAAACTCCATTCTGCCTCTGCCCAACTCCGGCAACGTGTCCTTGTCGCTGGAGGAATACAACAAGCTCATAGAACTTGCATCTAAGACTACCAAGAAGCCAACACTTCCGCCGATCAACTATTCCGTTAAGCACGCTGATCTCAAGATTCACGTGGAAAACGAATCGGTTTCCGGCACTGTGCAGTTGGATGGAGAAGTATTTAAGAAAGGAATGGCCAAAGTTCCGCTAACGTCGGGGGTAACCATTCTCGATGTTCGCGAACAGAACAAAGGTGTGCCTCTTACTCCGGAAAATGGAACGCAAGTCGCGATTCTCTCGGGTCCAGCCGAGTTCTCCATCAACGAAAACGTTGCTCTGCCCTTGCGGGTGGATGCGGGAAGAGCATCTTTCAGCTTTCCTGTTCCGGCGGCGGGAAGCGTGCAGATGTCGCTTGTCGTGCCCGGTGAGCATACGTTAGTGAATATCAGTCCGGGCTTGATTACCAACCGCACGTCCGACAACGGACACACCACGATTGAAGCGACGCTGCCTCCCGGGCAAACAATCAATGCGTGGTGGGCGACTCGTGAGGTGGCTGCTCCGGTCATTCCTCGCGAAGTGCGGTTCCTCTCCAACGTCAAGACGCTGGTCTCAGTAGGAGACGCAGAACTTCGTCTCGCGGCACTGGCGGACATCAACGTCGTCCAGGGAGATCCAACTCAGTTCGAAGTGGACATTCCGGCGGGGTATGAAGTCACCGGGGTGACCGGCGCATCGCTGGAGTCGAGCCAGACGCAGGGTACCACTTTAATTCTGAAAGTGAACTCTCCCAGCCAGAGAACCCATCAGTTCCTGATTTCTCTGGAGCGTTCCATTGCTGAAACCAAGTCCGACCTGCCATTTCTGGGCTTTAAAAAAGCGCAGCGGGAAATTGGAGAGGTTTTAGTCGAAGGCTCAGGCACGATGGAGCTTACCGCGACCGAAGGCGGAAGCCTTAAGCGTATGGATGTTAAGGAAACCAATCCCTACCTGCGCGGGCTTGCCAGCTTCCCACCCCAGGCTGCATTCCGCTATCACCGTCAGCCGAACGAGGTTCCAACGTTATCCCTCGAATGGGTGCGCTTTCCTGATAGCAGCGTGCTTGCTGCCGTTGCCGAGAGTGCGCAGGTTACAACGCTTGTGACTTCCGAGGGGCGGACACTGACAGAAATCAAACTGCTCGTGAAAAATCAGGCTCAGCCGTTTCTGAAAGTTTCTCTGCCGACCGGAGCCAGTATCTTGTCGGCCGATGTGGAGGGAGAAAAGGTTAAACCGGTTCTCGCCCCCGACGGCAATCGCGTACCGCTGTTGCGTCCTGGCTTTCGTCCAACTGGCCCGTACACAGTTTCTTTGGTGTTCATCAACGCCGGCACTCCGTTCGCCAAGAAAGGCGGATCAGAACTCTCCCTACCCGCGATGGACATTCCTATCAGCTTGCTGCACTGGGAAGTATTTCTCCCCGAGCAGTACAAGGTCACCGGCTTCCATGGGGACGCAATCTCGGCCAGTCTTGTCCCACCAGCGTTTCAAGAAGCTGCGGGAATTGCATACGGTTACAGCGGTGGAATCGGTCGCGGCAACGCTGCTGGTATCGGCTCCGGAATCGCGGCGTCGGGGGACCTAGTCTCGTTTCCTCTTGCATTCGGTCAATTGGGAGGCCTCATCGCCGATCCATCCGGCGTGGTGGTTCCTAACACAACCGTTACGGTGACCAATCCAGACACGGGATTTTCCACCAGTACGGTGAGCGATGAGCAAGGCCGATGGATTGTTTCCAATGTCCCATCGGGAAAAATCAAAATCCGCGCGGATGCTCATGGTTTCCAGTCAGCGGAACATAACGCTCTCTATAGTGCCGACCGGCCAGCCCACTATAGCTTTTCTCTATCGCTTGGCTCGGTGGCAGAAACGGTTGTTGTCGAAGCCGAATCGCCGTCCATAAACGGTCGCGATGTGTCTGAACTGGGCACATTGAAGGCCGGAGTTGCCGCGCCACAAGCCGCTTCCTCTAACGTCGTAAATCTACAGCGCCGAGTTGCCGGAGTATTGCCTGTGGCGATCGATGTGCCTCGGGCTGGTACATCTTTTCAATTCGTCAGGCCACTTGTTTTAGGGGAGGAAACCAGAGTGGCGTTCAACTACAAAACCAGAGGATAGGGATGCAGGTTGCAAACCTGAAACAAAAAAGTTCACAAGGGGCAGATCCGATTCCTGATTCAAAGCAGAGTTCACATGCTGGCGGCGAGCCGCGATGGATCTCGTCGCCAGCAATTTTCTGGCTGCTGCTTGGCATGGGCCTTGTGCTGCGGCTGTGGCTGGCTCACAACATTTTCCTGAATCCCGACGAAGCGTTGCACTACCTGCTTTCGCTGCAACCTTCGTTAAAACTCACCTATCAAGAAACACTCGGTACGGCCCATCCGCCGTTGTACATCGTGTTTCTTCACTATTGGGGATATCTCGGGCACTCGGAATTTTTCCTGCGCTTACCTTCGATAGCCGCCAGCTTTGGCTTCTACTACATGATCTTTCGCTGGCTGGAGAAAGTGAGGAGTCGCAAGACCGCGTTGATTGCGTTGATGCTGCTGCTTTTCTCTCCCGCGATGATTTATCTCTCTACGGAATTGCGGCAATATGCATTTTTGTTATTTTTCGCCGCTACTTCACTTTATTTTCTTGAATGCGCCATTGGTCAGAACTCTATCGCTCTGCAAATACTCTCTGGTTTAGCGCTTTGGTTGGCACTGTTAACGCACTATTCCGCATTGTTTTTTGCACTCACTGTAGGCCTGTACGCAATATTAAGGATTTGGTCAGACCGTCCGCGGCCTGTATTGATCGGGACCTGGATAGCAACTCAACTTGCGGCACTTGGCATTATTGTTGTGCTGTTTAAGACCCACATCTCCCAGCAGCTATCGAGTGGACGAGCAGAGGCCATAGCCGACTCGTATCTGAGAGGTTCGATCTATCACCCAGCTGAGGATCACATCGTTTCATTTATCGTTAAGGCAACCATCCGGCTTTTCCATTATTCCTTTAGTCAGGCAGCGGTGGGAGTCGTTGGCTTATTACTGTTCGTTTACGGGATTGTGGTTCTGTGGCGCAGCTCGAACCGGGATGTACCTTCATCTCGACCAAGGCCTCGTCAATTGGCTTTCCTGCTGACATTTCCGCTGGCAGCAAACTGTCTGCTCGCTTTGTTTGCCATCTATCCGTATGGTGGGACTCGACACAATTCTTATCTGGCGATTTTTGCTGTCCCTGGAATTGCCATCGCACTTGCCCGTTGGACACCGCGCAAGAAATGGATTCCCACCGCAGCTTTGCTGGGAGTGTTATTGATTTGCGATTTATTCCCCGCTCCAACCGGTCAATACATCACGCGAAAGAACCAGAGCCGCAGGTTCATGCAAAGTGCGACGAATTTTCTGCGTACTCTGCCAGCGGGCTCAATTATCTTTACTGACAATCAAGGCGGCGTCTTGCTGAGTTATTACCTCTGTGATCGCAAAGTCGTTTTGTTCGACCCGCCGTACGAAGATCTCTTTAGCACACCCTGCGGAAACCTGCAGGTGATTTCACTCGATCCCCGGAAATGGATATTCAAAGCTGCAACTTTTCCCAACGAGCTTCTCGGACTTCTGCGATCCTACAACCCAACTTCCAAGCGTCCCGTTTGGGTTTTTCAAGCGGGCTGGGCGATTGATAAGCAGCCCGACTTTCGCGCACAATTGAGTCAGTTCGGCTGCCATCCCAGCGATGATTTCGGTAAAAATATCCTTGTTTGCCAGACTGATCTCAGCGAAAGAATAGAGCATTAAAATCGGCGAAATTTCGGCCAAATCGACTCCTAATCTGTTTTCTTTCTCCGCTGCTGCATTTACAATGAATAACCGTCCCACCTGACAATCAAATAAGAGTTGGACGCGTTAGAACCCCTGCACATTTGGAGGAACCACAATGAAGCTGACACCCGGAAAGTTGGCCGGACTGAAGAAAGTGTCCAACGAACGTGGCGTAATCGCCGCGGCAGCCATGGACCAGCGCGGATCGTTACAGAAGTCGCTGGCCAAGGAAAAAGGTGGCGAAGTTAGCGACGCCATGATGGAGGAGTTTAAGTCGCTGGTCACCGAAGTCTTGACCCCGCACGCCAGCGCGATCTTGCTCGATCCCGAGTGGGGAATTCCGGCCTCGAAGCGCCGCGCAAAAAACGCCGGCCTGCTACTGGCGTATGAAAAGACCGGCTACGACAAGACCGGCCCGGGCCGTCTGCCGGACCTGCTCCCGCATTGCTCGGTGAAGCGGCTGAAAGAAGATGGAGCGGACTGTATCAAGATTCTCCTTTATTACACGCCCGACGATCCGAAGGATGTGAACGACCAGAAGCATGCCTGGGTGGAACGCATCGGCGATGAGTGCCGGGCGAACGACATCCCATACTTCCTCGAATTCGTCGGCTACGAAGAGGGTGCCGATGAAAAAGGTCTTGAGTACGCGAAGAAAAAGCCGCGCATCGTGACTGAAAGCATGCGCGAGTTCAGCAAGGACCGCTACGGCGTAGATGTGCTCAAGGTGGAAGTGCCGGTGAACATGAAGTACGTCGAAGGCACGAAGTCTTACGGCGGCCAGAAGGCATACAGCAAACAGGAAGCCATCGACCTGTTCCACAAAGCCGCCGCTGCCGCGACCAAGCCGTTCATTTACCTCTCTGCTGGTGTCAGCAACGCTGAATTCAGCGAGACTCTCGAACTGGCCGGCGAAACCGGAGTGAAATACAACGGCGTTCTCTGCGGACGGGCGACGTGGAAAGAAGGCATCCCGGTTTATGCGAAGCAAGGCGCTGCAGCATTTCGCAACTGGCTTGAAAGCGAAGGCGTGAAGAACATTAAGAACGTCAACGACAAGCTGAAAACCGCGACGTCGTGGCACTCGATGTACGAAGTCGAGCCTGCACTGGTGGGCGCGTAATTCTTTGAAAAACTCAGGCGCGTGGGCAACCACGCGCCTTTAATTTTTTGCTCGTAGTACCTAATCCCTGTCCGCCCCGTGGGGAGGACTTCGATGCCTGCCACCGGCGGCCTTCTTTGGGATTAAGATGTGGTTAGATGCCCCTTGCGCATCGCTCAAAGGCCGGAATCATGGCAAACCAAACCGCTCTCATCACCGGGGCTTCCAGCGGCATCGGATATGAATTCGCCAAGCTCTTCGCACGCGATCACTGCAACTTGGTTTTGGTAGCGCGCAGCGGGGACAAACTGATCAAGCTCGCTGATGATTTGCAGCAGCAATTTGGAATTACGGTAAAGACTGTCGCGCTCGATCTGGGGGCAACGCCTTCTCCACAATTTCTGTTCGATCAACTGAAACGTGAGGGGATCGCAGTAGACATACTGGTAAACAATGCTGGCTACGGCAATTTTGGAGAATTTGCCAAAATGCCGATTGAAGAAGTTCTGGGGCAGATCAATCTCAACATTACTGCCTTGACGGCATTAACCAGACTTTTTGCTCCTGCGATGCTTGAGCGTCGCTCAGGAAAAATTATGAACGTGGCTTCTACCGCCGGCTTCCAGCCCGGTCCGCTAATGGCGGTCTATTACGCGACGAAGGCTTACGTCATCTCCTTCACCGAAGCCATCGCCAACGAACTAAAAGGAAGCGGAGTGGAAGTGACTTGCTTTTGTCCCGGGGCAACGGAAACCGGTTTTGCCACTCGCGCAGGTAACGACAAAACCAGACTCTTTCAAAAATTCGGTCCGATGGATGTCAAAACTGTAGCCCTTGATGGTTATCGCGGCCTGATGAAGGGCAAAACACTTGTAATCTCAGGCGCAAAAAACTGGCTGGTAGCGGAGTCGGTCCGTTTTGCTCCGCGCAAAGCAGTCACCGCCATCTCCCGCTGGATTACCGAGGAACAGAAATAACATCAGCCAGTTTGACTATCCCCACTCCCTGAGTGAAAATCAATAGAGTACTTCCAACGATTTTTCTCATGTGGGCCTGTGGCGCAGCTGGGAGCGCGCTTCCATGGCATGGAAGAGGTCGTCGGTTCGATCCCGACCAGGTCCACCAATAACACCAATCATTCTAGTAAATTATGGGCTTTCTCTTTTCACTCCCTGTTTTCAGCGACATAATTTGCTGCCAATTTGCTACCAAAATGCTACCAATCCTGATCAGTCGTAGTCAGCAGTGTGATCGCAGATTGTCGATTGTTTGCAGATATCTTGCCCTAAATCAAAGATTTGCCGGATAAGTGCGTCGTGCATAAGTGATCACAGTCACGATGACCGCTTCCAAGGTATGGAAGGAGTCACGCCAAGTAATCGTGTTTACGAAATAGAGCCCATCTTTGGGAGCTTCTTACTCAGTTGTCGATTGCCAATGGACGTCGATTTCGGTTTCAGCAGTGGAATGGGTTACTTTTCTGCGTTTTGGCTTTGAAATCCCCAGTTTCTTCATTTTGGAAATCAGCGTGGTTCTGGGCAATCCCAATCGCGTCGCGGCACCTTCCGGTCCCCCAATCATCCACGCCGCATCTTCCAGCGCCCGCAGGATTAGGGATCTGGTGCAATCGTTAAAAGTTGACGACCTGCAGTTGATGAGTGCCGGTTTTGTGTTCAACGGCGGCGTCGGATCCAGGAGGGGGAGAGGATTAGGGAGCACATCGTCATTCGATCGTATGACGGCGCGTTCGATCAGATTTTGCAGTTCCCGTACATTTCCTGGCCAGGAATAAGAAATGAATGCCGTCATCGTCTCCTGGCGGATATGGAGCAGCGGTTTACCCATGCGTCCGGCAAAGTCTCTCGCAAAATGGGAAATCAATTCCGGAATGTCTTGACGTCGCTCACGCAAAGGCGGCAAGTCAACAGGAAATACGTTCAGGCGATAGTACAGATCACTGCGAAATGTTGTTCGCGCGATCATCTCCCCCAGATCGCGATGTGTTGCCGCAACCACTCGCACATTGATTCGATGTGTCCTCCCGCTACCTAGGCGTTCGAACTCCTGTTCCTGCAAAACGCGCAGAAGTTTAGGTTGCAATGCGAGCGGGAGGTCCCCGATCTCATCAAGAAAGAGTGTTCCATTGTCCGCCATTTCAAAGCGGCCAATTTTTTGAGCGATGGCTCCGGTGAAAGCACCTTTCTCGTGTCCGAACAATTCACTCTCTAAGAGATCAAATGGAATCGCAGCGCAATTTAGCTTGACGAACGGAAATTCACGGCGAACACTCAGATTGTGAATGGCACGAGCTATCAGTTCCTTGCCGGTTCCGGTTTCCCCCAGGATCAGGACAGTGGAATTCGTTGGTGCTACTAGTTCCACTTCGGTCAGAACGAACTTCAACGCAGGACTGCTTCCGATTATTCCGTGGAACTCATTCTCATCACGAGTGTGTTCATCTGACCGGCTCCGCGCCACCTCATGGATCGAGCCAGTTTTTACACCGTCTTGCCCATTCCATTGCCTTTGAACATAACTTTCATTTCTCTCTGAACTAGAGATTGGAAAAGCTCCGGTCGCCATAGAACCCCCTTCGAAAAATGCAATGGAGTGGCGTCTCCACGTCGTGATGCCAAATTTTCACGCATCGCGGACCGCACCTTTACCATTGCAGCCGAAAGGCCACTAAGTGCGTTTCAATCGACGAAGGAAATAGACGATCTAAGTCTTTCTCCCGATGGGAGTTTTCAGAAGAGGAATATGGCGGCTTTGAGTCTGTACCCGTCGAATTTCCGTCGGATGTCCGCCACTGACGGGCGGTTGCCACCGAGCCTGTCGCAGAGTCATCCAGCAAGAACAGCGAGGATCTCGGGAACGGCGCAACTGCTGCGGGCAAAATCTCATTCCGTCTTGTATCAAGGGAGCTGTTCATCGGCTCAGTTCGTTCGTTCTCGTAACCTCGATGTTGTATTCCTCCTCAACTCTCGGCCTGCGAATGATCGTTAATCCATCAGATCCCAGCAAATAAACTGCGCCGTTTAACTGACTCTTCACTCGCTGGTGTACTTTGGGCACGGTTGCCAGGAGTCTGGGTGAACCCTGGTTTGAGGCATCAAGAATCTGATAGTCGACCGCCATCGAGGCCGTTCCATCTTCAGAACCATTGGCAATTAAAAAACCACTGCTTCCGAGGGATTCCGTATTCGTGACATGATGCAGGCCGTCAATGGAGACCAGTCGCGGCTGTTGAGGGTGATGAAGGTCAAGGATTGCGGCAGCCTGTCTGCCGGGAAAACAGACCAATTCCGCCGAGTCACCCAGAGCCATGGCAAAAGAGAAGGGAGCGTCGGTCTTGAGTGGTGCAATTCCCACAGCCTTCACTTGGGTGAGATTTGACACATCCAAAATGGCCAGCCTCCCCATTTGTTGTTGTTCGATGTACAGGTAAATGCTGCCATTCCCGACCGAATGGAGTGCCATGGATTCACCGGGCACTTGAGCAATTTCAGGCAGGCTGCCAGGTAATAGAACTACGATGTCTCTCGAATGAGAAGCGATTTGTGCGTTGGTAGGTACTGCCGCAAATAGTGCGGCACAGAACAGTAGTGCGATAGTGCGTTTCATCGATACCTTCCTCTCCGGTGTTCCTTCCATTACGGAGGGAGCAATTTCGATTCCACCGTTGGCGCATCGCTCTATGCACGATCCTTATCGTAATCACCGACGCAGGAGTGAGAGCAGCGAACGCTCCTTAGTCTTGTTGATGTCGCAATACCCACTCCGAGTCTTTATCGCGACGACGAGTCTCCTCCGTGACGTCGTTTAAGGCTTTTTGAGTGTTGGGCAGCGAGCCAATGCTGCTGCGCTCACCAAGATGACTGAAACACTATTTTTTGTTGGAATGAGCGCTTCGGTTTCTTGCGAGCAGCCCATCAATTGAAAATGGGCCGGGTCCAATAAGTACCAACGCCGCCAGGCAAGCCAAATAGAGCAGGTTGCACTCATAGCCCGGAGGTCCGAACTGTGCTCCAGCAGGCGTTACGGCGATGAGCTTGATCGAACTGAAGCCATAGCGCAAATGCACAGATAGCGTAGCTGTCAGGAGAACGCCGGCAAGAGGCACGCTGGCAAGCGGGACCAACGCGCCAACGAAAACAGCGAAACCGCCGAGCAACTCAGTGAGTATTGTTACCCATGCCATAACATGCGGGTTTGGTACACCCAAAGCTTGAAGAATAGAAACAAACGCTGGCAGGCCATGGACAATCTTGGCGTAACCATGCTGCATGAATCCGTAGCCAACAATAAGACGCAACGGGATGACTGCCCATCGCGGAT
>Ga0068858_100001859_pt1 | contig 21533 bp, 20 predicted proteins | sample KBSSwiS12_FD_66589 | JGI IMG/M metagenome (GOLD analysis project Ga0068858, IMG submission 66589) | Switchgrass rhizosphere microbial communities from Kellogg Biological Station, Michigan, USA - KBS Switchgrass S1-2 | ecosystem: Host-associated > Plants > Roots > Rhizosphere > Soil ...
CGGCTCTGGCGCAGGTCGAGACCGTCGAACGGCTCGTCGGCCAGCAGCAGCGGCTGCGGCATCAGCAGCCCGATCGCCAGCAGCGCCCGTTTGCGCTGCCCTTTCGACAGGCTGCCGATCGTCGCGTCGAGCAGCGGGTGGATATCGAGACGATCCACGACCTCTTCGCGCAGGTGATGCCGGCCGTTGAAGAAGCCGAGCGTGAAGTCGATCGCCCATCGCACCGTTTGCGCCGGCCACGGCACGATGGCGTCGGGCAGATAGAACAAGGTCGACGCCCGCGCGCGGTCGCTCATCGGACGACCCTCGTGCACGAGCGATCCCGCGTCGAGCGGCAGCACCCCGCCCAGGCACTCGAACAGCGTGGTCTTGCCGGAGCCGTTGGGACCGATCAGGCCGAGCACTTCGCCCGGCCGGACGCTGAACGACACGTCGCTCAACGCGGTCAAGCGGCCATACCGTTTGGTGAGATTTCTCGCCTGAATCAAGCTCTTAGTTCTAGCCGAGCCCCTGGGGAAACTACCAAGGATCGTAGTCGTTGGTCGTTGGTCGTTGGTCGGGGGAGAGCTACCGCAGCCGTGAGATCATCGTCCCGCGCCCTTCGGTCGAGTCGCTGAAGAACGTCTCCCACGCGGCGCGGATGCGCTCAATCTTGCTCAGTTCGTCGGCCGATTCGCGCGTCTGCGAGACCAGGTAGATGAACGCCTGGCGGAACACCTTCGGGGCGCTCGCCGCGTCGGGGCGCCGGGCCCCATTGGCGGCGACGATGTCGGCGATCCGGATGTCTTTGCGCGTTCCGCGAATCTCGACGCCGATTCTGGGCGCGTCCTCGGCCGCCTGTCCTGACGTCACGCTCGTGACGAGGAACATCGGCGGCACCTCCGACTCGGCGCGCAACCCCATCGCGTACTGATCCAGCGCCGAATACCGTGAGACGGCGCCCACCGTCCGGAAGACGCCGTTGCCCATGTCCTCGATGTCGTTGCCTTCCATGTGCGAGGCGTCGGAATCGAAGAAGAAGCTCCAGTGCGCTTCGTCGCGGCCGAGCATGGCCGACGAGTTGGTGGTCCCGTCTTTGAAGTCGAGGAACGCGAGCCAGCGGTGGCCGCACTCCTGCCCCATCAGGCTGAGCGTGTTGTTCTCGCCGAGGAACCGCTGGCGCGGGTCGTCCGGGAACCGCGACAGCTGGTCCAGGTCCACGACACTGCGCAGCCGGCCACGGCTGCCAAAATCCCGGCTCGAGTCGTACACCTGCTGTCCGATTCCGGCGACCTCGTTGGCCACGGTGAATTCGAAGGCGAACGTGCCCACCCGCGTGGTCCGGGTGTTGGTGAAAATCACGAGCTGGTCGAAGTCGTCGCCGTGGGTTTGATAGAACTTTTTCGTCAGCCCGACGAAGTCGAGATCGCGCGTGTTCGCAAAACGTTCGCCGACCGCGCCGGCGCCGCCGGGGATTGCGCCCGATGCCGCGGCGCTGACGTCGACCGGCGTGAAGATGCCGGTTTCGCCCGGCGACAGGCCGACGACGGCGAGGGTAGGCGCGACCGTTGTGCCATAGACAAAATCGATGGCGCCGTCCGCCGCGAGACGAATCTGTACGTTCACCCGATTCGACGGCGCATCGAACTCCGGAACGTCGCACCAGGTCAGCAGCAGCGCATCGCCGTCGATCCGACGGAACACGCCGCCAGCCTGCGACGGGTCGAGATCGTCGAACACCGGCGCGATGCGCGGTGGACCCGTGAGGAAGCGCGCGACGTTCCGATCGTTGCTCGCGTGTTCCTCGGTGCCGAAGGTGACGTTGCCGTCGGAGTTGACGAACGCGTCCGAATAGCGCCCCGCATAGAAAGGAAACGTGAACGGCAGCGTGACGCGCGCGCTGTCGTCGTCTCCCAACGGAATCTTCTCGCCGACCGTGCTTTGAAACGAACGGTCGGATCGCCGTACGTCGTAGCCGCCCGACCCGTTGCGGGCGAACGCCACCGCGATGGAGCGCAGGTCGTAGGGGTTCGCCGCCAGCACGAGATCGCCCTCGTCCCTGACGACCGCGATCTGGCCGATGTCCTCGGCGGTCGAGGCCGGTGCAATCGACGCCGGCGCGAGTCGGCGTGCGCCCGCGGCCGCCTCGTGCTTCCACAGCTCCTCGTAGACGCGCCCCCGCCGCATCCGGCGATCGTCTGTCGACACCGGCTTCTCATGCGTGGAGGGTGTCGTGACCGCGGCGGTCAGGGGAGTCGAGCAGCTGCCGCCCGCCGACGGCGCGGGAGCAGGCGTCTGGGGAGATGGCGTGCCGCTGGTCTCGCCGCCGCACGACACCATGACGAGCGTCGTGGCGATCGCGGCGATCGCTCGTTGTGCATGCCGCGAGCAGGTCCGTGGCTCCATCGCCGAGAAATTATACGCGGCCAATGTCGGCGGTCGACTGCGCGTCCGGCCGCTGCAGGTAACTGATCGCCATCCCGACGACCACCACCGCGACCGCGCCGATGAGGTTGTGCCAGAGAAAGGAGATCCAGGGCATCTGCGTGGCGACCGTCAGCACCGCGGCCATCCCGGCGATCACGCCCCAGAAGGCGCCGCTCGCCGTCGCCCGCGTCGTCATGATCGCGAGGATGAACACGCCGAGGAGCGATCCGTAGACGAAGGATCCGTAGCGGTTGACCACCTCGATCAACGAGCCCTGGTTCGCGGCGCGCGTGGCGACGTAACAGGCGAACAGGCCCCAGGCGAACGTCGCCAGCTTCGACACCAGCACATAGTGCGAGTCGGTCGCTTCCTTGACGAAATGACGGCGGTAGAAGTCGATGACCGTCGCCGTCGCCAGCGCATTCAGCTCGCCACCGCTCGCCGACATCGCCGCCGCGAAGATCGCGGCGATCATCAGCCCGACCAGCCCGATCGGCAACTGCGTCGTGATGAACGTCGGAAAGACGTAGTTGACGTCGCTGTAGCTGGCGTCGCCGGTGGCCGAGCGGACGATGCCCGAGGCCTGCGTGCGGATGTCCTTGACCCGCGCGTCGCTGGCGGCGAAGACGCCGCGGTCGGCGCGCAGGGCCGCCTCGCGGCGCGCGACGATCGCGCTGTCGAACGACTGCTGCAGGGCCGCGTACTCCGCCGCGCGCGGACCAGCTGCGACCTCCGCGTCGTAGACGCGGTTGAACAGCATCGGCGGCGTGTTGAACAGGTAGAACACGAACACCAGGACGCCGGTGGTCAGAATCAGCAGCTGCAGCGGGATCTTGACCCACGCGCTCATCATCAGCGAGGACCGCGCCTCGTCGATCGACTTCGCCGTCAGGTAGCGCTGCACCTGGCTCTGGTCGCAGCCGAAGTACGACAGCATCAGAAAGGTGCCGCCGAGCATCGCCGACCAGACGGTGTAGGTCTCGCTCAGGTTGAAGCTGAAGTCCACCGCCTGCAACCGTCCGGTCGCGCCCGCCAGGTGCAGCGCCTCGCCGAAGCTGACGTGCTGCAGGATGCCGTAGAGCAGCACCACCACCGCCGCCGACATGCCGAAGACGACGATGAACATCTGCTTGACGTCGGTCCAGGCGACTGCCTGCACGCCGCCGATCGTGGTGTAGGCGATCATCGGAATGCAGATGACGAGCACGGTGACCGGCAGCGACCAGCCGAGAATCGCCGACATCACCACCGACGGGGCGGCGAGCGTGACGCCGAGCGAGGCGGCGCGGCCGATGAGGAAGAGGAAGCTCGCCAGCGATCGGACGCGGACGTCGAAGCGCCGCTCGAGGTACTCGTAGGCGGTGTAGACGCGGGCGCGGGTGAAGAACGGCACCACCGTCAGCGACAGGATCACCATCGCCAGCGGCAGCGGAAAATAGTTCTGGATGAACCGCAGACCGGTGGTGTACGCGAGGCCGGTCGTGCCGACGATGGTGACTGCGCTCATCTGCGTCGCCATCACCGAGAGTCCCACCGCCCACCACGGCAGCGACCGGTTCGCCAGCAGGTAGCCGTCGACCTTGTCGGTCCCTTTCGAGCGGCGCAAGCCGTCGATGATGATCCACCCGACGTAGGCGATGAGGACGCCCCAGTCCAGTGGTCTCACGCGAACGCTCTCTGGAACAACCAGAGCGCGACGACGATGACGACTTCGAGAACGAGGACGCCGACATAGGTCTTCGTCATCGGCGTATCGCTGTCGCGCCCGGGTTCAGGGTTCATCGTTCAGGGTTCAGGGTTCATCGAGGTTCTGAGTTCTCAGTTCTCAGTTCTCAGTTCTGAGTTCTGAGTTTTAGGTTCTGAGTTCTTCAGAGCGCCGCGCTCCGGTCGGCGAGCGTCCGCTCGGCCTTCTCGAGCCCGTCGGTGGCGGCCGACCACCATTCCTCGTCGGCGTCGAGCTGCGCGCGCGAGACCTTCGCGGCGCGCGCCGTCTCTTCCGGCGCCGGTCCGCCGAAGGTCTTGCGGATCTCGATGAAATGCCGCGGGCTCAGGATGTGCGTCAGCTGCGCCTCGGAGTAGTTCAGCGGCCTGCCGAGGATCTCGGACGAGGCGTCGATCAACAGCTCGTGGAATCCGCGATCCGGATGGCGCTGACGGCCGCCGACGAGGTGCGCGGCGATCGCGTGCGCGGTCTTGAACGGCAGGCCATGGTCGCGGACCAGCGTATCGGCCAGCTCCGTCAGCGTCGTCCAGCCGTCGCCCGCGTGCGCCTCGAGCTTCTGCGCGTCGAACTCGGCCGACGACATGGCCGCAGCCACGAGCTGCACCGCGCGGGTCGCGTCCCGGAACGTCGAGAACACGAGCGGCTGCAGATCGTCCTCGGTATCGACGATGTCGCCGAAGGGCGTGTTGTGGGCCGTCAGGACGATCGCCTGCGCCTGTCCCAGGGCCTTGCTGCCGATCGCCCGCGCATGTTCGAGCGCGACCGGGTTCCGCTTCTGCGGCATGATGCTGCTGCCCTGCACGTAGCCGTCGCCGAGGCGGAGATACCCGAACTCGGCGGTGCTCCAGAGGAGCATGTCCTGGACGAAGCGTCCGTGGCCTGTCAGCAGGACGGACGCCGCGGACGTGCTCTCCAAGAGGTAGTCGACCGTCGCGATGCTGCCGTAGGTGTTGCACGTCGGTCCGCTGAAGCCGAGCAGCGACGAGGTCAGCGTGCGATCGATCGGAAAGCCGGTGCCGGTGATCGCGCACGCCCCGAGCGGGTTGCGGTTCGTGCTCTCGAACGCTGCCTTCAGCCGTCCGCCGTCACGTTCGAGCTGTTCGATGACGGCGAGCAGGTAGTGGGCGACCGTGCTGGGCTGCGCGCGCTGTGTATGCGTATGGAGGGCGAGGATCGTGTCGCGGTGCCGATCGGCGAGGTCCAGCAGCGACCGGCGCAGGGCGAAGGTCGCGGCGAGCAGGCCGAGGACCAGCTCCCGCTGCCGCATCCGGTACATCGTCATGTCGATGTCGTTGCGCGAGCGCGCCGTGTGCAGCCGCCCCGCCACGTCGTCGCAGCACGCCCGGATCACCAGGCGCTCGACGTAGAAGAACAGGTCCTCGTAGGTGCCGTCGTAGGTGACCTGCCGAATCGCATCCTGCGACACGCTGTCCAGGGCGTCGCGGAGGGTGCGAGCCTCGCCGGCGGAGACGATTCCCTGCGCGGCGAGCATCACGAGGTGCGCGTAGTTGATCGCCATCATCGGCGAGAGCAGCTGAGCTTTCGCATCCTCGAAATTCTCGTTGAGAACGCAGGTCACATATTCCGGCGCAAACTTCATCAATGGCAGTATATTGCTATACCTTTTCTCACATAAGGAGTCTCCAATGTCTCTGACTGCACGGACACACCGGCGCGGATTCCTGGCCCGGCTCGTTGGCACTGCAGCCGCTCTTGGCGTCACGGGGGGCGGAGAGCTCGCACAGGCGCAGCCGGCCGGCAACGACGACTGGATCAAGGGCGTGAAGGGCACGCATCGCTGCCTGTTCGACTTCCCGCAGCACAACAACCTGATGCCGCAACTGCACATCCTCAACTACCTGAACACCTACCACGAGGCGTACAAGACCACGCCCGGACAGGTCGGCGCGGTGGGGACGTTCTACAGCTTGGGCCAGCGGTCGAGCATCTCGCTCGCGTTCAACGATGCGATGTGGGCGAAGTACGGGCTCGGCGAGTACCTGAACCTGAAGGACGCTTCCGGTAAGCCGTACACGCGCAACGTCTTCAACAAGGTGACCGAGGCCGACGGGCACTTGATCATGGCCGCGATCCAGTCGCCGCCGATTCCGGCGCTGGCCCCGGCGGTGCCGCTGCTGGGGATCGAGAACCTGCAGAAGATGGGGACGACTTTTCTGCTGTGCAACAACGCCTTCCAGGGCTGGTGCGCGGAGCTCGAGGCCCGCGGCAAAGGCAAGATGGCGGACATCATGAGTGACCTGAAGGCGAACATGCTGCCGGGCGTCGTCCTGGTTCCGGCGATGGTCATCGCGATCGACGCCGCGCAGAAGGCTGGAATCAGCTACAACAGGCAGTAGGCGTGCGGCGCAGGCCTTCGGGCCTGCGCCCCCTCGGACCCACCTATAATCGCGGCATGAAGTATTCAGCCGCGATGGTCTTTCTCGCCGCGACGCTCGTCTCCGCGCAGACCGGACCGAACGACGCGCGGGCGCGCGCGATCTACAAGGAGCTGGTCGAGATCAACACGACCGACACGCCGGCGGGCAACGTGACGAAGGCGGCGGAAGCGGTCGCGGCGCGATTGAAGGCGGCGGGGTTCCCCGCTGCCGACATGCAGATCATCGGGCCCGATCCGCGCAAGGGGAATCTGATCTTCCGCTATCGCGGCAGCGGCGCGCGCAAGCCGCTCCTGCTCCTCGCCCACCTCGACGTCGTCGAGGCCAAGCGCGAGGACTGGTCGATGGACCCGTTCACGTTCGTCGAGAAGGATGGTTTTTTCTACGGCCGCGGTACGAGCGACGACAAGGCGATGGCGTCGCACTTCGTCGCCAATCTGATCAGGTTGAAGGAAGAAGGCTTCACGCCGGATCGCGACCTGATCCTGGCGCTGACCGCCGACGAGGAAGGCGGCGACTTCAACGGCGTCGAGTGGCTGGTGAAGAACCACAAGGATCTGATCGACGCCGAGTTCGCGATCAACGAAGGCGGCGGCGGCACGATGCGCAAGGGCAAGTACCTCACCAACGAGGTGCAGGCGAGCGAAAAAGTCTTTCAGGATTTCAAGCTCGAGGTGACCAATCCGGGCGGTCACAGCTCGCTGCCGGTGAAGGACAACGCGATCTATCACCTGGCCGCGGGGCTGGCGCGGCTGTCGGCCTACGACTTCCCCGTCGAGCTGAACGAGGTCACCCGGACGTATTTCGCCCGCTCGGCGGAAGTGCAAGCGGATCCGAAGCTCGCGGCCGACATGCGCGCCGTGGCGAAGCCGACACCCGATCTCGCCGCCGCCGCGCGGCTGTCGGCGTCGCTGCCGTATTACAACTCGATGATGCGGACCACGTGCGTCGCGACGCGGCTGTTCGGCGGCCACGCGAACAACGCGCTGCCGCAACTCGCTACAGCCAACGTCAACTGCCGCATCCTGCCCGGCGTGTCGCCGGCGTCAGTGAAGGCAAAGCTCGTGGAGCTGCTCGCCGATCCGAAGATCTCGGTTGCGTTCGTCGACGAGGCGCACCCGAGCAAACCGTCGCCGCTGCGTCCGGAGGTCATGACGCTCGTCGAGTCGCTGACCAAACAGATGTTCCCGGGCACGGTCGTCGTCCCGGTCATGAGCACCGGCGCGACCGACGGGCTCTACCTGCGCAACGGTGAGATTCCGACGTATGGCATCGAAGGCACGTTCGGCGATGCCGACGATGTGCGAGCGCACGGCAGGGACGAGCGCGTCGGGGTGAAGCAGTATTTCGAAGGGCTGGAGTTTCAGTACCGGCTGATCAAGGCGCTGGCGCAGAAGTAGGAGCGGAGCTTGGTCCGCCCTGCGGTGCCGGGATCATTTCGTCCCCTTCACAACCGCGCCGCCAGAGCTGACCCACTCGTTCCAGCCGCCGCGCAGCGCGCGGACATCTTTGACGCCGCGCTGTTGCAGCATCAGCGCCGCACGGGCGCTGGTGAACTCGTCCTGTCAGGCACAGTAGGTCACGACTGTTTTTCGAGTCTTCAGCAGGACCGCCACAGTCTTCTCGTACGCCTCCGGCCAGGTCAGCGTGCCTTCGAGCGGCAGCGGCAGCGCGCCGCGCATGTGACTGACGTCGAACGCATCGGTATTGCGCGTGTCGACGACGATGACGTGGTTCGCCGCGAGAAGCTTCCTGAAGGCCTGCTGCGTGATCCTGGGGGCGTCGATCGCGTCCGCCCCCTGCGGGCTCGCGGCGGCGGGCAGCAGGGCGAGCATGAAACACGCCAGCGCCAGAGGTGTTCGCATCCATCTAATATAGCGCCATGCTGAAGCGAACAGTGGCGAGCCTCCTTCTGCTCGGCCTGCTGATCGGCACCGGTTCGAGCGGCCGGATCGCCGCACAGCCGGTCCGGCCGCCGAACATCGTCATCATCCTGGCCGACGACCTGGGCTACGGCGACCTCGGCGCCTTCGGCGCGCCGAACATCCGCACGCCGCGGCTCGATGCGATGGCGGCGCAGGGGCAGAAGTGGACCAACTTCTACGTGCAGCCGGTGTGCTCGCCGAGCCGCGCGGCGCTGCTGACGGGACGGCTGCCGGTCCGCAGCGGCATGTTCGCAACGCCACGAGGCGCCGCGCCCGGCGTGTTCCGCGACAACGCTGCGCAGGGTCTGCCGCTCGACGAGGTGACGATCGCCGAGATGCTCAAGTCGGCCGGCTACGCCACCGGCATGGTCGGCAAATGGCATCTCGGACAGCTGCCGCAGTTCCTGCCGATGCGTCAGGGGTTCGACTCCTGGTTCGGCCTGCCGTTCTCGCACGACATGCGCATGACCGTGCGGCCCGCCAGCGGCTATAAGAGCCCCGAGTACTACGCGCCGAAGCCGGAGTACTGGGACGTTCCGCTGATGCGGAACGAGCAGGTGATCGAACGGCCGGTCGATCACCGGACGCTGACGAAGCGCTACACCGAGGAAGCGCGCCGCTTCATCGGCGCGAACAAAAGCCGTCCGTTCTTCCTGTACTTCGCGCATTCGATGCCGCACATTCCGCTGGCTCGATCGAGTGACTTCGTCGACCACAGCAGCGCCGGCATGTACGGCGACGTCATCGAGGAAATCGACTGGAGCACCGGTCAGATTCTCGACGCGCTCGACGCGGCGGGAGTCGGGCGGCAGACGCTCGTCGTCTTCACGAGCGACAACGGTCCGTGGCTCCCGTTCGAAACGCACGGCGGATCCGCCGGTCCCCTCAGGGAAGGCAAAGGCACGACGTGGGAGGGCGGGGTCCGTACGCCGGCGATTTTCTGGTGGCCGGGAACGGCGCGGCCGGGGACTGTCACGGACATGGCATCGGGCCTGGACATGCTGCCGACCGCCGCGGGCTTGTCGGGGGCGCGGCTGCCTGCCGATCGCGTCATCGACGGTGTTGACCTGTCGGCGCCGATCCGGGGCTCGGGGCCGAGCCCACGGCACACGCTGTTCTATTACTCCGACAACGAGCTCCGGGCGATTCGAAAAGATAGGTACAAGGCGCACTTCATCACGAGCGGCGCGTACGGCCTCGGTGCGGCTCGCACCGTCCACGCCTCGCCGCTGCTGTTCGATCTGGCGGCGGATCCCGGCGAGCGATTCGACATCGCCGCGGCGCATCCCGACATCGTTGCGGATCTGGTCAAGGAGGCTGACGCGCATCGGCGGACGATCGTGCCGGTGAAGCCTCTGTTCGACGAGCTCCTGCCCCGGCCTTAACCAGTCGGCAGCCGGCAGTCTCAGTCGCGTGGACTGAGAACTGAGGCTGAGGCTGTCGACTGAGACTGTCGATTGAAACTGCCGACTGAGACTGCCGACTGAGACTGAGCTCCGATGCCCGACCACATCATCCGCGCCCGCCGGACTGCACCGGGCCCTGGCCCACGGATCGAACACGACGCTGATGTGCTCGCGTCGTTCCTCGAGGATGCCGCGCACTTCCCCGGCGGGTTCGCCGCGGGTGTCGCAACGCCCACCTCGGAGGCAGAAGTCGCCGCCCTCGTGCGCGCAGCGGCGTCCGTGCTGCCGATCGGCGCGCAGTCGTCGCTGACCGGCGGCGCGACGCCGCGCGGCGACGTGCTGCTCAGCACGTCGCGTCTCAACCGGATCCTCGGGTCCGGTGACGACTGGATCCGCGTCGAGGCCGGCGTGACGCTCGTCGATCTCGATGCAGCACTTGCGAAGATCGGCAAACACTATCCGCCGGTGCCCACCTTCACCGGCGCCTTCGCCGGCGGCATCGTCGCCACCAACGCGGCGGGCGCCGCGACGTTCAAGTACGGGACCACGCGCGAATGGGTGCGGGCTCTGACGATCGTGCTGGCGAACGGCGACGTCCTCGACGTCGAGCGCGGACAGGCGACGGCGCATCCCGACGGATATTTCGAGATCGTCCTCTCCGATCGGATCGCTCGTGTGCCTGTGCCGCGATACCGGATGCCCGTCGTCCCAAAAGTCTCGGCTGGCTATTTCGCCGCGCCGGGGATGGACCTGATCGATCTCGTCGTTGGATCTGAAGGCACGCTCGGCGTCGTCACCGAGGTGACGCTGCGGGTTCTGCCGACGCGGCCGGCGATGTGCCTGGCGTTCGTGCCGTTCGAGGACCGAACGACGGCGCTCGCCTTCGTCGCCCGCTTACGCGATGCGGCGCTCGAGACGTGGCGCACGCGAGATCCGCGCGGCATGGACGTGTCGGCGATCGAGCACATGGACGCGCGATGCCTGGCGCTGCTGCGCGAGGACGGCGCCGACCGCGCCAACGGCGTCACGATTCCTGACGGCAGCGTGATCGCCCTGCTGATCACGCTCGAGTTGCCGGCAGGCACCTCGTCCGAGAACGCGTTCGATGAAATCGGCCGGGCACGGGATCCGCTGGCGCCCGACACGCCGCTCGTCCGCTTCTGCCGCGCCCTCAACGACGCCGGCGTCCTCGATCGGGTGGAGATCGCTGTACCCGGAGACGCGGCGCGCGAGCGCCAGCTGTTGGCGCTGCGCGAAGCGGTGCCGGCCGGGGTGAACGCGCGCGTCGGCCGAGCGAAGATGCTGGACGCGCGGATCGCGAAGGCCGCGGCGGACATGATCGTGCCGTTCGAGCGCATCGGCGAACTGCTGGCGATTTACGACGCGGCGTTCCACGCCCGGGGCCTCGACGCAGCCGTCTGGGGACACATCTCCGACGGCAACCTGCACCCGAACGTGATCCCGCACTCGCTGGACGACGTCGAGTCTGGCAAGGCGGCGATCCTGGAGTTCGGGCGCGAGGTGATCAGGCTCGGCGGCTCGCCGCTGGCCGAGCACGGCGTCGGCCGAAACCCATTGAAGCAGCGGTTGCTGGTGGAGCTCTACGGCCGCGACGGCATCGATGACATGCGCGCCGTGAAGCGGAGCCTTGACCCTGACTTCAAGCTGGCTCCTGGTGTACTGTTTGGAGAGAGATGAAGCGGCCGCTGCTGTGGGTTATCGCGCTTCTCATCGCCGCTGCGCCGGCGCTGGTTGACGTGTGCCGCGTCGACTGCGAACGCGCGCGTCCGCCGGAATGCCCGCTGCACCAGCCGGCGCCGCACAGGTGCTCGCACGATCACACGATCGGCTCGGCGACACTGACACGCGCCATCGTCGACGCCCAGCGGCCACTCGTCAGCGCGATCGTCATCGCCGCGCCTGATGCGACGCTCGAGCTTCTTGCGCTCGACCGATCCCGCGTCGAGCGTCGACACATCCCGCCCCTTCGATCCCCACGCATCGACGTTCTGCGCGTCTGATCGATCGCCCTCCTGTGGCGCAGCGCTTCAGCGCTGCGAACGTATCCCGCAGGGCTGAAGCCCTGCGCCACATCTCGTCTTGCGAGGGGCTTCGTATGCGCGGTCGTGTCAATCTGCCTTGTCGGCGCGGCGCGCGTGTCGCTGGTGCAAGACGTCACGCCGTCCCCGTGGATGCTGATGTCCGACGGCCTGCTGTTCGCCACCGTGAACCATCAGGGCGGACCGCGCGGCGGCGACGAATTCGTCTCCACCAACTGGTGGATGGGAATGGCGAGCCGGACGGCCGGTAAAGGACAGCTGACGCTGACCGGGATGCTGAGCCTCGATCCGGCGACAGCGACCGCTCGCGGCTATCGAGAAATCTTTCAGTCCGGCGAGGTCTACAAGGGACGGCCGATCGTGGATCGGCAGCACCCGCACGATCTGGTGATGCAGGCCGGTTTCAGCTGGCGCGTGCCGATCGACTACCAGACCGGGTTCACGATGGCTGGCGGACCGATTGGCGAGGCGGCGCTTGGACCGACCGCGTTCATGCACCGGCCCTCGGCCGCCGACAATCCGGCGGCGCCGCTCGGCCATCACACCCTGGACTCGACCCACATCGCGATGGGCGTCGTCTCCGCCGCGCTCGATCACGGGCCGTTCACCATCGAAGCGTCGCTCTTCAACGGGCGCGAGCCCGACGGCAACCGGTGGGACGTAATGGATCCCGGCGCGCTCGACTCGTGGTCCGTGCGCGAGTGGTACGAACCGTCACCCGCCTGGCAGTTCCAGGTCTCGTACGGCTTTCTGAAAGAGCCGGAGGCCGCCGAGCCCTCGAAACCACGCAGAAGGAGACGCTGCCGAGCGCCGTGACGGCGCTCACGCTCGGCGCGGTGCGCGACGTGACGAAATGGCGAGACTCCGAAATCGGCATTGGCGGCGACGTCACCGGCTACGCGGTACCCGCGGCCGCTCGAACCGCCTACGGCGATCACCCGATCTCGTTCCACCTGTTCGTGCGCGTGCGCCCGCCGGCGGGACAGATGGGCCGGATGTGGAACATGCGGATGACGAAGCCGATGTCATGACATGACGCGCGGAAACAATTTCGTTCTGCGTGTTCCGCGGTTTCTGCGTTGTACGTCGTCTTACGCGAGCAGCGCCGCGAGGCCGACGAGGACAAGGCCGCAGAGCATCAGCCACAGCGCTGCCGCGCCTGCCCCGGATCCGATCGATCGCCGATCGTCGTCGCCGCTGGTCAACGCCTCGGTGACGGAGGCGACGCGCGACTGCGCGGTGAACGATGCGGCGATTGCGCCCAGGAGGAGCAGCCAGCCGAAGCCGAGCGTGACGCGCGCACCCATCCCGCCGCCGGTCACTCGCGACAACAGCAGCAGCGATCCGATCCACGCGGTTCCGGCCACGCCGGCGAGCAGCCGAAGCCGGCCGATCTCGCGATCGCCGGCCTGACGGTGCAGCTCGAGCCGCAGCAGGCGCTCCGCCCGCTGCCGTTCGGCGGCGAGCTGTTCGCGCTCGAGCTCGAGCCGGCGCGAATCGCGGTCGAACGCCTCTTTCAGCGCGGCGACGACGACTCCGGCCAGCCGCGCTTCGAGCCCGGCGGGCGCACGAGTCGCAGCGTCGATTTGCTGACCCGCCTCGGTGGGGGGCTCCGGTGCCTTGCGGCCGCGCGCGAAATTGGCGATGCCGAGGGCCGCGTCGACCAGTTGCAACCAGGGGACCGGCATTTACTTCGCCCCCAGCCAGCTGTCGCGGAAGGCTTTCTGCGACGCCGTCAGCGCGCCCGCTTCCACCGGCACCACATCCATGCGCGGATCCTCACCCAGAGTAACGTTCGCCGTCTTCGCGGCGCCCGTGCGATCGACGAACACGATCGGAATCCTGTGGCCTGGCCGGTGCCGCTGCATCGCCGCCGCGATGTCGCCGGACGAGGAGACCCGCTGACCGTCGATCTTCTGCAGCTCGTCATCTTCGTCGAGGCCGGTCGCGTAGATGGGCCAGGTCGGCGGCACGAGCCCGGCGACACGCCAGCCGTTGCGCGATTCGAGGCGCAGGTCGCCCAGCCACGCGGTTCCCGGACTGCGCTTCCTCATCGCGAAGCCGGCACGACCTAGGAGCCGCGCGTAATCGGCGACGTCGTGCCCCTGAATGTAGCGCGCGAAGAAATCGCGGGCAAACGGCTTGTCCCCGCTGACGGCGGCCAGCGTCGCCTCGGCGTCGGTGATCGTGTACGGATGATCGACGTAGCCTTCGCGGCTGCCACCCGGCTTGCCGTACGTCGTCCACATCCCCCTCATGAAGTCGTCGAGCGACAGCCGGCCGTCGCTGCGGTCCCGCAGGGTCAGGTCGAGCGCCAGCGCGATCGCGCCCCCGAATGGGTAGTACGAAATCACCGTTGTCGACCAGTTCGTGCGATCGACGGTACGGCCACCATCGATGAACGGCGCCATGCGGCTCATCTCCTCAGCGGTTCGCATGAGATGACCGGGCGCCGACACGCTTTCGATCAGACCAGCCAGCGTCCGCGCCGTCGAGGCGAGGTCGTCGAGCCCTGCGCGCTGCAGCGCGAGCGGACCGTAGTACTGGGTGAATCCCTCCGCCAGCCACAGCTCGCCGGACAGATTGGCGCGATCGAAATCGAACGGCTCGAGCCCCTTCGGCCGGATGCGTTCGACATTCCAGCAGTGGAAGAACTCGTGCGCCACGGTATCGAGCAGCTCGTCCCGGCTCGCGGCGATCGAGCCGGCGGCGGTCATCACGGTGCTGTTGCGATGCTCCATGCCGTCGCCGTTCGCGTACGGCAGATAGTCGGCGAGAAACGTGTAGTGCCCCGGCTCGTATTCCGGATATTCGCCGTAGATCGCGCCCTCCTGGCGGACGATTTTCTCGACGTCCTTCACAAAGCCGTCGAGCTCCGCGGCCGTGCCGGTGTGATGCAGCGAGAAGCGGAACGTGCGTCCGCCGGTGGTGAACTGACGGATGGTGACCGGTCCGAACTCCGACGGGCTGTCCATCAGATACTGCAGGTTCGGCGCGGTGAACTCGAGCGGCGACGATCCCGGATGCAGCTGCGTCGCGACCTGCCACCGCATCCCCGCCGGCTGTTCGAAGAGGACGATGGCCGGGCGATCGTCGAGGCCGTGCGCCCACATGATCGCGGACGGCATGTTGATGTGCGCGTGCGTGCTGTCGACGGCGAGGTACGTGCCATCGACGCGATCGCCGAACACCTTGTACTTCACCGTGACGCTGCCGCCGTGCCCCGCCACGTTCCACCCGTACGGATCCGGCCGTGTCGTTTCGAGCTCGCGGCCGTCAGCGGCGAACGCATGGACGTCGTAGACGTTCTTCGCGAAGTCGTGGAGTGAATATCGGCCGGGTGACGAGCGGCTCATGCGAAGCTCGAGCGTGCCGCTGCCAAGCTCCGAGAACGACGCCTCGACCTGCATCCAGCGATGCTGCGGCTCGGGAAAGGCCAGGCGGTACTTGATCGGCGCGGCCGCGTGAAACGACACGGAGGACGCCAGCAGGAAGACGAAGAGGGTCAGTCGACGCATCAGCGCGATGCTAACACGCGCTCCAGTCGCAGGGGCCGAGCTTGCTCGGCCCGGGCTGAGCGAGCTTCGGCAAGGGCGGAGCGAGCCCCGCCCCTAAGGAGTGGGGACCATCGGCGAGGAGAGGATACGTTCGAGGAACGGCCAGATCACGTCGGCGATCGCGCGGGCGCCTTCCGCGTTCGGATGCGCGCGATCCCGCTGCATCAGTCGCGCGTCGCCGATCACATTCAGCAGGATGAACGGCACGAGCGGGATCTTGTAGCGCGCCGCGATCGCGACATACGCCTGGTGAAATGCCGTGGTGTACGCCCACCCGTGAATCGGCAGCGCTTCCATCCCGCACAGCAGCACCGCAATGCCGCGTGTCTGCGCGGTCTCGATGATGTGGCTCAGGTTGTCGGTGATCTGCGCGATCGGCACGCCGCGCAGCCCGTCGTTCACGCCGATCGCGACGACGAGCACGCGAACGTCCCCTTCGAGCGCGCGATCGAGCCGCGCGCGCGCGTGCGCCGTCGTGTCTCGCGACACTCCCGCATTCACCACTTCATAGGGAAATCCCGCGCGACGCACTCGTTGATGCAGCAGCGCGGGATAGGCGGAGGCCGTTCCGATCCCGTGACCGGAGGTCAGGCTGTCGCCGAGGCAGACGATGCGACGCATTTCTGAATAGTAACGCGCAGGGCTGAAGGCTCAGGGCTGAGGGCTCAGGGCTGAGAGCTCATGACGCTGGCTTGGCCAGGACGCACAGGAATTCAAACATCAGGTTGGCCGCGAGCAGCGCCGTAATCTGACCGGGGCCGTCGAACGGCGGCGCGACCTCGACGATGTCGCCGCCGACCAGGGAGAGGCCCGCAAGGCCGCGGACCAGCTGCTGCGCGTCGTGACTGGTCAGGCCACCGACTTCCGGTGTTCCCGTGCCCGGAGCGAACGCCGGATCGACCGCGTCGATGTCGAACGTCATGTAGGCCGGCCCGGTCGCGACACGCGCGATCTGTTCGACGGTCCAGGCGATCCCGCGCGCTTTCACCTGATCGATGTCGATCATCGTGATGCCGTGCTCCCGGTGGAAATCGAAGTCGTCTTCGCCGTACATCGGTCCACGGATCCCAATCTGGATGAAGCGCTTCCCGTCGACGAGGCCTTCTTCGATGGCGCGGCGAAACGGCGTGCCGTGGAAGTACTTGCCGCCGAAGTACTCGTCCCACGTGTCGATGTGCGCATCGAACTGGACGAGGGCAAGCGGCCCGCTGCGCTTCGCCAGCGCGCGCAGGATCGGGAGGGAGATCGAGTGATCGCCGCCGATCACGATCGGCCGCGCGCCGGCATCGGCGATGGCGCCGATCCGCTCGGTGACGACTTCGTAGCACTTCTCGATGCTGACCGGCGGTGCGTCGATGTCGCCGGCGTCCGCGACGTTGAGGCGATCGAACGGCGCCACCTTCTGAAAATAGCTGTACGGCCGGATGAGCGACGACTGCGCGCGGACTTCGCGCGGCCCGAGCCTCGCACCCGGCCGGTACGAGGTGCCGCCGTCGAACGGCACGCCGACGATGGCGACGTCGAGTCCTCGTGGGTCCTCGATATGGGGCAGCCGCATGAACGTCGCCGGGTGCGCGAAGCGCGGCGATCGAAACGACTCGCGCGGTTGATGCGTCATGGGGGCGATTGTATAGTGGCGTCGTGAAACCAGCCCTCATCGTCATCCTCGCCGGTGTCGTACTGCTCCCGGTCGCGTCCCCGGCGCGGGCGCAGGAGGCGATCTACCTGGTGCGGCACGCGGAACGCGCCAATCAGTCGGCCGACTCACCGCTGTCGACGGCGGGGGTCGGGCGCGCCTACCGGCTGCGCGACATGCTCAAAGACGCGGGCATCACCAGAATCTTCACTTCGGAGCTGCGGCGCACGATCGAGACGGCGGCGCCGCTCGCCTCCGCCATCCACGTCAGCCCGCAGCAAATCCCCGGCGACGCGGACGCGCTCGCGGCGAAGATCACGGCCTCCAACGCCCGCGATCGCGTCCTCGTCGTCGGCCACTCCAACACGCTGCCCGCGCTGCTGCACGCGCTCCACGTCGAGCCGCCCATCACGATCGCCGATGACGCCTACGACAACCTGTTCATCGTTGTGTTTCAGAACGATGGCCGGCCTGTGTTGCTTCGGCTCAGGTACTGATGGCGCGCGAACGCCTCCACGGAAGCCTCAGCACCGTCGAATATTTCACCTTCGGCTTCGGCTCGATGATCGGCGTCGGCTGGCTCGTGCTGATGGACGACTGGCTGACGCGCGGCGGTCCCGCCGGCGGCATCCTCGGTTTCCTGCTCGGCGGGCTCCTGCTCTTTCCGATCGCGCACACGTACGGCCGTCTCGTGCAGCGGATCCAGGACGCCGGCGCGGAGATCGCCTACACCGAAGGCGTCATGCCGTCCTCGGTCAGCTTCGCCGCGGGTTGGACGATGGTGCTGTCGTACGCGATCGTGTGTCCGTGGGAGGCGGTGGCCACCGGCAACCTGCTGGCGCGCGTCTTCCCCGCGCTCAACAGCTACCAGCTCTACGCCATCGGCGGTAACGCGATCTACGCGCCGCGGCTCGCGGTCGGCCTCGGCCTCACCGCGCTGATCGCCGGCGTCAACTACCGCGGCATCAAGCCGAGCGGCATCTTCCAGGACGTGATGACGTTCGGCCTGCTCGCGACGTTCGCGGTCTTCACGCTGCTCGGGTTCGCGAAGGGCACGCCGTCGAACATGCAGCCGCTCTTCGCGCCGGGACAGACGACCTGGCTGTCGATCTTTCTGGTGCTGCAGATCGTGCCGTACTTCATGACCGGATTCGAGTCGGTCGCGAAAGGATCCGAGGAAGCGAAGGCGGGATTCGATCCGCGGAACTTCACCAAGGCGATCTATGCGGCGCTCATCGCCGGATTTCTCTTCTACGTCCTGATCATCGCCGTCGTCACCTACGTCTATCCGTGGCAGGAGATCGTCTCGGGGCACGTACGGACCGAGGTCGCCTTCGAGCGGACGTTCGGCTCGCATCAGATCGCACAGCTGATTCTGTTCGGCGCATTCCTGTCGCTGCTGAAGATCTTCAACGGCAACTTCGTCGCCGCCACACGGATGCTGTACGCGATCGGCCGCCGGAATCTGGTGCACCCGTCACTCGGACGCGTGCACGCCACTCACGGGACGCCGGTCGTGGCGATCGGGTTGATGGCGGTACTGACGGCGGCGGCAGCGATGTTCGGCGACGCGATCCTCGTTCCGATCACCGAAGTCGGCTCGCTGGCCGTCGGCGTCGGCTGGCTTTCCGCCTGCGTCGCGTATCTCCTGCGGCGCCGCGGCAATCGCGCCGATACATCTTCGTCGCCGGCAATGGCGTGGCTCGGCTGCGCCGTCAGCACCGCGATCATCCTGATGAAGATCGTTCCGTCCGTGCCCGGCAGCTTCACGCGTCCCGAGTGGATCGCCTTCGCCGCATGGTCAGGGTTCGGCCTCGCGTTCTGGCTGCTAAGACCTCGACGAGCCTGAGGCATTAACCGCAGAGGGCGCAAAGATCGCCGAGAAAATATTCTTGGTAATTGGCGCGATAACAAACTCACTAGAGTTGTGTGTCATCGAAATCGACCGAGCCAGTGTTTCATGGTGACTAAGATGACCACGTTTATTAGAGCGCATCCAATCATTTCCGCAACGTTGGCAACCGTACTCGACGCCACAGGTACAAATCGATCGAGCCACCACGACCAAGGCAGCGCTAACATCACAAGGGGTACACCCGCTAGGTTACCTCTACCCGGAAAGAGAACAAAACTGCCAGCAAGCAATACTGCAGCGATATACCAGAACGTCACGAGTGTGACTAACCTTTTCAACGGCACGTCATTTATCGGATAGATTAACGAGTCTCTGCGAGTTCTGCGGTCTCTGCGGTTAAGGTAGCGCGAGCGCCTGCTGGACGAAGTCGTCCTGCGGGATGCCGCCCATGATTTCGATCTGGTCGTTGACCACGGTCTTGGGAACGCCGTTGACGCGGTACTTGCGCGCGAGATCAGGGAATTCGGTCGCTTCCACCGCGTACGCGGTGATGTGCTCGTTGGCGAAGGCCATTTCATGCGCGAGGCTGACCGCCCGCGGACAGTGCGGTCAAGTCGGTGTGGAAAACACCTGGATCGTCGTCGGCGTCGTGACCGCGTCGACGCGCGCGCGGTTCTCCGGCGTCAGGCTCGACGCGTGGCCGCCGGCGAGCATCAACGCCTGCACCAGCGAGACGAATTCGTAGCCGGCCGGTGTGCCGAGAAACCGCATGCGCGTATCGCGCGCCTCCCCCGCCGCGCCCTGCACCACCAGCGCGAGCGCCGGCACCCGATCGATGCCGTATTGCGCGGCCGTCTCCTTTTCGAGGATGAAGTTCACTTCCTCGATCGCGATCTTGTCGGAGAGCGCCGGCAGCTCGTCGAGTATCCGCCGCGTCTGCTCGCACGGCTCGCAGTCGAGGGTTTGCGTGAAGAACAGCACTTTCACCGGGCTGGTCATCTCGTCGAACGATTCGCGCAGCTTTTCTTGATCGGCGGGCGACAGCAGGGACATCTGCCGATTATGACAGGCGCGTGCGGTTGAGCGCTACGTTCGCACGACAGCCACAGTCACGCCGCGATCGTGTCCACGAATCTTCACCACAGAGATACAAAGACACGGAGATCCGGAGCGCACGCTGCCGATCCCAACGCGTCGCGTCGGCCGGCAACGCCGGCCGACCGATGGCGACGTGAAGAGCCGCGGGAACACAAGCAGCAGGACGGTTGATGGCTTGTGTTTCCACGGCTCTTCGCGTCGCCATGCCGCCGCGAAGCGGCGGGCGACGCGTTCGGACTCCGTGTCTCTGCGTCTCCGTGGTTTGTTATGACGGGTGCGCGATTCGCTTCTCGTCTCTCGTCGCATCGCCTATTTAAAGAGATCGTCGAAGGCCCGTTTCGCGCTGCTGCTGGATCCGCCGGACTCGCTGCTGCCGGCGTCGCGGTTCTGCGGCGTGCTGGTCTGACGTTCGATGGTCGTGCGCGGCGCGTAGAGCGGGCAGGCGTTGCGCGCGTCTTTCGGCGCGACGCGCGCCGGCAGCTGGTCGCTCTGCGTGCATTCCCAGCGCGCGCTCGTGTCGAACGACACGCACTGAACGCAGCTGTGGAGGGCGACGCCGCACTTCGGGCAGGCGCTGTCGTGCGCAATCGGCAGCGACAACAGGTTGCCGCAGCGGGCGCAGCGGCAGACTTCGTGCGCCGCCATCAGGTTGGGCGTCTTCGGCCCGGCGGCATCCTGGAGCTGGCGCCCCGGCGCGCGATCCTGTTTCGGCGGACGCGGTGCCGCCGGTCCTCTCGGACCACGGGGCTTGCCCTCGTCCTGATAACCGCGTTGTCGGTACTTTCTATCGCTCATAGGGATTGGCGGATCCAAAAGGACCCGCCCTACATCCTTAGCTATTGTGATATCGCGGGCAAGCTCCCTACTGCGACGGTGAAGGTGTGAGCTCGCGCATGAAGTCCGCGAGGTACTTCCCCCAGATCGCCGGCAGCGAGTGGGTGCCGTGGCCGCGGGTCTGTTCGGTGACCGGAAGCAGGACGTAGCGCCCATGCTTGACGCGCGGCATGAGCCTCTCCATGATCCCCAGCTCCGGCGGGTTCACCACATCGTCGGCCGAATTGATGGCGAGAAGATGCGCGGTGATCTTCTCGAGATTCGGCGAGGGATCGTAGTCGCGCGACGCGTTGAACTGATACAGCATGTCGTTCGCGTCGTTGGCGGCGATGCGCGACTTCAACTGACTCTCGTACCACGCGTCCGCGGCATCGCGCGTCGGCCCCGACTTGTGCCAGCCGATCGGGCTGCTGGTCATCATCATCAGGAGATTGACCGCGCCGACCATGCCGGCGTGCGGCTGCTCGGTGTAGTCGCCGTTCTTCCACGCCGGATCGTGCGTGATGCTGTCCATGATCATCGTCCGCATGACGCGGTTGCGGCCGGCGATCTGCGTCGGCGCGCTGGCCAGCGGCACCAGGCCGTCGACGAAGTCGGGATAGGTCTCGCCCCACACCCAGCAGTGCATCGCGCCCAT
>Ga0068858_100001868_pt1 | contig 21489 bp, 2 predicted proteins | sample KBSSwiS12_FD_66589 | JGI IMG/M metagenome (GOLD analysis project Ga0068858, IMG submission 66589) | Switchgrass rhizosphere microbial communities from Kellogg Biological Station, Michigan, USA - KBS Switchgrass S1-2 | ecosystem: Host-associated > Plants > Roots > Rhizosphere > Soil ...
CGCTGCCCGCCGTGGCGGTATTATTTCCCGAGACAATATTACCGAAGCGGAGCACGCCTGCGTTGACGAAGATACCACCCGTGAAGCTGTTCTGGGAGTCGAACCAAAGTGTGGCGCCCCCGTTCTTCACGATAAAGTTGTCGCCGCCGCCGTCACTGACCACTCCGCCCAAAACCAGATCCGCACTGCTCACATTGAGCGTGGGATTGCCTCCCAGGGTGGTTCCACCGCCGATTTCCAACCCGTAGCTATTGCCCCCGCTGATCGACAAGGTCTGCGAACCGATGGAGAGGGACGCGAAGCGGATGTCATTCGCGGTGCCCGCAGGACTGACGATGCCATTGCGATTCACATCGATCTGGGTATTCCCGAGCACATTGATCGCGTTCGAGAAGTTGATTCGTTCGCGCGTGGTCGTGAGGTTATCCGCATCGGCCTGCACAAAGAGCACGCCGCCGAGCAGGTTGATCGCCCCGGTGCCAAATCCCCCGGCGGTGATATCCGTGACCGCTCCGTTGGCCACCGGGCTGGCCGCCGCACGCACGAGCAAATTGCCCTGCAGCAGCATCGTTCCGCCGGTGTAATCATTCAACGACGCCAGGTTGGTCGCGAACATCTGGCCAGTGCCCGCTTTGACGAAGGTCCCGTCGCCGGTGAGCGCTCCATCCACTGTCAGGACTGTCCGCCGCGCGCCGTTCACGAAAAGATCGGGCACATTGAGGATGGCGTTGCCGGAGGGACCGAAATTGAGCCCGCCCTTCACTTCAAACTGCATGTTGTTGCCGATGGAGAGAGTGAGCGTCTGCCCTTGTTCTCCCGGGGCGCCCTCCCAGGTAATGCCTCCATTGATACCGACCACTTTGTCGCTTACCGAAGTACCGACCGCCCGGTCGAAATTGATGAAGCCCAGGAGATTATTCTTCCCGATCACGACGCTGTTATTGAAGAAGGTTCCCCCGTTGGTTGCGTCGCTGCGGAAGCCCACCGTCAGCCCATAGCCATTGATGGAAACGACGCTACCCACACCGCCGGCATTGGAAGACGGCAATGCCGTCGTCGAACCCGAGCGGATGTAAAGGCCCCCGCGATTCAGATCGATGGTTCCGCTGAAGGTCCCCTGCTCGGCATCCATGAACATGTTGCCATCGCCGCCCTTCACGATATTCGTCGCCGTGATTTGGCCGGAGGTCGTGGGGTTGGCCGTGGTGCCAATGACGAGGTTGTTATTGTTTACGATGATGGCCTCAGCGGGGGCGGCGATGCTGCCAAAGACCAAACCGGGAGTGATGGTAATGGCGCCGTTCGTAATCAATCCGCCGCTGCCGATGATGATCCTGGCCGTGGTGTCGGCCGCCGAAGTGAGGGTGATGTTCCCGTCGGAGCGCAAGGCATACGTACTCAGCACGGCACCCGGCGCCATGGTGGAAGTCCCGTTAATGAACGTGCGATCGGTGGCCGTCGCGCTCCCGGCACTCAGGGTGCCGCTGGCCACCCGGCTGAAACCGGCATTCACGAATCCAAAGTCGCTGTAGGTGAGGAACTGGACGTCGCGTCCATTGTACATCCACGGCGCCACCATCCCGTTGTCAATCCCCCCCGGAATATTCGCCAGTTGCGCGGCGAGATCTCCGCCGGCCACGGTGACGCGCTCGTCACTGCCCAGTTGGCCGCTCGAAGTGGGCTCGATGGAGAGCAAGCCGGAGCCGACCCGCGTCAAACCGGCGATGTTGATCTCCATGATCCGCCCTCCAAACGCGCGCTCGGGGCTCAGGTAGGAACCGCCGGCTGCGCTCACCTGGCCAACCACTTCCCGGAGATCCGCCGCAGAATTGCCGATCACCCGGAAGAATCCGCTGTCCAGATCAATCGGGGTGGCATCTCCCCAACGACCTGCCACGTTGCCCGCGGGCAGGAGATCAAATTGGTAATCGAGGTTGACCTCGCCCCCTGGACGGATGACCGGCGTTGGACCCCCGACGAAACTGCCATTCGTGCCTCCGGCGACCAAAATGCCAAATACCTCGTACCCGGTCGTCGCCATGGCCCCGTGAAACTCCAGCTGGCTGTTGCGATTGACCAGCGTCAATCCGGTATAGCTCTGGTCCTGGTTCAGGATGACCCCCGCGGAGCCGGTCGTATTGGTCGCCGTAACGCCATTGCTGCCGAAACCGCCATTGGTCAATGGGGCTCCGACCACGAGGTTCGCATTGCCCGTGAGCTGGTGACCTGCCGAGCCGGGTTGCGCCTGCCCGATATACAGGGTGCCGCCGCCGCCACCGAGGCGATAGGTCGGAAGTGGGTTGCCGATGCCAACGAACTCGGCGCCCGCCCCCATGGTTCCGCCGTCGTAGGTGCCATTCAGGCTGGCGACCACAATTGCCCCCGAGCCGTCGCTGGTCGAACCGAGAAACCACGTGCCGTCGCCCAGTCGCCCCAGGTCGATGGCATGGGTGTAGAGGTTGTTCAGCGCGAGGATGCCGCCGCCCGCGCTTCCGGTCAGGGCACTGGGATTAAACGCCCCCGCCGCGCCGACCGTCCGCAGATGGTAGGCGCTGATCACGGTATTGTCGCCAATGCCGATCAAGCCGAGCGAGCTGAGATTGCTGCGGACATCAACGAGCTGTGAACCGTTGAGATTCGTAATCGCGGTGAACCGCAAACTGGCGTTGGGCTGGATCGTGATGTTGCCTCCCTGAAGCTTCGCGGTCGCGTTGATGGTGCGGGTATTGCCCTGCCACGACGCGAAATAGGTGCTCCCGCTGGCCAGCACTGTGCCGCCGAAGGGATCATTGCCAGTGGAGTCGGTATTGATGTCCAGTTCGGCGCCACCTTGTTTGAACAGGGTCCCATTGCCGGTAATGTTGCCGGTGATCGTGACATTTTGCTGGTTCAGCGAAAGCGCCGCGTCGTGGATCATGGAAAGGCCACCGGTAAACTCGATGGAATAAGTATTCCCGGAGTTGTAACTGAGGAAGGCAGTTCCCAAGGGACCGCCAAATTGCAGTTGGCCCAGTTGCAGGGTCTTGATGTTGCCCCCGGAAGTCGTGCGCGTGTCGAGCGTGCTATTCACACTGGTCGTGTAAGCACTGCTCGTCACGGGCTCGAGCGAACCGACGAGGAGGTTGTTCGTCCGGAAAGTATCGAGCACTTGCGGATCGCTCAAGTTGTCGCCGTCGTGGCGCAAATTCAAGGCGCCGCCATTGAGCTGAATGGTGCGGCCATCCCCCAGGGGATTTGAACCGCCCTGCGACAAGCGCACTTCCACCGTCCCCTGCAAGATTGCCCAGCCGGCAACGTCGTTGGCTCCCGCGTCGCGGTCCGCATTCGTGATGTAGAGAGTACTGCCGCCAATCTTGGTCACGATTGCGCCAGCCCCATCGATCTTGCCGCCGAGCACCAGAGCCCGCCCAATGTTTAGGGTCGTATCCCCCGCGAGGGTGGAGGCGCCGCGCACCAGCAGGCCGTTATCCGTGCCGCCGCCGGTCGAAAGCACCGGAGCGTTGATCGTCAGGCTGTTGATTGCCTGAAAGCCGGCCGTGCTATTGAAGTTGATCGTACTCGTCGTATTCGCCGAGCCAAAATTGTTCAGTGCGGCAATGGTGAAGTCATAGCCGCCCCCCGGCCCAAGGGTGATAACGTCGATGTTGTCCTCGACTTCGTTTGGAGCGACCGAATTGCGGATATCGAGCGTTCCGCCGGCCAGCGTCACCGGGCCGGATCCGAGTGAGTTGAAGGAGTTGACCTGCAAGGCGCCGGGTGCGGTGAACAGCCCGCTGGCGCTCGCGATGGGCCCGGCATCGATCCGCGTTCCCCCGGTGTAGGTGTTGTCATAACCCAGAATCAACGTTCCCCGGCCACTGGCCACCAAAGCAATGTCCCCTTGGATCAATCCGTTGAAATTACTCGTCACGCCATTCCGCGTAAATACCTCGAGCGTGGCGGCGCTTCCGCTGTTCGTGACAATACCGGTCGCCGCACTGGCCGCGGAGTTTCCGCCAAGCGCGCCGATTACCAGGCTCTGGCCGGCGAGATCGAATGTGCCGGTGTCCATGGGAGAAATGCCAACCGCACCCTGATTGGGCAGGCTGCTCTGGCCGGCGAAACGCACGACGCCATCGTTGATCTGCAAGGTGGGCAGAGCCGTAGCCGCCGACGTCATGATATTGTTCGTCCCCGAGATCAGCAACGTACCCAGCCCTGATTTCGTAAAGTTCGATGCCGTGAAGTTGCCCGACAGAGTGGCTTGGCCAGTTTGCCCATCACGCACAAAGACAATCGCTTCCTGGGTGGTCGCACCATTGCCGAAATAGAGGTTAGAGCTGATCACCGGTGCGACAATGCCGTTCAGAATCAGGCCACCCGTGGCGATGTTGATCTGCGAGTTGGCGCCAGCCGGGGTGATGTCACTGTCGGTGCGAAGCGCGAGCACATCAAAGGAGCTGTTCGGCACGACCTGGGCTCCGCCCGTGATGTCCGCCATGATGGTGGCATCCGAAACAGCAAAGGTATTCTGCGTGGTCGCCGTGTGCAGTTGGAACCCATTCGCACCGTAGGTCGTGAAGTTCGCGTCCTGGCCGCTGCCGGGAAGCTGAACGAATACCGATGGGGTAACCAGCATTCCATGGGCCACTGGAAACGCCGCGGTATTGCCGACAATCAGGCGCTCGGTATTTCCGAGATCCGAAATCGCCGTGGGGACGAGGGTCAGGGTTCCCTGGTTCAAGCGAGTGACCGTGTTCCCGGTCAGTTGCGAAGTACTGGCTCCGTGGGCAAACTGGATATTGGAACCTCCGCCGAAACTGAGCGTCGGAATGGTGAGCGCTTGGGCCACCGAACCGCCCACCAGGCTCAAGGTGCCGTCATAAATCGTAATGCTGCTGCTCGCAAATGGGGTCCCACTGGTCGCGGTGGTACTCACGATGCCACCCGGTGTTCCGGATTTCAGATTTGCCGCTGCCGCGACAGGTGCGCCTCCGATGGTCAGAGTGGTAATCTGGTTGTTGTTGGCATTGAGCGCGAGCGTGCCCGCACCTTGTTTCAGCAGGCCGAAAGCTCCGGTCACCCGGGTGTTGATGGTGAATAGTCCACCCACATCCACCACATCGACAGCGCCCGACGAACTCGTGAGGTTCAAATTGCGATTGCTGCCGGCCACATCCCAAGTAACGGGAGTGGTACCTTCCAGCGCGAGGGTACCCGCACCGGTGATCGTAAAGTTGCTTTGGGTGGTGGAGACCCGGCCAAGATTCACGTCATCGGTGAAACGGAGAACACCTGCTGTCAGCGTGATGAGACTGGTCCCAGCGGCACCAGAAAAGGTGTTATTGCCGCTCAGCACCAGTGTGCCCGCGCCGCTCTTGGTCAGTCGGCCGCCGGCGGCTCCACTGGCCGTCAGATCCCCGAGAAAAGTCGTGCGCCCCTGGCTGCCGAGAACGTTGAATACCCTGTTCCGCAGGCTCGAATCGAGGTTGATATTGAGATCCCGGGTGAATGTCAGATCGTAGTGTCCGCCGAAGGTCATCGTCGTGTCCGCCGCGGTACTCAGTGCACCGAGCGCATTGACGATCGTGCGGTCCGTTCCATAGGCGACGATCTCGCCCCCGGCGTTGGTATTGCCCGCCCCAAAGGTGAAAGTGCCGGTACCCAAGGGACCGCTCAGGATCGTCGGGTTGTCTGCCGGGCCGGTATAATAGGTGTCGGAATTGATTTCCAGCTGGGCGGCTTGCAGCGTGATGCCCCCGCTGAAGGTATTCGTACCGTAACCATTGGCCGCAGCACTCAGGCGCACCGTGCCCTGCACGTTGGAATTGCCGATCTGGACCGCGCCCACGCCGCTGATGGGCCCCCGGATATCGATGACCCCACCCCGGAACGTGCTGTTGTTGGTCGACACCTGATCGACGACCAATGTCCCGCTCGTCACGGCAATACCACCAGAGACCACCGAAAGATTGACCGTCTGACCGCGGAGATTGTTAACGGTTCCCGAGGTCATGATACTCCGGTCCATGGTGATCTGCCCGCCAAGCAGCAGTCCGCCCGTCCCACTGAGAATCACCGGCACATCGTTGATACCCAGCGCGCCCGCTACGTCCGGGCGAACATCGGTCCCGATGCCAAGGAAACCGGCGGTAACGCTGGTCGTTCCGCCATAGGTATTAAACCCATTGAAAATGATGGTTTGGCTGCCCGCCTTGATCACGTTGGAACCCGGGGTGCCGCCGGCCGAGGCTCCAGAAATCACCCCTTGGAAACCCAGATGTCCGCCACCATTCATATTGAAGGTGGTGATTCCACCGACACCGCTCGGAGCTAAATCCATGGTCCCGGTAAAGGCCGCGTTGCTACCGCCGCTCGTGCTGAAAACGTCGCCAATCATCTCCATGTTGTTGGCGATCGTAACCGAGTTATTGAGTGTCAGGTTTCCCCCATTGTGCAGCAGAACGCCGCTGCCGAGTGCGTAGCTATTGTTCAGGGTCAGCCCGGCTTGATTATTCAGTGTAAGCCCGCCGGAAAAGTTGTTGCGGTTCGTCAGGATGACCGACCCAAAGTTTCCGTTGATGTAGGCCGGCCCGTCGGGATTAACGTCCGCCGTCAAGGCGCCAATGACGACACTGGCGGTGCCGGTGAGGACGTTTTCAAAGGCTCCCGCCCCGATGGTGAGATTCCCCTGGTTCCCGCCGCCGCCAAGGCGATAAATGTTGTCCGTGCCGGGCGTCAGGGTCTGGCCAAAGTAGGTCGCACTAATGGACGTCCCAAGCCAAAGCTTGCCGCCAGCGGCAACTTCGAGAGCCCGCATGTCAATCGGGTTGATGTAATTGTTGATATCCAGCGCGATCACACCCAGATAGTCGCCTGTTGTGGACATGCTCACCTTCCCCGGTCCGGTGCCGAGGAGATCGGCGATGTTCGCTGTCGAGTTGTAGGCGATGGCCAGGCCACCCAAGGCAACCCCATCGCTCTTCGATGTAACGACGTTGCTGGCAATGTTCGAGGCGTCGGCGAGGCGGAGCATCGCGCCCGGATTGATCGTGATCGCTCCTGTCCCGAATGGATTACCGGTGCGAGTCAAGGATCCAACAATGCTGGTCGCGGTGTTGGTGTTGCCCTGATTGATTACGGTCGCCGCATAAGTGTTCGCGGGACCTGCCATCAGCAGGGTGCCGTTACCGTATTTGGTCAGGGTGCCACCCTGCACCAGTCCGCCGAAGACGGAACTGGAATACGTATTGAAGAAGCTCTCAATATAGTTGTCGTGTGCACCGAGAGTGGTCGTTCCTGCGACGTAGATGTTACCGAGCGCCAGTCCCATCGGACTTTGCGGTCCCAGATCGGCCAGGGTCAGGTTATTGATCCGCTGGAAGACGCCTCCATTGGTGTCGATACGGGAGTCACCGCTGACGAAAATCGTTCCGCCAAACTGGCTTGTCGCCTCCACATTGCTGGCCTGCACCGAGGTGGTCGCATTACCTACGCCCGAACGAAGAATGAGCCGCGAAGCGTCCCGATTATTCGCACCAGAGAGGTAAATATCCTGATTGTTGAATACACCCGTGACCGCCACGCCAATACCGCTCAAGGTGTTGTTTCCCTGAAGGATACCCTGGTTGTTCCACAGCGCCCCCGTGAAATTGTTGTCGCCGGTCAAGACGAGACTGGAACCGCTGCCAGCCGGAGCGGAGTGGGTCAGACTGGCCGCGTTGATTTGCGCGTTGATGGTCGTGGTCGTGTTCGTCGTGTAGATTAGCGCTTCGGCCGAGCCACCTACCCCGAAATTCAAGGTCATCCCGACAGGCACGCCGTTCGCCGGTGCCGGGGCACTGTTGAAACTCAGACTGTTGGAAATCGCGATGAGAGCGCCACTGGCAATGGTGATGGTGTTGTTGGCTGCCGTCGGGTTGACGTCACGATTCGTGCGTAGCGCATATACACTGGTGGAGGGGTTGCTCAGCGTCACGGCGCCTCCGGCGTTAATGTCCACGATGTCGCTGGGCGTCAGGGAAATGGATCCGCTGATTGCGCCGGTCCCCGTAATCACTTTGCTGTAACCCACCTGGTTGGCGCCGGGGGTGAAAGTGCCATTCGCCGCCACGCTGCCTGCCCCTGGGCTTCCACTGGTCACAAGGGTCTGAAAGCCGGTATTTTCCGCAGTCGGATTATAAGTCACAAAGCTATTCGCACTGGCATCGATGATCCATCCCGGCGCCATGCCGGGATTGACCGCCCCCGCCCCCATGGAGGTGGTCCCCCCAAGCACAATGGCCGCACTGCCGCTATTGCTAACCAGCAAGTGATCGTAGCCGGTTGCGTCCTGTAGTTGCGTCGTGGCTTGCGCCGGAATCCCGAGAATGTTGGCCGTCGTGGTGCCCCCTTGCAGAGCCTGAATCTGCAGCGTTCCATTGTTGGCGCGTACCAGATCGTTCACGATCAAGGTCACCGTGCCCGAGTTGTTGGAGCGATCAAGAAGGATACGGCTGTTCTTGTCCACCGTGAAGGTGCCCACCGTCTCGGAGGAATCAATATGCGCCGCTCCATTGAAGCGGAAGTTGCCGCCGTTGAGATTGAGTCCACCTCCATTGGCATCGGTATCCGCCCAGCGACCGTTCCCGCCGGAGGATGCGCCGGGAAAATCGGTAATGTTGATGTTGCCTCCCGGACGGAGGATGTAGGTGTTGGCATTTTTGCCGGTGGCTGCGTTGAAAAAGGATGCTTCTGGGCGGCTTTCGAGCTGCAGCGTGCCATAAATGACCACGTCGGTCGGCGCGCCGGTGAGAGTACCATCCGCGGACCCCAGTGGCGTGCTGCCGGCGGGTGAGCCGCCCACGCCGAGATTGATGGCCGACCCTTTGCCAATCCAAGTCCCTCCCGTATAATCATTCGAGTTGCGGATGATGACCGCGTTACCGGTCACACCGATGGCACCGCCACTCCCGAAAATGCTATGCGGCGACCCCACTTGCACCGAGGTGCCTGCCGCCGCGAGATCATTTAGGACGTTGTCGTTTCCGATGAACGCCAGGTTGTTGACGCCACCGGCCAGCCGGTAAGTACGCGCGGCGGTTCCGTTGCCCGCACCGGGAATGAGATTCGGCGAGACGTAGGCGACTTCGGTCGTGATCCCCGAGATCAAATACGCCCGGCCATCGCCGATCGCAGACATGTCCAGGGTCTGGGTAAAGAACGGATTGGACAGCCCCACTCCGAGCGTCCCGTACGAATTGCTAAAGCTCGCGGCCGTGAGCAGCGTAGAAGGATCGAAGGAGCCATCCAGCGAAACGACGCCGAGGTTATTGTAATAGCCATGGACTTTCAACTGAGCCTCTCCGGCCACGCGGCTGAATGCACCGGCCTGCCAGGTCGGGTCCAGACCGCCAACGCGCAGCATGGCACCGGGGAAAACATTCACCCGCCCAGTGCCAAATGGCGTGCCGGACGTCGCCGTGACCTGCAGCGAGCCGCTGAGAATATTCGTCCCTCCGGCGTAGGTATTGGCGGAGCCGCTGATCGTGGACACACGCTGAATCGCTCCACCGTATTGATTGAACGCCCCGGAGCCCACGACCCTCCCCGCAAACTCGATGTTCCCGTTTGCCTGGTCGGAAAGGCTGTTGATACTGGCATAGCTGCCCGCGATGGTCGTGGTCCCCGCCACCCGCAATCCGTAACTATTGGCGCCGGAAATCGACAGCGTGTTTTCGCTGAGCGTAAGATTATTGATCTGCCAGATGTTGCCTGTATTCGCGCTGGAGAATCGGTCCACGTTGATCGTCACAGGGCCGGCGACGGTCACATCGACGCCGTTCGCACTCTGATTGCCGAGGATGATCGTGCCATTCACACCGCCCCCGTCGCCGCGCAGATCCAGCGTCCCACCAAAGAGCGTTACGGCCCCGGGAGTGGTGCCATCGGCCCCGCCCAAGGCGAGAGGATTCTCGATTAGGAGCGTACCTTGATTGAGGACGGTTCCGCCGCTGAAGGTATTGTCTCCCGCTCGCGGTGCGGCGGTACTGAACCCGCCCAGGACAACCGTGCCAGCTCCGTTCTTGACGAACGTCAGCTTGTTGGTCGCGCCGTCCATGATTCGGCCGGCATAAATCGAAGTCCCGAAGCTAACCGTCTGGGTAGAGGGCGTCACATTCGCGTTATTTCCGGGAGCGGAAAGGGTGATCTGCGTCGGCGAATCAATCGAGACGATGTACGCGCCCGCCGCGATGTTTGTTCCCGTAACAGACATGCCGACTTGCAGATCGGCCGTGGAAACCAGGCCGGTGATGACCTTATTCGTGTTCTGCCCGATGAGGCCCGTGCGCGAGGGCGGCACCGCCACGGTCGACGTGGGCGCAAAAATGGTCAGGGTCGCGTCGGTCGCTCCATTATTGATAATGATTCCCCCTCCGACTCCGCTGGTGTTGTACAACGAACTGAACCGCGCGTCGTTACCGCCCAGATCGAGCGTTCCCTGGCCGTTGAGCACGAGATCGGTCGCCAGACGCGCAAACTGTGCCCCTGGCGCCACTTTTAAAGTCCCCTCCTGTACGGTCAGCGCACCGAGAATGCCATTGTTGCTCCCGGCAAAAACCACGGTCCCCGCGCCGAACTTGGTGAAGCTATTCGCCAGCAGGTCACCGGAAAGCGTCGCTGTCACATTTGGGGCTACATAGAAAAGACCCTCGCCTGAATTCATGGAGCCTTGCCGGGCATCCGCACTGGTAGGGTCGAAAACCAGGTTGCTACCGATATTGGCGTTGGCATTGACGATGATTCCGCCCTGCAGCGAACTGCTGATCGAGCCGATCTTCAAAGTGCCACCAGTCACATTTCCACTGGTCCGGAGGGCGTAAAGGCTGTTGACACCCGTCAGTACCGTTCCGCCGACGCTGACATCGCCAACGAGCGTTGGCGTATCAAAGGTGGACGGCGCCGCACCAATTGGCGTGTATCCCGTGAAGGCGACAATCCCCGTCGCGGCGTTGTTCGTCGTGAAGCCTGCTACTCCCGCGGCATCCGCCGTGAGGATACTCGCCGGGAATATCCCATTATTCAGCGCATTTGCCCGGGGAGCATTGCCGCCGAACGTGAGATACGTGTTGGCCGCGGTGGCCGCAGCACTGATCGTAATCGAGGTCGATGAATTGATTGCCGTAATCGTCGCATTAGCCGGGATACCCGTTCCCGAGACCGTCATGCCGACAGCCAGATCCGCGGTGTTCGCAACCGTGACAACGGTGGAGGCTGTGGTGGTTGCGACCCGATCGGCCGCAAAGTTCATGTTGGTGGGCAAAACACGCGCGGCGTTGGTATTACCCACTCCTCCCAGTGCGCTCGATCCCGACGAAATAACCAGAGTGCCCGTAGAAAGGCGGTTCAGGGTGGCCGGCGCAATTTGGCTGCTAAAAGCCGCCGCACTCTGCAAATCGATGTGTCCTCCACCCCGGAAATTGGCGACTGGAGTGACCACCGCCTGATTCGCCGTCAGGTTACTCAGAAATAGAGTGCCCCCATCCAGGTTGATTTCGCTCGCCGCCGCCGCTACCGGCGTATTTGAACTGGTTTGGAAAACTCCGTTCGTCACGAACAAACGCTTGAGAGAGTTATTCGCGTTATTGACGAAAGTGCCCGCCCCGGTCTTGAAGATAGTGAAGATTCCGGTGCCGTTATTATTCAGGAGGCCCGTCGTCGTGAAAATGTTGCCGTCCGTGATGTTCAAACCCAGCGACGTGTTGGCGTTCGTATTGGGCAGGATGTTGCGAGCAGAAGTAAACGTGCCATCGACCCGCAGAGTTCCGCCGGCAGCCACGATCTGACCATTGGCCACCGGGTCACCCAAATTCACATTGGCGCTGATCTGCAAAATACCATTATTGAGCTGCACAGCGTTGCCACCACTCATCGAATTGACGCCGTTGAGAATCAACGTCCCGAGGCCCGATTTCACCAGCAAACCTGCTCCGCTGATGTTGCTTCCCAGGTCGCTTCCGATGGGGCCCTGCTGCGTCAACGTCCTGGCATCTCCGATATCAAAGATTCCGGTCCCAAACAGGGTATAGTCGCGACTGGTCGTCATCGAGGTGTTCCAAACCCCGAGTGCTCCCCCGTTGAAGGTAATCTGAGAGTTGGGCGAAATGCTGGTGTCGGAAGAAACGAGGATCGTTCCGGCATTGATGTTGGTGAATCCGCTGTAGGTATTCGTTCCGCGGAATTCGAGTACGCCACCACCGGCTTTGGTAATGCTGTTGAGTGAGGCCGTTCCCGCTCCGTCGGTGATATCCCCCGCAATAATTGTAACGGCCGAAATGCCGGCGAAGGCCGCGTTGTTGCTGACCGTAAAAGTCCGCGTCACTCCGGTCTGATTGTCCGCCAGGGAGACCGGCCCAGTGAGAACGAGATTACTCGAACCGTAGAAAGCGGCATCTCCGGTAAACCCGATTGAGTTCGACAAAGTAATGACCGGGGTCAGAAACGGCAGGCCGGTGTTGTTGGCCGCTTGAAGCGAGCCTCCGTTGAAAATGATCTTGCTGGTGCCCAGCGCGGCATTGTTTCCCACCGAGAGAGCGCCGGCGCTCGCGAGAGTATTTCCTCCGACAGTTCCGCCGTTGAGGATCGTGGGGCCGGTGTAGTTGTTGACGTTAACGATCTGGACCGCGCCGATGTTCCCTGTCGACGTGTTGTTGTTCTGCCCGCCGTTAATCAAGCCGGAGCTGGCTCCTTGGGTCACGTTACTAATCGCGCCAATCTGGAGGACGCTATTGCCCGTCAATTGGTTGGGGCCTCCCGTCAAAGTGAGAAAGCCGCTGCCGCCTCCGCCCAGCCGGTACACGGCGCCGCCAAATGTAGTCGGCGCACCACCGTTGAGATTGGGAATCAGGTTATTGGTGGTGCTCGGAGTGAGACTTCCGCTAAAATTGCCTCCGATCGCCGTGCCGAGGAAAGCAGTGCCGCCGCCCAATGTCGTCAGATTGATCGCGCCACTGTAGCCAACCGCGTCGACCGCGAAGACGGCGCTGAATGGTCCGCCGAGATTGCCATTATTGAAATTGGTCGTTCCCGTCAGCCCCCCATTGACTCCCACGTTTCCGCTATAAGCCAGGGAAAGGACTGCAATCCCCTCCAAGTCACTATTCAGGGTGAGCACGTTGCCGCTGATGTTCGAGGGGCTGACAATCCGCAAGACGCCCCCGGGGTTCACGGTGATTGCCCCGGTGCTGAACGGCGTTCCCACGGCGGTGAGCGATTCCAAAGTTCCGCCGTTCACCGTGGTGGAGCCCTGGTAATCGTTTGCTCCATTGAGGAAAGCGGTAATTCCGACCTGGCTGGTACTGCCGCTCCACTTATTGAACGAGCCTACGCCAGTGACTTTCCCCGCCAGGAACACTCTTGCCCGGGTATCGTTGTTTCGATCAGCGCGGGTCTGGTTCCAAATCACATCGCCGTTCAAGACCGTTTCGCCGGTCACCGAAAGTCCCTGGGCGATATTGAGAACGATAGGGTCCGTGTTTCCACCTGCGCGCGCACTGATCGTCAGACTGGCAATGCGCGGCACTTCCACATCCCCCGCAGTGATCGTACTGTCCCCGTTGACCGTGATCGCGTTTTGGTAGAGAGCGTTGCCACTGTTATCGTAATTGATCGTGCCATTATCGAGCACGATGGGGCGGAAGTTGAATGCGGCGACCGTCCCTTGCAGCGCTCCCTGGTTGACCGTCAACGTGCCAGTGAGATTCGAGTTGTTTCCCGTGAGAATCAGGGTGTTGGCCCCGGATTTGGTCAAGCCGGTGGCCGAGATGGTTCCGGAAAGCGTCGCCGTCTGGCCGCCCGTTACATAAATGACCGCTTCCCGGTTGCCGCCGGTCCCGAAGATAAAATTGGGGGTGTGGGTGAGCGCTGTCGTCTGATTCAAAATCAAACCGGCGCCATCTTCCACGAGAGCCTGACTCCCGATGGTGATCGTGTTTGTCCCACCGAGAGTGTTGTCCCCAATTCGCAGGGCATGAACGTTCACGTTGGCGGTCGTATTGAAACCCGCATCCACAGACACGATTTGCGATGCCGTGGCGGACTGCAGGGCAGCAGCGGTCGTGGCTTGCACATCAAAGGCCTTTGGCGCGACACCGTCGGGTCCATAGGTGACAAACTGCTGGCCATTCGCGGCAAAGGTTTGACCTGTCGCGCTTGCCGTAGCTGCGCGGCTGATTTGGAATGATGTGCCATCGATGATCGCGACAATGGATGCCCCTGCCGGGATGTTGGGCCCCGTCACGATCATGCCAGGAACCAGCCCGACGGTGCTCGCCACGGTCACCGTCGTACTGCTGGAGGTCGTTGCCCCGCTGGCCAACGGCACATTGGAAACATCGAGCAGATACGGCGCGAGCATTCCGTTGGTTACGACTGGAGCCGAGCCGTTGAGGTTCGTGATGAAGACACGGATATCGCTGCTCGTTCCAACGGAGGGCTGGCCCAAGGCAGGCTGCGTCGCGCCGGTGTGGGAAAAGGTCAACGTACCGTTATTCACCCGGTTCAAATTGGTGAAAGTCAGGACCGCATCCTGATCCGTGGTGGAAGTCGCTGCCGAAGTCACCACCACCGAATTGGCTGCAGAGATATTAAATTGACCGAACGTCTGGGAAGAAATGAGCGGTGCGCCCGTGACGTTTCCGCTGTTATACCCCGCAAAGGTAAGGGTGCCGCCGTTGAAATTCAGAATGACCGTGTTTTTGAGCCGCTCATCGACCGTGCCGATCCCTGCGAATTCATTGCTCGTCACGTTGAGATTGAGGACGCCATTCGTGCCGCGCGCTTGGGACACATTCAACGTCGTCTGGGCGAGCTGCCCGTAGTCCCCACCCGTGAGGTTCAGTGTTCCATACACGTCGATCACCGGCATTGTCGCTCCCGTTCCCAAGGGAAGGGCATCGGGCGTGGCCGCCACGCTCGCGGTCAGGGTGCTGCCACTATTCACCGTCGTCAGCCCACCGTAATTCTGGCTATCCGCCATGACAACGGTCCCCGTACCATTGGTGATGCTGACGATGTTCTGAATCGGCTGTCCGACGACAAGCGAAGCGTTGTCTCCCCCATTGAGGAGATTCGGAAGCGAAAGGGTCAGTGTCACTCCGGACGAAGCGTTCGCGCCAAGCCGACATTCATTGTCGGGACCGGCGGTGATCTGGCCGTCAAAGCCATTCATCGTCGTGTTGACGATTGCACCGAGAAAGACTTTGCCCGTGCCCGTCGCGCCGGTACCGAAATTCGCGAAATTAAAGTCTCCGAGAAAAGTCGTCGTCGGGCTGTTGATTTGAACCGCCACTCCGTATGGGCTGATTTTCGCGTTCTGCAGAGCAGGAGTGTTTGGAGTGAAATCTCCGTCCAAACCCAGCGCGCTCATTGCCGTGGAGGAGCTTTGCAGAAAAAGACCGGCGCCGCTGTTCTCTATGGAGGAAAAATTCAAGTTGTCCTCGATGCGCAACACCGCACCAGGGCTAACGATTACTCGTCCTGAACCGAATTGGGTAAAGGTGTCTCCCAAGGCAAGCGTACCCTGCAGGACGTTGGTGCCGCCCGCGTAATCGTTGTCCGGCCCAAGGAGGGCATTATAGACGAAGAGGGTGCCGGCGCCGATCTTGTTCAGGGCACCGGGACCAGTTACCATTCCGCCAAGAGTCGTCGCACCAGCGGCGTCGAAGATCCCCGCAGACGGATTGAAAGTCGCATTGATCGTGGAGATCGCGCTGTTCAGCGTCGTCGTTCCCATGAACCGCAAGCCGTAGCCATTTCCGCTGGTGGTGGTCAGCGTATTGGAGCCGAGTGTGAGGGCCCCCAATTCGATGACGCCGCTACTCCCTGCGGTGGCCCGGTCCACGTTGATCGTCGCATTGCCTTGAACGATAATGTCGTTGTTGTACTGAGCGATGCCGCTGTCATTTAGATAGCGCAGCGTGCCACCCTGCAGCACGATAGGCTGCGCATTTCCGAGGCTCGTTACGCCGGACGGAGTGACATCCGTCCCGCCGGAGAGGATCAGCGTTCCGTTCTTCAACGTGGTGGTCCCGACATACCCAGTGTTGTCACCAATGACGGTCAACGTTCCGCCGCCGTCCTTGGTCATCCCTTGGGTACTGACCAAACCAGCCACACCAGCCGTTCCGATCGTCGCATTCGCATTCGCCACCACCACGGGAGCTGGATCACCCACCGCCGTTTGCAGCGTCAAAGTATTCGCACTGGAAAGTTTCACCGTGTATCCGCCGGTATTGAAGGTCAACCGGCCGGCCACCACCGGAGCTCCTGTAGTCACAGTCCCCCCAGCCGGACCTCCAAAAATGGCGTTGTCGAAGGCGCCATTATTCCACGCCGCATCAGCCGCTCCTCCGTCCCACCATGAAGGCGTGGAAGTATCCCATGTTCCGGTCCCGCCCAGATTCGCCTGGGTCGCCGCGTCGTTCCCGGTTGCGGTGTGATCTGGATCCCACAACACATTTGCGGAATAACTGATACCGGCCACGCAAGCCGCGCTCAGAGTAAACCACCAAACGCCCTTGCGTAAATAGCCACCCTTGAGTGCATTTGGACGCTTCTTCTTAATCATAACATTTTTGCGGGTAGCCATCACGGGTTAAATTGCTTCGCTCGCACCACGCGGAACCGATAGATGTCCTCCAACGACGCACCGCTCGCGCCCAGGTTCGGGTCGCCGACTTTGGTGACCAGCCGAGGATCCGAAGGATCTATGTATCGCTCGATCGTGCTCGATCCCCGGTACTCACCAAGCACCTCATCCACGCCCTCCCGCCATTTCGTATAGTCCGCATTGGCGCCACCGATCTGCCGCAATGTCTGCACCCGCATATGCACGGTGTAGGTGTTCGACTTGGTCGTGACCCGCGGGTACAAGTCGGTGTAGGGCTTCTCCCGGACGTTATCCCCCGTCAGTGTCCGCTGACGCCAGAAGTTGATAATGTCCGTTTCACCAGATGGACTGCCCGGTGGGTTATAAGCGCCATCCGGTTCATAAATGGGTGCCTGGAACTTGGGCGCTATGCCCGGCCCTACCGGGTAAAGGAAGCGTTCACAGATTTCGGAGGCCGATTTAAAGAATCCCTTGTCCGGGTTGTTTTTGTAGTGACCGAAGAAGCTGTCGAACGCCTTGAGGGTTTCATCCCGATCAATTCGGAAACGGGGATTATCGTCCGCATTGGGGAGCGGCTTCGAATTTGCCCCGGACTTATAGGTATTAAAGAGCGCCGTCTTTACGGCCGTCACCCGCATCGATGCCAGGGCCGCCCGAAGCGCTGTACTTCTCTTGATATAGGGAAACGGGACGATGTGATAATTCAGGTTGACCCGTCCTGCCGTGGAAAGCGGTTCGCTGATGAGGTACGGCTCGACGAACGGCATGGTGAACAGGTCCAGCAGCAGATGATCGCGCGGCGTCATCACATTGCCCGGATGCCGCTCCCCGACAGTGTTGGGACAAAACGCCAGTGTCTCCCATCCCCTGGCCGGATGGGTGTCGGTAGGTCGCGAAAGCAGTGAGCCGAAGAGACCCGGCGAAGGCATCTGCCGATTCGGAGAAAAGAAGATGTCGCCCGGCGGCTCGTACGACTGATTGCCCGCGTAGGGAATGGGATAAATCCACTGCTGTTTGCCTGTGTCGAAATACTTGAAGATCACGTTCCCCTCGTCCTGCTTGTTGCCAAACGGTCCATCGGCAAAGACACCCAACCCGGTATCGAAGTCCCCGGCGCGCCCGTCAGCGCGCGCGACCCCGTTGACCCCGCCGTTGGGAGGATTTGTCACTGGCACACCCTGCGAGTAGGGCAGGCTGATAGCCTTGCTCGGGGGAATGCGGAAGGTCGCGTGATTGACGTGATTTCCAAAAACCGTGGTCTCCACCAACGTACGCTTCTGCGTTTCCGCCGGGGACGCTGCGGTCTTCGCATCCACATCCCAGTAGGGCATGTTATAAACATACTGGCTGCCGTCCGCGGCGCGCAGACCTTGCGCAAAGTGATAGTTGCTATCGTAGTAATCCGGATGCGGCTTGAACTCTGTATTGGGGACGTCCGTCGTGAGGGCGAGCAAGCGCATATCTCCCGTCTTGGTCGGCGCAACGGGAGTGGTGTGATCGCCATAGACCAGACTACGCACCACATCGCCGGGTTGAACAATTTGCCTCCACCGATCACCACCATAAATGCCCGTCGTCTTGTTCGGATTATTTGCATCCTGCATCGACCAGCGGATGCGACCCATGGCGGTTCCATCGAGAAGATTCTGCGCCGACTGCAACTGTCCGCCGGCGTTGAAATTCGCTGGCGTTTGGTCGCCCAGCACAAATCCCCCCGGGCTGAGTCGATACCACCTCTTCGGGACAGGCCAGGTCGCAGAGGGGAAATTCAGCTTGATGGTCTGCAACTCCTGCGTCGGGCCAAACTTGATTTTGAGCTGAATCTCACCGCCGCCGAAACTGAACGTCGGTTGCTCGAACGGCATCTTCGCCGCGGCCGAGGACGCAAATTGGTAATCGGTGTAGTGATTTACCATCGTGTGCATGAAGCCCTCGTAGCCGCCGAAATTTCTTCCCGCCCAAGTCGAACCCGACACCGATTCTATCCTATTCGTGAGAGTTCCCGCCGGCCACATAGGGGTCCCGTTCACCGACAAACGATCCAGTCCCGTCACCTCGAATACCTCTTTTTCCGCATCCCGTGTCGGGGCCACGATGGGGGCGTAACCCTGCATGGGATGAAAGGTCGAGAAGAGCAGGAACGCGCGCACGTAGCGACCCGTGATCTTGTGCTCGCGATCCTGCGGTGCGACTTCGCCTTGAAAGACACCGGGGGGGATTGTCGAGCCATCGCTACCTTTCGCTCCCGCCGCCTCCACTCCGGAGCAATAGAAAACCAGCGAAGCCTCGGAGATGGTGGCTGCCCGGCCAAATCCCCCGATCTTTCTCCCGGTCCCGAAGATATCCGCGCGAGATGGCGCCACTACGCCCGCCTGCGCATATTGATACGGCACCATCCCTATGGTTGTATCGCGCAAATTGGCGATTCGGATGTAATCGAATATCTCCCCCAGGATCATATCCCGGTTGTCTGTTCCGAACTTCGCTTCGAAGTTACCACCAAAACCGGGAATGGATCGACTCGTCAATTGCCGCAGGTAGCTCAGCAAATCGACATTCCGGCTATACGCCATCTGCTGGATATCAGCGGTCGTGCTCAGTGCGCCAGCACTCGCAATGGATCGGGTGAAAATGAATTTTTTGCCGCCCACCGTGGAACAGAACGCAATGGCACGATCGAACCCGTTTCTTCCCGTAGCCTCGTCCGCGGTCTGGTTGACCGGCCAGATTGTCACGCGCGGAAGGCCGAATAGATTCAAATCCGGAGAACGGCTGGACGGCGTCAGGAAGAATCTCATCTTTTCCAATTTGTCCGGCGTAATGGCGCCGTTGGTTCCGATGTAGCTGTCGTTCGTCTGCCGGTGGCCACCGCTGACTGGCGCCTCGGAATAAAGGAGCTCGTCCAATGAGGCGTAGAGCCGCTCCGGCTTGACCTGAAGTTCCACCGCCGTGGCCCTCTCCGTTCGGACCGTGCCACCGGTCGACCCTCCGCCGTTGATCCGCGGGGTCAGTTTATAGATCTGTTCCGAGGTCAGGAGCCGGGAAAATACGGTGCCCAGTGACGTAGTGGCGGGATGACCGGGATAGCGCTGATATTCCTTTTGGAAGGGCTGCGTGGAGGCCAGTCCGCCCGCGCCAACACCGGGGACTAACAGACCCGTGTTCGGGTCGGTCTGGCCGATATCGAAATTGGTATAAAATCTCGGAGTATCCCAAAAGGAGCCGGCGTAGCTATCGAGGGTATAACCGTCGGAAAATCCGCTTTGCGCCTGCATACCGTGCCCGCCGGCGGTGTTGATATTGATTTTCGAACTATCGTCGTCCGTCCAGAATGCGACTCGACCGACAATCGGATTGTCCTTGGTAGGAATGAGCGGATCCGACGCTCCACCCGACCAGACCGCTCCCGTCCCTCCCGCCTTCGGAGTATAATCCGCACTCGGTGTCGTCAATGATCCATCCCGGAGTACATAGATCCACCGTGCAGGCATGGGCACTCGCCAGCTGTCACTGTCGCCCGTGGCGACGACTCGATCGACGTCCGGCGTAAAATCAAAACCCTCGATCAATGGGCTGCCATCCACGAGTTCCTTCGCCCGAGGATCGAGAATCGGAAAGGCCGGACGCGGAGCGCTGCCGTTGGCTTCGCGAACGAGTACCGGACTGTTCAGATCTGTAAAGATGGCGGGAAAGTGATCCCAATCCGTGGGCACATCGCTTCCAGTACCGTCGCGATCCGCGGCATACGATGCCCCCACCTTCTCTGGATCGAAGGCGTGCAATTGAGCCCGATCCACCACCATGTTCCTTGCGGAATAGAGCTTGAAGAAGGTATCGGCTTTCGACGAGGCACTCGCCCCGTCCCGGTAAACGCGAATCATTCCCGGCTGCGAGGCCCAGGCCGCCCCCGGCAGGGCGGTGGCTTCCCGGATCTGGCCCATCACGATACTCACGGCCGTGTTTCCCAGTTGCCGTGTGGTCACGCGGCCGGAATAATTTCGCGCCGCCTTGGTTTCCGTCGTGACACTGCTGAAGAATGCGATGGCCAGCGCCGAGAGGATCACGAGAAAGCCCAGGACGATTACCAATGCGAGACCCTGACGAGCGGAGGTAGCTTTCATATTCATTTGGTTTGGGAGGCACTCCACTTGGCCGCGCGGATGACGACGTCGGAGGTGAAGACTCGATAGGTCAGGCCCGCCTTGACCATGCGCTGCTGCATTTCCTGCAAATCCTGATCGTAACGTGTCTCCTGGTTCGAACGGGTGCCGGGCGAACAGGCCACTTCGAAGAGTCCCTTGGAGAGATCTTCGACCGCACTGCCCTTCGGCTGGTCCTCGAGTCGCGCCGCGGATTGCTCATCGAGAGCGATCAGGGTCACTTGCACGATCGGCGGCAGTTGATTCTTCGGGTTGATCTGCGCCGCATCCTGCAAATCCGTGGTGCTCGTCAGCTTCGCGCCCTCATTCAAATAGACCGGAGAGACCGCGGTACCAAATCTGGGCGATTTGAAGGTCAGCAACGACGAATCGTAAATGTAGTTGGGCGAAAGCGGAGATCTGCCTTGGTCCAGACGCGCGCTTTCATCGCCCTTGGCCAGCTTGGGCCAAATGATGAGACCCACGACGTTCTCCGCAATCGACCTGACTGGCCGGGACGCTCCCGTCACCGCGGTGCGAAACCAACGCAACTGATCCCCGGCGAAGGTCGTCGCACCTTTCGGGTCCAAGTCGTAGACCGACATGGATTCCGCGGGTTGCATCAGTTCCATCAGTCGGCTCCTCCGCCGCACTGGAACCCGGTCGCCGAGGAAACTCGGGCGCAGCAAGGTGTCGTTGCCTTCTTCGATAAAATATCCCCAC
>Ga0068858_100001876_pt1 | contig 21437 bp, 17 predicted proteins | sample KBSSwiS12_FD_66589 | JGI IMG/M metagenome (GOLD analysis project Ga0068858, IMG submission 66589) | Switchgrass rhizosphere microbial communities from Kellogg Biological Station, Michigan, USA - KBS Switchgrass S1-2 | ecosystem: Host-associated > Plants > Roots > Rhizosphere > Soil ...
GGCGGTGTCAGAAGTCGTAGGCGCGCTCGCCGTGCAGCGCGATGTCCATGCCCTCCTTCTCCTCGTCGACGGACATCCGCATGCGGACGAACATCCGGATGGCCGCGCCGATGACGAGTGTGACGACAAAGGAGTAGATGACGACCGAGGCCACCGCGACCGCCTGCTTGCCGAGCAGGTCGAACCCACCGCCGTAGAAGAAGCCGTCCTCGCCGCCGGTGTCCGACGATCCCCAGAAACCGATCAGCAGGGCGCCCAGGCTGCCGCCGACCAGGTGCACGGCGCCGACGTCGAGAGCGTCGTCGATGCCGATCTTTCCCTTGATCCCGGTGACGGACGCGCAGACGATGCCGGCGATGAAGCCGACGAAGATCGAGCCGACCGGCGTCACGTAGCCGGCGGCGGGGGTGATCGCCACCAGCCCGGCGACGGCGCCGGACGCGGCGCCGAGCGTGGTGGCGCGCTTGTCCCGGATCTTCTCCAGCAGAATCCAGCCGAGCAGCGCGCAGGCGGTGGCGGTGTTGGTGTTCATGAAGGCGAAGCCGGAGAGCTCGCTGGCCTTCAGCGCGGAGCCCGCGTTGAACCCGAACCAGCCGAACCACAGCAGGCCGGCGCCGAGCAGCACGAACGGCACGTTGTGCGGCCGGAAGTTGCCGTCCGGCCAGCCGCGGCGCTTGCCGACCACGATCGCGATGGCGATGGCCGCCGCGCCCGCGTTGGCATGCACGACCGTCCCGCCGGCGAAGTCCTCGGCTCCGTGCTTGAACAGCCAGCCGGTCGGCGAGAAGACCCAGTGCGCGACCGGGGCGTATACCAGGACCGACCACAGGACGATGAACGTCGCGAACGGCCCGAAGCGGAACCGGTCCGCCGGCCCGCCGGTGATCAGTGCCGGCGTGATGATGGCGAACATCAGCTGGAACGCGGAGAACACGATCGGCGGGATCGTCTGGGCCAGCGGCCCGGTGTACCCGGGGACCTGCTCACCCATGTGCTGCAGGCCGGCGAAGTGCAGGCCGCCGATCAACTCGTTCTGCCCGCCGAACGCGAGGCTGTAGGTGAAGGTCACCCAGAGCAGGCTGACGATTCCCATACAGAAGAAGTTCTGCATGAGCATGCCGAGGACGTTCTCGACGCGGACCATGCCGCCGTAGAAGAACGCCAGACCGGGCGTCATCACGAGCACGAGCGCGGAGCTGGCCAGCAGCCACGCGGTGTCTCCGGTATTGATCGCGCCGAAGTTGAACGGCATGTCCCGCCTGTCCCTGTGATGGTTGGGAAGCTGCCGGCCCCCGGCCCCGGCGTGGTACCGGGCGGACGTGACATCGGACGGTGGTGACGCGTCGGCGGGAGACCCAAGGCGGCAGGTTCCGCACCACCGGTTCCGTGGCGGTGTCCCGGATATTTCCGGCCGGTAAAGGTGGAGATTTGAGCCTGATTTGTCTGGCTCGCCCACTTCCGATGAGTGGCACTTGTGTGCCTGTTGTGATGGAGTCTGAGCTTTCCGGCGGCCTGTTGGGAGACTGCTCGCTGTCCCACGTCGCGCTGGTCTCGCCTGCGGATGGTCCGCCGGCCCGTGCCGCAGGGTCGTGGGAGCCGGTCGGCCCGCCACCCACTGTCAACGTGTGGTGCGGACGGGGCGTCCGCACCACAGCGGCTCAACGCGCTATGAGTGCGCCACACTCGGGCAGCGGGGACACCGGCGCGAAGCGGGTGCCGTCGGCGCTGACCTGGACGAAGCTCAGGCACCGGGTGAGCTTGCCGAAGTCGGCCCGGAAGTCGATCGGCTGCGTCAGCAGCCCGTCGGCCGTGTAACCGCGGACGCCGCGCAGTGTGGAGATCAGCCCAGCCCGTGTCGGGCAGTCACCCGCGATCTGCAACCCGCGCACCATGATGTCGGCCGAGATCCAGCCGGCCAGCGCGGCCTGCTGGTTGGCGGGCACGACCTCCGGGGCGTACCGCGCCATTGCCGCGAGAAACTCGCGGTGGGCCGGCAGGTCCGCCTCGAACGGGAGGAAGTCGACGACGAAGTACGTCCCGGCGAGCACCGTCTTGAAGGTGTCGAGCATCCGCTGGTCATAACCCGTCGGCGAGAGCGCGACCTTGATACCGGCATGGGCGGCGAGCCCGGCGAGGACCGCCTGGCCGAACGCCGGTCCGGCGACGGCCCCGACCAGGGTGTCCGCGCCGCTGTCCTTGATCTGCCTGCCCAGGCTGGCGTAGTTGATCGGGGAGGTCGCGTCGACGGTGGCGACGACCGGGATGCCCGCGGCCTTCAGGCTCGCCGTCAGCTCCGCGGCGAACGCGATGGAGGTCGGGACGAACTGGGAGACCGCCACCACGGCCCGGTGACCGCCGTGCGCGGCGACGAAATCGCCGTAGGTGGACACCGATCCCGAGGCCGCGAGCAGGTTCGAGTAGCTGAACATGTTGTCGTAGACCGTCCAGGGCTCCTCCAGCGAGGACCCCACCACGGGGATGCCCGCCTCGTGCAGGTAGGCGGCCGAACCCGTCGCGACGGAGGTCGACTCCAGCATGGCGAACACACCGCTGGCGACCACCTTGGTGGCGGCGGCCAGGTTCATCTGGGGAGTGGACTCGTCGTCCTGCCAGTTGTAGCTCAGTGTCCGGCCGCGCACGCCGCCGGCGGCGTTGGCGACGCCGAACCGCGCGTTGACGCCGGCCCGGAACGGCCCGAACAGCGACTCGGCGTTCCCGGAGTACGGATAGACCATGCCGAGCCGGATCTCGTTCGCGGTGATGCCGGGCGAATCGCAACCAGCGCGTCCGGTGTCCGCCTGGCTCGGGGTGGCGCATCCCGCCAACGCCGCGAGGGCGAGCAGGCAGGTGGCGATCATCAGCGCGCCTCGGGTGCGGGGTCGTCGGCGCAGCCGGCGGGCGCGCCACGCGGCCGGCCGCCTGGTGACCGCTTCGGCGGTGGTGGAAGGCTTGGGAGCCAGGGACTGGGGCAGGTGGGCCGGGCTCGTCCTCACGTCACCCACAATGACGACAGATCCGGCGCCCTGGCACCGATCTGTTGGGGATGTATGGGTTTTACTGGCCAGTGGTGGGGGTTTCCTGGTGTAGCGGTGTGTTGGTCGAGCGCGGGTACTGTGATCCAGGAGTGAGAGTGGTGGACCAGCCGGGCGGCGAGCAGATCGGGCGATCGCGGCGAACCGTCGGCGCGTGCCGCCGGCTCCGCCCGACTCGCCGGCCCTGACCACCGCTGGCCGGGCCCGCGCCCGGCCGTGACCCGCCGCCGGCCCTGACTCGGCGCGGGCCACGGCCCGGCGGGGCCGTGGCCCGCAAAGGCTGTGGCCCGGCGGGGGCCGCGTTCCACCGTTTGCCTGTGGTCCTGAAGTGACAGTGGCGCAGTGTGGCCGGCGATCGCGGCCGCCGACACGGGCGATATACCGGGAATTCAGTTCGTGACGCGGGAGAATCCGACCATGACGGTCAGCATGGCGGTCACCGGCTGCCCGACGGCCGGGCGCCGGCCCGAGCGATGCGCCGGCGCCTTCGGTGGCCGGCCCGAACCGGTCGTGCGCTCGGGCGGGCGAGTAGGCCGATGAGGATTACCGTGCCGCGAGCGGAGTTCGCGGAGGCAGCGGGCTGGGTCGCCCGGCAGCTGCCGCCGCGCAGCGTGCCGGGCGCGCTGGCCGTCGCCGGGATGCGCCTCGACGCGGACGAGCGGCTCACGCTGTCCGCCTTCGACTACCAGGTGGCGGTGACGGCGACCGTCGAGGCCAACGCCGGCGTGCCCGGCCGGGCGCTGGTCCCTGGCCGGCTGGTCGCCGACATCGTGCGCAGCCTGCCGGACGAGTCGGTGCGGCTGTCCGTCGACGAGGGCTGGCTGCTGGTGCGCGCGGCGGGCGCGCACTACCGGGTGCCGACGCTGCCGCTGGAGGACTACCCGTCGCTGCCGACCTTCCCGCCGCCGGTCGGCGAGGTCGACACGCTCGGGTTCGCCGCGGCCGTCAGCCAGGTCGTGCCGGCCGCCGCGCGGGACGAGACGTTCCCGGTGCTCACCGCCCTGCGCGTCGAGTTCACCGGCCGCGGCCTCACCCTGGTCGCGACCGACCGTTACCGGCTCGCGGTGCGGACCATCCCGTGGCAGCCGTCGGTGCGTGCCCCGGAGGCCGTCGCCCACGTCCCGGCCCGCCTGCTCGCCGAGCTCGCCCGGATTCCGACCGCCGCCTCGCGGCTGGCGCTCGGCCTCGGCGCCGACGACGAGGGCGGCCCGCGGTTCGGGTTGTCGACCGGCACCCGCCGAGTCGTCGTCCGGCTCGTCGACGGGACGTTCCCGCACTACCGGCGGCTTTTCCCGGACGCCGTCCCGCTGGCCGTCGGCGCGCAGATCGCGCCCCTGGCCGCGGCGATCCGCCGCGTCGCGGTCGTCGCGCCCCGGTCCGGGGCGGTCGTACGGCTGACCTTCTCGGCCGGCCTGCTCACCGCCGACTGCGGCCCGGAGGCCGGGAGCTCCACCCCCGCCGACTCGGGCCCGCTGAGCCTCGCGGCGGCGACCGATTCGGTGCCGATCGACTACGACGGCCCGGACCTGGTGGCCTGGTACAACCCCGCCTATCTGCTCGACGGGCTCGGTGCCATCGACGGCGACGAGGTGAGCCTCGGCTTCGCCGCCAGCGATCCGCAGGAGGCCGCCCGGCTGCCCGCGATCATCACCGGCAAGGACGACGACGGCTTCCGCTACGTCCTCATGCCGGTCGTCCGTACCGATGCCTAAGGCGATCCGCCCGAACCGGGCGCGGAGCGCCCACGGGCGGGCGCCGAGGGTCCCGGGAAGCCCGCGGCGGTGCCGGACTGAGGCCGTCATCGGTCGGGCGGGTAGGGCGTCTCGTCTGTCGGGCCGGCGGCTGGCGGCGTGGCCCCCGCTGGACCGGTGGCGGGCTCCTGGGTTCCTGGCCGGGCGACGTCGGCCATGCCGGGCGCCGGGCGGACGCCGGGTGGCAGCATGTCGGCGGCGGCCGCGTTGACCACGAAGTCGACCAGCGTCGCCCGCAGCTCCCGGGCCGCCCGCGGCGGCTCGACGTCGCGGCGGTGCGCCAGGCCGATCGTGCGGTGTAAACCGGGCGCCGCGAACGGAGTGGTCCGCAGCGGCTGACGGAACGCCACCATGCTCGGGATCACGGCGATGCCGAGCCCGGCCATCACGAACCCGCACACCGCGTCCATCTCACCGCCCTCGATCGCGAAGGTCGGCTCGAAACCGGACGCCCGGCAGGCACCCACGGTGAAGTCACGCAGGTCGTAGCCGCGGCGGAACATCACCAGCGGCCGATCACGGAGGTCCTCGACGGCCATCCGGGAGCCGCGCACCGGCGGCGGCCCGTCGGGTGAGGAGATGACGACCAGGTCCTCCCGCAGCAGCGGCGCGGTCGCCAGCGCCGGGTCGTTGCCCTGCAGCGGAAGGATGATCAGCGCCAGGTCGAGCGCGCCGACGGCGAGCTCGCCGACCAGGTCGCGCGAGCCGCCCTCCTCGACGATCAGCCGGATGCCCGGGTAGCGCTGCCGGAACAGCCGCAGCACCTCCGGCAGCATCCCGGTGCACAGGCTCGGGGTGGCGCCGATCCGGACGGTTCCCCGGCGCAGATCGGTCAGCTCCTGGACCTCGCGGCGGGCCAGGTCGGCGTCCGCCAGGATCTTTCGAGCCAGCGGAAGCAGCGCCTCACCCGCCGCGGTGAGTGTGATATTCCCCCTAGCCCGGTTGAACAGCGGGCTGCCCAGCTCCGTCTCCAGGGCTCGAATCTGTGCGGACAGTGACGGCTGGGCTACGTGAACGCGCGTTGCGGCCCTGGTGAAGTGCTTTGTCTCGGCCACGGCGACGAAGTAGGCCAGCTGATGCAGCTGCACACGCAAACCATAGCCCTGGCCTATTGAGACGAGCATGTTCATGTCTTGGACCTTGGCCATGCGCTACCCGTACGGTCGCCGCCGTGGCAGTAGAGACCGCGGCGACCCGGGTAGGGCGCCCCTCAGCCGTGACGGCCCTGTGGCGGTCGAACATCGGCAAGAAGGCAGTCATGGCCACCACCGGCCTGCTCATGCTGCTCTTCCTGATTGTCCATATGCTGGGCAATCTCAAGATTTTCTTCGGGCGTACCGACTTCGACGACTACGCCCACTGGCTGCGCACGATCGGCCATCCGATCCTGCGCAACGCCTGGTACCTGTGGATCCAGCGGTTCGGCCTGCTGGTGATCGTCGCCCTGCACGCCGTCAGCGCCTACCAGCTGAGCAGGCGAGACGTTCAGGCCCGGCCGGAAAGGTACGCGCACCGGCTGCGCCCGACGGCGAGCTACGCGACGAACACCATGCGGTACGGCGGGATCATCCTCGGGCTGTTCATCATCTACCACATCCTCGACCTGACGGCGCTGGTCGCGAATCCGCACGGTGTCGAGGGGAAGCCTTATGACAACGTGGTCTCGGACTTCGAGCCGTCGCACTGGTACATCGCGGTCGCGTACATCGTCGCGATGCTCGCGCTGTGCGCCCACATCGCGCACGGCTTCTGGAGCGCCGCCCGCACACTCGGCGCGGTGTCCAGCGCCACCAAGGCGGTCACGTACAAGGCGATCGCCGGCGTGCTCGCGGCCGTGATCACGCTGGGCTTCCTGTCCGTCCCGATCGCGGTCCTCGCAGGGCTGGTGAGGTAGTCAATGTCCGAGAACACCGAGACGTCCGAGAACACCGAGACGCAGAACATCCCTGGCGGGGCGGACGCGGCGATGCCGTACGTCCTGGGGGAGGACCTCGTCGACAAGGCCGCCCCCGACGGCCCGATCGAGACCCGCTGGAGCCGGCGCAAGTTCGCCGCGAAGCTGGTCAACCCGGCCAACCGGCGCAAGCACAAGGTGATCGTCGTCGGTACCGGCCTCGCGGGCGGTTCCGCCGGCGCGACCCTGGCCGAGCAGGGCTACCACGTCATCCAGTTCTGCTTCCAGGACTCGCCGCGCCGCGCGCACTCGATCGCGGCCCAGGGCGGCATCAACGCGGCCAAGAACTACCGCAACGACGGTGACTCGGTCCGCCGGCTGTTCTACGACACGATCAAGGGCGGCGACTTCCGTGCCCGCGAGTCGAACGTCCACCGGCTCGCCGAGGTGTCGGTCCAGATCATCGACCAGTGCGTCGCCCAGGGCGTCCCGTTCGCCCGCGAGTACTCCGGCCTGCTGGATACCCGGTCGTTCGGCGGCGTGCAGGTGCAGCGCACCTTCTACGCCCGCGGCCAGACGGGCCAGCAGCTGCTGCTCGGCGCCTACCAGGCGCTGTCCCGGCAGATCGACGCCGGGAACGTCGAGATGCACGCCCGGCATGAGATGCTCGACCTGATCGTCATCGACGGCCGGGCCCGCGGCATCATCGCCCGCGACCTGGTCACCGGCGAGGTCTCGACGTACATGGCGGACGCGGTCGTGCTCGCCTCCGGCGGCTACGGCAACGTCTTCTACCTGTCGACGAACGCCAAGAACTCCAACGCCAGCGCGATCTGGCGGGCGCACCGGCGGGGCGCCTACCTGGCGAACCCCTGCTACACACAGATCCACCCGACCTGCATCCCGCGCTCCGGCGACTACCAGTCGAAGCTGACGCTGATGTCGGAGTCGCTGCGTAACGACGGCCGGATCTGGGTGCCGAAGCAGACCGGCGACACCCGCAGCCCCGAGCTGATCCCCGAGGACGAGCGCGACTACTACCTCGAGCGGATCTACCCGGCGTTCGGCAACCTGGTCCCGCGTGACATCGCGTCGCGCGCGGCGAAGAACGTCTGCGACGAGGGCCGCGGCGTCGGCCCCGGCGGTCTCGGCGTCTACCTGGACTTCGCCGACGCGATCAAGCGGCTCGGCGAGGACAAGGTCCGCGAGAAGTACGGCAACCTGTTCGACATGTACCAGCGGATCACCGGTGAGAACCCGTACAAGGTCCCAATGCGGATCTACCCGGCGATCCACTACACGATGGGCGGTCTTTGGGTCGACTACGACCTGCAGGCCACCATCCCCGGCCTTTTCGTGATCGGTGAGGCGAACTTCTCCGACCACGGCGCGAACCGGCTGGGCGCCTCGGCGCTCATGCAGGGCCTGGCGGACGGCTACTTCGTCCTGCCACCCATGCTCGGCAACTACCTGGCGTCGACCAAGCTCGCGCCGGTCGACGCCTCCGCCCCCGAGGCGGTCGCGGCCCACACCGAGAGCACCGAGCGGCTGGCGAAGCTGCTCGCCGTGAACGGTGACCGGACGCCGGACTCCTTCCACAAGGAGCTCGGCAACCTGCTCTGGGACAACTGCGGCATGGCCCGCAACGACGCCGGCCTGCGCAAGGCGCTGTCCCGGATCGCCGAGCTGCGCGAGGAGTTCTGGACCCGCGTCAAGGTCCCGGGCACCGGCGCCGAGCTCAACCAGTCGCTGGAGAAGGCCAACCGGATCGCGGACTTCATCGAGTTCGGCGAGCTGATGGTCCTCGACGCGCTGGTCCGCTCCGAGTCCTGCGGCGGCCATTTCCGCGAGGAGAGCCAGACCCCCGACGGCGAGGCGCTGCGCGACGACGACAACTTCGCCTACGCGGCCGCCTGGGAGTTCACCGGCGTGGGCAGCCAGCCGGTGCTGCACCGGGAACACCTCCAGTTCGACGAAGTGCATCTCGCCCAGCGGAGCTACGCATGAAACTCACCCTGCGCATCTGGCGGCAGAGCGGGCCCGAGACCCCGGGCAAGCTCGTCGACTACCAACTGGACGACGTCAGCCCTGACATGTCGTTCCTGGAGATGCTCGACGTCCTCAACGAGAAGCTCATCCTCGACGGGGCGATCCCGGTCACCTTCGACCACGACTGTCGTGAGGGCATCTGCGGCTCCTGTGGCGTGGTGGTCAACGGCGCGCCGCACGGGCCGCAGACCCTGACGACCACGTGCCAGCTGCACATGCGCTCGTTCTCCGATGGCGACACGATCGTCGTGGAGCCGTGGCGCTCGGCGGCGTTCCCGATCGTCAAGGACCTCATGGTCGACCGGTCCGCGTTCGACCGGATCATCCAGTCCGGCGGCTACGTCAGCGTCTCGACCGGCGCGGCGCCGGAGGCGCACTCCCAGCTGGTGCCGAAGCCGGACGCGGACCTCGCGTTCGAGAACGCGGAGTGCATCGGCTGCGGCGCCTGCGTCGCGGCCTGCCCGAACGGCTCGTCCATGCTGTTCGTCTCGGCCAAGGTCTCGCACCTCAACGTGCTGCCCCAGGGCCAGCCGGAGCGCGAGAGCCGGGTCGTCAACATGGTCGAGCAGATGGACACCGAGGGCTTCGGCGGCTGCACGAACACCGGTGAGTGCACCAACGCCTGCCCGAAGGGCATCCCGCAGTCGAGCATCGCCCGCCTCAACCGCGAGTACCTCCGCGCGTCCCTGTCGGGCAAGCGCTAGGCACTCCCACCGCGCCGAGGCCGCCAGCCGGCCCCGGCGCACCGGGCCGGACACGGCTGGCCGGGTCTCCCTCGCGGGGGCCCGGCCGGTTCCGGATCCGCGCCTGCCCGGTTCCTCAGAGGTCTGGCTGGCCCCGGTTCCGCACCCTGGTGGCCGGCGGTCGTCCAGTCACCGCCGGCACCGAAGCCTCCAGCAGCAGCCGGGATTCGCCTGGGCCGAGGTAGTCCTCGACCTCCTGCAGCAGCGTGAAGCCCAGCTTCTGGTAGAGGCCTACAGCCGCCGCGTTCTCGCCGTCGACGGTCAGGCGGACGCGGTCGACCCCGTGGTCGGCGAACCGGTCGAACGACGCGCGCATCAGCCGCTCGCCGTGGCCGAGGCCGCGGGACGCGGGCTCCACGCCCAGACCGAGCAGCCATCCGAGCCCGGCCGTGGCGCCCTTCGCTCCGATCGAGTAGCCCCGCAGCAGGCCTTCGTCCTCCAGGACCAGCAGGTCATCCTGGTGTACGTCATAGAGCTGGCGCAGGACGAAGAACGGGTAGGCGAGGTTCCCGAAGATCTTCTCGTCGAGGGCGGCGACCTGGGCGATCTCCGACGGTCGGACCGGCCGGATCCACGGAAGCGAAGGCCCACGCGGCTCGTCCGGCGCGGAGGGCGCCGCGGGCTGGCCGCCCTTGGGAGTCGCCAGGGCTGGTCCGGACTTCTGCCCGGCCACCGGCCGGTCACTGGTGCCGCCTGTCGTGTTCATAGCACGTACTTTCTTTTCCTTGCGGGCCGCGGCTGGTGGATTCCAACGACTGTTCTGCGATGAAGAGGGAATGGTCCTGCTGGCGGCCGCGGGCGTGGGATCAGCCTACCGAGTGCGCGGCCGCCCAGATTCCTTCGAACTCCTCTCTCCGTTCCGTCAGCAGAGGCCGGTCGAGGCGCAGCAGGGTTGCTTCGATCTCCGGGCGCGGTCCTGAGCTGGTCCGGGTGGGCAGGAGAATCTCATAGCTGATCTTCTGGTCGAAAAGAATGAAGTCGTGGAAGCGGCGCCAGCGAGCCGGGATCTCCGGTATCGAAATCACCCGGACGTCGACACCGACGGCCTGATGATTCTGGCACAGGGTGACGAACGAAGGATTCGACAGCACCGCATCGCGTTTGAGGACGAAGATCCGGCGAACCTGCACACCGCGTCCGGAGGCCTCCTGCTGGGCCTCGAGGTAGCTGCGGCCGAGCTCGCTGGTCCAGAACCCGTCACTGAAGTCGCGCCGACCGCCGTCGACGTCGGTCGTGCTCGTCGCGCAGATCTCGGCCGTCGCGTTCCTCGTCAACGACAGCAGCCAGTCCCTGTCCTCACCGACGCACTGGGCGCTGCCGGACCGCAGCCCCTCCAGGAGGGTGGCGAGATGGGCCATCTCCGACTTGACGAGGCCGCAGACGAGTTCTGGCGTATCGCTGCCTATGCGGGCCGCGCTCTGCGTGAGGTCCAGAAGCTCGGCGCCGATCGCCGACCGCTGGATGGAGTCGACGACCTCGGCCGCGTGGCTGATCTGTTTCAGGCTCGTCTCGAACTCCACGAGGAACTGGACAACCAGCACCACGCCGCCCAGGAAGACGCCGAGCGTGACCGGCCACAGCGTCGACTCGCTCGCCAGCTGTGAGACAGCGAAAGAAATGATCCCCGTGCCAAGCGCGAAGCCGATCCTGCGGATCATCTGCGGAACGGGCATTGTCACCCCCGTAAGTCCGTTCCCGAAGGATTCCAGGCAGGCTCTCGTGCCACCGCGTCATGAGAGACTGGCCTCGACAGCAGAAAGGCGCGGCGCGTGCGGCACAGAAGCCGCGGTCGCGAGGGCGATCTTGTCCCTGACGTGGTTGACCAGGTTGACCCATTGCCGACTGAATGCTGCTCCGGCCTCCAGTTCGGCCCACACTTCCCCGAATTCCGGCGGCACCCGTTCTCCCGGCATCCAGAGTTGGAACAGGTCGACCAACGAGGCGATGCCGTGACCGTTCGCGATGCCGGCGCGCGGACCGCTGCGCTGCTCGTCGAGGAAGCGAAGAAGCGTGGACAGCAGCCAGTCGTGAAGGGCGACATCCTCGGCCAGGAGGCAGAGGCCGGCGTCCTGGGCGTCCGTGGGACCGACGACGAGTGACCGTGCGGTCTCGTCCTGGACGATGAACTCGATCCGCGGCGCACCCTCGTCGAGTGGAGAGAACGTCGCCTGCGTGCCGGTCGCTCGGCCGGCGGCCGATGGCATGCCGGCGGCGGTGACGCTGCCGCACCTGGCGACCCAGCGCAGCCGGATGCGGCGAGTGCGCAGGCCAGGCCGCCGGTCGAGCAGCGGGGATCGCTGGACGCGGTCGAGTAGCCGCGAGCAGACGGCGCCGAGGTCGAGCGTTCCCGGCTGCTCCCCGTTCACCAGCCCGCTCACCAGATCGTCCGCGTCGGCCTTGCCGCGGACCTCGATCAAGCCCGGATTGGCCAGGTAATAGGACCAAGGGTCGCGGTAGCCGAAGGCTCGGGCCGAAAGCACGGCTCGCGCGGACGCCTGAACCAGGCTGCCGCCGGTCACGGTTGCCTGCCCGACGATGGTGCCGACGCCCTCGGCCCGCGCGCCGCTACCCGTCGGCAGCTCACAGTGGACGCCGACGGCCGTAGCCGGGGAGATCGCGAACTGGACGGGCCTCGTTCCCGTCAGCACGGTGGAACCCGGGCGGGTCTGAAGAATCTCCTGGCAGGCGGGCGTCGTCAGCGGCGTCGAGTTCTGCAGGAAGGCGGTCACGACCTCGCCGACGACGAGAAACGGGCCGCCTTCCGGCCGCGCGCCCGCTGGCCGAGCCTGCCGGGCACTCATCAGGGGCCCAGAAAGAGATACGACGTCCTGGCGGGTACCTGCTCCGGAACCTCGACGCCCTCGGCCGACCCCCTGAGGCGGGTCTGGGACAGCGCGGTGGGCTCGACCTGCACCTGGCTCAGCACGGTCCGGACGGCGTGTTCGACCGACAGAAACCTGCCATCCAGGACGGAGAAGGTTCGGTACGCGCAGAACGGTTTCGCTCGGGGGGCGACCTGGATCACCGGCGGCAGGTCGTTCCAGGTCTCCGGGAGCGCGGCGAGGTCGACCGGCTCGGGCTCGATGGGCGGCTTCCCCTCCGCCCGCAGCAGACCGAGCCGGACCAACTGCCAGACGCTCGCCAAGAAGGAGCAGGAGTAGGCGCGGCCCGCTTCCGACTCGTTCCACAGCTCGACGTCGACAAAGACCGAGTGCTTACGGGCGCCGTTCTCCCTCGGCGGCATCCAGGGGGTGGCCGCCCCCATCGCGCGGGTGAGGGTGCTCGCCGGTGCGCGCTGACCGTTCGACAACCAGCCGGCCTGGCTCAGCGGAGGCCTGGAGGCGTTCGTTCCCGGTGCCGGATCAGGCACGATCTGGCTCGCGACGAGTTCGGCGGGCGAGAAGGGAGAGCCGGTCGCGCACCCGGACTCCCGTGCGATGTAGTCGATGGGCACCGCCTGTTCGGCGGCGGCGGCGACGATGCGCGGGATGACGACGGACGGCGGCCTGATCGGCGACGAGTAGTCGTCGATCAGGAAGCAGGTGCTCGCCCGGAGACGCTGGCCGCGGAGGCGGGCCAGCGAGCCGAGCTGGTCGGGCGTCACCCACGGGGCGATCGCCGCGAAGTGACCGGAGAGGTCCGCGTCCTCGTCGAGCAGGTCGTCGGCGTACAGGTGGCCGAGCTCGACCGAGACGTGCGAGAGCCCCACCTCGACCGTGCGGGGCGTCGCGGTGGCCTCCCGGAACACCGCTGCCATGCTCAGAGGCCTTCCCAGCGGGAGTCCTCGGTGAGGCGCTTCGCGAGCGTCGCGAACGCCTCGCCGGTCTCGGCGTCCGCGATCTGCGACGTGTGGATGTCGGCGTCGGTGATGATCTGCTCGCGCCACTGCAGGACCGGGTCGAGCGGGATCTCCGCCAGCAGGACGGTGCGCCCGAGGCGATGCTTCGCCGCCAGGTCCTTCAGGTCCCGGTCGCAGTCGCGCAGCCAGGCCGCCTGGGTGCCCCGCAGCCCCGCGAGCCGGGGGGACTCGGTGCTCAGGACCGCGGTACGCACGAAGCGGATGGAGTCCTCGAAGAAGTCGGGGGAGTGCCCCCGCTCCAGTCCGACCTTCAGGATGCCGCGGTCGCCGAAGGCGAGCCCCGCGGCGGCGATGATGTGCTGGCGGGTCCAGCGGTGGAAGACCAGCCAGCGGCTGGTGAAGGCGGCGACAGCCGGGCTGGTCGCGGTCAGGACGAGTTCGGCCGCGTAGGAACGCCCCGCGCTGAGATCGACCAGCACCACGTCGAAGTCCTCCTCGAGTCGCAGGAAGAGCTCGACACAGCGGGCCGCCATCGCCTCGTCGACCGGGAACTCCCCGCCATCCTGGTCGCCGGGCAGCAGCGTGAGCCTGCCCGCGCCGGCCGGCCGGCCGCGCAGCCCCTCCCGGTCAGACCGTCGCCACACGTCCACCATGTGCGGGCTGCCGGTGGCACCGCTCAGATAGTCATGCAGGCCACCGCCGCCGACCCATCCCCTGGCCAGGCCCTCGATGTTGAAGATCGCGCCAGCGGTCGGCGAGCCGAAGTCGAAGTCCAGGTAACAGACACTGCTGCCCTGCAACGCGCGGCGGTACGCGACGTTGCAGCTCGTGACAGAACGCCCGGTTCCGCCCTTGTCGGAGGTCGCAAAGACGATCATCAGATTCGGAACCTCTTGACGTCCTGCCTGGCGACGCGCAGCGTGTCGAGTTTCTGGAGCGCCCCCACGGCAACGGCGGACGCCGTCGCCGGTGCGGTCGTCAGCAGCGAGCGGGCGCGCCGCAGCGCCGCCTCGATCTGCTCGAGATCCGTCCGCATCGCCTGGCCCGACCCCAGCCGGCTGTCGAGCAGCTCCTGGCTGAGCAGGTGATCCAGCTCGTTGACCTGGTCGACGGCGAGGCTTCTCGTCCGGGAACTGCCCAGGGGGTTCTGCCCGATGACACCGGTGGCCACGACCATGCACTCGGAGACGCGCTCCGTGAAATACCAGGAGGGCGGCCGATTCTCGACCGATCGCACGAGCTCGGGGAAGGCCTGCGCCGGCTCGTCCCAGAGACCCTCACCGGGACCGGTCACCAGGCGGCGGGAGCGGATGTGGTCCCAGATCTGGTCGGACAGTCCCAGCAGCCGGTCACGCAGCTCCACCGTCTGGGCGAGCCCGGCACAGCGCAGCGACCGCTTGAGCAGCGCGGTCGCGAAGTCGGGCACGTACCACACAGCCTCCGGACCCAGCCGGTGCGAGCCTGGCAGGAAGACCCGCATCCCGGGGTCGTGCCAGCTGGCGACGATGTGATCGTCCGGTCCGGGGCGGCGAGTCACCCTCGCGCGTTGGGCCAGTTCCTCGAGGACGTTCGCGACCCGCTCGAGGTCCGCGTCCGGCGCCTTACGCCGGTCCAACTGCTCCAGCACGATCGACGTGACGAGCACCGAGAAGTAGTCCGCCTCCTCCCGGTCCGTCGTGCGCCAGGGGACGTTCTCCAGCGGCCAGGAATTCGTCCCGAGGGTCGCGATGGTCGACCAGTACCGCTGGGTGAGGTCCCAGAGCGTCTGCAGCCGCTGGACCAGCTCACGCTGCTCCGCGCTCAGCAGCGCGTTGACCCGGGTGCGTTCCGAGAAGAGGTCGGCGATCCCGTCGAGCGCCGACACGGTGAAGTACAGCGACGGGCGCGCCATCGCGATCCCCGGCTGCTGCCGGATCTGCGTGTCGACGAGGGCGACCGGCGGGGTGTCCTCGATGATCGTCCAGGCCCAGCCGCACTCGAACAGGTGATTCAGGTTGTCGAGCGCCTCGGCGGCCGACGTGCCGGCGAGCGCCTCCTGGAGGCCGGCGCGGATCGGCGCCAGCGCGCCGGAGAGCTGGTCGAGGATCACTGAATTGGGCAGCCCCCGCTGGTTGACCGTGCGGCACAGCTGCACACCGTTCGACGAGTCGGGGGCGAAGGTGTTGACCGTGAAGCTGCGCAGCAGCCCGGCGAGTGCGGCCGTCAGCCGCCGGCTCGCCGTCTCCTCAAGGGTGTCGAGCTCGTCTCTCAGGGCCCGGCGCTTCACATTCGCCCGGAAGGAACGAACGATCAGGATGGTCGTCAGGGAGAGCGTCACGGACATCGAGAAGGAGTCGACGACGTCGAGTTCGGCCTGGTCCTCGGTGAGCACGTCGTCAGGCGACTTGGGCCAGTATCTGTCGCGCCCGGGGAAGATCGGCGAGTTCTTCTCGGTGTACCGGTCCATGTACACCCCGACGGCCCGGAGAACGTTCTTCGGGATATCCACCGCCTCGCCGACGTGACGGAGCGAGGCCAGGACGTCCTCAGACGTGTTGTCGGGAGAGTCGAGCGCGAAGCCGGCGACCTCGGCGGCCGGGTAAAGGATACACAGGAGCTGCTCCGCGCTGCTGATGGAGTTGGGCCCCGTGACACCCTCCCACTGCCATTCATCGTTCTGCCACGAGAATGCCGCGACCGAACGCCACAGGTCGAGAAGAACTTGTCGCGGCTGAATCCTCATGGCCTTTCCTCCCTGGCCTGGTCAGATTCCTCGGAAGATTCCGGTGGCAAGTAACATTCCGCTGTAACCGTCTCGCAGCGGGCTGTCCCCGTGCGGGACCTCCCGCACGTTCAGGTCCTTGGTCCAGGGTGTGAGCATGTCGCTGATGTCGCCCCGGCTGACGGAGACCGCCGGGAAGTCGATCGTACCGACCGCGTAGCCGGAAGAATTCTCCATGAATGCGGCCGCAAAGGGTGCGCCAGGACGCAGCGAGCGCACGAAGCGAGACAACGCGAGCTCGAACTCGGAACGGCGCGCCGAGATCGACTCGGCGACGAAGAACAGCGTTCCGACATCCCAGCGGGACTCCTCAAGGTCGAAGACGCTCCCGCCGCGCAGCTCCGACCGCTGGGTCAGGAGGTGCCGCCAGCCATCGACCTTCCGATATCGTGGCTCATCCTGGAGCACGGCCCAGAAATCATCCCAGCCGGGCGTCGGATCCTTGATCTCCCCGCGAAGCCAGGCCCTGTTCTGGTGAGATCGCTCGAGAAGCGTGAGCCGGCCGCAGAACGGAAGCATGGTCAATGCCGGGTACAGATTGGTCCCGGTGCCCACGTCAATTCCCTCGTGGCCTTCCCCCAGGTTCGCGGCGAAGAAGTCGCGGACGGCCTCGATGATAGCCCGGTCGTCCGGGCGCAACGTGGCGTAGTTTTTCGCAAGGTATGCCGCCGAGTCGAAGTCATCCCACGGATAGTCCGCGTTTCCCGGCTCGAAGTCCGCCGGCCTGGTGGACGTCTCCTGTCCGCTGGAGCTCGACATCTTGTGCCCTTCTCTGGACTACCGCGTGCCGGAGACTACCGCGTGCCGGCGCGGGCGAAGCGGAAGCGGTCTTCGGCCGGTCCGATGCCCGAGGCCGGCCCGGGAGCCTGCTTGGCGAGCCTTTCTTTCAGGACTCTCGACCTTCCGGTCCCGAGATAGTTCTTCTCAACCCGGTCCCCGCGGAATCCCAGGGACTCGTAGAGCCTGATCGCCGCGGTGTTGTCGGGTTCCACCGTCAGCCTGACCTTCGTCACGCCCTGCAGTTCGAGACGTCGAAGCGACTCGATCGCGAGCCGCCGACCGTACCCGTGGCCGCGATGCATGTTCTCGACGCCCAGCGCCAGATACCAGCCGACATCCTCCCCGCGATTGGCGACCAGGAGCGAGTAGCCGATCAGACGCGCATCCAGCTCCAGCACGAGAAGATCGCGGTGGTGGACGTCGTAGAGCTGACGGAGCGCAAAGTACGGATATGCGAGGTCGCCGAAGATCTCGGCGTCGAGTTTGCTGAGGGGCTCAAGTTCGCCTGCGTCCCGGAGGCCTCGAATGGTTGGTTGCGTCGGCTCGATGTCCACGGTCGGCCCCTCACTAGCCGGCTCGGAACGTCGAAACACGGCCGAAACCGGCGACGTAGTCACAGGATGGCAGCGCGGCCGTACCCTCGCTCATACGCGGTCTGGCGGGCGAGTACGACGGGCGCACCGAGCACGGTACTAGAGGGCTTCGGCGGTGCGGCGCAGGCATCGCGGCGCCACGGCAAGGACCACCCTCGCGCGCCGGATCGTGCCAGCGGCGACGCGCTATGGAGGCGCAAAGCACGTCGTGTGCGCGTCGTTCGTCTGGTGGGTCGCGACGGAAGACGGCGGTCGTCATCTTCGTCGGTCGCGGCACCATGAGTTCCATAATGACGCGACTTGTCTCCGTGGGCAGGCATAACTCGGGAAATTCTTTCGCGAGGCATGCGTGGGGTGTAGTGAAATCTTCGTTGCTTCTCAGCAGAAAATGCAGGTAGCGGGCCGGCTGGCCGCCTTCGTGGGCGTTGGTCGGCGGTAGCCCGTCCCGAGAGGTTGTCTGTGTCGCGACAGCGGGGGTGGCCCCACCAACGTGACAGACAGTGCCAACTGCGTGGGCGGGCAGTCAGGTGGCGTGGCTCGGAGCGGACTGGTCTCGTCTGGTCCCCCGCGGATCACTGTCCCCCCTCCGACCGCTGTCCCCAGGGCCCGCCGCGGTGCGCGGCGGAGCGGCGGCTGGCCGGCTGATCCGGCCGGCCGCGCTCGCGGGCGACGCGGGCGGCGAGACGCGGCTCGAGTCCGGGCCCGTCCCTGCCCCGGTCCCCGGGTGGCCCAGTCGCCAAGGCGGGGAAGGCGGCTGGAAAAGCCTCTGTCAGGGGCTGCGGGCTGACGGCGACCGAGGTGAGAACCCGTAGCAAGGTTCACGACGGCCATCAGCTTGCTGTCGCCGTCGCTGAGACGTATGTCACCAGGCCGCGATGCGGCCGTCGACCAGGGACGTTGGGGGAAAGCGCTGGGTAGGGTCCAGGTTCTTAACATTTCCGCGCAAGAATTCCCGGTAAGGCTGGTTCCGTCCGGTACCGGTTCGTCGGTGGAAAGGTCGTCCGCGTGAGCAGTGCACAGATGCTCTCCGGCGATCAGCCGACGGAGCCGCCGCCACATTCCGAGGCGGCCGGCGGCAACGAGGACGGCGGCGCCGCGCCGGCCGGCCGCCAGGTCCCGGAGGCCGGCCGCGGTGCCCCGGCGGCGGGCCAGGCGGCCAGGTACAAGGCGGCCGGCGACGAGGCCACGCACGGCGGGCCCGAGGCGGCCGACTCGCCGGCCGCCGTTCCCGCGGCGCGCGGGCGGCCGCGGGCCGATGACCGCGCCGCGCGGCCTGCCGGCCGCGGCTCGCGCGAGGACGCCGACCCGGCACCCGGCAGGCGCCGAACCGCGAGCCCCACCGGGGCGGCACCTGCCGCCGCCAGATCGGCGCCATCCTCCGCGCGGGTCGCCCCGACTGATGACGAACCGCCGCGGGTGGCGGCCGGGGAGCCTCCGGCCCGGCAGTTGTCGCCGCGGGCGCGGCTCGCGCGGCTCGCTGGCGCGCTCGAGACGGCGGAACCTGACCAGATCGCCGCGGACGCGGCGTCAGAGCAGCCGGTCGACGCTCCCGCCACGACGGCGATGGTCCGCCCCCGGCGCGCGCCCGACCGTGCTGACGGTCACGAGGGCACCGGCGGCGAGGCCGCTGCGAGCGGATCGGGCATGGCCGGGTCGGGAGCCGCGCAGGCCGGCGGCCGGACGGCGACCGGGCCCGGGGCCGATGGGGCGGCGCTTGCTCCGGTGCGCCGCGGCCGGCTGGGCAGCCGGCCGCGGCCCACCGTCGGGAGCGGCGCCGCCGGCTCGGTGGACCCGCTGGCGTCCGCTGTGGGCGGTCAGCCGAGGTCGGCGGCGACCGCCAGACGCGGTGATACGCCAACGTCCCTTCCCCCGGAGCTCAGCCCGCGGGCCGACCGGGACGGCGGTCAGCCGCGGCGGCGTGGGCTGGTGCGCGCGCTGGTCGTCGGACTGTCGGCGATGGTGTCGTGCGCGGTGTTCCTCGTCGTCGTGCTCGGCTACGGCGCGACGAGGTACTTCGACGGCCGGCTGAAGCGGACCGACCTGAGCGCTGATCGGGTCGAGGGCACCCGGCCACCGGCCGTCCCGCACGGGCGGGAGACGTGGCTGCTCGTCGGGTCGGACGTGCGTACCGGCGCGGACAAGGCCGAGGTGGGCGGCTCGCGGTCGGACACGATGATGATCGCCTATCTCGGATCGAACGGCTCGACGACGCTGGTCTCGGTGCCGCGTGACCTGAAGGTGACCATCCCGGCGTTCACCGACTCGGCCGGCAAACACCACTCGGCGCATACCGACAAGATCAACTCCGCGTTCAACCTCGGTGGCCCGGCGCTGCTGGTGCGCACGCTGGAGAACGTCTCCAACGTGCGCATCGACCATTTCGCCGAGATCGACTTCGGCGGCTTCAAGCAGATGAGCAACGTGCTCGGCGGCGTCCAGGTCTGTATGGTTTCCGACCCGTACCGGGAATACGTGGCGGAGGACGGCAGGACGTCGACGAACCTCAACGACCCGATGTCCGGCTTCCGCGGGCAGGCTGGCGAGAACCTGCTGGAGGGCGACAACGCGCTCGCGTTCGTGCGCCAGCGGCACGGTTTTGCGAACGGCGACTACTCCCGCATCGAGCGCCAGCAGGCGTTCCTCGCCGCGGTGTTCCGAAAGGTCAACAGCGGCGACCTGCTGACCGACCCGGCCAAGCTCACCGGTTTCCTGAACGCCGTGACCAGCGCTGTCACGGTCGATTCCGGGACCAGGCTGACCGACCTGAGGACACTCGCCCTGCGTACCCACGCGATGAGCGCCGGCCAGGTCCATTTCACGACGATCCCGCTGTCCGGAGCGGTGTCGTCGCCCGTCTACTACGCGCTGTACGACCCGGGGACGGTGCGCTCCTTCTTCCGGCAGATCATCGCGGGCGACGACAGGAGCCCGGCCGCGACGCCGACCCCGTCCCTGGCGCCGACCCCGGCCGTCGAGGCGAGCCAGATCCGGGTGACCGTCCTGAACGGCAGCCCGAGCGGCGGGGCCGCCACCAGGGTCGCGGCGAAGCTGCGGGCTGCCGGCTACCAGGTCGTGCGGGTCGGCACCAACGGCAGCCGCGCCGTGACCCGTACCGAGGTGCGCTACCCGGCGGCCCTGTCGGCGGCCGCCAGCCGGCTGCTCGCCGACGTCCCCGGCGCGAGCGCGGTCCCCGTCGACGCCACGGCCAGCGCGTCGACCGGGACTACGACGCCCGCCGCCGTTTCGTCCGCGGCGACCGACGGGATGATCACCCTAGTGGTCGGTGAGGACCTCGCGAACGGCGACACCTCGGTCGTCGCGACACCGACCGCGGGAACCACGACGCCGGAGCCGTACTACACCCAGGCGCCCGTCTCGGCCGACGCGGGCTGCGTCAAGTAACGGCGGGCCGACGCTGGGACAGGACCTGGCGGGATGGCCGTCCTAGGCTGGGTGGCGACCGCCTGCCCGGGCGGCGACTGGCCGGTCTCATGACCCGGAGGAGTCCGCATGGCACGCCCGGCTCGGCTGTCCGCCGACGAGATCGCCGAAGGCCTGCGCCGGCTGCCCGACTGGGCGCTCGCCGACGGAGCCATCCGGCGCACGGTGACGGCCCCGACGTTCCTTGCCGGCATCGAGCTGGTACGCCAGGTGGCCGAGGTCGCCGAGGGGATGGACCACCATCCGGACATCGACATCCGCTGGCGGCGGGTGACCTTCACGCTCAGCACCCACGACGCCGGCGGCCTCACCGTCCTGGACCTGGAGCAGGCCCGGGCGATCGACGGCCTGGCCGCGGAGCTGACCGCCGCCGACGGAGCCTGAGAGCACCGGGCCGCGGCCGCGCCGTCGGTCGACGCGGCTACCCGGGGCCGGCTGACGCGGGCGCGTGGCCAACGCGAGCTGACGGTCGCGGCCGCCGTACCACCTGGGCCCGCATCGTAGGCGCGCTGCCTGTCGGGCCAGGTCGCCGGACCTTACGGCGCGACAACGGTGAGCGATGCCACTACTGCGGGGGGGTCGGTCCCAGAACGC
>Ga0068858_100001882_pt1 | contig 21432 bp, 18 predicted proteins | sample KBSSwiS12_FD_66589 | JGI IMG/M metagenome (GOLD analysis project Ga0068858, IMG submission 66589) | Switchgrass rhizosphere microbial communities from Kellogg Biological Station, Michigan, USA - KBS Switchgrass S1-2 | ecosystem: Host-associated > Plants > Roots > Rhizosphere > Soil ...
CTCGAGCGGCTGCTCTGGATCGAGCTCGCGATGCGTGCAGTGCTAGCCGACCCCGCGCTCGAGACGCGCCTGCGCGACGAGTGGCACGGCAAGTGGCTCGACGGCATCTACCACCTCGGCGACGCGGCGCGGATCGACGCAGCGCGCCGCGCCGCCGCCGAGCTGGCGACTCCGGTGCGCTGCAAACAGCTGCTGCAGGACGCGCAGGTCGCGATCGGCGAGAGCGAGATCGAGCGCGGGCGCGCGCTGCTCGCGCAGGCCGAGCCCTTGCTCGCGCCGAGCAGCCCGCACACGGCGTCGGTGTGGCACTTCCTCGCTTCGCGCCTGGCGATGCTCGATCCCGGCTTCGGCGACGCGCTCGTGCACGCGCGCCTCGCCCTTCGCCTCGGCGCCGACTGCCGCTATCCGGAACGCTGGATGGGCCCGATCGTGATGCAGGAAGGGCAGGTGCTCGTGCAGCGCGGCGAGCATGCCGCCGCGGTGCCGTTCTTCGAGCGTGCCGGCCGGGCGTCGAGCGGTTCGCAGGCCGACTACTGCTGGTGTCTGGCCCACTTCGCGCGCGCGCTCGACGCCGCGCAAGCGGCAGACGAGGCGCGCCTGCGCGCCGAGCTCGGGCGCGGCTTCGCCCTGGCTCAGCGCCTGGCCTGGCAGGCGTTCTTCCGCGCCAACCCCGCCGCGGCGTCGCAGCTGTGCGCCCTCGCGCTCGAACGCGACATCGAGGTCGAGTTCGTGCGCGGCGTGATCGCCGCTCGCCGGCTCGCCGCTGCGCGCCCCGAGGTCGCGGCGTGGCCGTGGCCGATCCGCGTCCGCACGCTCGGCCGCTTCGCGGTCGAGGTCGGCGACACCGCGCTCGCGGTGCGCGGCAAGGCGGCGAAGAAGCCGCTCGAGCTGCTGCAGTTCCTGATCGCGTGCGGCAGCCAGCAGGTCGCGGCGACGAGCGTCGAGTTCGCGCTCTGGCCCGACCTCGAAGGCGACAACGCGCACGCCGCTTCGAAGATCGCGCTGCACCGACTGCGCCGCCTGCTCGGCGACGACGCCGCGATCGCGATCGACGCCGGCCGCCTCAGCCTGAACCCCCGGCTCGTGTGGGTCGACTGCCTCGCCTTCGAGGCGCTCGCCGACGCACTGCGGGCGCCGCCGCTCGCGCCCGCGCAGCAGGCGGCGGCCGAGCGCGCCCTTGCGCTCTACGCCGGTCCGTTCCTCGGCAACGACGACGACCACAGCTGGCAGCTCGTCCACCGCGAGCGGCTGGCGAGCAAGCACCGCCGCCTCGTGCGCACGGTCGTCGCGCAGGCCCGCGAGCGTGCCGACGTCGCGCCGGCGCGGCGTGCGCTCGAGCGCGCGCTCGAGCTCGACCCGCTCGACGAGGACCTGCTGCGCGAGCTGCTGCAGCTGCTCGCCGACGCCGGCGAGCACGGCGCCGCGCTGGCGCGCTACGAGCGCTGGCGGGCGATGTGCGCGAAGAGCCTCGGCGTCGAGCCCGCTGCGTCGACGCAGGCGCTGGCGGCGCTGCTGCGCGCGGCGTCGACGCCGGCGCGCGAGGCGGTGCGCGGCCGCGCGAGCGCGCCGTAACTGATCGGTTGCAGCCGACGTGCGTCGTCGCCGAGGGGCTTCGCACCCTTGCGGGACAATGGCAGGATGCTTTCCGCACGCGAACTCGCGCCATCGCGTCTGCTCGATGGTCTCAATCCGGAGCAGCTCGCCGCCGTCACGCTTCCCGCCGAGCCGGCGCTGATCCTCGCCGGCGCCGGCTCCGGCAAGACGAGGGTGCTGACGACGCGCATCGCGTGGCTGATCCAGACCGGGCAGCTTTCACCCGGCGGCGTGATGGCCGTCACGTTCACGAACAAGGCCGCCAAGGAGATGCTGACGCGGCTCGACGCGATGCTCGCGATTCCGGTGCGCGGGATGTGGGTCGGCACCTTCCACGGCCTGTGCAACCGGTTCCTGCGCGCGCACTGGAAGATCGCCGGACTGCCGCAGGGCTTCCAGATCCTCGACGCGAGCGACCAGGCGGCCGCGGTCAAGCGCGTCGTCAAGGCGATGAACCTCGACGAGGAACGCCACCAGCCCAAGCAGCTCGCCTGGTCGATCGCCGCCGCCAAGGACGACGGCATGCGGCCGAAGGACATCGAGGTGCGCGACGAGCAAAGCCGCGTCCTCGTCCGCGTCTACGAGGTGTACGACGCGCAGTGCCAGCGCGAGGGCGTGGTCGACTTCGCCGAGCTGATGCTGCGCACGTACGAGCTGATGCGCGACGACACGCCCCTGCGCGAGCACTACCAGCGGCGCTTCCGCCACATCCTCGTCGACGAGTTCCAGGACACCAACCGGCTCCAGTACGCGTGGCTGAAGATGTTCGCCGGCGCGCCCGAGCGCGGCTCGGCGCTCTTCTGCGTCGGCGACGACGACCAGAGCATCTACGCGTTTCGCGGCGCGCAGGTCGGCAACATGGCCGCGTTCGAGCGCGAGTACCGCGTCCGCACCGTCGTCAAGCTCGAGCGCAACTACCGCTCGTACGGCAACATCCTCGACGCCGCCAACGAGCTGATCTCGCGCAACTCGCGCCGCCTCGGCAAGAACCTGCGCACCGAGGCGGGGCCGGGCGAGCCCGTGCGCGTCCACGAGGCGCCGACCGACTACGCCGAGGCGCAGTGGTTCGTCGAGGAGGCGCAGGCGCTGCACCGCGAGGGCACGCCGCGCCGCGAGATCGCGCTGCTCTACCGCAGCAACGCGCAGAGCCGGGTCATGGAGAGCGCGCTCTTCAACGCGCACATCCCGTACAAGGTCTACGGCGGCCTGCGCTTCTTCGAGCGCGCCGAGGTCAAGCACGCGCTCGCGTACCTGCGGCTGATCGAGAACGCGAACGACGACACGAGCTTCCTGCGCGTCGTCAACTTCCCGGCGCGCGGCATCGGCGCGCGCACGATCGAGCAGCTGCAGGACGCCGCCCGGGCGAGCGGACGGAGCCTCTGGCAGAGCATCGGCGCGGTCGGCGGCAAGGGTGGCGCCAACCTGGCGTCGTTCACGGCGCGGATCGATGCGATGCGCGCGGCGACGCGCGGTCTGACGCTGCGCGAGATCATCGTCCACATGCTCGAGTCGTCGGGGCTCGTCGACTTCTACAAGCACGAGCGCGACGGTCAGGAGCGGCTCGAGAACCTGGAGGAGCTCGTCAACGCCGCCGAGTCGTTCGTCACGCAGGAGGGCTTCGGCAAGGACGCCGTCGCGCTGCCGCTCGACGAGCGCGGCGGCGACGCGGGCGGCATCTTCCGGGGCGAAGCCGGCAAGGCCGAATTCAACCTCCCGGGCGCGGAACCCGTCGAGAGCAGCGAGCCTGCATCGGGCTTGCCGGATTCCGAGGGCGGCGTCGTGCAGTCACCGCTCGAGGCATTTCTCACCCACGCAGCTCTCGAAGCCGGTGACAACCAGGCGCAGGCGGGCGAGGACGCAGTCCAGCTGATGACGATCCACTCGGCGAAGGGCCTCGAGTTCGACTGCGTCTTCATCTCCGGCCTCGAGGAGGGTCTCTTCCCGCACGAGAACTCGGCGAGCGACCTCGACGGCCTCGAGGAGGAGCGGCGGCTGATGTACGTCGCCATCACGCGAGCGCGCAAGCGCCTCTACCTCAGCTTCTCGCAGACGCGGATGCTGCACGGCCAGACGCGCTACAACGTCAAGAGCCGCTTCTTCGACGAGCTGCCCGATGCCGCGCTGCGCTGGATCACGCCGCGCAACCAGGCGTTCGGCTCGGGCTTCGCGCGCGAGTACCACGCGGCCTGGGCGCGCGGCTCGGGCCTGCACTCGATCGTCGGCAGCGGCCGCGGCGAGCAGCGCGCGCCGAGCCCGCCGCCGCAGTCGTCGCACGGACTGCGGCCCGGACAGGGCGTCTTCCACACCAAGTTCGGCGAAGGCGTCGTCGTCACGATCGAAGGCTCGGGCGACGATGCGCGCGCGCAGGTCAACTTCGGCCGCCACGGCCTGAAGTGGCTCGCGCTCGGGATCGCGAAGCTGACGCCGGTCGACTGAGCGTCAGGCTGGAGGCTCCGCGCCGGCGAGCGCGTGCAGCAGCTTGGTCCCGATCGGCGAGCCCCAGCCGGTGCACGGATCCCAACCCGCGCGCGCGTGGTAGCTGCCGTTCGTGCCTTCGCGGACGTCGTGGAAGAGGCCCTTGCCGGCGAGCGATCCGTAGAGCAGCGGGTTGAGGTAGCCGACCGGTCTGCCGAGCTGCTGGTTGCAGAGCGCGACGAGCCCGGCCCAGAGCGGTGCGACCGCGCTCGTGCCCCCGATGACGAGGTTCTTGCCGTCGACGCGGATCCGGTAGCCGGTCGCCGGATCGGCGTCACCGGCGACGTCGGGGACGCCGCGGCCCGACCTGCCGCTCGTCGCGAGCGTCGGCACCTTCGCCTTCTTCTGCCAGTCCGGCAGCGCGAAGAACGCGCTGACGCCGCCACCGGTCGCGCTCGTCCGCGCGTTCTCGTTCCACACCACTTCGCTCGCGATCGCGCCGTCGGTGGCCGTGACCTTGGTGCCGCCGCAGCCGAGCGCGTACGGGCTCGACGCCGGGAAGTCGACGTGCGGCCGGCCGTCGCTGACGCCGTCGCCCGAGCCGTTGTCGCCGGCGGCACAGCAGACCGTGACGCCCATCGCGGCGGCGTCGCGAAACGCCTGGTCGAATTGCGTCATCGCCTGCTGCGTCCACGTCGACTCGGGACCGCCCCAGCTGATCGAGATCACCGACGGCTTGTGGGTCGTGTCGTGCACCGCGGTCGTGATCGCGTCGAGGAAGCCCTTCGTCGTGTTCGGTGCGAAGTAGACAACGATCTTCGCCTTCGGCGCGATCGCGGCCGCGACCTCGATGTCGAGCATCACCTCGCCGTCGGCGCTGTCGGCGTTCGACGGCGCGTTGCGGCCGCCGTCGACGCTCACCGACCTGACCGTCGGCACCGCGAGCTTCAGCGCCGCGAAGTAGGCCTTGAGGTCGGCCGGCCGGAAGCCGCCGCCGAGCTCGACGATGGCGATGCACTCGCCGCTGCCGTCGACCCCGGTCGGAAAGTGGTAGAGCCTGGCGAGCTGCGGTGGCGTGAACGACGCCGTCACGGCGCGCGCGACGATCGCGTCCGACGTCGGCTCGAGGACCTGGAAGTGCGGCGTCGCCTGCGGCCGGTCGTCGAGGCCGAAGACGCCTTCGACGACCCCGGCGAGCTCGCCGGGAACCGAGACCGCGCCGCTGCGACCGCGGTACGTGCCGCCGTCGTGCTCGTACTGCTGCAGGCGGACGTCGAACGCCGCCGCCATCTGCGCCGCGCTGCCGCTCAGGACGACGGTGCGCCGCGCCGCGCTCTCCTCGACGACGGCGAGCGAGTGCGCGTGCGCGAACGCGACGACCTTGGCGAGGTCGTCGGCGGCCGCGCCGTGCTGCGCGGCGTAGGCGTCGCGGCTCGGATAGCTGCGCTCGCGCGGCAGCCGGTCGCCGATCGCCTCCTCGGGGGCGCGCGCGCCGGGCCGCGCCCGCACGAGCACCGACACCTCGATGCGCTCCTGTGGCGCGACGGGTCCGAGCGAGCGAGCGCCTGCGAGGGGCTCGCGCTCGCTGCCGGGGATGCGGTGACGCGACGAGGCCATGGTGCTCTCCCGAGTGCTGAGGAAGGCGGCGATCCTAGTTCGCACGCGAGCGACGCGGCGCGATGAATGCGATGCGAGCAGGGTCGCTTCGCTCGAGTCAGGTCGTGGTCAGCAACTAGAGGAGCCGAGCGCGCTTGATCGCGCGGTAGCGGTTGACGAGCTCGACCGCGACGTGCTCGGGCTCGACGTCGAGCAGGTAGGCGTCCTTCGCTGCGAGGCGGCGGAACGCGTCGTCGCGCGCCTGCGCGAACAGGTGCGCGCCGGCGACCTCGATCGCGTCGCGCTCGACGAGAAGCGGCTGCTCGGCGATCTCGCGCAGTGCCCGCTCGCGCAGGCTCGCGAGCAGCACGAGATGGCGCGTGCGCAGCAGCGCGAGCGCCGGCGCGACCTCGCTGGCGTCCTCCTCGCGGAAGTTGGTCAGCACGACGACGAGCGAGCGCTTGCGCAGCGTCTGCATCAGCCGCGTCGCCGCGGCGCGGTAATCGGGCTGCGTCGGCGCCGGCTCGACGTCGTGCAGCGCCGCGATCAGCGCGTTCAGCGAGTGCGCGCCCTTGCGCGGCGCGACGCTGCGCGCGTCGTCGCCGCCGAAGGTGACGGCGCCGACCTCGTCGCCTTCCTTCAGCGCGACGTACGCGAGCAGCATCAGCGCCTCGAGGGCGGCGTCGAAGTGGCTCGCGCCGCGGCCTTCGTCGGCGCGCATCCGCCGTCCGCAGTCGAGCAGGAAGACGACGCTCTGGTCGCGCTCGTCCTGGTATTCGCGCACGATCGGCCGGCCGTGGCGCAGGGTCGCCTTCCAGTCGATGTCGCGGATCGCGTCGCCGGGCCGGTAGTCGGCGAGCTGCTTGAAGTCGGTGCCGCTGCCGCGCATCGGATAGCTCTTGATGCCGATCTCGGCCAGCCTGCGGTCGCCGGCGAGCCAGGCGTAGCGCGACACGGTGGCGAAGTTCGGATAGACGCGCAGCGTCTGTGCCTCGCCGCAGGCGACGCGCAGCTCGCAGCTGCCGGCGAGCGTGCGCACGCGCAGCTCGGCAGGCGCGAAGCTGGCGGCGCCGCGGCGGTGCGGCACGACCTCGTAGCGCAGCGTCAGCGCCGATTCGGCCGCGACCGTGCACGGCGCCGGCAGGCCGAAGACGTCGAACGACGGGTCGATGTGGTCGAACAGCGTGACCTGCCAGCGCCGTCTGCCGGCATTGACGATGCTGCCCTCGATGACGCGGCGGACGCCGACGGCGAGCGCCGGTGGCAGCCGGCGCTGCCAGACGAGCGGCGCCTCGCGCCACGCCCTGCGGCTGGCGCGAACGTCGACGATCGCGTACGCGAGACAGAGCACGACGGCGACGCCGCCCGCCGCGGCGACCGTCGCGACCGGAGCTCCCGCCGCCGCTGCCGCGCTCGCCGCCGCGGCGAGCAGCGCGACGATGGCGACGCCGGCGCGGCTCGGCAGGATCGCGAGGGCCACCGCGGTCCTTCGCTCAGAGGCGCGGCGCCTCGACGGTCGCGAGCAGCTCGGCGAGCAGCTCGTCGACGCGGCGCCCCTCGAGCTGCGCGTCGGGCGCGAGCAGGACGCGGTGGCGCAGTGCAGGCAGCGCACAGCGCCTGACGTCGTCGGGAGTGACGAAGTCGCGGCCGGCGAGCAGCGCAGCGGCGCGCGCGGCTCGCACCATCGCGATCGCGCCGCGCGGGCCGCTGCCGGCGGCCAGCCCGAGGCCGCCGCGAGTCGCGCGGCCGATCCGCACCGCGTAGTCGATGACGCGCTCGTCGACGCGCACGCCCGATGCGAGGTCCTGCAGCGCGAGCAGCTCGCGCGCGTCGACGCACTCGACGACGGCATCGAGCGGCAGCTGCTCGCCGCGCTGGTTGAGCGTCGTCCGCACGACGATCGCCGCCTCGTCGCGGTGCGACGGGTAGCCGATCTCGAGCTTGAGGAGGAAGCGGTCGAGCTGCGCTTCGGGCAGCGGGTACGTGCCTTCGGTCTCGACCGGATTCTGCGTCGCGAGTACGAAGAACGGTCGCTCGAGGCGGTGCGTCTCGCCCTCGAGCGTCACCTGGTACTCCTGCATCACCTCGAGCAGCGCGGCCTGCGTCTTCGCCGGCGCGCGGTTGATCTCGTCGGCGAGCAGCACGTTGGTGAAGACCGGCCCGCGCCGGATGCGCAGTGCCGCGACGCCACCGCTGCCGGCCGGCGCCGAATCGAGCACGGCGTGGCCGGTGATGTCGGACGGCAGCATGTCGGGCGTGAACTGGATGCGCGCGTAGCGCAGCGCGATCGAGCGCGCGAGCGCACGCGCCAGCAGCGTCTTGCCGAGGCCGGGGACGCCCTCGATCAGGACGTGGCCGGAGGCGACGATCGCGATCAGCAGCAGCTCGACGACGTCGCGCTGGCCGACCATCGCCTTGGCGATCTCGTCGCGCAACCGCTGCAGGGTCGACGCGGCATGCTCGAAGGTGCCGGGAGTAGTCGTGCTCATGGTGGTGGGCTGGCGTCTGCGGACGCGGGTCGACGGGAAGGGTGGCGCGCGCCGGCGGCGAGCGTCCGGCGGGCGCGTTCGAGGCGATGGATCGCGGCCGCGATGCTTCTGCGGCCGGCGTGCGGGCGCGGCGCCATCGCCGCCGCGAGCGCGGCGGAGTCGCTGCCGGTCTTCCTCGCGATGGCATCGCAGCGTTCGCCGCGATGGAGCAGCGCGCCGTAGTTCGCGATCGTGCGCCGCGCCTCGGTCTCGAGAGCGCGCACGCTCGCCGCGTGCAGCGCGGCACCGCCGCCGCCGGCGACGAACGCGGCGGTGCGGCGGACCTGCTCGCCGATCGAGCGGCGCGCGAGCGGCGCGTCGAGCAGCCGCGGGCCGAAGCGCGCTCCGCCGCGCCAGAGCGCCAGCGCGAGCGCCGCGAGCGCGAGCGCGATCGCCGGCGCGCCGTGCTGCCAGAGCAGCGCGAGCAGCGGCGTGCGCGTCTCGTCGACGAGGAACCAGACGCGATCGCCGGGGGCGAGCTGCAGCATCGCCGCGAAGGCGAGCGCACCGTCTTCGCGGAGCAGCTGGTCGTTGACGAACGAGCCTTCGATCGCGTTGGTCGTGACGTCGCCACGGTCGACCGCGACGCGCAGGGCCACCGCGCCGCCGTCGCCGACGAGCTGCCAGCGCGCCGGGCTTGCGTGCAGGATGCGCGTCGGCCAGCCGCAGACGCGGTACGCACGCGCGGCGCCGAACGCGCCTTCGCCGCCGTCCGGCTCGGCGTAGCGCGCGCACGGCGCGACCACACGCAGCAGCCGGGTCAACGTCTCGCCCGCGACCTCGTCGCCGGTGTCGGCGTCGGCAGCCGAGGCGGCCGAGGCGGGCGCTGCGGACGCCGCGGTGCTGCCGCGACGCGGCGACCTGCTGCTGCGGATCGGCACCCAGCGCGGCTCCTTGCCGACGTCGGACCACGCGCTCTGCAGCGCGACCAGGTGGCCGCCCGCGCGCACCCAGCGCTGCAGCGCGTCGTCGCGGCCGGGGAACATCGCCCAGCGGTGCGAGGCGATGACGAGCGTCGTCGCAGGCGGCGGCAGCTGCTCGAAGTTCCTGATCGTCGTCACCTCGGCGCCGAGCCGGCGCGCCAGCCGCTTGGCGGCATAGAGCGGGTCGCGCGCCGCTTCGCCCTTCGCCGGGTCGGCGACGGGCACGTCGACCCATTCGATCGAACGCTCGATCCACGCGGCGAGCGCGACGACGAGCGCGAGCACGAGCGCGCGAACGAGCCAGCGGACGCGGTCGCTCATTGCCGCTCGCCGGTCGCCGCTGCGCTCGCGAGCGCGGGAAGCATGCGCTCGAAGTCGTCGCACAGGCCGAGCACCTGCTCGTTCGCCAACGGCCGGTCGCCGTAGACGGCGAGCTGCCATGCAGAGACGAGCGTCGCCACGAAATCGCCGCGCTCGGCCGGCAGTGCGGCGCGCGCGAGACGGACGCAGTCGCCTTCGGTGCTGGCGTCAGCGATCGCGACCGCGTACGAATGGACGAGCCGCGACAGCGCGCCGCGGTAGAGCAGCGAGAGCGCGGCCCGCCGCTCGCCGGCCAGCCACAGCGCGCGCACCGCAGCGCCGATGTCGGCGGGCAGCGATTCGGGGCGGATGTCGAGCTCGCGGACGTGGCTCGGCAAGCGCGCGCCGCGCGAACGGACCGCATCGCCGTGGACTGCCAGCCAGCGGCGCGCCGTCACCAGCGCGGCGACGACCGCGGCGGTGCCGAGCAGCCAGACCAGGCCGCGGCCGCCTTCGGCGAGCCAGCGTGCGAGGTTGAACCAGAACGGATCGGGCGACGTCGACTCGGCCGAATCGCGCTTCTTGAAGCGCCAGGTGCGCTCCTTGCGGATGCCGCCGAGGTCGCTGTCGGCGCGCACCGCCGATGCCGCTGCCTCGACCGCAGCGACGTCGACGCGCTGTCGCGCCGCGGCCGACGCCGGCTGGCCGGTCGCCGGGCCGGCGACCAGCGCCGCAGCGACGCACAGCAGCACGCCGGCCCCACGCGCCATCCGCGCGGCGACGCGCTCAGCGCGCGAAGGCAAGACGAAACTCCTGCTCGATGTCCCAGGCCTCGAGCTCGACGCGACGGTTCAGGTACATCGCGAAGCCGGCACCGACGAAGAACGGCTCGACGACGAGCACCGTCGCGACGAAGCACGCGATCAGGAACGCGAGCGCCCATGGGTCGCCGCCGTTGCCGAACAGGTCGAACAGCGATTGCCGTCGCTCGTCGCCGGGGACGAGCCAGGTCGCGAGCGCGAAGCCGCCGAGGGTGACGAACGCCTCGACCGACGCGAACGCGCTCTGCATCGCCAGCGCCGCGCCGCGGTGCGAGCCGAGGATGAGCGCGAGCCGCTGGCGGCGCGCCTTGCCGCGCTGGCCCTCGAGCTGCAGCACCGGCTGCACGTACGAGCGCCAGGGCGACAGCCTGCGGATCGTCAGTGCGTCGGCGAGGCCCTGCCACCAGACGGCGCGGCGATGCGCCCAGACGTCGGCGAAGCGCGTGTCCTCGCCGAACGCGGCGCGCGCGAGCACGAACAGCACCGAGCGGTCGAACCACGGCTTCAGCCAGACCAGCAGCACGACGGCCCAGCCGATGCCGAGCGGCAGCGCGAGCGCGGCGACGGCGACGACGAGCGCGTAGACCGGAGCGCAGCTCGCCCACACCGAGCGACGGTGCGCCGAGACGATGCGCACGCCGAGATCCGCCGCCTCGAACATCCCGCGCGGCCTCAGGTCGAGGCGGATCGCGTCGACCTTCATGACGGCGTCGCCGCGGCTGCGCGCGAGCGTCCCTGCAGCGCGAAGTACGCGAGCACGGCGACCCAGCACAGGCCACCGACGGCGAACTTCGCATCCGGCGGCACCCAGCGCGCCGACGACCAGAACGCCTCGATCACCGCGGCGACGAGGAACATCGCGGTCATGCCGTAGACGATGACGATCGCGCGGCGCGCGGCGTCGGCGAGCGCTGCGAGGCGCGAGCGTCGGCCGGGCGCGAGCAGCGCGCCGCCGAGGATCAGGCCGGACGCGCCCGCGAGCACGATCCCGGTCAGCTCGAAGGCGCTGTGGGTGACGACGAACGAATAGAAGTTGGGACCGAAGCCGCGCCAGGTCACGTAGCCGGCGATGCTGCCCGCCATGGTGCCGTTGGCGACGAGGAAGAAGAGGCTGCCGACGCCGAAGAGCAGGCCGCCGGCGAAGCACTGGAACGCGATGCGGACGTTGTTGTAGACGTAGAAGCCGAACGCCTCCCAGTCGCTGCCGGCGCTGCGGCGTCCGAGCGGGCCGTCGACGTCGCCATACATCTTCTCGTATTCGTCGACCGCCCGTGCGTCGTGCACCGACAGCACGAAGCCGGGGTCGGCGTACGCCGCGACGCCGGTGACGACGAGCGGTGCAGCAAAGGCGATGAAGGCGATCAGGACGTGGCGCCAGTGGCTGCGCACCGCGGCCGGGAAATCGACGAGGAAGAGGCGACGCAGCTTGTCGATGCCGAAGTCGGACTCGCGGTAGATCCGCTGGTGACCGCGCGCGGTCAGCGCCTCGAGCCGCTCGATCAGCCAGACCGGATACGCGCGCGCCTCGGCGAGCGCCAGGTGCTCGCAGGCGGCGCGGTAGAGCGTGGCGATGCGCGCACGGTCGGCAGGCGCGGCGCGCCGGCCCTTCGGCAGCGCGCCGAGCGCCGCCTCGAGCTCGTTCCAGGCGGCGCTGTGTGCGGCCTCGAATTGCAGCGGCGTCATCTGCGGCCGAGCAGCCAGTGGGCGACGCCGATGAGCGCGGCGACACGGTCGCCGCGCAGCGCGCGCGGCGCGACGACGGCCACAGCGATCTCTGCGAGCTCGTCGGCGCGCGCTTCGGTGAGCCGCGGCACGCGGCCGGCCCAGGCGACGATCGCCGCCTGCGCGGCGGCGGGCAGCGGCACCGCCGGTGCGCGCGCCGGGGCCGGCGGCGGCGCCGCGCCGTGCGTCCCGGAGCGATCGATGTGGACGACGAGCGTTCCCGCGGCGAGGTCGCCGATGCGCTTGAAGTCGTGACGCCACAGCATCGCGAGCGCGCCGAGCGCGTAGAACGACGGCAGCAGATCGGCGGCACGCAGCAGGTTGCGCGTGAGCGAGGCCGCGGGGGTCACCGGCAGGCCGCTGTCCATGACGACCGCGAGGCCGACCATGCGCTTGCCCGGCGTCGCTGCTCCGGGTCCGAGCTCGAAGACGACCGGATAGAGCCACTCGAGGAGGAAGAGGAGGAGCAGCATCAGGCCGCCGCCGAACCTGCCGAGCTGGGCCAGGAAGATGGTCGCGCCGATGAAGACCACGAGGCGGACGCCGAGGTCGACGATGTAGGCGTAGAAGCGCGGCACGACTCCCGCGGGCCGCAGCGCGAGCGAGATCCCCTCCGGGGTCTCCGCCGCGTAGCGGGTGTCGAGCCGGCGCGGCGTTTCCTGGGGGGCCGTCATGCTCGCCGGCCCGACCGCGCGCTCAGGCCCTGACGACGATCGTGTCGGCGATGTTGTCGTGCAGGCAGCGCCGCGATTCGCGGAAGATGAGCAGGCAGTCGATCAGCGCGTACAGGCCGCCGAGCAGCGGGATCATCGAGATCGCCATCGTCGGCAGGTAGCGCAGGCCGATGATCCGCAGCAGCGAAGCCTGCGAGCCGTCGCTGCGCACGATGCGCACCTTGAGCAGCGCCTTGCCGATCGTCTGTCCGCGCGTCGCCAGCAGGTAGCCGTGGAGGACGAGGAAGACGACGAAGCCGACGGCGGTGTTGACGATCAGCACCTGGAACAGGCTGGCGCCGGCCGCCGGTGCCCACGTGAGCGGCGTCACCAGCGTGAGCACGCCGAAGGCAACGCCGCCGAGGAGCGCATCGAGCAGCGTCGCGACCAGGCGGGCGCCGCGTCCGGCGAGCGTTCCGCTGCCGCTGAGCGCAACGTCCGCAACGTGCGCCTGCGGTGGCGCGAAGCGGTTCTCTTCCGATGCGCTCGCCATCCCTGCCTCCCTCGGATCGTTGTCCGCAAATGCTAGCAGCGGGGCCGTGCCCGGCCGACCCGCGCGCGAGAGGGATGTCACGGGGCGGCCCGGCGTGGCAGTTGCTAAGCTCGCTGCAGGCGCGGCGCGGACGATGGCGTTCCGCCGGCCGGGGAGACATCGCCATGCCACGCTCAACTCGTCCACTGCGCCCGAGCGGCGCCTCGATCATCTTTCTCACTGCGCTTGCATCCGGTTGCGCCACGCCGCAGCTCGACGCGCAGTGGAGCGACGCCTCCGCCGCGCCGGGACTGCTGCGCGGGGCGCGCGTCCTCGTCGCGTGCGACGCCGCCGAGCTCGTCGTCCGCCAGATCTGCCAGGACCGCCTCGCCGGCGAGGTCGCGGCGCGCGGCGCGACACCGGTGTTCGTTCCGCCGGAGACGCAGATCTCGACCGACCGCGCCATCGACGCGCAGCTGCTGCCGGCGGCGCGCGAGTCGGGAGCGAAGGGCCTGATGGTGATGACGGTCGCCGTCGCCGTGCACGACGTCAGCGCGCCGGTCTCGATCGGGATCGGCGGCTTCGGCTTCGGCAGCGGCGGCAGCGTCGGGGTCGGCATGTCGGCGCCGGTCGGAGGCGGTCGCGTGACTGCCGGCTACTCCGGCAACGGCCGCGTCACGGACGTCTCGAGCGGACGCGTGGTCTGGACCGCGAAGGCGACGTCGCCGCCGTCGGCCGACCTCAACGCGCAGATGGCCGACCTGTCGCGGCTCGTGCTCGGCGCTGCCGACAAGGCCGGCCTCTTCTGAGGCGACCGGGCGGCAGTCACGCCGGACGCGGGCCGGGCCGCGCGGCGTCGACGACGAAGCGCGCCGCCGTCGCGACGCTGCTCTGCGGATCGCCCGGCCGCTCGACGACGCGCAAGGTGGCGCGCAGCTCGTCGGCGTCGACGTCGAACCGCACCCAGCCGCGCTGGTCCGAGCGGCCGTAGTGCAGGTGCGGATTGAACTCGCGCGCCTGGTCGATCCGCGCCTGCGCGACGCCGGGCAGGCTCGAGATCGAGGTGCCGCAGAACTCGCTCGCGATCGCTGGCGAACGCTCGTCGTCGAAGTCGACGCGCAGGTCGGCAACGTAGTTGCTGTGGACGTCGCCGCCGAGGACGACGACGCCGGGGACCTTCTTCGCGGCGACGGTCGAGAGCAGCCGTCGCCGCGCCGGCGCGTAGCCGTCCCAGCCGTCGGTCCAGACCGCGCCGCCGCCGATCGCGGGATCGAGCCACGTCAGCCGCGCCATCAGCGTCTGCTGGGCGACGAGGTTCCAGCGCCGCTCGAGGTCCCAGCCGTCGGCGAGCCAGGACTCCTGCGCGGCGCCGAGCAGCGACCGCGCCGGGTCGGCGAGCGCCGCGCACTGGTTGACGAGCAGCGTGTTCGAGCCGCCGCGTCCGGGCTTCGGGCACGCTTGCGGATCGCGGTGCTGGCGGTCGTCGAGGAGGTGGATGCGGGCGAGCGTGCCCCAGTCGAAGCGGCCGGTGATCCGCATCGCCGCGTCGACCGGTTGCAGCGAGCGCGGAAACGGCATGTGCTCCCAGTACGCGCGGTACGCCGCCGCGCGCCGCGCGTGCATGTCGACGGCGAGGTTCTCGGCCTGGAAGCCGGCGTAATCGTTCGCCACCTCGTGGTCGTCCCAGACGACGAGCCAAGGTGCTGCCGCGTGCGCCGCCTGCAGCGACGGATCGCTCTTGTACGTCGCGTAGCGCGCCCGGTACTGCTCGAGGCTGAGCGCCTCGCCGCCGGCGACGCGGCGGACCGGGTCCCTGCGCTCCGCCGATTCGTAGATGTAGTCGCCGAGGAAGACGACGAGGTCGAGCGAGGCGCCGGCGACGTCGCGCCACGCCGCGTAGTGGCCGGAGTCGTAGCGCTGGCAGCTCGCGATCGCGAAGCGCAGCGTCGCGGCGGCTGCGGCCGCCGGTGCGGTGCGCGTGCGACCGACCGCGCTCGTCTGGCCGAGCGCCCGGAAGCGGTACCAGTACCAGCGCGCCGGCTCGAGACCCGCGGGCTCGGCATGGACGCTGTGCGCCGCGGCCGCTTCGGCGACTTCGTCGCCGTGCGCGACCACCTGCGCGAAACGCTCGTCGAGAGCGACTTCCCAGCGCACGGCGACGCGCTCGGGAAGCGCGTCACCCATCAGCCGCGTCCACAGGACCATGCCCTCGGCGCGCGGCTGCCCGGAGGCGACGCCGAGCGGGAAGCGTTCGACGTCGGCGGCGCGCACGCCGTGCGCGAGCCACGGCATGGCGAGCGCAGCGGCGCTGCCGCCGAGGAAGCGTCGGCGCGTCGCGCCGTGATGCGCGCGGGCTGCCGGCTCAGACGCCGACGTCGTCGAACTCGCGATAGACATCGCGCAGCCAGATCCTGACGCGCTGGCGGTCCATCAGTCCGAGGCCGCTCGAGTCCTGATCGGCCTTCGCCTGCCAGAAGCTGCTGCTCGTCGCGTCGATCTTCTGGATGACGTGCTCGTTGAGCTTCTTCACCGAGACGACGTTGGCGCCCAGCGAGATCGCGCGCGCCTGCTCGCCCGACTGCTCGAGGGTGCTGAAGTCGCTGCCGCGCACCTGGTTGCGGACGAGCACGTACGCGAGCCCGCTGCCGAAGCGGTCGAGCAGCCGGCGCAGCAGGTCGACCGAGTCCTTGCCGGTGTCCATGACGTGCCAGTAGTAGATCTTCATGCCGATCTCGTCGGCGAGCGAGATCACTCCGGCGTCCTCCATCCAGGTCGCGAGCGCGTCGTGCGTCTGCGCGGCCAGATCGACGAGGATGCGCCGCCCCGGCTGGTCGACCGCCGCTTCGACGATGGCGTCGAGCGAGCCGGGCTGGTCGACCAGGATCGGCGCCGCGTAGGCCGAGTAGAAGCGCATCAGCGCGCCGTGCGAGCGGTCGGTGTCGAAGCCGAGGAACGGCAGCTCGCGGTCGATCAGGTACTGCGCGAGGACGCGCGCCATCAGCGACTTGCCGACGCCTCCCTTTTCGCCGCCGATCAGATGGATGTTGGTCGTCGCCATCGGTCAGTTCGCGCCGGCGCGAGCGCCGTCGGGGACCGCGAGATCGACCGTTTTCTCGACGAGCTTGCCGGCGAGGGCGGGAACGGGTGCGGCCGCGACGCGGAGCGCGCGGCCGGGCAGCGGGAAGCGGGAGGGCATGGCCATGCGAACGATTGTCACCCAAGGGCGCACCGGGCCGCGCCGGCGCTCCCGGGCGCGGCCGGCGCGGCGCACGCCGGCACGCGCCGCGTTCAGCCGCGGCCGACGAAGGGCATCTTGGTCGCCATGATCGTCATGAACTGGACGTTGGCGTCGAGCGGCAGGCCGGCAATGTGCACGATCGCGTCGGCGACGTGGCGGACGTCCATGGTCGGCTCGACGGCGAGCTTGCCGTCGGCCTGCGGCACGCCCTTCTTCATCCGCTCGGTCATCTCGGTCGCCGCGTTGCCGATGTCGATCTGGCTGCACGCGATGTCGAACGGCCGGCCGTCGAGCGACGTCGCCTTCGTGAGCCCGGTGATCGCGTGCTTGGTCGCGGTGTACGGCGAGCTGAACGGCCGCGGTGCGTGCGCCGAGATCGAGCCGTTGTTGATGATCCTGCCGCCGCGCGGCGTCTGCGCCTTCATCAGCACGAACGCCTGCTGCGTGCACAGGAACACCGCGGTCAGGTTGATGTCGACGACGGTCTGCCACTGCTCGACGGTGAGCTCCTCGAGCGGCAGCGGCGGCGCGCCGGTGCCGGCGTTGTTGAAGAGGACGTCGAGGCGGCCGAACGCGTCCTTGGTCGCCGCGAAGAGCGCCTTCACCTGCGCCGGGTCGGTGGCGTCGGTCGGGCAGACGAGCGCGCGCGCGGCGGCGTCGCCCGCGGCGGCACGCGTCGCGTCGAGCGCGTCCTTGCGACGGCCGGCGAGCGCGACGTGGTAGCCGGCGTGGAGCAGTGCGAGTGCCGACGCGCGGCCGATGCCGCTGCCTGCGCCGGTGACGATGGCGACCTTGTTCATGGCGAGCCCATCTCCTTTGTCTATCGCGTGAGCGAGTCGGGGGAATCGACAGTGTCGCGCGGCGGCGCGCCGTCGGACGAGAAGCAGTCGGCGAACGTGAACCAGAAGCTCGCGCAGAAGACCGTCAGGTAGGCGAGCAGCAGCGGCGTCGCGACCAGCGCGAGGCGCTCCGGCCCGATCAGGGCGACGGCAACGGTGAGGAGTGGCGCGAGCAGCATCCACACGCCCAGCCAGGCGATGCCGTAGATCGTGAACGCGCCCTTGTTGCGCCAGACGGCGACGCTGCTGAAGAAGAGCGACTTCGCCCAGCCGTGGCCGCCCCAGTGGACGAGCGCCGGCGCGTGCCAGAACGGCACCGAGAGCGCCGCGGCGAACGTCAGGCGCAGGAGGATGCCGAGCTGCAGGTGCGGGTCGGCGACCTTCGCCGCCGCCGCGTCGGCGGTCGTGCGCTCCGACAGCGACGAGTAGAACGTGACGAATGCGCCGCCGTCGAGCAGGTCGGCGAGCCAGAACAGGACGAGCGTCGCGGCGGCGTAGGCGAGGCCGAGCTTGACGACGGCGAGCAGGCGCGTCCGCCCCGATGCTGCGAGCTCGGCGATCGATCCGGGCATCGCCGTGCGGCCCTCGACGACGCGCCGGCTCGCGATCATGAACAGGAGCGTGCCGGCGGGCGGCAGCGCGAGCAGCGCGACCGTGCCGACGACCGGGAGGAAGCCGAGCAGCAGGACGACGAACATGCACGTCGCGAACAGCGCGGCGAAGCCGAGCGGCTGCCGTGCACACACCTGGAACCCGCGGCGCACCCACGCGAAGCCCTGGCGCGGCGCGACGAGCTGCAGCTTCATGGCGTGAACAGGTCCTGCTTCGGCCGCGGCGGATGCCACGGCTCGTCGCGGCGCTGGGCGAGGATGCGCTCGAAGTGGGTCGGATCGTGGGCGGTGAGGACGACGGCGTCGCGCGGCAGGTGGAGATCCCATGCGCGTGACAGCCAGAAGCGGAACGCCGCCGCGCGCAGCAGCGCCGGCAGCAGCCGCACTTCGGCGTGCACGAGCGGGCGCAACTCCTCGTAGGCGGCGACGAGCGCGCCGGCGCGATCCTCGTCGAGCCGGCCGCTGTCGAGGTCGATGCACCAGTCGTTGATGGCGACGGCGACGTCGAACAGCAGCGTGTCGACGCCGGCGAAGTAGAAGTCGAACACGCCGGCAAGCTTGCCGTCGACGAACATCGCGTTGTCGCGGAAGAGATCGCCGTGGATCGTGCCGCGCGGCAGCGTCGCGTACGCCGACGACGACGCGAGGTGGCGCTGGTAGGCGAGCTCGTCGACCATCAGGCGTGCCTGCTCGGCGTCGAGGTGCGGCAGCACGACCGGCACCGTCTTTTCCCACCACGCAAGGCCGCGCAGGTTCGGCTGCGCCAGCGCGAAGTCGTGCGCCGCCAGGTGCATGCGTGCGAGCACGGCGCCGACCGCGGCGCAATCGGCCGCGTCGGGAGCGAGGTGGTGCGCGCCGGGCAGGCGGTCGACGATCGCCGCCGGCTTGCCCTTCAGCGCGAGGACGAGCGAGCCGCTCGAATCGCCGTACGGGCGCGGCACCGGCAGGCCGCGCTCGGCGTGGTGCTTCATCAACGCGAGGTAGAACGGCAGCTCGGCGGCGCCGAGACGCTCGAACAGCGTCAGCACGTAGCGGCCGTTCGCCGTGTCGACGAAGTAGTTGGTGTTCTCGATGCCGCCGGGGCACGGCGCCAGTGCGATCAGCTCGCCGATCCCGACGTCCGCCGCGAGCGAGGCCGCCTCGGCGAACTCGACTTCCGTGTAGACCGCCACCGGCGGATCAGAACCGAAGGACGTTCCAGACGCGCTTGCCGGCCGAGCCGCGCGAGGTGCCCGGATCGTCGGCGGTCGCATGGTAGCCGTCGCCCGTCAGCACCTCGTAGCCGGGCGCCGGTCCCTTGGGCGTCACGACGACCTTCTGCAGGCTGCCGCGCACGCGCAGCTCCTCGATCTTCGCCCCCTTGTCCTCGATCACGGTGCGTTTGATGACGGGCTCGCCGCCCTTGGTCGGCACCGGCGCGGTCTCGTCGGCGAGCACGGCCGCGGACGCGGCGGGCGCGGGCGGCGGCGCGACGGGCGCGGGCGGCTGCGCGACGGCCGCCGACTCGGCGGCGCGCGCCGCGGTCCACGGCAGCGTGGCGACGACGACAGCGAGCGCGAGCGAGGCACACCGTGGCATGCGCCGATTCTAGGACGGCGGCGCGTCGAGACGTGTCGAGACGTTCCTTCACAATGGCCCGCATATGGTGGATCGCACACTGCTGCTCGTCGACGGCTCGAGCTACCTCTACCGCGCCTACCACGCGCTTCCCGACCTGCGCACCAAGGCGGGCGTTCCGACCGGAGCGATCCGCGGCGTCGTCTCGATGATGAAGCTGCTGCGCGAGCAGTACCCGGCGGCGCACGGCGCGTGCGTCTTCGACGACAAGGGCAAGACGTTCCGCGACGACTGGTACCCCGAGTACAAGGCGACGCGCACGGCGATGCCCGACGACCTCGCGCAGCAGATCGAGCCGATCGTCGAGGGCATCAAGCTGCTCGGCTGGCCGGTGCTGACGGTGCCCGGAATCGAGGCCGACGACGCGATCGGCACGATCTCGTGCATGGCCGCGAAGGGCGGCTTTCGCGTCGTCATCTCGACCGGCGACAAGGACCTCGCGCAGCTCGTCGGCGACAACGTGGTCCTCATCAACACGATGAGCAACGAACGCCTCGACGCCGACGGCGTGCGCGCCAAGTTCGGCGTGCCGCCGGAGCGGATCGTCGACTACCTGGCGCTGATCGGCGACTCGGTCGACAACATCCCCGGCGTCGACAAGGTCGGGCCGAAGACGGCCGCCAAGTGGATCAACGAGCACGGCTCGCTCGAGGGCGTCATCGCGGCGGCGCCGACGATCAAGGGCGTCGTCGGCGAGAACCTGCGCCGCGTCGCCGACTGGCTGCCGCAGGGCAGGCGCCTCGTCACCGTCGTCACCGACTGCGACCTCACCGGCCACGTCATGGGCTGGCCCGAGTTCGACGCGCTCGCGCTGCGCCCGATCGACGTCGACGCGCTGCTCGCGTTCTACGACCGCTACGAGCTGCAGGCGATGCGGCGCGAGCTCGAGACGTCGTTCGGCCGCGCGTCGCAGGGCGCGCAGCGGCTCGCCGCGATCCCGGCGGCGGCGCCGAGCGTCGAGGTCCCGGACGCGGTGCCGTCCGAGGACATCGTCAAGAACTACGAAACGGTGACGACGGCCGATGCGCTCGAGCGCTGGGCTGCCCGCGTCGAGGCGGCTGAGCTCGCCGCGATCGACATCGAGACCGACTCGCTCGACCCGATCCGCGCCCGCCTGGTCGGGCTCTCGCTCGCGGTCGCGCCGGGGGAGGCTTGCTACGTCCCGCTCGCGCACGGCTACGCCGGCGCGCCCGACCAGCTGCCGCTCGAGCAGGTGCTGACACGCCTGCGGCCGTGGCTCGAGGACGAGAGCGCGGCGAAGGTCGCGCACAACGTCAAGTACGACAGCCACGTCTTCGCCGCCCTCGGCGTCGACGTCCGCGGCGTCCGCCACGACACGATGCTAGAGAGCTACGTCTGGGAGGCGCACAAGGTGCACACGCTCGAGAGCCTGGCGTTTCGCCACCTCGGCCGCACCGCGCTGACGTACGAGGACGTCTGCGGCAAGGGGGCGAACCAGATCCCGTTCGCGCAGGTCGAGGTGTCGCGCGCCGCCGCGTACTCGTGCGAGGACGCCGACATGGCGCTGCACGTCCACCAGGCGCTCTGGCCGCGGCTGGCCGCCGAGCCGCGGCTCGCCGACGTCTACCGGCGGATCGAGATGCCGACCTCGGCGGTGCTGGCGCGGATCGAGCGCACCGGCGTGCTGATCGACTCGGCGTTGCTCGCCGCGCAGGGCCGCGAGCTCGCCGAGAAGATGGCCAGGCTCGAGCAGGAGGTCTACGAGATCGCCGGCCAGCCGTTCAACCTCGGCAGCCCGAAGCAGATCGGCGAGATCCTGTTCGGCAAGCTGGGCCTCCCGGTCGGCCGCAAGACCGCGAGCGGCGCGCCGTCGACCGACGAGGACGTGCTGCAGGAGCTCGCCGCCGACTACCCGCTGCCGGGCAAGCTGCTCGAGCACCGCAGCCTCTCGAAGCTGAAGGGGACGTACACCGACAAGCTGCCGCTGATGGTCAACCCCGAGACCGGACGCGTGCACACGACGTACGGGCAGGCGGTGGCGGTGACCGGAAGGCTTTCGAGCAACGATCCGAACCTGCAGAAC
>Ga0068858_100001888_pt1 | contig 21404 bp, 24 predicted proteins | sample KBSSwiS12_FD_66589 | JGI IMG/M metagenome (GOLD analysis project Ga0068858, IMG submission 66589) | Switchgrass rhizosphere microbial communities from Kellogg Biological Station, Michigan, USA - KBS Switchgrass S1-2 | ecosystem: Host-associated > Plants > Roots > Rhizosphere > Soil ...
GCTGCTCCTCCTCGGCGGCTGCTTCGTCGCGGTCGGGCTCTTCATCTCGAGCCTGACGAAAAATCAAATCGTCGCCGGCATGGTCACCTTCGCGGTGTTCCTGTTGCTCTGGGTCATCACCTGGATCGGCGGCTCGTTTCCGGCGATCGAAGGGCTCACCAACTACCTGTCGATCATCGACCACTTCGACGATTTCGGCAAAGGCGTAATCGACACGACGCACCTGATTTATTACGTGAGCTTCATCACATTCGGGTTGTTCCTGACCGCCAAGTCCGTGGACAGCGAGCGATGGCGGGGATGATGGTCCGGCTGAAGCCGGACCCCACGTACGATTCGATGCGTGGCGTCGCTTGCAGGCGGACCGGAGAGCTGTGAACCTATGGTAAACAAGATTCTCAACATCATCGGCTGGCTGGGGATGGCGCTGGTCCTGGCGGCCCTCGCCGTCTCCCGGGTGCCCGCGCTCAACGCATACAGCCAGTGGGCGAGGCCGTTGGCGATCGGAGGATTGATCTGCGTGCTCGCATACACGGCAGGTCAATGGCGCGAGATCGCCGCGATGTTCCGCGGACGCCAGGCGCGGTACGGCACGCTGGCCGGCGTCAGCATCCTCGTGGTCCTCGCCATTCTGGTCGCTGTCAACTACATCGGGTCGAAGCAGAACAAGCGCTGGGACCTGACGGCCAACAAACAGTTCAGTCTGTCCGATCAGAGCCGCAACGTCCTGGCCAAACTCGACTCGCCTCTCCAGATTCGCGTCTTCGCGCAGGAGCCCGAATTCGGCCGCTATCGCGACAGGCTCAAGGAATACGAGTACGCGTCCAAGAAGATCGCGACCGAGTACATCGACCCGGACAAGAAGCCGGTGGTGGCCAAGCAGAACCAGATCCAGCAGTACGGCACGATCGTCTTCGAGTACAAGGGCCGCACCGAGCGGGTCGTCTCGGACAACGAGCAGGAACTGACGAACGGCATCATCAAGGTCGTCTCGGGCCAGGAGAAGAAGGTGTACTTCACGCAGGGCCACGGCGAACACGATACGACGTCGTCTGACCGCGACGGGTACAACACCATCGCCATGGCGCTGGGCCGCGAGAATTACAAGGTCGACAAAATCGTGCTGGCCCAGCAGGGTGCGGTGCCCGACGATGCGTCGGTCGTCGTCGTGGCGGGACCGAAGATCGATTTCTTCCCGAACGAGATCGACGCGCTGAAGAAGTATCTCGACAAGGCCGGCAAGCTCCTGCTCGAGCTGGATCCACCCGACAAGCCGGAAAGCCAGCCGCTGACCAACCTCGTCGCGCTCGCCCACGACTGGGGCGTCGACGTGAACGACGACATCATCCTGGATTTGAGCGGTATGGGACGACTCGTCGGCACGTCAGAAGTGGTGCCGCTGGCGGCCAGTTACCCCGCGCATCCGATCACCGAACGATTCAGGCTGGCCACCGGCTATCCCCTTGCGCGCTCCGTCACCGCCGTCATGGGCGGCGTCAACAGCCACACGGCGCAAGCGTTCGTGGAGACAAGCGCCCAGAGCGTCGCCAAGAGCGAACCAAGAAAGGTCCTGGCCTCGAAGGAAGGGATCGAGATCGACGAAAGCAAGGACAAGCACGGCCCATTCGCGATCGCGGCGGCCGTGTCAGCTCCATCGACGGCAACGCCCCCGGCCGGAGACGCGACCAGCGCGCCGAAACCCGAAGCACGCGTCGTCGTCTTTGGCGATTCTGATTTCGCCGCGAGCGCGTATCTTGGCATCGGCGGCAACCGCGACCTGTTCATGAACACGATTGGGTGGCTGTCGCAGCAGGAAAACCTGATTTCGATCCGGCCGAAGGAAGCCGACGACCGCCGCATCACGCTGACGGCCACGCAGCAGAACAACATCGTCTGGATGTCGCTGCTCGTCATTCCTGGCCTCATCTTCGGAACCGGCGTCTACTCGTGGTGGCGGAGGCGGTAGGAAAATGCGAGGCCTGCGTTCAACGATTGCGCTCGTCGTCGTGCTTGGCGGCCTGGGCGCGTACATCTATTTCGTGACGTGGAAGAAGACGCCCGAGACGGCCGCGAGCAAGCAGGAGAAGGTCTTCGCCGGCGTGGAAGCCGACAAGGTCGAAGAGGTGAAGCTGAAGTCGGAAAAAGGCGACGTCACGACGCTCAAGAAGGAGAACGGTACCTGGAACCTCGTCGCCCCGCTGACCGCCAAAGCCGACGAGTCGGAGGCGAACGCGATCGCGACAGGACTGGGCCAGCTCGAGGTTGTCCGCGTCATCGACGAGAATCCTTCCGACCTGAAGGACTACGGGCTGTCGATGCCGCGAATCGAAGTCGACTTCAAGGCCACGGGCGACAAGGACTACAAACGGCTCATGGTCGGCGAGAAGTCGCCGGCGGGCGCCGATTTGTTCGCGAAACGCAACGACGACAAGAAGGTGTTCCTCATCCAGGGATTTCAGGAGGGCACGTTCAACAAGTCGACGTTCGACCTCCGCGACAAGCTGGTGCTGAAGCTGGAACGCGACAAGGTGGATGGCGTTGAGATCAACGCCGGCGGCAAGAAGCTCGCGCTCGTCAAAGACAACGCGGACTGGAAGATTACTCAGCCCATCCAGGCGCGCGCCGATTTCGGCGCCGTCGAAGGATTGATCGGACGGCTGCAGACGGCAACCATGAAGGCGATTACCACGGAGAACGCGTCGCCGGCCGACCTCAAGAAGTACGGGTTCGACAAGCCGTCCGCGACGGTCGACCTGAAAATGGGCAGCGCGCGCGCCACGTTCGCAGTCGGAGGCAAGGCGGAAGACACCACCGTCTACGCCCGCGACGGGTCGAAACCGATGGTCGTGACCATCGACAGCATGCTGGCCGACGAGCTGAAGAAGGGCGCGGACGAGTACCGCCGAAAAGAGCTCTTTGAATTCCGCTCGTACAACGCGAACCGCCTCGAGTTCACGCGAGGCCCTCAGACGGTCGTGTTCGAAAAGGTGAAAGGCGAGGGCAAAGACGCCATGGACAAGTGGCGGCGCGTCAGCCCCGGCCCCGCGGACGTCGACAAGGACAAGATGGACGCCCTGCTCACGCGCATCTCCAACATGCGCGCGACGGGCTTCGTCGATGCGTCCGTGAAGAACGGCCTGAACATGCCGGCCATGACCATCGCTGCCAAGTTCGACGACGGCAAGAAGGAAGAGCGCGTCAGCTTCGGCAAGGTCGACAGCAATGTGTTCGTCTCCCGCCCTGGCGAAGCCGGCGCCGCGAAAATCGACCCCTCCGACTTCAACGAATCGACGAAGTCGTTGGATGAGCTGACAAAGTAGATCGACTGTCGGCTGTTATAATCCGCGGCACTGTGGGCCCCCTCCCCACGCGATGGTTGATCGTCATCGCGCTTGCAGTGTCGTCACTTCGAGCGTTCGGGCAGGCCCCGTCTCCTCCACGCATCGCGGCTCACTCGGCACAGGTCCCCGGGCTTCGGCGCTCCATCGATCGCATCGTGGCAGCCCCGGCGCTGGAGCGCGCCTCCTGGGGTGTGCTCGTCCGCTCGCTGGACACCGACGAGACGATCTACTCGATGAACCCGGGCAAGCTGATGATGCCCGCGTCCGCATTGAAGGTCGTCACGGTTGCCGCGGCGGCGGAACGTCTCGGCTGGAATCATGCCTATGAGACCCGCGTGGTTGCCGATGGCGTAGTCGCCGGAGACACGCTGGACGGAAATCTCGTTATCGTGGCTTCCGGCGACCCGAGCCTCGATCGGCCAACGCTCGACGTCTGGGTCTCGCAACTGAAGGCGCTGGGCATCACCAGAGTGACGGGGACCGTTCTCGCCGACGCGCGCGCGTTCAGCGGCGAGGGGTTGGGCTTCGGCTGGTCCTGGGACGACCTGGCGTACTACTACGCCGCCCCGATCGCCGCCGCGCAATTTCGGGAAAACGCCGTCGACCTGACGCTGCGGCCTGGCCCTTCGGCGGGTACGCCGCCGCTCTACGAGATCACGCCGGCCGGTATCAGCGGACTCCGTCTCGACGGCCGCATGACGACCGGCACCGCCACAGCCACGCCGGAATTCGTCGCTCGCCGGGCGCCTGGCTCACCAGTGGTCGTGCTCGAAGGCATCGTCCCCGCCGGCAGCCGACCGGTCTCGCATCCGCTGTCGGTCCACGACCCGGTGCGATTTCTCGTCGAGGGCTTTACCGAGGCCCTCCGCGACGGAGGCATCGCGGTCGGAGCGCCACTGCCGGCAGATGCCAGCGTCGATCGAACGAAGGACTTCGCCGACGCCAGGCTTCTCCTGACGCACCGTTCCGCGCCGCTCAGCGTGCTCGCACGCCGTCTCATGGAGGTCAGCCAGAATCAGTATTCAGAAACCCTCGTCAAAACGATGGGCGCGCAGGCAGGGAATCCGACGTTCGAAGGCGGTCTGAAGGCCGAAGAGGCCCTCCTCGCGTCGTGGGGCCTGGCGCCGGACGCGGTGGTGCTGCGTGACGGCTCCGGTCTGTCGCGATACGACTACGTCACTCCCGACGCACTGGTTCAGGTCCTCTCACACATGTATCGCGCGCCGGCTCATCGCGGCCCCTTCTTCTCTGTGCTGAATATCGCCGGACAGGACGGGACGATCGCTGCCAGGATGAAGAACACCCCGGCCGCCGGAAACGCGCGCGCCAAAGACGGGGCCATGGCCGGTGTCCGCTCGCTCTGCGGCATCGTCAGGACGATGGACGGAGAGGCGCTCGTTTTCGCCGTCCTGGCGAACAATTTCGCCGCTCCGGCATCCGCCGTGACGACGGCGATCGACGCGATCATCGTCCAGCTCGCGAGCTTCAAACGCTGACGGCCGGCATTCAACGCAGAGCGTTCAACGTCGTGCCTCGCGTCAAACGCGAGGCAGCTCGAAGTAGAAGGTGGCGCCGCCCAGTTCGTTGCGCTGATAGCCGATGGTCCCGCCGTACGAGTCGATGATGCCGTAGCTGACCGCCAGGCCAAGACCGGTGCCCTTGCCCACCGGCCTTGTCGTGAAGAACGGCTGGAAAAGCTTCGCCTCATCGCCACTCGGCACGCCCGGGCCGTTATCGACGACCTCCAGCCGTACCGACGAGGCAGCGTCGCAGGAGCGAATCAGCACGCGCCCGTTCGATACGCCCGACGTCTGAATCGCCTGTTGCGCGTTGATCACCAGATTCAGCACCACTTGCTCGATCTCCGTAAAGTCGGCGTGTACGGTTCCAGTCGAGGCGGTGTCAATCTGACACGAGATCTTCGCTGATTCGAGATCGACACGCCGGCTCTTCACCACCTCCGAGACGACGTCGCGAAGGTCGATGACTTCGGGTGATGCGATGTTTTGAGTGCCGAAACGGGAAAGGTTGCGGATGATCTCGCTCGCACGATGTCCTTGTGTTTTGACCAGGGCGACTTCCTTCAGGGCATCCTCCGACAGCCCGGGCCGGCGTCCGAGCAGCTCTCCGGCACCCAGAATCGCCTGGAGGGGATTATTGAGCTCGTGCGCCAGGCCCGACACCAGGAGTCCGACGGCCGCGAGCCGCTCCTGGCGGACCACGTGGCGCTGCAGCCGTTCGAGGGTTTCGCGAGTCTGTCTTTCCTGCTCGACCTGCTGATCCAGTGCCTGCCGCGCCTCCCTCAGCTTGTCGGCCATCGTACCAAAGGCCACCTGCAGCTCGTTCATCTCCCTGTTCAGCGACCGGCTCGGCTTCAGCGCCGATAGATCTCCGTCCGCGATCCGTTGCGCGGCGCCTCGAAGATGGTTGACCTGTTGCGCCAGCTGCCGGCCAACCCAAAGCCACGCGAGCAGCGCGCCAAGCATCGAGACGGCGATGATTATGACGTTCCGCCGCCAGAGCGGCCACAACCGGTCGTTGATCACCCGCGATGGGATGGCGACGCTGATCGTCCATGGACCCCGTGGCACGACTGCTGACGCGACGATGCGCTCGACACCGTCGGCGTCGGTCTGGACCGTGGTGTGCGGTTCGGCGCCTCGCTCAGTGGGATCGGGAACGTCGACGGTCGTTCCGATATACCGATCGGCGTCCCGACTGCGGGCGAGGACCAGCCCCGCATGATTGGTCAGCGTGACGATCGACCCGGCCAACAGCGGAATCGCCTGGAACGTGCCTTCGAGCCTCGTCAGGTTGAGTCCCAGGGCCAACACGGCGACCATCGCTCCGCCGCCGGACGGCATCACCGGGTAACCGAGCAGGATCGTGGGCCGCTTCGTCACCGGACCCACGGTCAAATCGCTCACGACGGGACGGCCCGTTGACATCACCTGCTTGACGTACGGCAGCGTGACGGGCGGACGTTCCTCCGTCGTTTGAATCCCCGAGCCCTTGATCGTACCGTCAGGCGCGTGGAGTACGACGTTCAGCAGGAGCGGCTGATCGTGAAGAACCGCGGCAAACAGCCGATCGCATTCGTCGCGCTGCATCGCGATGACGGACGGATTCCGCACCAGCGACGACACCATCGAATCGAGGCCTCTCAGGTACTGATCGAAGTACGCGGCCGAGGTCACGGCGACCGATGCCGCCTCCTGGCGCACTGATGCCGCACCTTCGTTACGCGCGCGGCTGGACGACCACACGGCGCCCAACGCGAAGGGCAGAAGCAACAGAACGGTCGCCATCGCTATCTGGCGCCGTATCGATAGCGTGCGAAAAACGTTCAACGCTTGGAATTGTAGCCGAGCCGCAGCGGATCGACGACGCCCGCCTCGTCGAATCCTCTGGCTCTCAACACGCAGCTGTCGCAGTGTCCGCACGGCTCTCCCGCCGGCCCGGGGTCGTAACAGCTGGTCGTCAGCCCGTAGTCGAGTCCGAGTTGGACGCCGCGCCTGATGATCTCGGCCTTCGTCATCGAAATCAGCGGTGCGTGCACTCGAAAACGCGAGCCCTCGACCCCTGCGCGTGTCGCAAGCGCGGCCAGCGACTCGAAGGCCGCGATGAACTCAGGCCGGCAGTCCGGGTAGCCGGAGTAGTCGAGTGCATTGACACCGATGACGATGTCGCGTGCCTCGAGCACCTCGGCCCAGCCAAGAGCGAGCGACAAGAGGATGGTATTCCGCGCCGGCACGTAGGTTGAGGGAATGCCGGTCGCCGACAGGTCGCGGTCGCGCGGCACGGCCTCATCGGAGGTCAACGCCGAACCGCCGATCCCGCGAAGATCGATCGACAGCTCGAGGTGCCGCTCGGCGCCGAGCCACCGCGCCACGGCTCGCGCCGATTCCAGTTCTCGGGCGTGGCGCTGGCCGTAGCCCACGGTCAGCGCGTTGATCGTGAAACCTTCAGATTTGGAGATGGCGGCGGCCGTGTAGGAGTCGAGACCGCCGCTCAGCAGTACTATCGCTCGCATTTGATCATTTGGTCGTCTGGTCATCTGGTCATTGAATTGAGCAATTTGATCCACAAATGACCAAATGACCAGATCACCAGATGACCAGATTTCTAAACGCCTCGCGTCGATGGAGGCCAGATGAATTTGTGCAGTTGCAGTTGCAGACGTGCAGGCAGGTGATCGGCGAGCATCCACTCCGAGAGCAGCTTCGCGTCGGTCTCGCCGTGCACCGGCGACATCAGGATCGCCGCACATCGAGACGCGAGGTCGCGGCGCCGAATGACGTCCCTGGCGAACTCGTAGTCGGCGCGATCCCTGACCACGAACTTCACCTCGTCGTGGGGTGAAAGCCGCTCGAGGTTGGGCCAGTGGTTCTTCCCTGATTCCCCGCTGCCCGGGCATTTCACGTCGACGATCTTGACCACGTCTCCGGGCACCCGATCGATCGGGCGGTGCCCGCCGGTCTCCAGCATCACGGTTCGGCCCTGCGCCAGCAGACGATCCATCAGCTCGTACACGTCCTCCTGCAGGAGCGGTTCGCCGCCGGTGATCTCCACCAGCGGGCACTCGTGCCGTTCCACTTCAGCCAGCACGTCATCCACGGTCTGCTTGCGACCCTCGGTGAACGCGTAGGGCGTGTCGCACCACGTGCACCGCAGGTCGCATGCGGTCAGTCGCACAAACACACACGGCCGGCCGGCGTGGGTCGACTCGCCTTGTATCGAATAGAAGATCTCGTTGACGGTCAGCATCTGCCCGGAGAAAATTCAAGATTCAAGACTGTAGCGTTGAGTCGATTTACGGGAATCAATCTTCAATCTTAAGTCTAAAATCTCAAATATGGCGAAGCCCACCTTCTACTGGAAGCCGACGTGAACGACCTGTAAGAGCGCCAGAAGTTTTCTGGACCAGCTAGGCGTCGACGTCCACGAGATCGACATCAATCGGGAGCCGCCGCCGCGGCAGTTTCTCGAAAAGCACATCGACCCCGATCGCCTTCTCGACTTCGTGAGCACGAGAAGCCCGGTGTTCAAGGAGCGGCCGCTGCCGCGCACGAAGAAGGAAGCGATCGACCTGATGATGGAGAATCCGAATCTCATCAGACGCCCGATTGTCGTCAGCGGATCGACGGTGATTTTCGGCTTCGACAAGGATGGCTATCAAAAGTTGAAAGGCAAAAGTTAAAAGGCAAAAGTTAAAGGCAAAAGTCAAAGGCAAAAGTCAGAGTCGAAAGTTAAAAGGCAAGGCAAAAGGGCAGCCAAGCGGGTGGGACAGGTGGGGCATCTTCGCATCGGCACGAGCGGCTGGAACTACCCGAGCGGCCGCGGTACGTGGAACGGCGTGTTCTATCCTCCGGTTCGCTCGCGCGCCAGCGGGTTCGACGAGCTGTCGTTCTACGCGGAGCACTTCGACACTGTCGAAGTGAACTCGACGTTCTATGGTCAGCCGCGGGCCGACGTATCGCGAAAATGGGCCGATCGCACGCCGGCCGGGTTCGAGTTCTCGGTCAAGCTGTATCAGAAGTTCACCCATCCCGAAATGTTCAGGAAGGCGCTGTCGCGCAGCCTGTCCAGGGCCGACGATCGCCTCTCGTTCGACGCGCCCGGCGAACCGCAAGGGCTGGACGCGATCGCACGTCCCAACCAGGCCGATCTCGATGAGTTCCGGTCTGGCATCGAGCCGCTGGCCGCCAGGGGAAAACTCGGCGCCGTGCTGGCGCAGTTTCCGCCGAGCTTCAAAGACACGCCGGCCACCCGCGACTCCCTCGCAGGCTTGCTTCGCGCCTTGCACGGTTACCGAGTGGCGGTGGAGCTGCGGCATCGGAGCTGGAGCGACGCCATTGGCGACACGCTGGCGCTACTCAACGAATTCGGCGCGGCATGGGTGCAGATCGACGAGCCGAAATTCCGCTTCTCGATTCGACAGAATTATCTGCCCAACGTGCAGGGGTTCTATTACATGCGCCTCCACGGGCGCAACGCGGCGCAGTGGTGGCGCCAGGAGAAGTCCGAGGACCGCTACAACTACCTGTACTCGGCCGACGAGCTGAGCGAATTTTCGGCAACGGCCGACGCGGCGCGCGCGCTGGTGAAGAAACTGTATCTCTACACCAACAACCATTTTTCGGCGAAATCAGTCGCCAACGCCGTGATGATCAAAGAACAGCTCGGTGAGCCCATCGAAGGCACGTATCCCGAGTCGCTCGTCGAGGCGTATCCCAACCTGCGGGACATCGTCAACCGCACCTCGCGCGATCGTTCCTCTACTCTTTTACATACATCCGCCGAATCAGATCTCCCTTCTGGATCCGGTCCGGCACGTCCACGCCCGCGATAACGCGGCCGAAAACTGCGTACCGGCCGTTCAGCTCGTCGCGATTCCCGAGCATCACGTACAGCTGGCTGTCAGCCTGGGCCGGGTTCCCCTGGTGTGCCATTGCCACGGCACCTTTCACGTGCGTCCGTTTCTTCGAAATCTCCGCAGCCCCGATGGGGGTGCCGCTCGACGCCGCCGCACCTCGACCCCAGATCGCCTCTTTCGATGCATCCCGCGACTGCGGATCGCCCCACTGAATGACGAACCCGGGAATCGCGCGATGGACCCGCTGACCATCATAGAAGCCGCGCCTGACCAGTTCGACGATGTGCGCCACGGTCTTCGGAGCCTCGTCGGCATAGGTCTCGAACGCAAAGGTCCCTTTCGACGTTTCGACGACGATCACCGGTAGCGCGGCCTGCTGCGCCGGCAGAGGGAAGGGCCACAGGCAGGCCATCGCACAGACAAGAGCCAGCCACCGCGACCTCACGCGACGACCTTCCGCGGCTCGGTCTTCGAGACCTGGGTGACGCCAATCTGCGGGCAGAGCTCGCGGATCACACATTCAGCGCAGCGCGGGTACACCGGTCGGCAGACGTTCTGACCCCAGGTGACCAGATACGAATTGAGGTACGGCCACCATTGCTCGTCGGTGGCCTGGTACAGCGACTGCTCGGTTTGGGCCGGGGTGCGAGTGGCTACCCATCCAAGCCGGTTGGAAATCCGATGCACGTGCGTGTCGACGCAGATGTTCTTCAGGCTCTTGAACGCGAGAGTCAGCACCAGGTTCGCGGTCTTGCGGCCCACTCCCGGCAGCGTCAACAGATCCTCCATCGCCGCCGGCACCCGGCCGCCGAATCGCTCGTGAAGAATCCGGCATGTCGCCTTCACGTGCCGGGCCTTGTGACGGTAAAAGCTGACGGGGTAGATGAGGCGCTCGATCTGCTTCACCGTGAGCTTCGCCAAGGTGCGAGGGGTGCGAGCGACCTTGAAAAGCCGAGTCGACGCCGCGAGGGTCGTCGCATCCTGCGTGCGCGCCGAAAGCAATGTGGCGATGAGGACCTGGAAGGGATCCTCTTCCTGGCGCTCCGAGATCTTTTCGATCGCCGGCAGCTCGAGACCGTCGATCGCCCGTGCCAGCGCCCGCATCACCGGCTCGACCTGTGTGCCGGCACGTGATGCGCGCCGGCGCTTCGGCACGTTCATGCGGGAACGGGCGTCAGCGGCGCGCGGCCGCCCAGCACCGCGATCACATTGTCGGCCGCGAGGTTGGCCATCGCGGTTCTCGTTTCGGTCGTCGCACTGCCGAGGTGCGGGACGAGCAGCACGTTCTCCAGCGGGAGCAGCTCAGGATGCACGGCCGGCTCGTTCTCGTAGACGTCGAGGGCGGCACCGGCAATCAGCCGCTCCTGGAGCGCCCAGGCGAGCGCCGCTTCGTCCACGACGGGGCCCCGGGAAGTGTTGACGAGATAGGCCGATCGCTTCATGCGCGCGAGCGCCTTCCTGTCGATCAGATGACGCGTATCGGCCGTCAATGGGACGTGCAGAGACACGACATCCGATGTCGTCAGCAATCGATCGATCGACATCTTCGTGAACGGACCGTCGACCTCCTTCGGGTCGGCGTACGCGACGCGCAGTCCGAAGACCGGCGCACGGGCGGCGACCGCGCGAGCGATGCGGCCGAAGCCGATGAGTCCGAGCTGCTTGTCCGTCAGCTGGGTACCAAGCATGAAATCGAACGCCCACGCCTTCCATCCATTGCGGCGGATCAGACGATCGCCTTCGGCGAGGCGTCTGGTGATGGCCAGAATCATCGCCCACGTGAAATCGGCCACCGACTCGGTCAACACGTCCGGCGTGTTGGTGACGATGACGCCACGCGAACGCGCGTACTTGACGTCGATGTTGTTGTAACCGACTGCGACGTTGGCGACGACCTTCAGATGCGTGGCGGCATCGATGACGCTCTTGTCGATATCGTCGGTGAACATGGACACCAGCGCGTCGGCGGCCACGACCCGCTGTTTCAGTACATCAGCCGGCATCGCACCGTTCGTGTACACGTCGACGGTGCCGGCGTTCTGGAGCTTGGCAACAACGGCGGATGGCAGCGGACGGGTGACGAGGATCGACGGCATACAAGGTCAGGTCGGTCGGGTGGGTCCTACCCGACCGACATGACCGCTAGTGTCCATACGACAGGCAGTAGCCGCAGTGGTTGCATCGGACTGCCGGCTCGATCACGCACGCCCCATCGTCGTCGCCGCTCTGGAGCGGGAATCGGCGGTGGCTCGGATGCATTCCGGCCGGGTCCCGGGACTCGTGCCCGATCCCGACCTCACGGCCCGCCTGTCGTGCAATGGCGGCACGCACGAGCTCGCGCAGCTCCTGCTCAGTCATGGGAGATCGACCCGGTCGATGATGCCGACGATCGCCGCGTCGACAGGCGCGCCTTTTCTTCCGAGCGCTTCTCCGGCGGCACGCCCTTCGAGCACGACGAGCACGCGTTCAGTAATGCCTGCACCGACGCTGTCGACAGCGAGAAGTGCGTTTCCCCGCGGCGTATCGTCCGGATCCACGGGCTGCACCAGCAGCAGCGACGCGCCCTCGAACTTCTTCATCTTCTGGGTCGAGACGACGCTCCCGATCACTCTTGCTATCAGCATTGCAGGATTACAGGATTACAGGATTGCAGGATTGCAGGATTGCAGGATTGCAGGATTGCAGGATGGCAGAATTGCCGGAGGACAAGATCGCCCTGGCTGGGAATGGCGCTCCTGCAATCTTGCCATCCTGCCGTTCTGCCATCCTGCCATTCTGCCATTCTGCCATCCTGCCATTCTGCAATCCTGCAATTCATGTGAGCGTCCAGTGGTCCACAATGCCGACGATACCAGCATCAGCCGGCGGTTCAGTGGGATGGAACGGAAAGCTCGCCTCTTTACCGCGCACGAAGAAGACCTCTTCGCCGACGCCCGCGCCCACCGCATCGACCGCCACCAGCGGCCGGCCGGCCGCCTCGCGCTCCGGCGTCAACGGCTGTACGAGCATCAGCCTGATGCCGACGAGACTCTCGTCCTTACGAGTGACGACCACGGTACCGATCACTTTCGCCAGTTGCATCGGGTAATCGCGTAATCGATCCAATACCAGCTAATCGTCGATCTCCACTTCATCGACAATGCCGACAATCGCCGCGTCGACGGGACAGTCTTTCAGGCCCGACGCCATGCGCGCCGAACTGCCGCTGACGATCAGCACGGTTTCACCGATGCCGGCGTCCACCGTATCGATCGCCACGAGATAGTGGCCTTCGGGCTTACCGCGGGGATCGACGGACCGCGCGATCAGCAGCTTGCTGCTGACCAGTCGCGGATCCTTCCTGGTGGCGACGACGGTCCCCACGATTTTTGCGAGCAGCATGAGCGGTAGGCGAGATCTTCAATTTGCCGGTTCTTTACGCCTTGGCGGTCGTCGCTTTGCCGATCGGCAGTGCGTCTTCGAGGTTCGCGTGCGGGCGCGGGATGACGTGGACCGACACGAGCTCGCCGACGCGGCGGGCGGCCGCGGCTCCGGCGTCGGTCGCTGCTTTCACCGCCGCGACGTCGCCGCGGACGATGGCGGTCACGTAGCCGGCGCCGATTTTCTCCCAGCCGACCAGCGTGACCTTCGCGGCCTTCACCATTGCGTCGGCCGCCTCGATCATCGCCACCAGGCCCTTGGTTTCGATCATCCCGAGCGCCTCACCCATTGGTCTCTCCTTCGAATGGCTGACGGCCGATCGCTAACGGCTGATCGGCGGCTCGCCGTGCCCTCGGGCATGAGCCATCAGCCATGTGCCATCCGCCACGTTTAACGTAAGCTCCGAATCGCTTCCTCGATCAATGCGGAGAGCTCGCGGTATGTTAACCGAATTTCGCCTTCGTCCACCCTGATCGCGGGCGTCGGCACGGCCTCCATGCCCGAAGGACGCTCCTGAAGGTCCGGAGCGTGAGGCACAAGCCGCTGGCCGCCTCCCGCGGGGGCTTCCACCACCTGACACGTCGCATCGTCGAGCAGACCACCGGGCCCGACGGCGAGCACCGTCGACGGATCGGCGCAAATCGGCGCCGGCGCCTTGATGCCATACGTTCCGCGCAATTCCTGCAGCCGTTCGACCTCTTCGCGGGCAATCAGGTTCTCGCGGCCAAGCAATCGGGCGACGAGACTGATCTTCGCAAAGTGTTCGATCGTTTCCATCTTGTAGTACGCGGACAGCAGATCGCCGCCGACCGTCAGCGCGCCGTGATTGGCGAGCAGCATGCCATCGTGCGCTTTGATGTACCGTCGCACGGCGTCGGGCAGCTCGGACGTGGACGGCGTTGCGTACTCCGCGATCGGGATGCTGCCGAGCGTCGTCAAGACTTCGGCGAGCACCGCGCGCGTCAGGGGGATGCCGGCCACCGCGAAACCGGTCGCGATCGGCGGATGGGCGTGCACGACGGCGCGTACGTCAGGGCGCTGCCGGTACACCTCCAGGTGCATCAGCATTTCCGACGACGGATCGCGGTCGCCCTGGAGCTTGCGACCGTCGAGGTCGGTGATGCACATCATGTCAGGGGTCATGAACCCCTTGCAGACGCTCTTCGGCGTCATCAACAACCGATCGGCGCCGAGACGAACGCTGATGTTGCCGTCGTTCGAGGCGGTGTACGCGCGCGCATACATCCGTCGTCCAACCTCGACGATGTCCGCGCGGAGGGCGCTCTCGGAGGTCATGCTGTCCGGGCCCGGTACTTGTCGCGGCAGGCGGTCGAACAGAAATACAGGCGCTGCCGTCCGTCGGTGAGGCTCACCGCGCGATCGGGGAGCACGAACGTGCCACAGACCGGATCGCGCGTCAGCGGCACCTCTCGATCAGGCACCCCCCCCTCGCGGACGCGAGTTTGAGGCGTGCCGCCGAGTCCCTCCATGATCCCGCCGATCACGCGCCAGAACACGCGCGCGATGATGAGCATCAGCACGAACTCGAGCACCGCCCGGAGCATCAGTCCCCCGGCTTCTGTGCTGCGCCCCCGACGCCCTGGTGCGCCGACTGCAGCGTGTCGAGCGCCCGTTTGGCGGCCTGCCCTTCCGGACCTTCAGGCGCCAACTTCACCACCTTCTGCCACGCCTCGGTTGCGCCCGCCAGATCCTGCTTGCCGAACGCGCGCACGATACCGACGTTCAACAGGGTCTTGGCGTGGTTGGGATCGAGCGCCAGCGATTTTTCGAACTGCTGAAGGGCTTTATCGGGTTGATTCGTGTAGTAGTAGCAGACGCCCAGGTCGGTGCTCACGTTGACGTCCTTTGGCGCCAACGCCAGCGCCTCGGCGTACCACTTGATCGCGTCGTCGTAACGCTCGGCGTCGAAGTAGAGGTTGCCGAGCTGCACACGCGGCCGAGGGTTGGACGCCTCGCGGTCCGCAACCGACTTGAGCGCGTTCACCTGCGCCTCGTCCAGCAGCGCCGCACGCGTGCCGCCCTCGCCGGCGGCCGACGCCGGCGCGCCGGCCTGAGCCGCGGGGGCGGCGACAGGGACGCGCATGGTCGCCTGCTGAGTCCCGATCACCCAACCGGCGATCAAGCCGAAGATCACACCGGCGATGGCGAACGCGATCGATTCAGTCTTCATTGAACCACCAGGGCACAAAGGCCACAAAGCCGCCATCGAGGCTGGATTCCATTCCGTCGCCTTCGTGATCTCTGTGACCTTTGTGGTTGATCATAGCGTGCCGCGCCAAAGAGAGTCTATGCGCCTCCGCCCAGGACGTGGAGGTACTCGCGCACGACGGTTGACAGGCCGCTGAACACGGCGCGCGCGATGATTGCGTGGCCGATGGACACTTCGTCGAGGTGCGGCAGCGTGCGAAAAAGGACGAGGTTCTCGAGGTCGAGGTCGTGCCCCGCGTTCACCCCCAGGCCGAGCGAGCTCGCGAGACGCGCCGCACCCGCGTACTCGTCGAAGGAGTGCCGCGCCTCGCGCTCGCCGGCTTCCCACGCGCGCGCGTATGGTTCGGTGTACAACTCGACACGATCGGCCCCAATCGACGCCGCCCACGCGATCGGCTCCGGCCGCGGATCAACGAACAGGCTGACACGGATTCCAGCCGCCCGCAGCGACTGCACGATCTGAGGCAACCGCTCGGTTGCGGGCCCTGGGGTCCAACCAGCCTGGCTCGTCACCTCCCCTGGCACGACCGGGACCAGGGTGCACTGATCCGGCCTCACCTCGTGCACCAGCGCGAGCAGCTCGGGCCGCGGATCGCCTTCGATGTTGAGCTCCACCCGAGGCTGTCGTTCGGCAAGGGCCCTCGCCACGTCGTGCACATCCTCCGGCGTGATGTGGCGTCTGTCCGCGCGCGGGTGCACCGTGATGCCCGGCGCGCCCGCATCAATGCACACATCAACCGCGTCGAGCACACGGGGGAGATGTCCGCCGCGGGCGTTGCGGAGTGTCGCGATCTTGTTGACGTTGACGGAGAGACGGACCATCGGGAATCGCTAAAGCACTCTCACAAGTCCGCAGCGTCCGCCTTCGTTGAGTCAGGCGGACCTGCCACGGTCCGGCTAAGCCGGACACTACGTAATTGCACGCCGCCAATGACTTACACCGAAAGGCACTTGAGTTGACGATCCGCGCCGGGGCCGGTCGAAACTACGAAGCCGATCGAATTCAACCCCCAGTCCCGGTGCGGATCGTCAACTCGAGTGCCCTTCAGAATAGCCATGTTCACCCAAATGCTTTTCGACGACGTCGATAATCTCCTGCGCCCACGCCCGGATATCCTGTTCAACCTGGCCTTCGATCATGACCCGCAGCAGCGGTTCAGTGCCCGAGTAGCGCACGAGCAATCGGCCCTGTCCGTGGAGGCGCGCTTCGACGGAGGCCATCGCCGCGGCGATGGCCGGGACCGACGACAAATCGACCGCTTGACGGACGCGAACGTTCAGCAGGACCTGGGGGTAGCTGATCAGATCGGACGCAAGATCGGCGAGCGAACGCCCGCTCATGGCCACCGTTCTGAGGACGTTGAGCGCCGTGCACAATCCGTCGCCGGTGAACAGATAGTCCGAGAAGATGATATGACCCGACTGCTCGCCGCCGAGCGACAAGTCGCGCTTGATCATCTCCTCCATGACGTACTTGTCGCCGACGGGACACCGCACGAGATCGATGCCGGTGTCGCGAAGCGCCAGCTCAAGACCGATGTTGCTCATCACGGTCGCGACGATGGCGTTCCCCTTCAGACGCCCTTCCCGCTGGAGTTGACGGCCGCACATCAGGAGCACGGCGTCGCCGTTCACGATCTTTCCGGTGTGATCGACGAAGATCGCGCGATCCCCGTCACCGTCGAACGCCACGCCCATCTGACACCCGTGGCTCACGACCGTCCGCGCCAGCAGTTCCGGATGCGTCGAGCCGCAGTCGAGATTGATGTTGCGTCCGTCAGGTGTGTTGCCGACGATGACCGTTCGAATGCCCAGATCCGCCAGCAATCCGGGGGCGACGGTTGTCGTGGCGCCGTTGGCACAGTCGACGCCCAGCAACACGCTGTCGAGGCCCGGGCTTGAAAGAGCAATGGCGCGAAGGTGCTCGAGATATGCCTCCACGAGATCCGCACGCGGCACCGCATTGAGCCGGCCGGCGCGGACGCTCCACGAGCGATCGGCGACGATTGCCTCGACTTCACGTTCGACGCGTTCGGTGAACTTCTCGCCGCGGCCCGAGAACACCTTGATTCCGTTGTCCTCGAACGGATTATGGGACGCCGAGATCACGACACCGGCGTCATATCCGGCCGTGCGCGTCAGGTAGGCCACCGCCGGCGTCGGGACGATTCCGACGCTCGTGACCGCCGCGCCTTCTCCGAATGCCCCCGCCGCCAGCTCTTCCTCGATCCACCCCCCGGATTCGCGCGTGTCGCGTCCAACGAGGAACCGCGGCGAAGCGGTGTCGGCCGGCAGCGCACGAACGAGCGCTGCGCCGAGCCGGCGAACGGTCGAGCGATCGAGCGGCCACTCGCCGGCGACGCCGCGGACGCCGTCGGTGCCGAACAACCTGGGAACGGCCGCCTCAATCTTTGTCACGGGTGATCCGTACGTGCACCATCGAGGGCTCGATATGCGTCACTCCGGCCTCACGACTGGATTCGGCGTGTATCGGCAGCGAATACTCGCCCACGCCCAGACCGGACAAATCGACGTAGGCGATCAGATCGTCGGCGTGCATCTGATTCAATCCCTCGCGGTTGCCGCGGACGGTGACGTCGACGGTGACGGGGGTGAACTGCGCGGTGAGGTGGGTGGACAGATGGCGCCAGTGCACAGGCAGCGCGTGCATGGTCCGCTCGAGCGGTGCAGGGACAATCTGCACGTCGACCACGGCCGACCGCAAAGCCTTGAGGCGAATGGAGGAGTCGAGAACCCCGACCGTGACCACGCCCCGCACCCGGTCACGACTGCCCGCCACCGACACCGGCTCGGTCAACGCCGCCGCCGCGCGCTTCACGGAGCTCTCGGGACCGACGATCTCCACCGTGGCCGGGTCGCTCGTCATCTTGCCGACGACAAATCCCGGGGCCGGCTTGCCCTCGATTGCGGGAACGACCGGCACCAGTTTCGTCGCCGACCTCTCGAACACCATCGCGACAGTCGTCGGCGTGATTTGCACGATCTCGACACCGAAGGGCACACGCACCTGATCGGGGGTCAGATGATAGAGGCGTTGACCGGCTTGAGCACCGTGCAGGTCGAGCACCGCGACGATGTCGGCTGGCGAGAGCCGGCTCAGCGTCCCCGAGCCGCCCCGAACGCGCACGTCGACCGTCGACGGGGGCTCGGTCTGCAGTTCGAGACCGGCCGGAAACTGCTGGAGCTCGAGCGGTACGCCGCGCAGCCCTCGCTCGACCGTCGCATCGCCAGACACCACGATCCAGAGCAGGACGGCAAGTCCGAAGGCGATCACCTTCAGCTGGAAGTGATGAAACGGCCACCACATGCGCTTCACGTGTACTGCGCCTCGGCGTGCTTTGTGCCGGGCGCCTTGCGCTGGAGGACCAAGGCACGCAGTTGAGCGCGCAACGCGTCGGCATCGAGACCGCGCTCGATCTGACCGTCCGCCACGATCGAAATGCTTCCTGTTTCTTCCGACACGACAATCGCGATCGCGTCGTTCTCTTCGGTCAGCCCGATCGCGGCGCGATGGCGGGAGCCCAGTTCCTTACTGAGCTTCGGATTCACCGTGAGCGGCAGAAAGCAGGCCGCGGCCGCCACTTTGTCTTCCTGCACGATCACCGCGCCGTCATGCAGCGGCGCTGAGGGCTGAAAGATGCTGACCAGAAGATCGTAGGTGAGCACGGCGTCGAGCGGGATGCCGCCCTCGATGTAGTTGCGCAAGCCGATCTGGCGCTCCATGGCGATGATCGCGCCGATGCGCCGGCTCGACAGCATCGTCGCCGCCACGATCAACTCTTCGATCGATTCCTCGGCGGATTCCGCCTTGGCAAAGTACCGGAAAAAAGGCGCCCGGCCAAGGTGCGCCAACGCGCGCCGGATGTCGCTCTGAAACAGCACGATCACGGCGAACACCAGATAGCCGATGAAATTCCGAATCAGCCAGTTGACGGTCTCGAGATGCCCCCACCGCGACCCGTAGAACAAGCCCACGAGAAACGCGCCGCCGAGCGCCATCTGCACGGCGCGCGTGCCGCGGATCAGCAGCAGCACCTCGTAGATGAGAAACGACACGACGAGAATGTCGGCAAGGTCCCACCAGCCGATGGGCGGGCGACGGAGAAGAGCGGTGAGCCAGGTCATGACTGATGGCTGCTGTCTGATGACTGATCGCCGAAGCCTGATGCCCGATGGCTGATGGTTGATGGCATAGATGACAGGGCAATGGCCCGCCGGGGGCCCTCAATCATAGCCATGAGCCATAAGGAGCGATAAGCCATCAGCCATCAGCTCCATGTCGTCGAATGTTCTCCGCCACCCTCACCACCTGGACCATCTCGGCGACGGCGTGCACGCGAACGAGGTGCGCGCCGGCGAGCACCGCCGCGGTTACCGCGGCGGCAGTGCCCCAATCGCGCCCGGCCGGCGGGCGATCGTTCAGCGCCTCTCGCATGAACGACTTTCGAGAGGGACCGACCAGTACGGGGCGCCCGACCGCCGCCACAATCTCAGGGAGGCGCGCCAGCACACCATAGCTGTGCGCCGCGTGTTTGGCAAACCCCACGCCGGGGTCCACGATGATCCGGTCGACGGGCACTCCGGCGGCCTCGGCCACGCCGATGCTTGCCTGAAGCTCGCTCGCGACGTCAGCCGCCACATCTTCATACACCGCTTCGCCGGCCATCGTTGCCGGTGTGCCGCGGCTGTGCATGATCACGAGCGCCGCACCGTGCTCGGCGACGACGTGGGCAAGGGCCGCCTCGCGGCGCAGACCACTGACATCATTGACGATCGACGCACCCGCATCGAGGGCGGCACGGGCGACCTCGGCCTTGTAGGTGTCGATGGAGATCGGGATCGTGAGCCGGCCGGCGAGACCCCGGATCACGGGCAGTACGCGGGCCAGCTCCTCTGCAGCGGGCAGCGGCTCGGCGCCCGGCCGCGTCGATTCTCCGCCGATGTCGACGAGGTCCGCGCCGTCGGCCTGGATTCGCAGCGCGGCCTCGATCGCGCGTGCAACTCCCGTGACTGGCGCGGCGTCAGCGAACGAGTCGGGGGTCACGTTCAGGATGCCCATGACGAGCGGACGCTCGCCGAGACGGAGCACCCCGCCCCTGGGGAGAGTGATGGTAAAGAGTGCTCGCGTGGGGAAATTACAATTCACACTTTACAATTTACAATTTGCAAAGCGATTGGCGACCATGCGGAGCCGCTACGATGGGTGACCACGCGGAGCCGCTTTGTAAATTGCGAATTGTAAATTGTAAATTGTGAGCCGCCGCAGTTACTCCTGCGGCAGCGGCTTGTTCAGGGCGGGCACCAGCGGCGCGCGCTCCTTCTGACGCGGACGCGCTTCGTCCTCGTCGGCGACCGCGGCGCGCGCTGCGACCGGCTGCGGCTCGTCGAGCGGCAGGCCGGCGGCCAGGCGCTTCACCTGATCGGCGTCGAGCACTTCGCGCGCCAGCAGCGCCTCGGCAATCTTGACCAGCGTGTCCTTGTTCTCGCTCAGGACCGCGTGCGAGCGAAAGTAGTTATCCGTGACGAAGCGCTTGACCTCGTGGTCGATCTTCAGCGCCGTGTCCTCGCTGTAATCCTGGTGCTGCGCGATCTCGCGGCCCAGAAAGATCTGCTCTTCTTTCTTACCGAAGGTCAGCGGCCCCATCGCGTCGCTCATTCCCCACTCGCACACCATGCGGCGTGCGAGCTCGGTGGCGCGCTCGAGGTCGTTTCCAGCGCCGGTCGTCAGGCTGTTGGTCGTGATCTCTTCGGCGATGCGGCCGCCGAGCAGAATCGCGATCTGGTCGCACAGGTACTCGCGCGAGTAGTTGTGTTTCTCGTCCGCGGGCAACTGCTGCGTGAGGCCGAGCGCCATCCCGCGCGGGATGATCGTCACTTTGTGGATCGGATCCGCGTGAGGCAGAAGCACCGCCAACAGCGCGTGCCCCGCTTCGTGGAGGGCGGTCACCCGCTTTTCGGCGTCGCTGATGATCATCGAGCGGCGCTCGGATCCCATCAGCACCTTGTCTTTGGCGAAT
>Ga0068858_100001891_pt1 | contig 21380 bp, 20 predicted proteins | sample KBSSwiS12_FD_66589 | JGI IMG/M metagenome (GOLD analysis project Ga0068858, IMG submission 66589) | Switchgrass rhizosphere microbial communities from Kellogg Biological Station, Michigan, USA - KBS Switchgrass S1-2 | ecosystem: Host-associated > Plants > Roots > Rhizosphere > Soil ...
TACAGACGTTCGATGACGCCCCACCGCTTCCACGGGTTTGGTTCTTGAACGAAGCCCAAAACGAACTAATACAATTACAGCGAGATCGGCTCATCGTGAATTGGCGGCAGGGTGCTCAAGCGACGCCCTATCCACGATACATAAACATCATTGAACGCTTTCGATCCAGTCTTGCGATTCTAACTGGATTTGCGTCCGCGGAGAAACTGGGGAGTATTGTCCCGACCCAGTGTGAGGTTACTTACGTTAATCACATGCCAAGCGGCATAGGCTGGTCGAAGCACGAGGAACTTGACCAAGTCGTCACGACATGGCGGAATCGTTATTCGGATAACTACCTAGGCGTTCCCGAAGACGCGGCTTTCACGATCCGGTACAGGATGAACGATGAGCAGGGCAACCCGCTCGGAAGGCTCCACGTGGCTTTCCAGTCCGCTTACCGCACTACCGATGGGCTGCCGATCTTCGTAATGAATATGACTGCTCGCGGGAAACCTGAACCTGCCGATCTGGACGGAGTATTTCGACTCTTTGATCGCGAGCACGAATGGATCGTTCGTGGCTTCGCATCTATCACCACAACGCACATGCATGATTTATGGAGAAGACGACATGGCAGCTAGCGCCGCAGTGGATTTTTGGAGTCCCCGCACGCTCACCGATGGCATGAACGACATAACCACCGTTAAGTCTCAGCCAAGCTCTGCAGGATTGACTCCACGCGATGTGGTCAATCAAGAGTACACCACAATCGAACTCAATCTTGAGTCTGGATTTAGATCAAAGCGGATGAGACTGCGCGTTCCCTCCGCAAGTCCGGCGTGGCTAAAACCTACGATCACGCGCGCAGGCAATTTACTATCGTTGCCCTCCAATTGGGACCGACTCGGTGCTCCGCCAATAGAGCCGAGCGCGATACAGGACGCGATCGACGCTCTCGGCTTATTCATGGCCGACCGTAGTTCATTACCGCAGTGGACACCAACGCGTAACGGCGGTGTGCAGTTAGATTGGCACGAACATGGAATTGACCTCGAAATTGCCTTTGAACGCGACAGGCCAGAAGGCTATGCTGTTTTCGCGGATCACGATAACCCGGCCAGTGAATGGGATGGCTCAGTTAGCCAGCAACTTCAGCGGATGCGAGCACTCTTCTCCGAACGACTGATTCGGGAGTAAATGCCTGCGCCAAAAGATGACCCGGTTGGCATCCCGGATGAAACCCGACTCTTCAGACGGATAGATCCTAGTTGGATCACACCCGATAAGAATCGTGGCGAGTGGCGCCCGACTTCTCAAAACTTCCAGGATTCGAAAGATGGTACTCCGATGTCCGTTTTCGCAGAAAACGTTGCGAACGCTAACGGAGAATTGCCATCCGCCTTCGTTAGAGAGGGCGGGCTTTGGGCTGGATGGTACCTCGCGGCGATTACCGCAGGTTGGATGCGCGAATTAGGCCAAGCCGTCTATCTTGATCCCGCGAATCAAGACCCGAATGATATTTATCAATCGCATGCGGCCGTTGAGGGGCCAAAGGACAATAAGACCCGTTCAAAAATAAGTTCCAAATATGAGTGGGTTATTCCCCCGCTTAACCGTTATGATCTGCCCGACTGAACTGCAGCCTCAAGAACGAGGCCTCATCGATTTGTGTTGGCGCTAATTCTAATGATCCGCACATTTTGGGACGCGACCTGACCAATCAGCACTCTGTTCCCACGCGCTGCTGTGATATTCTTCCCCAAGTAAAGGAGCCACGCATATGGAGCGTAAGAAAGCCTCGGATTACCCGCAGGAGTTGCTCAATCTTTTCGACAAGTACGTTCACGGTGAGATTGGCCGCCGCGCCTTCTTGGATGGCGCCCAGAAGTTTGCGGTGGGCGGCGTCACCGCTACCGCCATCTGGGAGAGTCTTCGTCCCAACTACGCGTGGGCCGAGCAGGTTCCCAAGGACGACAAGCGCCTCAAGACGGAGCGCGTCACGGTTCCTTCGCCGAAGGGCAACGGCGAGATCAAGGGATATCTCGTCCGACCCGCCAACGCCACGGGCAAAGTGCCGGGCGTGCTGGTTATCCACGAAAACCGCGGCTTGAACCCGTATATAGAGGACGTCGCGCGCCGCTTAGGCACCATCGGCTATATGGCCTTCGCGCCGGACGGGCTCACCAGCGCCGGCGGCTATCCCGGCGACGAAGAAAAAGCTGCCGCGCTCTTCGGACCTATCGACAAGCCCAAGATGACGGAAGATTTCATCGCGGCCGCGCACTGGCTGAAGGACCGCTCCGATTGCACCGGCAAGATCGGTGCGGTTGGCTTCTGTTTCGGCGGCAGCATGGTCAATACCCTGGCTGTGCGTCTGGGCGCGGACCTGTCCGCCGCCGTCCCGTTCTATGGCGGGCAGCCCAACGCAGCGGACGCGGCCAAGATCAAGGCGCCGATGCTGCTGCACTATGGCGGTCTCGACACGCGCATAAACGGGGGATGGCCCGCGTTCGAGGAAGCCCTGAAGGCCAACCACGTCACTTACTCAGGCTACGTGTACGAAGGCGCCAATCACGGCTTCCATAACGATACGACCCCGCGGTACGACGAAGCCGCCGCGAAACTGGCGTGGCAGCGCACTACGGATTTCTTCAATAAGTATCTGAAGGGATAAGTTCGGGTAGTGGCAAATATTAGGTCACTGACGGCTTCCGTCATTATGCTCTTACAGGGGGTGCGCCAGCCCCGGGGCGGAAGCCTCTACTAATCTGGACCTGGCGGATTTGGCACCACTACTTAAGTCTGTTCAACAGCTAATACAGAGCGGTGTTGGTGATGCAGAAGCCGGGCAAATAAACGCTATGGCTCGCTCCATGCCCGTCGGTCAGACCAAGGAATTGAAATTCCAGACAGTTTTTCACGGCACTAGTACAATATTGCGGCTACAGGTAAAAAAAGACGATGTCGACGCCGTGGATGTCTGGTTTCTTACCTCGCCCGAACTGGCTGCCGAAATACAGAAAGCCATGAAGCCGTTCCTCCATTGAACGATTTCAAGGACACGCCCAGCCTTGACTTTGGCGTGGTTTGAGAATAACTTAGGCCTTGGGAATCTAGGGCAAGGAGCCGAGTCATGCGAGTCATTCTGATGGGGTTGACCATGGTGTCTGCGGCGCTCGCGGGCACCAGTTTTAACAAAGACGTCGCGCCCATTCTTTACAAGAATTGCGTCACCTGCCATCGCCCTGGAGAGATGGCGCCGATGTCGCTGCTGGACTACAAGTCGGCGCGGCCCTGGGCGAAGGCGATTCAGACGGCGGTTGTGACTCAAAAGATGCCGCCTTGGTTCGCCGACCCGCGCTATGGCCATTTCGAAAACGACGCTCGTCTGAAGCCCGCGGACATCGAGACTATCAAGGCTTGGGTGACCGGGGGAGCCGTGGAAGGCGATGCCAAAGATCTGCCGCCGCAGCCCACCTTTGCCGAAGGCTGGCGGCTGGGCAAGCCCGATGCGGTGATCGATATCGGAGAAGACTTCACGGTGCCGGCCGGTCGAGACTTGTATAAGGACTTCACGGTCCAGACGAATTTCAAAGAGGGAAGGTGGATCCGGGCCGCGCAGGTGCTGCCGGGGAATCGCAAGGTGGTGCACCATGTCCACTTCAGCCTGCTGGCCGACGAGAATGCGGCGGAGAATAATACCGGCGTAAGAAGGGCGGCTGGAAGTAGGGCGGTGGCGAAGTCGTATTTCGACGAAGAGGACGGGCTGACTCGAGTAAAGGCGGATGCTCCGGTGGTGGATGACGCTTGCGCGGGCGACCAGGGCATTGCTAATTTGAGTGGGTTCGACGAAGGGTCGTTCGCGACCATGCTGCCCGGTAAGGGGCCGGATATTTACGATGTGTTCGGGGATGGCAGCACCGCGAAATACATTCCGGCGGGGGCGAAGGTGCGCTTTCAGATCCACTATGCGAGTCTGAGCACGGCACAAGTCGATCGCACCAGCGTGGGGCTGTACTTTGCGTCCAGGGTGCCGGAGAGGCCGCTTAAGCGGGTCGACATGCGGAATCGATTTTTCCTGATTCCGGCGGGTGACGCCAATCACGAAGTGAAGCGCTGTTACGACGTGGAACAGGACAAACTGCTGCTGGCGATTACTCCGCACGCGCATTATCGGGGAAAGGACGCCACTTATGAACTGGTCCATGCGGATGGCCGGCGCGAGATTCTGCTCGCCGTGCCGCACTACGATTTCAACTGGCAGTTGCAGTACCGGCTCAAGGATCCAATCTTGATGGAGAAGGGCAGCCGGATGGTGGTTACCTTCCACTACGACAACAGCGCCAATAATCCGGCGAATCCGAATCCGGCGAAGGCGATCCGCTGGGGCGACCGCACTGAAGACGAAATGATGGTGACCTGGACGGAGACGCTGGATGCTGCGCCTAAAGCGGCGTTGAGTGCTTCGTCGGACGCCAGGTAGGCGGTCAGCGATTTTCCAGGATCTTTCGCAGGAACACGAGCTGCCCCAGGTGATAGGCGTTGTGGTCGGCTACCAGCAAAGCCTCGCGGAGCAGCGTCTGCCCCGTCCCGTGCGGAAGTTTTGCAAGCAGGTCGTGCTTGGTTTCGGCGATCAGCTCCTGCATTTGTTTTAAGTCTTTGTCAAACGTCTCAATGCTCTTGGCCCAGGCTTGCTCGCTTGGCGGAGCTTCGGTGGCCGGCCAATAGTCGTCCGGGAAGGTTCTCTCTTTATATTTGGGATTGCGGCTGAAGTCGAGGATATCTTCCTGCGCGAGGCGCATGTGCTCCAGCAGCTGCCACGCGGTGTGCGCCGCGCCCGGTGGTTTTACGCCGCGTAGCGCGGGAGGAAAATCGGACACGGCGTCATGCAGACTTACGTGCGCGCCTTTCATTCGCAGCAACTCGGCGAGAGTTTTGCGCAGAGAGACAGTCTCTTGCTTGGGCATGCTTTGAGTTTCGCACGCGCCTATTCGTAGTAAAGCGGGGACTTCTTTAGCTTGGCGCTTCCGTTAAAATCGTGCTGGATCCAAAGCTGGGAGCCGGATTTCTTCAGGTAGGCCTCGACGGCGGCGCGAGAGGCGACGGTTTGGTCGACGTTGAACTCCGAGGTCGGCAGGCGGTTTAGGTTGCGCTCCTCGGCGTAATGATAGAGATCGCCGCTAAGAACCACTGGTCCGGTTTTCGCGAGCTTCAAATACAGCACCTGGTGTCCCGGAGAGTGGCCGGGAGCGGCCCGGATCACCACGGTCCCGTCGCCGAAGACATCGTATTCATCTTTCGTGAGGAACACAGTCTTGCTGTTCTTCAATGCGGCATAGTTGGCCGGCTCGGTGCGCGGGGAAGGCGGCTCGGCGAACATGAAATCGCGCTCGGCCTTGGGCGTGAGCCAGGTGGCGCCGGCAAAGAGATTGGAATTCCCAATATGATCCCAGTGAAAGTGTGAAAGTGCCAGGAAGTTGATGTCGGCAGGCGCGTAGCCGATCTCGGCTAGCTGCGAGGTCAGAGTCTTGGTTGCTACGGCGTTGCGCAGCGTTCCGGGGCCGCCGGGCGGGAAACTACTGTCGGGGATCGCGCCAACGTCCCACATCAGATTGCCCTTCGGGTGGGCGATCAGGAAGCATTCCATCGACATCTTGGTCGTGGCTACTTCTTCCTTGGTGAGCCGGTAGCCGGACGCGTCGGTGGCGTTGATGGTGCCGCAATCGAAGATATACAGGCGGGGACTCTTCGGTGAGGGCGGCGCTTTGTGCGCTTGCGCCATCGTAAGTGGAGCGGCCAGGGCCAGTAGGGCGAGCAAAGTAAGAGGTGCTTTTTTCATGGTTGGAAGCATAGCTTGAATAGAGGCTGGTGGGCAAGCCCCGGGTGAACCGGAACCGATCTAGAATCTATAAAGGAGTCTCAACCAATGCCCACTGATCTTACTCGACGCGAGGTCCTGGCGACGCTTGCCGCCGGAGCAGTGACCGCCCGCAGCGCGTTTGCTGCCGAGGGGCCCTTCCATTGCGGAGGCATCGATCATCTCGCGCTGGCTGTGGAAGACATCGAAAGGTCGGTTCATTTCTACGCACGCGTTTTCGGCGCCACGGTGATGAAGGAGAAGACCAACGCGCGGCACTACATCAAGCTGGGCCCGAATTACGTCGCCATGGCGCCGCCGGGACAAGGCCAGACTGCGCCGTCGATCAATCACTTCTGCCCCGGCATCGTGAATTTCGATCTGGCCGCGACCAAGAACAAGCTGGATCAAATGGGCATCAAGTACCGCGAGGCTCCGCCGGTTGGGCTGTTCATTCCCGATCCCGACGGCACGCAGGTTCAGCTCTGGACGGAGAACTCGTGGAACCGCCTGGGCGAGACTGCCGCGCCGGACGCGATGGGCGATGCGCCGCCGATGCATGGCGAGCCGCTGCTGCGGCCCACCGCGATCGACCACATTCTGGTGAACGTTTCCGACGTCCCGAGATCCGTGGCGTTTTATCAAAAGATCCTGGGCGGCGTGATCAGAGTTGGTGGCACGCCGGAACGGACCTGGTTCAGCGCGGGGGGCAAGGACCGAATCGGCATCGCGCTCGCCGAGCCCGGTCACAAACCGGGCATCGACCACTATTGCCTCACCGCTCAGTTCGATCGCGCGGCTCTCACGAAAGGCCTGGAAGCGGCCGGCGCGAAGATCATTAAGGGCGATGTCGCCGCGGGCCTCGACTTCCTGGATGTCAACGGCATTCACGTGCAGATTCTTCCGCCCGCGCGCGCCTGACGGTTTCCTTTGAAACTTCGCGAGTTCGACGACAAGACTGGGATGGCGAAGGCCGCGGCGGATGAAGCTGTGCGCCTAATACGTGAAGCCATTGCAGCGCGGGGGCGGGCGCGAATTGTGGTCGCGACAGGGAGCTCGCAGATCGAATTTCTGGAGTCGCTGGTTACCGCTCCCGACATCGCCTGGGGCCAAGTGGAATTATTTCATCTGGACGAATACATCGGACTCTCCGGCGACCACCCGGCCAGCTTCCAGCACTACATTCGCGAACGGATACTGGCGCGCGTGCCGATCGGGCGCGCATGGCTCCTGGACGGCGCGGCCGATCCGGAAGAGGAATGTAAGCGGGTGGGCGAGGCGATCACGGCCGCGCCGGTCGACGTGGCCTTTGCGGGAATCGGCGAGAACGGCCACTTGGCGTTCAACGATCCGCCGGCGGATTTCGAAACCGAAGAACCGTTCATCGTGGTTGAGTTAGCCGAACGAGGCCGGCTGCAACAGGTTCGCGAAGGATGGTTTGCTTCGATCGAGGAAGTGCCGTGCACAGCGATCTCCATGTCGATTGGTCAGATTCTGAAGGCACGCGCGATTCTGTGCCTGGTATCGGGAGCTCGCAAAGCTGAAGCGGTGAAGCTGTGCCTCGATGGAGACATCGGTCCGACGGCGCCGGCGTCCGCACTTAGGCTGCACCAGAATGCGACGGTATTTCTGGATCGTGAAGCCGCCGCGCTGTTACAGAGCGCCTAGTACCAGTTGCGAAGCCGGACGTCGATCCCGGTTCCGGCGAGGGCGACCTCGAAGGCCTTGGTGTCCGAACCCATGTAGTGGTAGGGATAAACCACCTTCGGATGAAACGCCTTCACGGCATCCGCCGCTTCTTCAGGCGTCATGGTGTAGGGCAGGTTCATCGGCACGAAGGCCACATCGATGTTCTTCAGGGCGCGCATTTCGGGAATTCCCTCGGTGTCGCCCGCGATGTAAATTCGCAGGCCGCCATAAGTGACGACATAGCCATTGCCGCGGCCTTTGTCGTGATAGAGCTTGCCCTCGGAAGGACCGCGCTTGAGGTTGTACATCGGGATGGCCTCGATTTTCCACGCGCCAATGGTCTTAGTCTCACCGTTGCCGAGGACCTGAGCCTCGGTGACGGTCTTGGCCACCGCCGCCGGAGCGATCACTACGCCGCCGGACTTTTTCACCTTCGTCGCCATGGACGGATTCATGTGATCGCCGTGGATATCGGTGATGAGAATCAGATCGGCCTGCGGAATGCCGTCCCAGCTTCCTTGCGCCGGATCGACAATCACTACTTGGCCGCCTGCCTCGATCACCAGGCCGGCGTGCATCACCGTCGTGATCTTCAACGGCCCGGCAGTGGTCTTGAATTCTTCCACGTTTCGCGCCGCGAAGGCCGATGCCGCTAGAACGCAGCCCATTATGCAACCCAGTACGATTGACGAATATTTCATAGACAGTATTATGCAGCATTTTGTCAACGATATCCGCCTGTTACCCTAGACGAGTGATCTCCCGACGGGCTCTGTTCGCATTCCCGATGCTTGCCGCGTGCGGCCGCCGCCGCCGAAGCGCGGGGTTTCGTGGCTACGCGTTCGTGGCGAATGAAGAAGGGCAAGCCATTGCCGCCGTGGATCTGGAAGCGCTGGCCGTGGCGCGGCACATCCCGCTGAACGGCGCTCCCACTAGCGTGGTCTCGACGGCGCGGCGACCTTTCGTCTACGCGCTGAGTCCGTCGAACGGAACGGTGCATGAGATCGAGGTGGACCGGCTGAGCTTTAACCGGCGTCTGGCGGTGGCTTCCACCGCGCTGGCCGTTGCGGTAGCGCCCGACGATAGCGCGCTATACGTGCTGGCGAGCGAGCCGCAGTCGCTGATCCGCATCGCGCTGGATACGCTAAAAGTGGAATGGCGCATGGCGCTGCCGCGCGATCCCGTGGATTTCGCGGTGGCTGTCGACGGCTCCACCGCTGCTGTAAGCTTCGCCAATGGCGTCCGGCTGGTGGATCTGGCAGCGCGCAAGCTGAGCGCACCGGCGGGCGAGGGCGAATTCGGAGCGGTGCGGTTCCTGGCCGACTCGCGTACATTGATCGCGGCGGATCGCGGGGCACGGCGGCTGTCGATGTACGATGTGCCGTCCGGCGGGTTGATCACGCATTTGCCGCTAGCGGTGCGGCCAGATCACTTGTGTACAAACCTGGACCCGGGCAGGCGCGCGACCGACGGGGGACAACTATTCGTTACGGGCGAGGGCATGGATGCGGTGGTGGTGGTGTATCCATACCACACGCCCGAAGTGGCCGAGACGGTGTTGGCGGGACACGCTCCGGGGCCGATGGCGGCGTCGCTCGCGTATTTGTTTGTGGCGAGTCCGGGGTCGGGCGATGTCAATATTTTGGAGATCAATTCACGCAAGGTGGTGGCGGTGGCTTCGGTAGGCGCCGATCCGGGTTTCATCACGGTTACACCCGACGATCAATACGCGCTGGTGCTCAACCGCAGCTCAGGCGACGTCGCCGTGCTGCGTGTGGGCGCGATCACCAAAAATCGCAATCGCAGGGCTTCCTTGCTTACAGTGATCCCGGTGGGGTCGCGGCCAGTGAGTGCGGCGGTACGGGCAGTCTAAAGCGTTCCGTGCGCGGGAGCGAGCCAGCGCATCAGAAAGAAATGGCGGCCGCAGAGCGAGCAGCGGAAGGGCAGAAGAATCCAGTGGACGGCCTTTTCGAAGGCGTTGCGCGCACCGACTCCGCGAAATTCAACCGAGCGGCAATGCGGGCAGTGCCTGGAAAATAGCACTAGGAGCTAGCCATCGGTTTTCGCACCGCTGCCGGTCGAGGTGGCGAGGCGGTTGCGGAAGGAACGTCCGGTGTCGGCGATCTTCGGCGCGTTGCCGCGGCTGAGATCGGGGCGGCTGGCTTCGCGCGCGGCTTCGATCTGCTCCGGGGTCCGGACGTCTGGTTCGGAGACCTTTACCTTTTCCTTCGCGCGCGCCACCTGGCGCTTGTGCCGCTTGGCTAACCTTTTGTCCATACCTTAACACTACACCCGAACACGGCTGCGGTGACAATAACCTGGCGGCGGCCACGGCAAAGTGGAGTGTTCCGCGTGCTTTGGCGTTTTCACTTACCTCGTCGCGGCGGTACCCAGCGTAGTCTCAAACTGTCTTCGACGGCATCGACCGCGCGAGACAGAAAAGGAGATCTTTTATCATGGGTGAACCTATCGTTGTGTTTCCGCCTTCTCCGGCCGGTAATTAGCTGGTTGGATCGGGGCGCTGGGTTCGACCGGCGCCCTGGTTCGATAGCCTTGTGTTTCGGTACTATAGGTCCTCCACAAAAGCGCGTGCTAGCATAACCGCTGTAATCGTTGAACTAAGCAATGGCTGCCTTCGGGAGAAGCCTTTGCCTGATTCTGACGCTGTGGATGGCGGGTTCAAGCCCCCCGACGGTCATCCCGCCTAGATCGCCTGACTCTAGCCCTTGGTGGGATCAGGCCTCCCTTAAAATTCAGACGAACGCGCTGCGCTTGCGCAAGGCCGGAGATTTCCGCGCCGCCGATGCCCTCTATCTGGAGGGCTATCGCGAAGCCGTGCGCCGCGGCGACCGGCTGGCTTCCGTGCGCTATCTCATGAGCGCCGGCGGGTGCTAGTTGCTCGCGTTTCAGTATCGCGCCGCGCTCGCCAGCTTTCTGCGGGCGCGCGATCTCGCGAACACCATCGGCGATCATGCGGACCTGGGCGCCATTGCGGTGAATCTCTCTAGCTTGTATCTGGAAATGTGGGATCTGCCTTCGGCCAACCGGGCCGCCGAAGAAGGCTTGCGGCAAACGGCGCTGCTGTCCGGCGATGGGGTGCGCGGCGCCTACTTCAAGCCGCATTTGCTGGTGCAGCTGGGTCGAATCCATAGCGCGCGCGGCGACGGACAAGCCAATGCATTTTTCACAGTGGGGATCGAGGCGGCGCGAGCTTCCGGGGATTTTGCGCTGGAAGCGATGGCGTGGGATCAGCAGGGGGCCGGGCATCTGGCAGCGGGACGGCTGCCGGAGGCGGAACGCGGGTTCCTCGAAGCGTTTCGCTTGCGGCGATTCTTTCGTCCGGGAGAATTGGGCTGGTCCTACGGGCATCTGGGTGCGCTGGCTTTCGCGCGCCATGATTTCAGAGCCGCGGAGCGCTTCACTCAATTGGCGCTGGACCATGCAAGGCGCGGCACACCCGCTTGGCCCGAGTATTTGTTGCTCCAGCAGCAGGGTCGCATCCGCCTGGCGCGGGGAGAGGCTCGAACCGCGCTGCACGACTTTTCCCTAGCCCTGGATGCCACGGCGGAATGGCGCATACAGATTCTTCCTGCCCGATCGTCTCTCATTAGCGCTAACGTAGCACTCGAACAGCAGATTTTCGATTCGTTCATCCAACTCGCCGCGCAGCACGCGCTTGAAACCCGGAATCCCGATTGGACCGCGCGGGCATTCCAGGCGGTGGAGATCAATCGCGCCGCGAGCCTGCGCGAAAGCCTGGCTTTGGCGGACGTTTGGCGCGAGAAACTTCCTCCGGAATACTGGGAGACGCTGGCGCAACTGGGGGCCGAGGAAGCGCGGGCGCGCGGAATGGAAACGGGTGGTGTCAGATTGGGCAGTGCGAACGCAAACCGTCTCCGCTCGAAACTTACCGAAATGGAAGCCGAAGCGGGAATCGGCCTGCAAGTGAAGAAAGTCGAGAACTTTCGCAGCCGGATTTCACTTATACATTTTCAGGACGGACTAAGAGACTCAGAGTTATTCCTCAGCTTCGAGCTAGGGGAGAAGGAATCCTACCTATGGGCAGTGAGCCGGAGTTCGCTGAGGCTATACCGGCTGGCTGCGGAACGGGACATCGCGAAGTCCGTGCAGACGTTTCGCGAAGCAATTCCCGCAGGCGGCGCCGAGGCCGTCCGGCAGGGGCGGCAGTTGTATCGGCAACTGTTCGGACAACTCACGGCACAAGAGATCCAAAAGCCGGCATGGCTTCTATCGCTGGACGGGGCGTTGTTTAACGTTCCCTTCGCTGCGCTGGTTCCTGGGCAGGGCGCAAACCCGGTGTACTTGGTGGATACACATACTCTACAAACCGTTTCGGGGGCGCTGTTGCTGAACTCTGCCGCGGACCCTGCCAGTGGCGGACGCCAGCGGCGCGGCGAGTTCCTGGGCGTGGGCGATCCCATCTACAACCAGGTGGACCCGCGGTGGCGGGGACCAGTGTCCAGCCATTCCGCGACAGGCCAACTGCAGCGCCTGGTCGGAAGCCGGAATGAAGTGGAGTCGAGCGCGCAGACGTGGGTGGCGGGAGGCGGCGCGGCAGTTGTCTTGCAGGGTTCGGAAGCGCAGCGGAACGCCTTCCTGGGACGGCTGGAGCAGCGGCCGGCAGTGATCCATCTGGCCACGCATGTGCTCTTTCCAGCAGCCAACCGGGAACAGGGGCTGATCGCCTTCAGCCTGGGGGATTCGCGCCATGGCGATTCACGGGCCGGCGGTTCGCGCGCCGGCGGCTCACGCCGTAAGAGCGATTCCCCCACTGTTGCTTCGCCTGGAATCGCCGCGGAACCTGAGTTTCTTACTACTTCGGAGATCGCAGGACTCCGGGTCCCCGGGGCGCTGGTGGTCATGACTGGCTGCGCTACCGGCAGTGGAGAGGCGCAGGCGGGCGCCGGACTCCTGGGTTTAACCCGCGCATGGCTGATGGCGGGCGCCAGCACGGTGATCTCGACCGCGTGGCCGGTCGAAGACAATTCGGGCGGCATATTCACACGTTTTTATTTCTATTTGAGGAATCATTCAGCGGCCGAGGCACTGCAATTGAGTCAGCGGGAAGCGGCGCACTCCAGAACCGGGCGGCAAGGGCCGGAAAGCTGGGCTTCGTATCAAGTGACTGGAGGAATCCATTAGCCATGCTCCCACTAAGACCCGCCGGCAGCGCTCCCCCGGCACCCAGTGGGGAGGGTGCCGCCACCTCCCGCGCGGGCCCGGACGGGCGAGAATCTCCCACGGACTCGACGGCGTCCGGCGTCGAGGAGGCGCGGCTTCCGCAGGAGGCAGCCCAGGTATACGCAGGATGGGCGCAGCTGGTCGAGCGCATTCGCTTCAGCCAGACCGATGGCATGGCGGAACTCTATCACCTGTTCTCGAAAGGCGTGCGGTTCTATCTTTGCCGCCAGTTGGGTATCCAGGAACTGGACGACAAAGTCCATGACATTTTTCTGGTAGTGGTACAGGCGATTCGCCGCGGGGAACTGCGCGAGCCCGAACGGCTGATGGGATTTGTCCGCACGGTGGTCCGCCGCCAGGTGGCCGCGCACATTGACAAAGCCGTGCAAGCCCGGCGGGAGCAAATGGATCTGGATGCCAGCGCCCGGGTCCCGGACCCGAACGGCAACCCGGAAGAAGCTGCGATCTTCAATCAAAAGGAAGATTTGGTGCGGCGCATCCTGGCCGAGCTTTCGAGCCGGGATAGGGAAATTCTTACGCGCTTCTACCTTCAAGAGGAGAGCCAGGAAGAGATCTGTGCCGTGATGATCCTCACTGAAACCCAATTTAGGCTGCTGAAATCCCGCGCCAAATCCCGTTTTGGTGAGTTAGGGAAGAAAAAACTGGGGCAGCGAACTTTAACCGCAATTTGTTTGAGAAAATCGGCGACCGCGTCCCACTAAGGAACAGGGTGCCGATTTGGCACCGGTATTGTTCGGTTCCGAGTTGAGTACCTCTCAGTTCGGCGCGCTGGCGCATTTTGGTACCGGTTTGGCGCGGCCTCGTTCGGTGGCGGGTCAATGCGGTAACAGATTGCGACACGTTCGTCCGCAGCGGCAGGAAGCGGACTCATGGAGGAAAGCATGTCTACGGATGCTCGGCCCTCGGTTCTGGTCCACGCCACCGAAGAAGTTCTGGAGGAATATTCCTTTGGACGAATCTGTGAGCCGCAACTCGGCTGGCTGGAAGAACACTTACTCATTTGCCCGCACTGCCAATCGGAATTAGACGGGATTGAGGAATACAAGGTCTTTATGAAGGCTGGGTTGGCTTCTTTTGAGAGCGAGCGTCTGGCCGCGGCCAGTTCTGCGGCCTCGCCGGCTCGTCCGCGCTCGCCGGCCGGCCTATGGTCTTGGCGGCGGAATGTAACCTTGCCCTCTTTCGCGTTGCCCCGAATGCCCGGAGGTCGGACTCTATTGACGGCGGCTGCGTTGTTAGTGCTGGTCGGCGCCCTAGTGACCTGGCGGATGCAGTCGTCGCCGGTGGCGATAGCTCCGGTTGCCAGCATAAGACTAATGGCTTTGCGGGGCGGAGAAGGAGACGTGGCCCACGGTCCCTCCGGCCGTCCCCTGGAATTAGTGTTTGGCCGGAATGATTTGGCAGCGGATCTCTCTTATCGCGCGGAGGTGGTTGACGCGTCCGGCCGGCGGACGTGGAACGGCAACGTACGGATCGCGGAACAAAGTCTTTCCATCCGGGTGGACCGGCCGCTGGCGGCGGGAGCGTATTGGGTGCGTCTCTACACTTCAACGGGACAATTGTTGCGCGAATTCGGGCTACGTATTGGGTAGTGACCGGCGCTAGAATGAAACCTTGGAACTCACGACGCCCGCCGCACCGGCTCTGCGCCACGACTGGACCGTGGCCGAGATCGAAGCTATTTACTCCGCGCCGCTTCCCGATTTAATCTTTCGCGCACAAACCGTGCATCGCGCCCATCATCGAAGCGGCGACGTGCAGGGATGCTCGCTCCTGAGCATCAAGACCGGCGGCTGTCCCGAGGACTGCGCGTATTGCCCGCAATCGGCGCACTATAAAACTGGCGTCGAACGCGAGGGATTGCTGAGCGTCGACGCGGCGCTCGAAGCCGCCAGCAGCGCCAAGGCGCAGGGCGCTACGCGTTTCTGCATGGGCGCGGCGTGGCGCGACGTTCCCAAGGGCGAACAGTTCGAACGGGTGCTCGACATGGTGCGCGGCGTGCGGGCGTTGGGCCTGGAGGCCTGTTGCACGCTCGGCATGCTGACGGCCGAGCAAGCCGTGGCGCTGGCGGACGCGGGTCTCACCGCCTACAACCACAACCTGGATACGTCGGCGGAATTCTACGGCGAAATCATCAGTACGCGCACTTATGATGACAGACTGGCGACGCTCGACCGCGTGCGCCGCTCCGGCGTGACCGTGTGCTGCGGCGGGATTATCGGCATGGGGGAGAGCCGACAGGAACGTTACCGGCTCCTGCGGGAGTTGTCGACGCTGGATCCCCATCCGGAGAGCGTGCCGGTGAACATGCTGGCGCGCGTGGAGGGAACGCCGCTGGCGAACCAGCGCGCCGTGGATCCGCTGGAACTGGTGCGGATGATCGCGGCCGCGCGAATGCTCATGCCAGCGTCGATGGTGCGGCTGAGCGCGGGCCGGCTGTCGCTTTCCGACGAGGCGCAGGCATTGTGTTTCCTGGCCGGCGCCAACTCGATTTTCATGGGCGACCGATTGCTGACCACGCCCAATCCGGAGGCCGACGCGGACCGGCGGTTGTTCGATAAGCTCGGCATGCAGCTGATGACTGCGGAGGCCGAGGACGCGATTCATGCCTGACGTGCTGATGCCGCGCGGCACGGCGAGGTTGGCGAAGCGCCTGGCCGAGCGTCTTCGAGCGATCGATGACGATGGTCTGCGGCGAACGCTGCGACCACCGGCGGGTATCGATCTTTGCTCCAACGATTATTTGGGTCTGGCGGGGCATCCGCTATTAAAGCAGCGGATGATGGATGCGGTGATGGCGCAGGGTGTGGGTAGTACGGGCTCGCGCTTGCTGCGCGGGGAGCGAAACGGTTTCGCGCGCGTGGAAGAAGAGTTCGCGCGATTCAAAGGGGCGGAGCGAAGCCTGTATTTTTCGAGCGGGTATCTGGCGAATCTGGCGGTCCTGACGACGTTTCCGGAAGCCGGGGATGTGATCTTCTCGGATGCACGGAATCATGCGAGTTTAGTCGACGGAGCGCGGTTGTCCCGTGCGCGGCGCGTGGTGTTTCCGCACAATGATGCGGCGGCGCTGGAGAAGTTGTTGCGCGTAGACACTGACGCGGGCCAGAAGTTTGTGGTGGTGGAATCGCTATTCAGCATGGACGGCGATCTAGCGCCGTTGGCGGAATACGCTGCGCTGTGCCTGGGCGCTGGCGCGGAATTGATCGTCGACGAAGCGCACGCTGTCGGAGTTTATGGAGAATGCGGCCGGGGCTTGGCCAGTGACGTTTTCGTGTCGATCAATACAGCAGGGAAAGCCTTGGGTGTCAGCGGAGCATTCGTGGCCGGGCCGGCCGATGCGATCGAATACTTGATCCAGCGCGCGCGTCCCTTCATTTTTTCGACGGCTCCTCCGCCTGCCGTCGCTGCAGCGCTCGAAGCGAGTCTAGAAGTGATCGTCAATGAGCCGGAGCGTCGCGAACGTCTGCTGGCGCGTGCGCGTTACCTCCGGAAGCGGCTGGGTCTCGCCGGGGATTCGCCGATTATTCCCATCATCGTCGGTGAAAACGAACGTGCTGTGGCAGTCGCGCGCGCATTGCAAGCGGAGGGCTTCGACGTGCGTGCGATCCGTCCGCCGACGGTGCCTGCGGGGACCGCGCGCCTGCGGGTCACGGTGAATCAGGGGCTGAGCGAAGAAGTGCTCGACCGTTTTGTCGATGCACTTGCCGCCGCTACAGCGGCATGAAGGGCATCTTCGTCACGGGCACCGATACCGGGGTCGGCAAGACCGTTGCGGCCGCTGCGCTGATGCATCGCTTCCGAGGCGTGGGGCCGCTGCGTTATTGGAAGCCGATCCAGACCGGCATTGAAATCGACGACGACACGGCGACTGTGCGGCGGCTCGGAGCGTGCTCCGCGGAAGAGATTTTCGACCAAGGCGTGCGTTTGCCGAAGCCGGTTTCGCCGCACCTGGCGGCGCAATGGGCGGGACAGCAGATAGACCTGGCGGAATTGCGCGGGCTTGTTGGGAACGATGACGACGACACAACCTGGATCGTCGAAGGCGCGGGCGGATTGCTGGTCCCCATCAATGAATCGCAGATGATGGCGGATTGGATCGCTTATCTCGCGCTGCCCGTGTTGGTGGTGGCGCGCAGCGGTCTCGGGACGATCAATCACACGCTGCTCACACTGGAAGCTTTGCAGGTACGGTCGCTGCGCGTGGCGGGAGTGATGATGATCGGTGAGCCGAACGTGGACAACCGAGCGGCTATCGAACGGTACGGGCACGTGCCAGTAGTGGGGGAGATGCCGTTTCTGACACCGCTCGATCCGGGATTACTGGGCGCATGGAGCGTGACGCATCTCAAGGTGGAGCCTCTGCGGTGAACCTCAATGAGCGCGATCGCGCACACGTGTGGCATCCCTATACGCAGATGCTGACGCAGCCGCCGCTGCTGCCCATCGTGCGCGGCGAAGGCGTTTATCTTTACACCGAAGACGGGCGCAAGATTCTCGACGGGATTTCGTCGTGGTGGGTAAACATTCACGGGCATTCGCATCCCAAGCTGAATGCGGCGCTAGCGGCGCAGGCTTGGGAGATCGCGCATGTGATTTTCGCAGGGTGCACGCACCGACCGGCCGTCGAACTGGCGGAACACCTGGTAGAGGTAATGCCGCCGGGCCTGAACCGCGTGTTCTATTCGGACAACGGCTCGACGGCGGTTGAGGCGGCGATCAAGATGGCGGTCCAGTATTGGCGGAATCGTGGCGAGCCGCAGCGCAGTGGGTTGATCACGCTGCACCACGCTTACCATGGCGACACGGTGGGCGCGATGTCGGCGAGCGAAGACTCGGTATTCACGCGTGCCTTCACACCGCTGCTGTTTCCGGTGGCGCGTGCACATGCGCCGTGTTGCTATCGCTGTCCGCTGGGACTGAAACGCGCGACGTGCGGGATCGATTGTCTGGGCGACCTGGAGCGGCGTCTGGAGGAGCATGGCGAGCGCACCGCGGCTGTTTTGATTGAACCCATGCTGCAAGGCGCTGGTGGCATGATCGTCTGGCCGGGCGAGTTTTTGGGCGGCGTGCGGCGGTTGTGCGACCGCTATGGCGTCCTGCTGATTGCCGATGAAGTGCTCACAGGCTTCGGGCGCACGGGGCGCATGTTTGCGTGCGAGCACGCGCAGGTGACGCCCGACATCCTGTGCCTCTCGAAGGCGCTGACGGCGGGCTATCTTCCGTTGGGAGTGACCGCGGCGACGGATGCGATCTACGAGGCGTTCCTCAGCACCGATCGAGGCCAGGCCTTCTTTCATGGACATTCTTATACGGCGAATCCACTGGCATGCGCGGTGGCGATCGCGAGCCTCGAGTTGTTCGGCGAGAACCACGTGCTGGAGCGTGTTGGCCGCCTGGAGCGGCAGCTGCGCGTAGGCCTGGAGCCACTCCGCTCGCTACCCTGCGTCGGCGATGTGCGGGTGATCGGCGGTGTTGGTGTAGTAGAACTCGCAGGTGACAGCGGTTACCTGGCGGATATCGGAACACGCTTGGGCGCCGCGTTTCTGGAACGCAATCTACTGCTGCGGCCACTGGGTAACATCGTCTACTTCATGCCGCCCTATGCGATCACGGACGCCGAGACCGCGTGGGCGCTGGAGCAAATTGGCGATGTGTTAGATTCGTAAATTGTCGGCTCTTCTAATCCCCGTCACAATTTTTCTGAGTGCGTTCCTGTTATTCCAGGTGCAGCCGATGATGGGCCGTTACGTCTTGCCCTGGTTCGGCGGCGGGCCTGCGGTATGGACCAACTGCATGTTGTTTTTCCAAGCGATGCTGTTGGCCGGATATGGCTACGCGCATTGGCTGGGATCGCGCCGTAACCAAAAGTTGCAAGGCTGGGTGCACGTGGCGCTGCTCGCGGCGTCGCTCGCGTTTCTGCCGATTGCGCCGCGCGCGGCGATCTGGAAATCCACGGCGGTAGGCGACCCATCCGGCCGCATTTTGCTCTTGCTGGCGGCGACCATAGGGGGCCCTTACTTGCTGCTCTCGGCGACGACTCCGCTGCTGCAGCGCTGGTTCCATCTGACGCATCCGGAGCAATCGCCGTGGCGGTTGTATGCGCTCTCGAACCTGGGATCGTTTATCGCTTTGTTCAGTTATCCGCTGGTTCTGGAGCCATATTTCAGACTCAGCATGCAAAGCGGAGTGTGGTCGGGATTGTATGTGGTCTTCATGGGATTATGCGGCTGGATCGCTTGGCAGATGCGGAGCGTGGCAACCGCCGAGCCTGAAGTGGATAGGCCGGTAGACGACGGGCCTTCAGCGGTCGACATCGGAATGTGGCTGGCGTTCGCGGCTTGCGGTTCCGTGTTGCTGCTGGGAACGACTAGTCAGGTCACCCAGGAGATCGCCGTCTTCCCATTTCTGTGGGTGGCGCCGCTGTCGATTTATCTGCTGACATTCATCCTTACTTTTGAGAGCGACCGTTGGTATCGCCGCGGCATATTCGCGGTGTTGGCCGGGATAATCGCGCCCATCACTTGCATGGTGATCACTCTGAGCGTGGCGATTTCCCCTTGGAAACAATTCGCGGTTTACGCGGGAGCGCTGTTCGTGACCTGCATGGTGTGTCACGGAGAACTCGCGCGCTCAAGGCCGTCGCCGCGGCATTTGACGGCGTTCTATCTGACCATCGCCGCGGGTGGAGCGCTGGGCGGAGTGTTCGCCGCGATTTTTGCGCCGCGATTCTTCAGCGAATTCAGTGAGTACCCGATCGGACTGGGAGGCGCCTGCATTCTCGGTTTCCTGGGCTGGATGCGCAGCGGCGCGCTGGCGCAGTGGACTGGCCGAAATTTTTCGGTGCGAGTCCCGCTGATGGCGCTGATGTTCGGCGGAATCATTTCGCTCTACGCCGCGGCCATTAACAAGCAGCCGGGCATTGAGGCGCGCCGCAACTTCTATGGCGTTCTGCGCGTGGTGGAACGTAGCGATAAGAATGGTCTCCTGCGCGAGTTGAGCCATGGCCGGGTGCAGCATGGACTCCAGTATCTGGACCCCGAAAAGCGTCACTGGGCTACCACGTACTACGGGCCCCACAGCGGCGTCGCGCTGGCCATCGATGCGCTGCCGCAGCCGCGGCGGGTGGCTGTTGTTGGACTCGGTGCGGGAACGCTTGCCGCGTGGGGGCGCGAAGGCGACACCTACCGCTTCTACGAAATCAATCCCAACGTGGAGCCGATCGCGCGGAAGTGGTTCACGTTTCTGCAGGACTCGAAGGCCCACCCGGAAGTGGTGCTGGGCGATGCGCGGATTCAATTGGAGCGCGAATTGGCCGAGGGGCACTCACACGATTACGACCTGATCGCGGTAGATGCGTTTTCAGGCGACGCGATTCCGATGCATCTGCTAACGGCCGAGTGCGCGGATATTTACCGGCAGCGCCTGGCGCCCGGCGGCATTCTGGCGCTGCACATTTCCAATCGCGCGCTCGACCTGGAGCCAGTGACGCGCGGGCTGGCGCGCCATCTGGGATGGCAGGCGCGGATGGTGCTGGTGGCGAGGGACCTGCTCGACGAAGACAAGGGCGAAAGCAATTCGCGCTGGGTGCTGGTGACGGAGAAGCGGGAGACGTTCGCGCAGTCAAAAATTCGAGACACGATCCTGGGCTGGAGCACGTCGAAGGATCCGGTGATCACCTGGACGGACGACTTCGCCAGCTTGTGGCCGATTTTGAAATTTTAGGGGTCGACAAAAAATCGCGCGCACCCGTTAGACGAGTGCGCGCGCGAATTGGAGGAGAAAGATGACGAGCTGTTAGCGGCGCGCCATCTTAACTTTCGGAGTCGCCAGGTAGCCAGTGACGTGGTCCTTGGTCACCTGGTTGATTACGATCTCATACGGCTGCATGTTGCCGGAGACATATAACTGAACCGGCTCGTTGATGGTCTTGTCCTTCTTTTCGACGTGACGGTCATCGGCAAGAACGTCCATCGTGAAGCGGCTGCGTTTGGGATCAGCCTTCTTGAGGGTCAGCATCAGGTCGCCGACCTTTTTCGCAGCATCTTTCTTGTTGATGTCGAACTCGAAATAGTTCCGTTCGCCGAGCGCGCGCAGCGTATCGAGATCCTTGGCGTTAGTGGCGATCAAGCCGCTCATCACGCCCATGTCGCCCATGGCGCGCTTGAGGTCGTTGCTGGTCTTCTCAATATCGCTCTGCGCGGCAGCGACATTGGTTTTCACGGTTTCCACGTTGGCCTTGACGCCATCAACGTCTGTATTGACAGCGGTGAACTTGGAGTTAGTCGCATCCTGAATCTGCGAAAGCTGGGTGGCTACTTGCTGTTGTTGTTCGCTGAGCTTGCCAGTCAAATCCTCGCCTTGCTTGTGGGCTTCCGCTCGTGCGTGGCGGATGGCAACGCTGGCTGAATCACTGACGCCCTTCACTTCCTGCTTCATCTGCAGTTCCAGGTCCTGCAGGCGCTGTCTTTCCTGCTGCAGCAGCGTGGTGGTGGCCTCGTTTAATTTCGAAATCTGGGTCTGCGTGCCGCTCTGTGTAGAAGCAATGTCATCACTCAGATGATTGGCGCGCACCAGCAGATAGCCATCTCCCGCCAGCGCGACTGCAAGCCCAACCGCCAAAACTACGAGTGCC